>ERZ777003.4281-NODE-4281-length-12294-cov-4.916496_pt1 | contig 12294 bp, 8 predicted proteins | sample MGYA00374956_ERZ777003 | MGnify/ENA primary metagenome ERZ777003 (study PRJEB29302, sample SAMN06268252) | bioreactor metagenome | isolation source: Joint BioEnergy Institute, California, USA | place: USA:Joint BioEnergy Institute, California, USA | collected... | reverse complement strand
GTCGCGCAGCCGGTGACGTCGATGGTCGGGCAGGCGGCCTCGGGCAGGGCAGCGACCGCTTCCGGCGCGACCAGCAGCGCGGCCGGCGCGGCGTCGGCGAGCATGAACGCGAGCCGGTCGCGCGGGTACTCGGGGTCCAGAGGCAGGTAGGCGCCGCCGGCCTTGAGCACCGCGTACAGCGCCACCACCAGCTCCAGACTGCGCGGGACACAGACCGCGACGATGGAGCCGGGCCGGACGCCGACGGCCCGCAGGCGCCGGGCCAGCCGGGCGGCGGCCCGGTCGAGCTCGGCGTAGGTGAGGTGGCGGTCCTCGAAGGTCACGGCCCGGGCGTCCGGGGTGCGCCGCACCTGGGCCGACACCAACTCCGGCAGGGTCCGCGGGACTCCGATGTCGACGGTGGTGTCGTTGAAGCCGTACAGCACGAGGTCGCGTTCGGCCGGGGTGAGCAGCGGGATGCGGCTGATCGGGACATGCGGATCGTCGACCACCGCCCGGAGCAGGAGTTCGAGGTGACCGACGAGCCGCTCGATGGTGGCCGCCTCGAACAGGTGGCTGTTGTAGGTGGCGAAGCCGTGCAGCCGGCCGCCCGCGGGGTCGAAGAAGTACAACTCGAGGTCGAAGCGGGTCTGGCGGGCGTCGATGGGGAAGGGCTCGATCCCGAGCCCGACGTCCGGCAGCGTCCCGACGGTCGCGTAGTTCAGCATCGTCACGGTGGCCTGGAAGACCGGCGAGCGGGACGCGTCGCGGGGTGGGCGCAGCTCGGCGACCAGGCGCTCGAAGGGCATCTCCTGGTGGGCGAACGCGTCGAGGACCCGGTCGCGCACCCGCCCCACCAGTTCGGCGAAGCTCGGGTCGCCGGCCACATCCGCCCGCAGCGCGAGCACGTTGGCGAACAGCCCGATCACCGGCTCGAGCTCGGGCAGGTTTCGTCCGGCCACAGTGGACCCGATGGCGAAGTCGTCCTGGCCCGACCAGCGGCACAGCAGGACCTCGACCGCGGCGAGCAGGACCATGTACGGCGTCGCCCCGCCGAGGTCACGGCCCAGCCGGGCCACCGCTTCGGCGAGCTCAGGTCCGAAGTCGAAGCCGAGGCCCGCTCCGTCCGTGCGCAGTTGGGGCGGCCGGGGCCGGTCGGTCGGCAGCTCCAGCGGCGGTACGCCCTCCAGGGCGGCGGTCCAGTAGGCCAGGTCGTCGGCGAGCACGGAGCCGTGGTACCGGGACCGCTGCCAGGCGGCGTAGTCGCCGTACCGGACGGTCAGGGGCGGCGCCGGGGGCTCGCCGGTGTAGGCGCGCAGCAGGTCACCCAGGAAGACGTCGATCGACCAGCCGTCGGCCGCGATGTGGTGCAGCACCACCGTGAGCACGTGGTCGTCGGCGGCGAGACCGATCAGCGCGGCGCGGATCAGCGGCCCGTGCTCAAGGTCGAAGGGAGCGGCCGCGGTCGCCGCCACCAGCGCCCGGGCCTCGGCGATGCGCTGCTCCTCGGTCAGGCCCGGGTCGAGCTCGGTCCGGGGCAGGGGTATCCGGACCGTGCCCGGTGGATCGACCACGGCCCGCGGCCGGCCGTCCGCGGTCGACAGGAAGCGGGTCCGCAGCGTCTCGTGCCGATCGATGACCGCGCCGAGCGCGCGCTCCAGCGCGGCGACGTCGAGCGCCCCGCGCAGCCGGACCGCGATCGGCACGGTGTAGGCGGCCGTCCCGGGGACGAGCTGGTCCATGAACCACAGCCGCTCCTGGGCGAACGACAGCGGCGGGTGCTCCTCGTCGTCCCGGCGGGGGATGACCGGGCCGGAGCGCGCCGCCCGGTCGTTCAGGCCCTGTCGGAGCCGTTGGCGCAGCAGTTGCGCCCGTTCGCCCGTCAGTGGCCGCTGAACCGTCGTCATCGGCGCCTCCATCTCGATCGGTCGATCAGTCGCTGCAACCGGCGACGTCCTGGGAGTACTCGACGAGCGAGCCGGTCATGATGCCACCCCGGTCGGAGAGCATCAGCACGATCAGGTCGGCCAACTCGTCGGGCTTGGCGAGCTTTCCCATCGGCGCCTGGGCCTCGGCCCGGGCGAGCCAGTCGGGCCCGGCGCCGTGGTACTGGCGCTGGACCTCGTCCTCGTGAGGCGTGTCGGTCCAGCCGAGGAGGATGCCGTTGACCCTGATCCGGTCGAACCGGTGCGCGTAGGCGACGTTGCGGGTCAGCGTCGCCAGCGCGCCCTTGGAGGCGGCGTACGCGGCGAGGTACGGCTGCCCGCCGGCGACGGCCACCGAGAGAATGTTGACGATCGCGCCGGGCTCGCCCCGCCGGCGCATGTCCCGGATCGCCTCCTGCATGGTGAAAAGCGGGGCCCGGACGTTCACCGCCATGATGTGGTCGAACAGCTCCGGGGTCGTGTCGTCCAAGGTGGCCCGTTGCGTGGTGGCCGCGGCGTTGACGAGCCCGTCGATGCGACCAAACCACTCCACGGTGTGCTGCACGACCGCCCGCGCATCGGCGACTCGGGCCAGATCCACCGCCAGGAACCGGGTCGGGCAGCCGATGTCGCTGAGCTCACGGGCGATCCGCTCCCCGCGGGCCACGTTGCGGCCGGCGATGGTGAGCCCGGCCGCACCCTCGGCGGCCAGCGCCCGGGCGACCGCCTCACCCACGCCGGAGGTACCGCCGGTGACCGCCGCGACCTTGCCCTGGTACCGCATCGCGTCAGCTCCCGTAGCGCCGCGCCGGGGCGCGGTGCCAGACGAAGGCGGGGTCGTCGGTCCAGGCGAACCCGGCGAACAGGCGGTCGGGTCGGCCCAGCTGCCAGGCCGCGAGGAACTCGCCCAGATCGAAGAACCAGTCCAGCACCGCGCAGGCCGCCGACTCGACGAGCGAGCGCGGGGTGACGGGGTCGGCGTCCAGCCGGATCCGGGTGTCGACGACCAGGAAGCCCAGTGCGGCGGCCGGGACCGCGAGCAGGCTCAGCCCGGCCGAGACGGGCGCGGCCAGCGCGCCCAGCAGGGTCACGACGGCCAGCGCGCTCACCCGGTTCAGCTTGAACCGGCTCCGCTGGGGATGCACGTGCAGCAGCCACTGCCCGGAGCGGCCGTAGGTGACCAGGCGACGGGCGACCGTGGCGAGCGACTCGATGCTGCTCTTGTCGTGGCGCACCACCGCCTGCGGGTCGCAGACGATCGCGTAACCCGCCTCATTCAGACGCAGCCCCAGGTCCACGTCCTCGCCGCCAACCACCGTCAGGGGCCGCTCGGCGAAGCCGCCCACGGCCAGGAAGGCGCTGCGCCGGACGGCGAGGTTGGAGGTGGTCGCCCAGCCGACGCGGGCGGCCGAGGCCGGCCACTCGAACGCGGAGTTCAAGAGTTTGGATCGAGCCATGATGCGGGCGACCGCGGTGTCGGCCGCCTGCACCCAGGTCGGCCCGGCGACGCCGCCGACGCTGGCGTCCTCGGTGCGCAGGGTGGCGATCTGCCGGCGCAGCAGATCCGGGGTGGCCAGGCAGTCCGAGTCGATGAACTGGATGAGGTCGTAGGAGGCGGCGGCCACGCCAACGTTGCGCTTGGCGCCGACATGCCGGGGGCCGCGCAGGTACCGCGCGCCGAACTCGGCGCAGCTTGCCTGGTGCGCTGCCGCATCGGCCGGATCCGAGTCGTCCACGAGGATGATCTCGACCGGCTCGTCACAGGAGCTGGCCGCCTCGACCAGGCTGGCCAGCAGGCGTCGGGTCGACGCCACCCGCCCCCGCACCGGGATCACGACCGATAGACCTCGGTCGCTCATCACATCCCTCCTCGACTTCGCACGACGTCGATGGCGTCGAGCACGGCCTCGGTCGGCACCGCGACCAGGGGAGGCGTCGTCGCCGATGGGGCGGGCGCCGGGCCGGGCAGTACCATCAGCACCTCGTCGGCCGCGCACGGGGCGTGGCCGCGTTTGTTGTCCTTCTCGAGCACGCTGCGCAGCGCCTGACGGTCCAGGGCGGCCAAGCGGTGCGCGGGATCGGGCAGGTCGAGCAACGCCACCAGCCGGTGGTGTCGGGCCACCTCGTGGTCGGGCAGCCCGTGGCGGCGCCGCGCCACCTCGGCCGCCACGAGCATGCCCCAGGCGACGGCCTCGCCGTGGCTGATGGCCCCGCCGCTCGTGAACTCGATGGCGTGACCCGCGGTGTGGCCGTATTCGAAGATCACGGCGGCGCGCCGCTCGTGCGGGTCGTCGGCCAGCCACGGTGCCTTGGCGTCGATGCCGATTTCGAGCAGGTCGCGCAGCGCCACCGACGGCGCGGCCTGAAGCATCCGGAAGGCGCCGACCAGCTTCGCCTCGAGCTCGGGGGCGATGACCAGGACGTTCTTGACCATTTCGGCCAGGCCGGTGCGCAGGTCGGCCGCCGGAACCGTGGTCAGCCAGGTGAGGTCGCAGGCGATCAGAGCCGGGGCGAAGTACGTTCCGCAGAGGTTCTTGCCGGCGTTGAGATTGACGCCCTGCTTGATCGAGATGACCGAGTCGAAGGCGGCCACGGGGGTGGTCGGCAGGTGCACGAGCCGGATCCCCCGGAACAGCAGCGCCGCCGCGAGTCCGGCGAGGTTGCCGACCGTGCCGCCGCCCATCGCCACGATGACCGAGCGTCGCGTCAGCCCGTGCGCGGTGGCGGTGTCCAGAATGGACGCCACCGTGGCGAGCGTCTTGGCGCGCTCGGAGGACTCGAGCACCAGTACCTCGACGCGTACGCGCTGCGACAGCCGGGCCACGACGGCGTGCGTGTGCTCGGTGGCCCGGGAGTCCACGACGAAGAGCACAGCATCGAGGTCGCCGAGCCGGTCGAGGATCGCCTCGGCCAGGCGGTCCGCGCAGGCGACGCCGTAGAGGTAGGGCACCTTCGTGTCGCCGAAGACCAGCCATCGCTGGGTGAGCGAATCCTCCCCCCGGGACGGGTCAGCGGTCGCCTCGGGCCAGCGGTGGGTGACCGGCCCGCTCATCGTGCCGACCCCGAGAGCTGACGCCGGACCTCCTCGTCGTCGAGGGCTTCGATCTGGGCGATCAGCAGCTCCTCGACTGCCGTGGCGAGCTCGGCCACGGTGGTGTGCTGGAAGATCGTCCGCAGCGGCACCTCCAGGTCCAGGGATGCGCGCAGCCGCGCGGCGACCCGGGTGGCGAGCAGGGAGTGGCCCCCGAGGTCGAAGAAGTCGTCGTGGACGCCGATGTCGTCGACGCCGAGGACCTCGGCCCACACCGCCGCCACCAGCTGCTCGGCATCGGTCCGGGGCCGTTCGCGTGTCCCGGTCCCGACCCCGGCGACGGGCACCGCGGCCACCGCCGCCCGGTCGACCTTCCCGTGCCGGGTCAGCGGCAGGGTGTCGAGGAAGCCGTAGGCCTGGGGCTGCGCGTACGGCGGCAGGAGCTCGGCCGCGTGGGCCCGCAGCTCAGCCACGCTGGGCGCGGTGCCGGGCTCGGGCACGATGTGGGCCACCAGCCGGCCCGATCCGTCCACAGTGGCCACCGCGTGGCGGACGGCCGGATGGGCGGTCAGGGCCGTCTCGACCTCCCCAGCCTCGATCCGGTACCCGCGGACCTTGAGCTGGAGGTCGAGGCGGCCGAGGAACTCCAGGGCGCCGTCGGGCCGTCGGCGGACCCGGTCACCGGTGCGGTAGTGCGGCGTACCGGCCAGCGACACGAACCGGGCCGCGGTGAGCTCCGGCTGGTTGAGGTAGCCGTCGGCGACGCCGGCCCCGCCGATGACCAGCTCGCCCGGCACCCCGTCGGGGACCGGCCCGCCCCATTCGTCGAGCAGGTGCACGCAGGTGTCGGCGATGGGGGCACCGATCGGTGGACGCCCGGCGGCATCGGCCGGGGTCAACCGGGCGGCGGTGGCCACGATGGTCGTCTCGGTCGGCCCGTAGGTGTTGATCACCTCGACGCGCTCGCCGTGGTGGGCGAACCACTGCCCGAGCACGTCGCCGCGCGCCTGCTCACCGCCGAGGATCAGCAGGCGCAGGCCGGGCGGCCACGGCACCGCCGCGACGTCGGCGGCGAGCTCGTGCCAGTACGACGTCGGCAGATCGAGGACGGTGATCGCCTGGCCGGCGGGGGTGGCCAGGAAGTCCGGCAGCGCGGCGCGCTCCCCGGTCGGCACGACCACGGTCGCCCCGGCGGTCAGGCTCGGGTAGACCTCTTCGGCGAACGTGTCGAAGGTGGGCGCCGCGAACTGCAGCACGTGGTCCTGGGCGGTGATTCGGTACCGCTCGCGCATCCAGGCGACCCGGGCGGCGAGCGCCGACTGGGGTACCAGCACCGCCTTCGGCGTTCCGGTCGTGCCGGAGGTGTAGATGGCGTAGGCGAGCGGTCCCGGGGTGGTGTCGGCGGCCGGGCCGCCCCAGTCCACAGTGGAGATGTCGACCACGTGGCGATCCGGCGGAACCTGGCCGCGGAGCGCGTCGGTGGTGACCACCACCGGCGCTGCGCAGTCGGCAAGCTGGTAGGCGAGCCGCTTGGGCGGCGCGTCCGGGTCGAGCGGCACGTAGCCGGCCCCGGCGTGCCAGGCCGCGAGCATGGCGACCACGAGATCGGCCCCGGCCGGCAGCAGGAGGCCGACGAGCCGGTCGGGGCCGGCGCCCCCGGCCCGCAGCAGCGTGGCCAGCACGCGCGCGCGTCGGTCGAGCTCGGCGTAGGTCAGGCGGATGTCGCCGTGCCACAGCGCCACGGCGTCCGGGGTCGCGCAGACCCGGTCGGCGATCGACGCCAGCACGCTCGGCCAGGATCGGCGCGACTCGCCGCAGGGGACCGGGGCCTGCTCGCCCGTGGCCAGCTCGGTGAAGAGCGACGACAGGGGCGCGTCCGGTGAGCGCGCGGCGAGCTGGAGCAGGGTGCCGAACCGGCGGACCAGCCGCGCGATCGTCGCCGGCTCGAAGAGGTCGGTGCGGTAGGCGGCCACGACCTTGAGGTCGTCGGAGTGGGCCGGGTCGATGACGCACTCGATGGTGAGGTCGACCTTGACCGCGCGGTGCCCGGGGTCGAAGTATTCGGCGTCGATGTCCGGGAGCCGGAGCAGCCGCTCCGCGGTGCTCGCCCGGTGGACGATGAACATGGTGTCGAACAGGGGCGTGCGCGACGGGTCGCGGTGGGCGTCGAGCTCCCGCATCAGCCGTTCCACCGGCATGTCGCGATGGCTGAACGCGGCCACGGCGGTCGCCTTGACGCGGGCGAGCAGCTCGCGGAAGGTCGGGTTGCCCGACAGGTCGCCCCGCACCACCACGACGTTGAGGAAGTAGCCGATCAACGCCTCGGTTTCGCTGCGGTCGCGGCCGCTCACCGGCGTGCCGACGCAGATGTCCCGCGCCCCGCTGTGCAGGGCGAGCACGGCGAGGTAGCCGGCCATCAGCGTCATGAACGGCGTGGCGCGGCCGAGCCGGCTCAGGGTGCGCACGGCCTGGGCCACCTCGGGTCCGAGCTGGAAGCCCGCGAAGGCACCGTCGGTGGTCCGTTGCGGCGGCCGGGGGCGGTCGGTCGGCAGGTCCAGCACTTCGGCCCCGGCGAGCTGGTCCCGCCAGTACGCCAACGCCGGCCCGTCGTCACTCGTCTTGTCCACTGTGGACCGCGCGTAGTCGGCGTACTGCAGCGGCAGGGGCGGCCAGGCGGGCGCTCGCCCGGCGCGGCGGGCGGCGTAGGCCTGGGCCAGCTCGGTGACGAGCACGTCCAGCGACCAGTCGTCGGCGAGGATGTGGTGAAGAACGACGCTGAACACGTAATCGTCGGGGCGCAGGCGCACCAGCGTGGCTCGCCACGGTGGGGCGGCGGTGAGGTCGAAGGGCGTGTTGGCTCGTTGCGCCACGAGGCGTTCGGCCCGGGCGAGGTCGGGGCCGTCGCCGCCCGGGTCGTCCTGAGCCAGGTCGAGGTACTCCAGCGGTACCGGTGTGTCGTCGAGCACCTCCTGCACCGGCGCGCCGTCGACCAGCGGAAACCGCGTGCGCAGCGTGCCCTGGCGGGCCATCACATCGGCCAGGGCCGCCGCCAGCGCCTCCGGGTCGAGCGGCCCGCGGAGCCGGTAGGCGATCGGGATGTGGTAGTCCACCGCCTCGGGATCGACCTGGGCCAGGAACCACAAGCGCTGTTGGCCCGCCGTGACTGGTGCGATCACGCCGTCTCCTCGCCCGCCGGGGTGGTCGTAGCCGGACGCGCGGAGGCGATCACGGCCACCAGGTCGGCGACCGTGCCGGCGTCGAAGTAGGCGGCCAGCGGGGCCTCGACCCCGAGCCGCTCGCCCACGCGGGCCGCGACCTGCATCATGCGCAGGGAGTCGAAGCCCAGGTCGTACAGGTCATCGCTCAGGCTCACCGGAGCCTCCCGCTCGAGCACCTCCTGCACGATCGCCAGCACCGCTGGTTCGGTCTGGTCCACCACGGCCACCTACCGCGTCGCGTCGATGTTCGCGGCCAGCTCGCGCAGCGAGGCGGCGGCGAGCAGGTCGGTCAGGGTCAGTCCGGTGCCGAGCCGCTCGTTGGTGCGGTCGAGCAGCAGGACCGCGGTCATCGAGTCCCCGCCGAGGTCGAGGAAGTTGTCGTCCGCGCCGATCCGGGCGCGGCCGAGGACCTCGCGCCACACCTCGGCGATCGCGATCTCGGTCGCCGACTCGACCGGGCGGAACGTGTAGGTGCCCGGCTGGTCCACGGCCTCGGCCTCGATCCGGTCGGTCGCCACCGCTCCGTCCTCGTCGCGGGGCAGCTCGCTCACCGCCACCAGGACGTCGGGCAGCTGCTCGGCCGGAAGCGTGTCCCAGAGCTGGTCACGCAGGTCGGCGAGGCTGGCCAGCGGCCCGGGCACGACGGCCGCGACCGTGCGGGTGCCGTCGCTCGTGCGGAAGGTCACGGCGTCGACCACGTCCTCGCGGTCGCGCAGGGCCTGGGCGAGGGCGTCCAATGCGGACGGTGGTGCACTCATCGAGTCATCCTTTCCACGACGCCTCTGGTTTCCTGTCCGGGACGACGGTTGCGGCGAGCTCGGCGACGCTGGGCGCCTCGAGGATCGCGACGGCGTCCACGTCCAGCCCGAGCTCCTCGCGCAGCAGCCCGGCGATGCGGGTGGCCGCGAGCGAGTCGCCCCCGATTTCGAAGAAGTTGTCGGTCACGCCGACCGCGCCGAGCTGCAGGACGCGGGCCCACACATCGGCGATCCGGCGTTCGAGGTCGGTGCGGGGGGCGACGAACTCGGCCTCGCCCGGTGTGTCGAGCAGGGCGGGCAGGTCCCGCTTGACTACCTTGCCCGCGGCGTTGCGGGGCAGGTCCGCGACGATCCGGATGATCGCCGGCACCTCCGCCCGGGCCAAGTGCTGCCGGGCGTGCTCCCGCAGGTCACGGGCGGTCGTGTCCGCGCGGGGCACGACGAAGGCCGCCAGGATCTGGCCGAGGACCGGATGGTCGACGCCGCAGACGGCCGCTTCGGCGACCGCGGGGTGTCGGGCCAGCACCTGCTCGACCCGCCCGGTGGAGACGTTGACGCCGCCGACGATGACGATGTCGGCGACTCGGCCGGTCAGGTACAGGTAGCCCTCGTCATCGAGGTATCCGAGATCACCGGTGCGCGTCCACCCGTCCCGCACGGGCGACCCCGTCCCGTCGTCGTCGAGGAGCTGGCGGGGCGGCGCGTTGCCGGCCCGCAGCCAGACTTCGCCGACCGTACCGGGCGGCACCTCGGCCCCGTCGGGACCGCGGACCTGCACCGCGCTGGCCCCGACCGGCCGGCCCACCGACTCCGGTCGCGCCGGGTCAACGCGGGTGGCGACGCGGGCCGGGTACGTCTCGGTCGACGTGTAGAAGTTGAAGAACGTCGCGTTCGGGAAGACCCGCGGCAGGTCGGGCAGCGCCGCGACGGGCAGGGCTGCGCCGGAGAAGCTGACCCCCTTCACCGACGGCACCACGGTCACCTCCTCCGCCGGCGCCTGGGCCAGCCAGTGGCCCATGGCCGGGACGAGGCAGACCGTGGTCACGGCGTGCCGGTGGGCCAGGGCGGTGAAGTCGGCGACCGTGAACCGCGACGCCACCACCATGGTGTGCTGGCCGCCCAGGCACGACAGCAGCACGGCCTGGGCCGCGACCGAGCCGAGCGGCAGGGCATGCGCAACCGGCTGGTTGGCCCGGACGGCGGTCGGCCACGTCGTCTGGGCGCCGGTGAGGTTGGCGTGGGTGGCGACCACGCCGCGCGGCCGCGCGGTCGTGCCCGAGGTGAAGATGACCTCGGCCGGGTCCTCGGGCCGGACGGTGACCGGCACCGGCGTGGTTGGCTGCCCACACTCGACGGTGGTGACGTCCAGGACCGGGCCCGGGGCCGACGCGGCGGCGTGCTCCGGCCCCCGGATCACGGCCGCAACGTTGTAGCCGGTGACGATCCGGTCGAGCTCGGCGTCGGGGAACCGGGTCGCGGTCAGCAGGGCCACCGCACCGAGCCGCAGCACGCCGACGTAGGCCACGACGTAGTACGCCCAGTCGGCCGCGCCGAGGTCGAGCGCGACCCGGTGCCCGGGCTCGACCCCCCGCGCCCGCAGCCCGTGCGCGAACGCGTTGGCCCGAGCGTCGATCTCGGCGAACGTCAGGGTGGTCTGGCCGTCCACGATCACCGCGGCCCGATCCGGCACCAACCGCGCGCTGCGGGCCAGCAGCTCGCCGACCACGCGGGTCATGGCGACACCTCCCGGTCATCCGCGTCCGTGTCCGTTGTCGCCGGGCTCACGTCCGCCCCGGGACCGTCCGCGGTGACGGTCGCGTCGTCGTCGCGGGGAGCTCGCAGCAGAGCCGCGAGCGCGACCGGCGTCGGCGCGTCGAAGACGTCGAGCAGGGACACGGTCCGTCCGAGCTCCTCGCCCGCACGGGCAGCGAGGATCGCCGCGAGCAGGGAGTGCCCGCCGCTGGTGAAGAAGTTGCTCTCGGGGCCCAGGTCCGGCTGGTCGAGCACCTCCCGCCACAGGGTGACCAGCTGGGCCACCAGCGGATCGGCGGTCGTCGGCTGCTCGGCCGACTCGGGCGGCGGCGGGGCGACCTCGGGGAGGGCCCGGTAGTCGACCTTTCCGCTCGGGTTGCGGGGCAGCGCCGCCAGCACGACGAGCTGCGCCGGATGCAGGTAGGGCGGCAGGGTGGCTCGGAGGTGCCCGCGTACGTCATCCAGGTCGACCGCCGGGCCGGCCGCCGACTTCAGTGCGGCCGAGCCGACATCGTCGCGGTAGTTGGTGATGTCGATATCGCCCACCGGCACGCGCACCCCCTCGATCTCCGCGATCTTGTCCGACACGCGCCTGGCCAGGAAGACGCCCCGCCGGCGGATGCCGATGAACGTGCAGTTGTCAACGCCTTTATTTTTTTCCAAGATCTCGTGCGCGATGCGGGTAAGCGCCCGCCGCACCGCCATCTCGTCCATAAGCTGCGTCTTCGTCTCCGCCATGCCGTTCTGCCCCCTTCGCCAAGATCGGGATTTCGCCGCAAAAAAACTCCCCTCGCCGGATGCGGTAAGGGGAGTTTTGCGGGAAGCGCGCGCAGGAAGACAGGCCGCCGGATATTCATCCGCCGACTTTCCGCGCTCGCCGCCATATTGCCGATCACCTTGCCAGCCTCACGGGACTGAATTTAAAGGTGCATATTCAATTTAGAGAGATTATCCCACGACGGCGCGCGGATGTCAACCGCACATTTTCACGGATTTTCAAAGAAAACGAATACAATCTTGCTAAACGTCCTCGATCAGCCGCGCCATCAGCACGGTTCGCGCATCGTCATACTCGTAGCTGCACGTAGAGAGCGTTAGCAGCCTGTCGTTCGGCGTCAATTCGACATCCGCCGTTTGCCACGCTTTCCGCCATACGGCATTGATATATTCGCGGAATTCCCGTTGCGAAGCAAAGTCTGTCAGCAGATAGTCGAAGCTGGTGTCGGTGACGAACAACAGGAAGACTTCCCAAACTTGCGCCCCCTCCGGCGTATACGTATAGATGTAACGATGATTGTCGAAAAACTCCTTGTCTTTGTAATACATCACGTTCTGGAACATCGTTTTGTTTTTCATATTGTGGCCGTAGAGGATATTGTTGGCGTCGCCCATCTTCCCGTCGTTGCGATAGTCCATAAAGATGCTGCCGCCGCTGCTTTTCTTCTTCATAAAGTCGCGCGTCAAGTAATATTCGTTGTCGTCCGCCTGCACAATCGGATAATCGATATTCGTATCCGGTATTTTGATCCAACCGACCGTATCCGGATTCAGTTTCAACAATTCGTCGGACTCCGCGAACATGTTCATGTCCAGCAGCCGCCGATGCTCATCTTTGGGCGAAAGCGGCGTTT
>ERZ777003.4280-NODE-4280-length-12295-cov-13.222222_pt1 | contig 12295 bp, 10 predicted proteins | sample MGYA00374956_ERZ777003 | MGnify/ENA primary metagenome ERZ777003 (study PRJEB29302, sample SAMN06268252) | bioreactor metagenome | isolation source: Joint BioEnergy Institute, California, USA | place: USA:Joint BioEnergy Institute, California, USA | collected... | reverse complement strand
TTCCGGAGCTTACCGCCGACCAGGAGGGCCATGAGACATTCATCTCATCTCCTTTGCCGCCAGTCTGCGGCCGTAATCCCGTTCTATCGACGCGCCCCGCCGCTCGAAGCATTTCCCGCTTGTCTACATTTCAGCGGCGCCATCGATGCTTCGCCAAAGGTACCAGCAGGCGACACTGCACCACGGGCGCCACGGTTTGGCAATCTCCTCCATCTCGGCTGGCTTCGGAAGCGCGGCCAGGCCCCACTCACGCATCATGGCGGTGCGGATCCCAAGGTCGCCGGCCGGAAGGACATCGGGTCTCCGCAAAGCGAAGATCAAAAACATCTGCGCTGTCCAGACCCCGATTCCCTTCACCCGAGTGAGATGAGCGATGACCTCCTCGTCAGAAAGACTTGGTAAGTTTTCAAAGACAATCTCCCCCGCTTTCGTACGGCAAGCCAGGTCGCGAATGTAGGTCGCCTTTTGCTGGGAGAGTCCCAGCGAACGCATCTCTCGAGTCGTGAGGCTCAGTATCGAATCGGGAGTGATGGGGCCGGCGGCCGCGACGAGTCTGCCGAAGATTGTACTCGCAGCCTTTCCGCTCAACTGCTGATACACGATGGATCGAGCCAGGCTTTCGAAGGTAGGCTCCTTGAAGGTCATACGGCAAGGACCGACCCTGTGTATGATTCCGGCCAGGACCGGATCACACTTCTTGAGATGAGTAACCGCTTTGCGCACGATCTCTACCGTTTAATCAGGATCAGGGCGACGTCGTGAGGCTCCACTTTGGTTGTGAAGCGCTCCGACCAGCGCCCTCGATCCTTTCCGCTCCAGAGTTCGCGCACCTGAAAGCTGCCGCTCTGGTCAAGGTCCTTCCACTTGACGCGAATATCGAGGACGCTGTCGCCTCGATTAAAGAGTCCCAGAACGTATTCTCCTGAAGCAAGCTGCCGGGCCCAGACATCCTTATCCATCCATTTCGTGACCCGCCAGCCGGGCCGGTCCGCCTCGTCCTGATTCACAGCGATGACGTCCGGATTGCGCAGAATTGCCAGTGCGTCCGGCGTCAGCTTGCGTGGATCGGCACTGAAGAACAGCGGCGCGGGCAGAAGGCTCCAGAGTGCCATCTGGCTGCGCTGTTCGGCGGGCGAGAGATTGTCATTGCCGACGTGGAGCTCGCCAGGATAGTACCATCGTCCCGCTCCCCGCCCGTTCATTGCAGGGGGACCTGCATCGAAGCCGGCGGCCTCAACCGCGCGCCAGGATGGCGGCAGGCGTTCCACGTTCCAGAAGTTCAGACCGCTGAGGGCCGGCCAGTCCGAAAGCAGTGGGCTGAGGCGTGCCGCACCGAAGAGGATCGGGCGGCCTGCGGCTGCCAATGCTTTCGCCATCTTTTGATAAGCCGCAGGCATGCCCGGCCGGCCATAATCGGCCTCCGCGCCGCACCAATCATAGATCAATTGATCGATGCCCCAGGAGGCAAATATCTTGGCGTCCTGCTCTTCATGCCCAAAGCTTCCCGGCGTATTTGCACAGGTGGTGCTGCCGGGCGAAGCAGGCAAGCTCAACTTGAGCCCCTTGTCGTGAAGGTAGGCGGCGAGCTTCGCGATATCGGGGAACCTCGAGCCGCTCCGCAGATTCCCGCTCGCGTCGCGCTCCCCTTGCCAACTGTCGGGAATGCTGACGTACACGTACCCTGCTGCCGCAAGCCCGCTGCTGACAAGGGCATCCGCGATCTCACGGACAGCAGCCTCATCGAACTCGGCCCCGGCAGGCGCGATCCACCCCATTGGCGGCCGTGTCGCAGTCTTGCCGTGCGGCAGAACCTGCTTCATTGAGCTTTCGATGACTTGCTGGGCCAAAGTACCAGAGGAACAAACAAGAGTGAGGATCGTACCGGCGGACAAAATTTTGACGAGATTCTTAGCCATAGGCTCACAAATGGGCACAAAAAAACCTGGATAAGAAACTCTTCCTGAGACGTATCCGGTCTTGCGAGATTACCGGGCGAAAGTAAAGTTTCGTTAAGAATATCATCGCGCTACTTTGTCTTGCAGAGGGGCTCGCCGGTCGTTACTATGAGCCCTGTGACACCTCGTGAGCACCATGTCGGCGACACAATCCGGCGCTTGAGAGAGCTTCGGAAGATGTCCGTGCGAAGCTTGGCCATGACCGCCGACTTCTCGCCGAGCTTCATATCCCAACTCGAGAACGGTCAGGTTTCGCCTTCTATCTCCTCATTGGAACGCATTGCCCTCGCGCTCGGAGCCAGTATTTCGGACTTCTTCCGGGACGCCGACCGGGAAGGCGCAGCGGGCCTCGTCGTCCGCTCCTCGCAACGCCAGCGGTACGAAAGCGTGTGGTCGAAAGCGCAGATCGAAAACCTTGGCGTGCAAGGCAGCCGCCTGCGTCCGCTGCTGATTACGGTAGAGCCCAATGGGAGCAGTGGGAAGAAGGCGCACCGCCGTCCTTACGACGAGTTCGCATTTGTACTGGAAGGTTCGATTAAGCTCGAGTTGAATGGAGAAGAGATCATCCTCGAAACCGGAGATGCTGCATCCACGCCAGCTCAGAAGCCAGTCCGCTGGGTGAATGAGAGCGACCGGCCTGCCAAAATCCTCGTCATCTCTGCGGGAGAGTGATCAGAGCACGCGTGTCCGTGAATACACAGAAGTAAGACTTTGGAAACCGCCCGGACCTGTGTGTGGCGGTGGTGACTCCGCTTTAAAATTGCGCAATCATTACTCGTATGGCAGATCCCAGGCCAGAGCGGGTACGTTCGCTACATATCAATGGCAGGGCAGTCACCATCGATGTAAGAGGAGACCGCACCCTGCTTTCGGTGCTGCGTGAAGACCTCGACTTAACAGGCGCCAAGTACGGCTGCGGCGAAGGCCAGTGCGGCGCTTGCACCGTACTCGTGGATGGGGCCCCGGTGCGTTCGTGCGTGATGCCCGTGCGGGCTGTCAGAAACAAACGCATCACAACGATTGAGGGCCTCGAACAGGACGGGAAGCTCCATCCTGTACAGCAGGCATTTCTCGACTACGGCGCCTTCCAGTGCGCCTTTTGCACTTCTGGCATGATCATGGCGGCAACCGCCTTGCTGAACAAAAAGCCGAATCCTTCCGAGAGCGAGATCCGCGCATCCCTCGATGGCAATCTTTGCCGCTGCGGAACCTATCCCCGGATTATCGCTGCCGTAAAGGCGGCGGGAAAGGCCTTGCGTCATGAGAGCTAACCACTCCATAGAACCGGAACGCTACGAGCTGCTTGCCGGGCCTTCTTACTCCTTCGAACTGGACCGGCGCGAGTTCTTTCAATTCCTTGGGGCAGGAATCCTTGTGCTCAGCCTAACGGAGATTTCGGCGGATGCGCAGCAGGCCAAGGCCGAAGAAGTCGGAGCCTGGCTGCACATCGGCGAGGATGGCTCTATTCGCGCGTTCACCGGAAAAGCCGAAGTGGGACAAAACACGCGCACGGCATTGGTGCAAGGAATTGCCGAAGAGCTGCGCGTTGCCCCTGAATCTGTGACGCTCCTCATGGCAGATACCGACCACGTTCCGTTTGACGCCGGAACCTTCGGCAGCCGGTCAATGCCGGACATGCTCCCGAAAGTCCGCAGGGCGGCAGCAACCGCACGCGAAATCCTCATTGACCGGGCAGCCGAACTGCTGAAGGTGGACCGGGCAAATCTGGTCGCAGCCGACGGCCGTGTTGGAGAGGCCACATCTGGAAGATCCCTTACATACGGCGAACTGGCGAAGGATCAAACCCTTCTGCGAACCGCCAGAACGGATCAGGGCGCGCTCACACCGGCATCCGACTGGAAAGTGATGGGACGCGTTCTTCCAAAGGTGAACGGACGCGACTTTGTCACCGGACGCCATCGCTACGCCTCGGATATGAAGCTGGAGGGAATGCTCCACGGCAAGGTTGTGAGACCTCCCTGCTTTGGCGCAACTCTCGTCAAGGCTGATACCAGCGCAGCGGAGCGGCTGCCGGGAGTAACCGTCGTTCGCGAAGGAAATTTCCTCGCGGTGGCAGCTCCGGATAGCGCTACGGCTGCCGAGGCGGCGGCAGCACTGAAGGCGGAATGGAATACGACCGAGCAGCCTTCGGAACACGAACTGTTCAAGCTGCTGAAGGAGCGTGCCGAAGCTCGAACAAACTCGACCAAGGGCTCCATTGAAGAGGGATTTGCCGCAGCGGACCATAAGTTTTCGGCCACGTACACGGTTGCCTACATTGCCCACGCTCCACTGGAGCCCCGGGCAGCGCTCGCAAGCTGGGAGAACGGCAAGCTCACGGTCTGGACAGGCACGCAGAGACCCTTCGGTGTGCGGCGGGAACTTGCGGAAGCTTTCCATATTCCCGAGTCCCGAGTGCGTGTGATTGTGCCCGATACCGCGTCGGGCTACGGCGGCAAGCATACGGGAGAAGCAGCGCTCGAAGCCGCGCGGCTCGCAAAAGAAGCCGGTAAGCCGGTAAAGCTGGTGTGGACACGCGAAGAGGAATTCACCTGGGCGTACTTCCGGCCTGCGGGCGTGATCGAGGTGGCGAGCGGCGTCAAGAAAGACGGCACGCTAACAGCCTGGGAGTTTCACAACTACAACTCGGGCGCTTCCGGCATTGCGACGCTCTATGAGGCACCGCACCAGCGTGTCCACTATCACCGGTCGCAATCGCCGCTGCGCCAGGGCTCCTACCGCGCCCTGGCCGCTACTGCAAATCACTTTGCTCGGGAAGTCCACATGGACGAGATCGCGCACGCCCTAGGAAAGGACCCGCTGGAGTTCCGGCTGCAGAATCTCACGAATCCGCGGCTCCGGACTGTGTTTGAGCGTGCGGCAGAGGCGTTCCACTGGGGTAAGCGCAAACCAGGAGCCGGACGCGGCTTCGGCATGGGCGGAGGGTACGAGAAGGGCGGCTACGTAGCAACCTTCGCCGAAGTGTCAGCCGACTCGGGACTGAAACAGGTGCGTGTGGAGCGCGTCGTAATCGCCTTCGAATGCGGAGCTGTGGTGAATCCCGACATGTTACGGAATCAGGTGGAAGGCGCCGTCATACAAGGCTTGGGAGGCGCACTGACGGAGGCGATCCACTTTGAGAACGGAAAGATTCTGAATCCGCGCTTTTCGCGGTACCGTGTGCCTCGATTCCGCGACGTTCCAGTGATCGAGTCCGTACTTGTGAACCGTCCGGATTTGCCGCCGGCCGGCGCCGGCGAGACACCGATTGTCGGGATCGCTCCGGCGATTAGCAATGCGATCTTTCAGGCGGTGGGCGTCCGGCTCCGTTCCCTGCCGATGCTTCCGGAGTCAATTCAAAGCTAAGTCAGTAGCAGAGGGCCGTGCGGAATACTGCACGGTCCTGTCATCCTGATCACAATTGCCCCTCAACGGCCAGCGAATTCCGCGCATCTCACATCGAACCGGCAAACCCTCGCCACACAACACATCCACTGTGTGGTGAGGACTCCCAACGGCAACGACTACGGAAAGGATCTGCTGCGCCAGCAGCACGCGCAGCATCGGCACTCCCACTAGAGGACGCTTTGCGATTCTTGTAAATTCACGTAGCCTTCATCGATTCCGGGATCGGGTTCACTTACCATTACAAGAGTTGACGGCACGTAGCGAGTAAAAGGCACGAACACGAAGGAGGATTCCATGTTGATGTGCACCTTCCCATCTCGCCTCGCGGTCCTCGCCGCAGCCGTGGCGCTTACGGCGAGTATCGGAACATCTCAGACCGGCCAGGGAGAAGTAAAACGATCCCGCTTCGCTGCGAAGTTAGTCGGGTTTCAGGAGGTACCGAGTATCCTGACACCTGCAAGCGGAACATTCAAGCTACAGATCAACGAGTCAGACACCGAGCTGACATATGAGCTCACCTTCGACGGGCTGGAAGCCGATTCGCTTTTCGCCCACATTCACGTAGGACAGCGCCGGACGAACGGAGGCATCGCCACGTTCCTCTGCGGCGGTGGAACAAAGCCTGATCCGTGCCCGTTGCGCGGCGGCACAGTGACGGGAACGATCGTAGCAGCGGACATCGGCGGACCGACGGGACAAGGTGTCGAGGCCAACGATCTGGCCGACCTCATTCGAGCCATCCGCAGAGGCGCAGCCTATGCGAACGTCCACTCGGAAAAGTATCCCAGCGGGGAGATTCGCGGTCAGATCGTTCCTGACTCGAGCGTCGACCTCAAAGATCGGCTGCTGAACAGATAGCCTCCTGCCGGCCCGGTCGTCCTGACCGGGCCTTTTGTTTGCCTTCCCTGCCGCGCAGTATCCTTACCCGTTACAGCTGTCCACTGCCAACCGTCACGCAAGCGCCTTTTTGACGACGTTGCCAGCCACGTCAGTCAAGCGGAAGTGCCGGCCCTGGAAGAAGAACGTCAGCTTGGTGTGGTCGATACCTAGGCAGTGCAGGATGGTTGCCTGCAAGTCGTGAATGTGTACGGGATCGCTCACGATGTTGTAGCCGTAATCGTCCGTCTCGCCGATGACCGTGCCGGCTTTCACCCCACCTCCGGCCAGCCACATTGTAAAGCAGCGCCCGTGATGATCGCGGCCATAGTTGGCTTCGCTCAGCTTGCCTTGGCTGTACACGGTTCGGCCGAACTCGCCGCCCCAGACGACAAGCGTGTCCTTCAGCAGACCCCGCTGCTTGAGGTCGGTGATGAGCGCCGCTGTCGGCTGGTCCGTGCCCCGGCACTGCAAGGTGAGGTCGCGTGGAAGGTCAAAGTGCTGGTCCCAGCCGCGATGATAGAGCTGGATAAAGCGCACGTTCCGCTCAGCGAGCCGCCGCGCAAGCAGGCAGTTGGCGGCGTAGGTTCCGGGCTTCCTCGACTCCGGCCCGTACATCTCGAAGACGCTGTCGGGCTCCTTGGAAAGATCCATGAGCTCGGGGACCGAAGTCTGCATCCGGTACGCCATTTCAGCCTGGCGGATCCGCGTCTGAATCTCCGGATCGCCGTACTCATCGAGATGCCGGCGGTTCAGCGACGCCACAGTATCGAGCATCCGGCGCCGTGTCTCGCGCGAGATGCCCGGAGCATCCTCCAGATACAGCACCGGATCGCGCCCGGATCGGAATCGAACTCCCTGATGGCTCGACGGCAAAAAACCGCTCGACCACAGCCGTGAGAACAAAGGTTGATCCGTGTTGATGGCGTGAGCCTGCGAGAGCAACACGACGAACGCAGGCAAATTCTCATTCTCGCTACCGAGCCCGTAGCTCACCCAGGAACCCATGCTCGGCCGCCCAGGCTGCTGCGATCCGGTCTGGATAAAGGTAATCGCCGGATCGTGGTTAATCGCTTCTGTGTTCACGGTGCGGATGATGCAAAGGTCATCGACAACTTTCGCCGTATGCGGCAAAAGCTCGCTGACCCACGCGCCCGATTCTCCGTATTGCTTAAAGCTGAAAATGCTCGGCGCAACGGGCAGAGTTCCCTGCCCGGATGTCATCCCTGTGATGCGCTGGCCCATGCGGACCGAGTCCGGCAGCTCGGTTCCACGCCGCTTGACGAGCTCTGGCTTGTAGTCGAACAGGTCGAGCTGCGAGGGGCCGCCCGACTGGTGCAAGAAAATGACGCGTTTCGCTGTTGGCGCGAAATGCGGGAGCCCTTCCGCCGCATATCCCTTCTGACGCAGCAGCGACGCGAGCGCCGCTATTCCAATGCCCGTGGCCGTCCGGCCGAAGAAGTGACGCCGTGTGCATTCCAGAGCGCTCATGTCCTACTCCTTCGAAATTGTCTCATCGAGATTGAGAATGGCACTACAAACCACTGTCCATGCCGCGAGTTCTTCCGCCTTCAGCTTCTTGTCCCACGGCGATTCCCCAACATCGAGCAGCGCCAGCGCCTCCTTAGGAGACTTCCGGTAGTGCTGCAGCTCTTTAACGGCAAGCTGTATCAGCTCGGCCGTCTCTGCCTTCGATGGCGGCCGCGCCGTCGCAAGCTCGAATGCCATCTTCGCCCGATCGGCCACGCTGCGCTTGCCCGAATTCAGCACGCGCTGGGCGAGCGCCCGCGACGCCTCGACGTATGTGGGATCGTTCATTAGCACCAGTGCCTGGAGCGGAGTGTTTGTGGTACTCCGGCGAGCCGTGCACTTCTCCCGGTCCGGAGCGTCGAATGTGACTAGCTGAGCGGGAGGCGCCGTACGCTTCCAGAAGGTGTAAAGGCTCCTTCGATAAAGATCCTCGCCGTGGCTCTGTACATAGGTCTGCATCGAAAAGCCGTCGCCATACGCGAGCTCTTCCCATATGCCGGGTGGTTGATATGGGAAAACGCCGGGGCCGCCTCGCTTCTTATTCAGGAGGCCGCTCACGGCAAGCGCGTTATCGCGCACGATCTCCGCCTGAAGGCGATGACGCGGGCCGCGCGCCAGCAGCCGGTTCTCGGGGTCCTTGGCAAGCAGTTCAGGAGTGACATGAGAGCTGCGCCGGTAGGCCGCTGAAGTGACGATCAGACGCTGCATCGCCTTGACATCCCACCCGGTACGGATGAACTCAGTGGCCAGCCAGTCAAGCAGCTCAGGATGCGACGGAGGCTCTCCCTGGGAGCCGAAATTCTCCGACGTCTTCACAAGCCCCGTTCCGAAGTACATCTGCCAGAACCGGTTCACCGCAACGCGGGCCGTCAGAGGATGCCCTGGATCCACAAGCCACCGCGCCAGGGCAAGACGGTTGGGCCTCCCGTCCACCCGCGGCAAGGGCGGCAGCACGCTCGGAACGTTCGGCTCTACCTTCTCCGTCCGGTTGCGGTAGTCGCCGCGGGCAAGAATGAACGTCTCACGCGGCTTCTCGAGCTCGCTCATCACCATCGTGCTGAGAATTCGCTTGTCGAGGCGCCTGAACTGCTCCTTCAAATCGAGTAACTGCGCATAAGTGCGTCGAATCGGTTCGGGAGCGACACGCCGGAGATAGTAGGTGCGAATGCGCTGCTCCTCGGCAGCCGAGGGCTTGCCGGACAAGCCCGACAGAAGCGCGCGAATAGGATGATGCACAGCAATCTCAGTGATCTGATCAGGCGGCAGTGCGCGAGAGTAAAAGCGCAAATCGTCGAGGCCGCCCGCGAAGGCTTTGGCATCCGGTTCCTTGACGCCGATCCGCAGCTCCGCATCGTTGTCGATCGCGCCGGATAGCGCATCGCGAACCACTTCCGCGCTTACGGGCTCGCCATTTACGTAGACCGTAATCCCGGGAGCTTTTCCGGAACCGTCTGATACGATCGCCACGTGATACCACTCGGATTGCTTCAGGCGCTCGCGCGTCCGAAGCTCTAACACCGCGTCGGGCCACTGGGAAATTAAACGGAAGGCAAGCCGGGCGTGACGCTGTTGAATCCCAAAAAGATCGAATTCCTCCAGACGCACTTCCCAGCCCCGGCGGCTGCTATCCGCGATCTTCTGAAGGACGGGCATCGACTGTTTACTACCCGTCGGCTGCAACCAGAATGCAACGGTGAACGGCTGGTCCACCTTCAGCGCTCCGACACGCCCTAAGCTCACTACCGTCTGAGCATCAAAGGACACGGCCCTGCCGACCTGCCCCGGAACGAACACGGGGTCGCCGCGGAGAGTCCGACCATGCTGATAAGCGCCGGAGATGTCGGCGAAGCTGCCGTCAAAACCGTAATGTGCCGTGAGGCCATCGCGGATGACGGGAACCGGCTGGGCGGTGAGAGTCTTACGCCATTCGGCGAGCCCTCGTGCTACCTCGTCCGACTCGAGCACCTTTTCGGCTTCCTGAATTGCCGTTTCCAGGCGCTTTTGCTCCTTTTCCTGCTCCGGCGTCGGCAGTTTCAAAATCGGCTGAGCATTGCCGGTCTTTCCATCGAGTCCCTTCTCGTCGACGTTATTGAAGAAAGCAAAGAAGCTGTAGTAATCCTTCTGCGAGATGGGATCGTACTTGTGCGAATGGCATCGCGCGCAGCCCATAGTGAGTCCCATCCACGCCGTAGCCGTCGTTTCGACACGGTCCGCCACATACTCAACCAGATACTCTTCGGGAATTGCGCCTCCTTCGAAGTTGATCATGTGATTGCGGTTAAAGCCGCTGGCGATCTTCCCTTCGAGTCCCGCCTCCGGCAGCAAATCGCCGGCAAGCTGGAGGATCGTGAACTTGTCGAACGGCATGTTCCGGTTGAATGCGTCGATTACCCAATCGCGCCAGGGCCACATGTCACGGTGGCTGTCAATGTGATATCCGTGGGTGTCGGCGTAGCGGGCGACGTCCAGCCAGTCCATGGCCATCCTCTCGCCGTAGTGAGGGGACGCGAGAAGCCGGTCGACCTGCTTCTCGTAGGCATCCGGCGACTTGTCCTTCACGAAGGCCTCGACTTCTTCCGGTGTTGGCGGAAGTCCGGTAAGGTCCAGGCTGAGACGGCGGAGCAGCTTCGCGCGGTCGGCTTCCTTGTTGGGCGTTAAACCTTCGCGCTTCAGCCGCGCATCGATGAAGCGGTCGATCGGGTTTGGGGCATCTCCGGGCGGAAGCTCAGGGCGCTTGGGAGGCACAAAAGCCCAGTGGGTCTGCCACTCCGCACCCTGCTCGATCCACGTGCGCAGAGTGTCGATCTCTTTCGCTGTTAGTGTCCGCCCGGAGGCCGGGGGCGGCATCCGCCGCGCCGGGTCGGCATGGTTAATCCGCTGAATAATGAGGCTTTTCCCCGGATCTCCTGGGACGATCACTTTCCCGCGCCGGGTTTCTGCGAATGCGCCTTCCTTCGTGTCCAGCCGCAGTCCGGCCATCCGGTGCTTTTCATCCGGACCGTGGCATTGGAAGCACGCATCGGACAGAATAGGGCGCACATCGCGATTGAAGTCAATACCCGCCGCGCGAGCACAGAGCGCGGCGAACAGAAGGAACAGGGCAAGGACCAGTCGCGTCATGATGCAAAGAACTTCCGCGGTCGTTCATTATCTCAGCTTTGTGTAACGGAGGAAACCGTTCTTCGACCAGCTCTCCCCTGTCTCGTTTCCGGCTGAATGCATGCGAACCCGTCCTGCTGAGTCCTCGCCTGCTCCCGCTCTTATTCTTTGCTCTTATTCTTCTCTTGCTTTTCTCTGATCTCCCGGCGCTCTTCTTCCGTCAGCTCCTCCGGTTCGCGGGAGCCCGGCGGATGAATCTCGGAAGAGCCGGCGTCAAAGTAACCCTCCGGTCCACGGTCACCCTGCCCCCATGTAGCCTCGGGCTGGAGAATCGCATCGGGGCTTGCTCCTTCGGGTTTTGACATCGGATAGACGCCGCTGCGGCCAACGATGTCGGCACGACCTGCGCCGCCGCCAGGCTGCCCGGAGTCTACTTTGGAGGGACCCGTACAGCAAAGCCGCGTTACCGTACCATCCTCGCTGACAATTTCCAGGCAGTCGTTATTGATGATCGAGAGGCGCGACCATGAAGGGATGTTATGGCCGTAATCCAGACCCGGCCGTCCTCCCAGCATGACGCTCAGCTCGCCTCCTTCGTCCAGGGAAATACCGGTCAGGGGCAAATCGTTCGCAACCAGATTCAGCCCCTGGCCGCCCGCGGCCGAAGTCTCCAGCCGCGCCTTGCAGCCCAGGTGCTCCTTGCTGAAGCGATCGAGAAACTCCTTAGAGTCCTTCTTGCTGATTTCTTGTCCCGCCATATAATAACGCCTCTATTTGTGGGACGCCCCTCATCACCGTTCGTTGCCCTTAAGGCCATCCGTCATAAAGACTTCTCTGTTTCCGCCGCCGTCGGAGCCCGTCCTTCCTTCCCGATCTCAACCCGATCGCGCCTCGGTTGAATACAACCGTTTCCGGTTCGCACACCCCCTTTTCTGCCCCTTTTCTGCGCTTCCCCTACAATTGGAAGTAACGTCACCCGGCAACGGAACGTAGTAGTTCGTGTCCCCGCGGATACACATCAGAAGGGAGTGGAATGGGCGAATTCGACTACGATCTGATCGTGATCGGTTCTGGTCCCGCCGGCCAGAGAGCAGCGATTCAGGCGGCCAAGCTCGACAAGCGAGTGGCTTTGGTCGAGAAGAAAACTGTCCTCGGAGGCGTGAGCGTCAACACCGGCACGATCCCCAGCAAGACGCTGAGAGAGGCTGTCCTTGACCTCTCAGGATACCGAGAGCGAGAGTTCTACGGGCTATCCTACAGGGTGAAGAACAACATCACCATGCAGGACCTGCTTGTGCGCACCCATCAGGTGATTAGCCATGAAATCGACGTGACGCGCTATCAGCTGATGAGAAACCAGGTGGAGCTGCTCTCGGCGACCGCCTCCTTCTGCGGGCCGAATTCCCTTCTCCTCGATTTTGTCGACG
>ERZ777003.4276-NODE-4276-length-12305-cov-4.295102_pt1 | contig 12305 bp, 13 predicted proteins | sample MGYA00374956_ERZ777003 | MGnify/ENA primary metagenome ERZ777003 (study PRJEB29302, sample SAMN06268252) | bioreactor metagenome | isolation source: Joint BioEnergy Institute, California, USA | place: USA:Joint BioEnergy Institute, California, USA | collected... | reverse complement strand
CGTGCGACGAAGCCGGAGATCCGCGTCGAGCTGTGCTCGGAGTGCCACCCCTTCTACACGGGCAAGCAGAAGCTCGTGGACTCCGGCGGCCGCGTGGAGCGCTACAAGCAGCGCTACGCCAAGACGCAGGCCAAGCAGGCGCAGGCCGCTGCGAACCAGAAGTAGCGCCGCGGCGATGGCGGACGGCACGGCCGAGGACCCCACGGTCTCCAGCGCGCAGGACGATCCGGCTGCCGAGCAGCCGAGCGCCCACCCCCACTACTACGGTGGCCAGGCGGTCATCGAGGGGGTGATGATGCGCGGGGCCCGCACCTGGGCCGTCGCCGTGCGCCGTCCGTCCGGCGAGATCTACCTCGAGCGCCACCCCGTCTCGGACCTGCCCCGGCGCCACAGGATCTGGGGCAAGCCGATCTTCCGGGGCATGTACGCCCTGGTCGACTCGCTGCGCATCGGCACGCGCGCGCTGACCATCTCGGCCAACCAGTCGGTCGAGGAGGACGAGCAGCTGTCGGGCAAGGAGCTCGGCGGCAGCCTCGTCCTCGCGCTGCTGATGTTCGTGGCCGTCTTCATCGTGGTGCCCAACGTGGGGCTCGCGTTCGCCTCCAACGCCCTCGGCGACGGCCTCGTCTACCACCTCGTCGAAGGGGTGGTGCGGATGGGCATCTTCCTGCTGTACCTGTTCGCGATCTCCGCCCTCGGCGACATCCGGCGCGTGTTCATGTACCACGGCGCCGAGCACAAGACGATCGCCGCCTGGGAGCACGGCGAGGTCCTCGAGCCCGCCACCGTGGACCGCTACTCCACGCTGCACGTGCGCTGCGGGACGAACTTCCTGCTGTTGGTCATGCTCATCGCGATCGTGACCTACTCCCTGGGCGGCGCGCTGGTCCCCGCGCCCGAGGGGGCGGGCGTGGTCCTGACGTCGCTGTACCACATCGCCCTGCGCGTCCTGCTGCTGCCGGTCGTCGCCGGGCTCGCCTACGAGGGCCTGCGCCTGGGCGCCGGCAAGGACAACCTCGTCGTCCGCGCGCTCATGAAGCCGGGGCTGTGGCTGCAGATGATCACCACCAAGCCGCCCACCCCGGACCAGATCGAGGTCGCGATCCGCTCCTTCGAGGCGGTCGTCCCCAGCGCCGAGCTGGAGGGGCGCCTTGCCACTACCCTGGAGTCGCCCCTCGTGTGGGGACCCTCCGAGGAGCCGGAAGGCGCCGCCGACGACGCGCCGGCCGACGTGACCGGCGCGCCGGTGCACCGGGAGCCCGGCTCCGCCACCTGACATGACCGACCTGCTGTCCCGCCTCGACGAGCTCGAGCGCACCTACGACGAGCTCACCGACGCCCTCGGCGATCCCGAGGTGCTCGCCGACGCCGCGCGCTACACCGCCGCCGCCAAGCGCCACGCGGAGCTGGCCGAGGTCGTGGCCGTGTACCGCGAGTACCGGCAGGCCACCGACGACGCCGCAGCCGCCCGCGAGCTGGCTGCCGAGGCCATCGGCGACGACCGCGAGGCCTTCCGGCGCGAGGCCGAGGAGCTCGACGAGCGCCGCCGCGCCCTGCGCGAGCGGCTGCAGGTGCTGCTGCTGCCCAAGGACCCGCTCGACGAGAAGAACGTGATCATGGAGATCCGCGCGGGCGCGGGCGGCGACGAGGCGGGCCTGTTCGCCGGCGAGCTGTACCGCATGTACACCCGCTACGCCGAGCGCATGGGCTGGAAGGTCGAGCAGCTGAGCGCCTCCGAGCAGGGCATCGGCGGCGTCAAGGAGGTCATCTTCCAGATCAGCGGCGACGGCGCCTACTCCAAGCTCAAGCACGAGTCGGGCGTCCACCGCGTGCAGCGGGTGCCGGTGACCGAGTCCGGCGGGCGCATCCACACCTCCACCGCGTCGGTGGCGGTCATGCCCGAGGCCGACCCCGTCGACGTGGAGGTCGATCCCAACGACCTGCGCATCGACGTGTACCGCTCGTCGGGGCCCGGCGGCCAGTCGGTCAACACCACCGACTCGGCGGTGCGCATCACCCACCTGCCCACCGGCCTGGTCGTCAGCTGCCAGGACGAGAAGTCGCAGATCCAGAACCGCGAGAAGGCGCTGCGCATCCTGCGCGCGCGGCTGCTGGCGGCCGAGCAGGAGAAGGCGGCCAAGGAGCGGGCCGACGCCCGCGCCGCGCAGATCGGCACCGGCGACCGCTCCGAGAAGATCCGCACCTACAACTTCCCGCAGAGCCGGATCACCGACCACCGCATCGGCCTGACCGTCCACAACCTCAGCGACGTCCTCGGCGGGGAGCTCGACGAGATCATCGACGCGCTGACGGAGGAGGAGCAGCGGCGCCGCCTCGCTGCGCTCTCCGACGGCAGCTGACCGCGGTGGACACGACCGTCGGCGCCGCCGTCAGGGCGCTGCGGGCGCGGCTGGCCGCGGCCGGCGTGCCCACCCCCGACGTCGACGCCGCCCTGCTGGTCGGGGCTGTGCTCGGCTGGTCGCGCAGCGACCTCGTGCTGCGCGCCCGCGAGCCCCTGCCGCCCGCCGCCGCGGAGCGGCTGGAGGCGCTCGCGGCGCGCCGCGCCGCCCGCGAGCCGCTGCAGCTGCTGCTGGGCAGCGTCGGCTTCCGCCACCTCGATCTCGAGGTGCGCCCGGGCGTGTTCGTGCCCCGGCCCGAGACCGAGGTCCTCGTCGAGCAGGCGCTGGCCCGCGTGCCGCCGGGCGGCGTGGTCGTCGAGCCGTGCACCGGCAGCGGCGCAGTCGCGGTCGCCGTCGCCGCCGAGTCCGCCGCCGGCACGGTGGTGGCCACCGACACGTCCCCCGCCGCGGTGGCGCTCGCCCGTGCCAACGCACGCCGCGCGGGCGTCGACGTCACCGTGCTCCACGGCGACCTGTTCGCGCCGCTGGACCCCGCGCTGCAGGGCCGCGTCGACGTCGTCGTCAGCAACCCGCCCTACCTGGCCGCCGACGAGCTCGCCGGCCTGGAGCCCGAGGTGACCGAGTGGGATCCGCCCGCCGCGCTGGTGGCCGGCCCCACCGGCCACGAGGTCGTCGATCGCATCACCGCCGAGGCCCCGCGCTGGCTGCGCCCCGGCGGCTGGCTGCTGCTCGAGGTCGCCGACGTGCGCGGCGCCGCCACGGCGGAGCGGCTGCGCCGCGCCGGCTTCAGCGCGGCGCGCGTCCTGCCCGACCTCGCCGGCCGGCCGCGCGTCGTCGAGGCGCAGCTGCCGCCGCCGGCCCCCGGCCGGCCGGCCGCGGGCACCGCCGCCGTGCCCCGGTAGCATCTGGCGGTGTGAGCCAGGTCATCCCGCTCGAGCCACTCGCCGCCGCGATCAAGCAGACGGTCGACGTCCTCGCGGCCGGTGAGGTGGCCGTCGTGCCGACGGACACCGTCTACGGCATCGTCGCCGACGCCTTCAACGCCACCGCGACCAGCAAGATGTTCGGCTTCCTGCGGCGCGGGCGCGACGTGCCCCTGCCGGTGCTGATCCGCAGCCCGCGTCAGGTCGTGGGCCTGGTCGACGACGTCGCCGAGGCCGCCGACCGCCTCATGGCGTCCTACTGGCCGGGGCCGCTGACGCTGGTCCTGCCCGTCGCCGACGGGCTGACCTGGGACCTGGGGGACACCACGGAGACGGTGTCGCTGCGCATGCCCGCCGACGACCTCCTCCTCGGCGTCATCGCCGAGGTCGGCCCGCTGGCGTGCACGTCCGCGCCGTCGCTGTCCGGCGGGCCCGCCGGCCTCGAGGAGCTGCAGCGGCAGTTCGGCGACGCCGTCGCCCTGTACGTCGACGGCGGCCCGCGCGAGCGCCCGACCTCCACCATCGTCGACGTCAGCCGCGGCCACGCCGAGGTGCTGCGCGAGGGGGCCATCCCCACCGACGACGTCATGGCGGTGGCGGAGGGCCGGGTCGGCTGGGGCGAGCGCCCGCAGCGCGAGCCGGTGCCGGCACCGTCGTCGACGCCGCCCCCGACGCAGGACTCGCCGCCGGCGCCGGCCCCGACGCAGAGCTCGCCGCAGGGCGCCGACCCCGCCGCCGACGCGGCACCCGGCGAGGACGGGGACGACACGGGAGGCGCCTGATGCGCATCGCCATCGGATCCGATCACGCCGGCTTCGTCCTCAAGACGCACCTCGTCGAGCTGCTGCGCGGCGACGGCCACGAGGTGGACGACCTCGGCACCCACTCGCCGGACCCGGTCGACTACCCGCCCATCTGCGCCGCCGTGGCGCGCGCCGTCGTCAGCGGCCGCGCCGACCGCGGGATCGTCCTGGGCGGCAGCGGCCAGGGCGAGCAGATCGCGGCGAACAAAGTGCGCGGTATCAGGGCCGCGCTGTGCAACGATCTCTACACCGCGCGACTGTCGCGGGAGCACAACGACGCCAACGTCCTCGCGCTCGGCGGCCGCGTGGTGGCTCCGGGCCTCGCCGACGAGATCGTCAGGCTGTGGCTGTCCACGCCGTTCCACGGCGGCCGCCACCAGCGTCGGCTCGACCAGATCACCACCATCGAGGAGAGCCAGCTCATGTCCGACACGACTACGGCCGCCGTCGACCGCCCGCTGGCCGAGGCCGATCCCGAGATCGCCGAGGCCATCGCCGACGAGCTCGAGCGCCAGCGCACCAACCTCATGCTGATCGCCAGCGAGAACCTCACCCCGCCGGCGGTGCTCGAGGCCCAGGGCAGCGTCTTGACCAACAAGTACGCCGAGGGCTACCCGGGGCGGCGCTACTACGGCGGCTGCGAGTTCGTCGACGTCGCGGAGTCGCTGGCCATCGAGCGCGCCAAGGCGCTGTTCGGCGCCGAGCACGCCAACGTCCAGCCCCACTCGGGGGCGCAGGCCAACATGGCCGCCTACGTCGCCCTCGGCGTGGAGCACGGCGACACGATCATGGCGATGTCGCTGGCGCACGGCGGCCACCTCACGCACGGCTCGCCGGTCAACTTCTCCGGCAAGTGGTACGACGTGGCCGCCTACGGCGTGCGGCGCTCCGACGAGCTGCTCGACATGGACGAGGTCCGCGCCATCGCCCGCGAGCGCCGTCCCAAGGTCATCGTCGCCGGCTACACGGCCTACCCGCGGCAGATCGACTTCGCCGCCTTCCGCGAGATCTGCGACGAGGTCGGCGCCAAGCTCATGGTCGACTGCGCCCACTTCGTCGGCCTCATCGCCGGCGGGGTGCACCCCAACCCGGTGCCCTACGCCGACGTGGTCACCTTCACCACCCACAAGACCCTGCGCGGCCCGCGCGGCGGGGCGATCCTGTCGACCGCCGAGCACGCCAAGGCCGTCGACAAGGCGGTCTTCCCGATGCTGCAGGGCGGCCCGCAGATGCACTCGATCGCGGCCAAGGCCGTCGCCTTCAAGCTCGCCGCCGAGCCGGCCTTCAAACAGTACGCCCAGCAGGTCGTCGCCAACGCCCGGGCGCTCGCCGAGGCGCTGGTCGGCGAGGGGCTGCGCATGGTCTCGGGCGGCACCGACATCCACTACCTGCTCGCCGACCTCACCGCCCTCGACCTGACCGGTGCGGAGGCCGAGAAGCGCTGCGACGCGGCGGGCATCTCGCTCAACAAGAACGCGATCCCCTACGACCCCAACCCGCCGATGGTGGCGTCCGGCATCCGCGTCGGGGTGCCGTCGGTGACCACGCAGGGCATGGGCACCGCGGAGATGACCGAGATCGCCCGCCTCATCGGCCGCGTGCTGAAGTCGGAGTCGGAGGTGCCCGCGGTGCGCGCCGACGTCGCCGAGCTGTGCCGCCGGTTCCCGGCCTATCCGACGCTGCCGTCGGGGTCGGCCGCCTGACCACCCCTCGTGGACCACCTCATCGTCTTCGGGGTGGCGTTCGCCACCGTGGCGCTCGTCACACCGCTCGTGCGTCGCCTCGCGACGTGGGGTGGGGCCGTGGCCGAGCCCGGCGAGCGGCACGTCCACACGCGCCGCACGCCCACGCTCGGCGGCCTGGCGATCTTCGCCGGGGTCCTCGCCGCGATCGGGGTCGGCTCGCGGTTGGGCAGCTTCGCGGAGGTGTTCCGCACCACCAGCGAGCCGGAGGCGGCGGTCCTCGCCGGGATCCTGCTGGTCGCCATCGGCGTCGTCGACGACACCCGCGGCGTGTCGGCGCCGGCGAAGCTGGCGGGGCAGACCACCGCGGCCGGCATCCTCGTCCTGCTCGGCGGCATCCAGCTGCGCTTCGTCTACATCCCCGGCAACCCCGGCAGCATCGTCTCGCTGAACTTCGACCTCGCCGCGCTGCTGACGATCTTCGCGGTGGTCGCGATGATCAACGCCGTCAACCTCGTCGACGGGCTCGACGGGCTGGCGGCGGGGATCGTGGCCATCGCGGCCACGGCGCTGTTCTTCTACGCGGTGCTGTCGGAGGCCGTGACCGACCAGGCGACGACCTCCGCGCCGCTGCTGCTGGCCGCGGTCAGCGGGGCGTCCCTGGGCTTCCTGCTGCACAACTTCAACCCGGCGTCGATCTTCATGGGCGACACCGGCGCGATGCTGCTGGGCATGCTGCTGGCCACCGGCGGCGTCGCCGCCATCGGCGGCACCGTGGCGCCCAGCCGCGGCGACTTCGCGGCGATCTCGGTCCCCGTGCTCGTGCCGGTGCTGGTGCTGGCGGTGCCGTTCTTCGACACGACCTCGACGATCCTGCGACGGCTGCTGTCGGGGCGGGCGATCTTCAGCCCCGACAAGGAGCACCTGCACCACCGGCTCATGGAGATCGGCCACTCGCACCGGCGCGCGGTGCTGATCATGTACTACTGGTCGGCGCTCATCGCCTTCGGCGCGGTCGGCGTGAGCGTGCTGCCCCTGCCCGTGGTCACCGGCGTGCTCGGCGCCGGCATCGCCGGGGCGCTGGCGTTCGTCGCCGCGGGCCGCCTCGGACAACGGCTGCGCGCTGAGCGCACGGCCGACGACACGTCCTCGTCGCGACCTCCGGTGGTGCGCTCGCGGGAGTGACCCCCGCGGAAGCCGCGCTGCTTGTGCAACTTTTCTCAAAGTCCCTCCCGGATGTCGTCGAAGCGGCCTCTGACCTGCGGAAACACGGTGTCTTACGCCTTTGACACGGCGTTGACAGCCCGCGTAGACTCCGGCGGCCATGACGCCCTCCAAACCCGTGCGCGACGTCGCGCCGTCGTCTGAGGCGAGCCCGCGTCGACCCGACCCGACGCTGTCCGACCCCAGCCTGGGGTGGGTCCTCGCGGTCGAGCTGCTCACGGCGACGCTCGTGTGGGGCGGCATCGGCTGGCTGCTGGACCGCTGGCTCGGCACCGAGCCGTGGCTCATGGCGATCGGGTTCCTGGTCGGCAACGCCGCCGGGATCTACCTCGTGTGGCTCAAGACCAACGACCCGAGCACCAGCACGCCGACGGCTGGCACGACGAGGGAAGGCGCTCCGGTTGCGAACGACTGAGCGGACCCTGCTGCGCCGCGCGCACTCCGGGCCGGCCAGTCCCGCCGCTGCGGCGCCCGGTCCGGTGAGCGCGGACGACCCGGTCGAGCTGCGCCTGGCCGGGTCGGCCATCGTGCTGGTCCTGGCTCTGGCGGTGCCGGTCGTGGCCGTGGCCGCCGCCGTCGCCGGAGCCGGCGGGGCCCTGGGTGCGGGCATCGCCACCGCGGTCGTGGCCGGCATGCTGCTGATGACCGGCGGCATGCTGTCCCTGGCTGCCCGCTTCGGCCCGACGGCGCTGCTGGCGGCCGCGCTCGGCGGCTACCTGCTGCGCCTGATGATCTACGCGCTGCTGATCGTGCTGCTGCGCCCGGTCGAGGCGATCCACGGCCCGAGCCTGGCGATCGCCGCCGCCGTGCTCCTGATCGCGGCGCTGACCTGGGAGGTCAGGGCCGTGTCTTGCACGCCGCGGCTGTTCTGGGTCGACGCCACACGGTCGGCACCGGCCGCCGACGACACCGAAAGGACGAAGGCGTGAGCTTGTTCCTGGCCGCAGTCGAGTACGGCGGGCCGTGGCACCTGCCGCCGGTCAACGAGCTGTTCGAGTGGCCCGCGTTCCTCTTCCAGGACACGATCTTCGCCTTCAACCGCGTGGCGCTGCTGTCGCTGCTGGCGGCGGTCATCGCCGCGGTGCTGTTCCTGATCGCCTTCAACAAGCCCAAGATCGTCCCCGGCAAGTTCCAGGCCGCCTGCGAAGCCGTCGTCGACTTCATCCGCGATCAGATCGCGCTGCAGGCGATGGGCTCGGACGGGTTGCGCTTCGTGCCCCTCCTCACGACGATCTTCCTGTTCGTGTGGATGAACAACCTGTTCGAGATCCTGCCCTTCATCAACTTCCCGCCCACGTCGCGGATGGCCATCCCCGCCTTCCTGACGGCCGTGGTCTACGTGCTGTACCACTTCTTCGGCGTCAAGGCGCAGGGCCTGGGCGGGTACCTGAAGAACACGCTGTTCCCGCCCGGGGCGCCCAAGGCGCTCTACATCCTGCTGACGCCGATCGAGATCATCCAGGCGTTCGTGTCCCGGCCCCTCACGCTGGCAGTCCGTCTCTTCGCGAACATGCTGGCGGGCCACATCATCCTCACGCTGATCTTCATCACGATCCACGCGTTCCTGGTGTTCGGGCCGGGCCTGCCGGTGGGCCTGGGAGCGCTGATCGCCTCACCGCTGCTGGTGGGCTTCGAGCTCGTGGTGGGGTTGCTGCAGGCGTACATCTTCACGATCCTCACGGCCGTCTACATCGGCGGTTCGCTGCACCCCGAGCACTAGCCCAGATCCACTCGACCCCCGTCTGCTACGGCGCTCCGGCGCCCTTGGAGGAGGAATCCGCTCATGGAAGGTGACATCGGCTCGATCGGTGCCGGCCTCGTGTACGGCCTCGGCGCGATCGGCCCCGGCATCGGGCTGGGGTTCCTGATCGGCAAGGCCATCGAGGCCATGGCCCGGCAGCCCGAGGCCGCCGGCATGGTCCGCACGACGATGTTCCTGGGCATCGCGTTCGTCGAGGCGCTCGCCCTCTTCGGCTTCGTGCTGAGCTTCATCGTCTAGCCGTCGCGACGTCCAGGAAGGAGCCGCCATGCAGCTGAACGTCGTGCCGCTCGTGCTGGCCGCCGCGGAGGGTGAGGAGGCGTCGGGCGTCGCCCTCGTGCTGCCGGACGCCGCCGAGCTCATCTGGGGTGCCGTCGCCTTCGTGCTGCTTCTGGCGGTGCTCGTCTGGAAGGTCTTCCCGGCGCTGAACCGCATGCTCGAGGAGCGCGCGGCCAAGATCCAGGGCCAGATCGAGGAGGCCGAGGCGCAGCGCGTCGAGGCCGAGAAGCTGCGCCGCCAGTACGAGGAGCAGCTCGCCGACGCCCGCTCGGAGGCCAACCGCATCGTGGAGGCCGCCCGCGAGCAGGCCGAGCGCGTGCGCGCGGACATCGTCGCCAAGGCCGAGGAGGAGGCGAGCCAGATCGTGGCGCGCGCCCGCTCCGACGCCGAGGCCGAGCGCGGCAGGCTGATCCAGGACCTGCGCGGGCAGGTGGCCACGCTGTCGGTGCAGCTGGCCAGCCGGATCGTGCAGAAGGAGCTCGACGCCGAGCAGCACCGCGCGCTCGTCGACCAGTACATCAACGAGCTGTCGGGACTGAACTGACGTGAGCGACGACTACCGCAGCCCCACCGGTTCCCACGCCGATGACCCCACCGGCGTGGCCGCGGCCGGCGTCGCCGGCGACGGCGACATCGTCGCCGGCTACGCGCGGGCGCTGCTGTCGGTCGCCCGCGCCGAAGGCGCGCTGGAGCGCGTCGAGGACGAGCTCTACCGCATCGCCCGGCTCGTCGAGTCGAACGCCGAGCTGCGCCAGCGCCTCACCGACCCGGCGTTGGAGACCGGGGCGAAGCTGTCGGTGGTCGAGGGGCTGCTCGCCGGCAGGGCCCACCCGCAGACGGTCAGCGCCGTCATGTTCCTGGTGGAGGCCGGTCGCGCACGCCAGCTGCCGCAGATCATCGACGCCTTCGTCGAGCTGTCCGCCCGCGAGAGGCGGCAGGCGGTCGCGGAGGTCCGCACCGCGGTGCCGCTCGACGAGGACCAGCAGCGCCGCCTGACCGCGGCCATCGAGAAGGCCACGGGCCAGTCGGTGACGGTCAAGGCCACCGTCGACCCCGACGTGGTCGGCGGCGTCATCGTGCGCGTCGGCGATACCGTGATCGACGGCAGCCTCGCGCGGCGGCTGGCCGAGCTCCGCTCCCGCCTCACCGGCGCCTAGTCGCGCAGCACACAGGAGACCTCCCTGATGACGGACCTCAGCATCTCCCCCGAGGACATCACCAGCGTCCTCCAGGCCCGCCTCGGCGACTACACGTACAAGCCGACCCGCGAGCAGGTCGGCCGTGTGATCGAGACCGGCGACGGCATCGCGCGCGTGGCCGGGCTGCCCGGCGTGATGGCCAACGAGCTGCTCGACTTCGGGCTCGACGCCGACGGCCGGCGTCTGTTCGGCATGGCGCTCAACCTCGAGGAGCACACCGTCGGTGCCGTGCTGTTCGGCGACGCCGCCTCCGTCGAGGAGGGCGACGAGGTCAAGCCCACCGGCGACGTCCTGTCGGTGCCCGTCGGCGACGCCTACCTCGGCCGCGTCGTCGACCCGCTGGGGCGCCCCCTGGACGGCAAGGGCCCGCTGGACGAGTCGAAGATCGCCGGCCGCCGCGGTCTGGAGGTCCAGGCCCCCAGCGTGGTGCAGCGCCAGCCGGTGAAGGAGCCGCTGCAGACCGGCATCAAGGCGATCGACGCGATGACGCCGATCGGGCGCGGGCAGCGCGAGCTGATCATCGGCGACCGGCAGGTCGGCAAGACCGCGATCGCGATCGACACGATCATCAACCAGCGCGAGCTGTGGGGCACCGACAAGCAGGTCAAGTGCATCTACGTCGCGGTCGGCCAGAAGGGCTCGACGGTCGCCGAGATCGTCAGCCGCCTGGAGCAGAACGGCGCGATGGAGTACACGACCGTCGTGTCGGCGCCCGCCTCGGCCCCCGCGCCGTTCCAGTACATCGCCCCGTACGCGGGCGCCGCCATCGGCGCCTACTGGATGTACAACGGCGAGCACGCCCTGGTCGTCTACGACGACCTGTCCAAGCAGGCCGACGCCTACCGCCAGCTGTCGCTGCTCCTGCGCCGCCCGCCGGGGCGCGAGGCCTACCCGGGTGACGTCTTCTACCTGCACTCGCGCCTGCTGGAGCGCGCGGCCAAGCTGTCGGACGACCTCGGCGGCGGCTCGCTGACGGCGCTGCCGATCATCGAGACCAAGGGCGGTGACGTGTCGGCGTTCATCCCGACCAACGTCATCTCCATCACCGACGGGCAGATCTACCTGGAGACCGACCTGTTCTTCCAGGGCGTGCGCCCCGCCATCAACGTCGGCATCTCGGTGTCGCGGGTGGGCGGCTCGGCCCAGATCAAGGCCATGCGCAAGGTCGCCGGCACGATGCGCATCGACCTGGCGCAGTACCGCGAGCTGGAGGCCTTCGCGCAGTTCGGCTCCGAGCTGGACAAGGCCTCGCAGGCGCAGCTGGACCGCGGTGCGCGCACCGTGGAGATCCTCAAGCAGCCGCAGTACCAGCCGGTCCCCGTCGAGGAGCAGGTGCTGGTGATCTGGGCGGTGACCAACGGAAAGCTCGACGACATCCCCGTCGCCGACGTGCGCCGCTTCGAGGCCGAGCTGCGCGAGTTCGTGCGCAGCCGCCACAGCGACCTGCTGGCGGGGCTGCGCGAGGACGGCGAGCTCACCGACGAGCGCGTGGCCGCCCTGGACGCCGCCATCGAGGAGTTCCGCGCCACCTTCGAGACGTCGGCCGAGGCACCGCGCGAGGAGCCCCAGGCCAGCGAGGACCTCGACACGCTCACCAGCCGCGACGAGGACGAGGCCTAGGCCGCCCGACCGACCGACGCAGGAAGGGACAGCACCCGATGCCAGGGGCCGGAGAGCTGCGGATCCTCCGCCGGAGGGTCCGCAGCGTCCAGTCGATGCAGCAGATCACCCGGTCGTTCGAGCTGATCGCGGCCAGCCGCATCAGCCGTGCCCGCGCGGCGGTGGAGGCGGCGCGGCCGTACGCCCAGCAGATCACCCGGGTCATCCGCGACCTCGCCGCCGAGGCGGAGGTGCGGGCGCACCCGCTGCTGGCGCCGCACGAGGAGGTGCGGCGTGTCGCCGTGCTCACGATCACCTCGGACCGGGGCCTGGCCGGTGCCTACAACACCAACGTCCTGCGGCGCACCGAGCGGATGATCAAGGAGGAGCGGGAGGCCGGCCGCGAGGTCGACCTGTACGTGATCGGTCGCAAGGCCGAGGCGTACTTCCGCTACCGCGGGCAGGCGATGGCGCGGG
>ERZ777003.4275-NODE-4275-length-12305-cov-14.237224_pt1 | contig 12305 bp, 9 predicted proteins | sample MGYA00374956_ERZ777003 | MGnify/ENA primary metagenome ERZ777003 (study PRJEB29302, sample SAMN06268252) | bioreactor metagenome | isolation source: Joint BioEnergy Institute, California, USA | place: USA:Joint BioEnergy Institute, California, USA | collected... | reverse complement strand
GCGGAGAGCGTCCGACAGGCGAGCGGCCCTCCGGACCTCCCGGCAGGAAGCGTCCGGGGCGGCCTGCGGCTCTCCGGATCTTCCGGCGGAGAGCGTCCGACAGGCGAGCGGCCCTCCGGACCTCCCGGTAGGAAGCGTCCGACAGGCGAGCGGCCCACCGAACTTCCGGCGGAGAGCGTACGGCCTGTGGCCTAGTACGCGCCGAGCCGCAAGGTGTACACCAGCTTCCCGCCCAGCCAGCCGTCCAGCACTATCAGCAGCACGCCGAACGCGAGCCAGGCGAGGTAGCCGCGGCGCGCCCGCGCCTCGCTCAGGATGGCGGGCCGGCGCCGGCGCAGCTGCCACACGTGCCAGTAGACGGCCAGCAGCGCCAGCCCAACTCCGGCGTGCGCGTTGACCCAGGGGAGCGCGTCGGGGCGCGGGTTCGCAGGGTCCAGCACCTGGCGCGCGGCGTCCAACGTGCCGCTGGCGACGGCCGGCAGCAGCAGCAGCCAGCCGAGCCACAGGCAGTGGTACGCGCTCGTCTCGTACGCCTCGTTGCTGCTCCGCAGGTACAGCAGCGTGAGCAGGGCGTTGCCGATCAGCAGGCCGATCGGTAGATGGACGGTGAACGGGTGGAGCGGGTACATCGGCGGCCATTATACCATTCTACGGGCGGAGGACAGCCGGCAGCGCCTGCTCGTACGGCGCCGGCAGCATGCGCACCTCGACCGGGAGCGTCACCGTCGGGCTGCGCGGGTCGTTGCTGGTCAGGCGCACGCTGGCGCGGTAGGGCCCGGGCCCGGACGGCCGCGTCCAGCTCAGCAGCACTTCGAGCTGCGCCTGCTCGCCTGGCCCCAGCGCCCCTTCGGCGGGGATGACTGCGAGCCACTCTGAGGATGGAGGCTGGGGCCGCAGCTCGATCGCGAGCCCTTCGGCAAGCGCCAGCCCGGCCCCGCAGCCGATCTCCTGGTAGTCCCAGGGCGAGCGCTGGACGCCCGCGCTGATCGCCGGGATCGGCGGCGGGAGCGACTTGTACTGGAACACGATCCGCCCGTCGCGGTGCAGGAGCGCCTGGAAGGTGTAGGTCTCGTCCGCCGGCCCGTCGTCGCGCGGCACACCCTCGTAGCTCAGCACGAACGTCTGGCCGTCGCCCACCGTGCTGTAGCGCACCGCCCCGCCGCGCTCGGGGTCGAGGTCGGCGCGCAGCGGCGCGATCAGGTAGAAGCCGATCTCGTCGGCCGGGAAGCAGCGGGTCGTCGGCCCGTGGTAGCCGAAGGGCACGTCGAAGGTCAGCATGCCATCGGAGGTGACCAGCGTCTCGGTGAACACGTAGCTGTAGAACGGGAACGAGATGCCGAGCGGCACCTCCTCGACGAACGTGTCGTTCCCGAGCTCGAGCCTGGGCGCGTCGGACGGGAGATCGACCCAGCGGAAGGCGGGCGCGTCGGGCTCCCCGCTGTCGCTGCGCCGGACCGTGAAGTGGGCCGTGGGCGCGCTGGCCGCGTAGTGCAGCGTGCGGCGCCCGGGGTTCGTGAGCGTCACGCTGATGCGCTGCCCCTGGCCGAACGCCAGCTCGGCGCTCAGCTGGGCGGCGGAGAGGCCGATCCGCGGCTGGTCCGGCTGCAGGACGATGTCGAGCTGCGTCGTCCCCGGCTGGGCGTCGACGACCTGGGTGCCGGGCAGGTACGAGAGCGCGGACGCGGTGAGCGTGTACTCGCCCGGCTTGAGCACGAGGGTGTAGGCGCCGCTGCTGTCGGTGGCGACGCCGAGGCCGCCCAGGGCGCCGACCGTCGCGGCGAGCCCCTGGCCGCTATCGGCGCTCAGGACGCGCCCGGTGACGATCGCCGGCGACGCGATCGGCGTCACGATCATGGTCACCGGGATGGTCACCGGCGGCTGGCCGAGATCGGCGCCGTAGATCTGCAGCCGCGCGCTGTAGGTCCCTGGGCCGGGCGTGCGGTCGGCGGCGAGCGTGACCTCGAGCTCGGCGCTGCCGTCGGCGGCGACGGCCGGGCGGGTGCTCGCGAGCTCCAGCCAGGGCACATCCACCCGCGCCAGAGCGACCGCGCCGTAGGCGTCGATGCGGCCGTGGCCGTAGACGTTGTTCGGCGCGCCCAGAGGGTCGCCGCAGCGCGTGTCGCTCACGGGGAGCGCCGTGGCGCGCAGGATCTCGTAGGTGGCGTCGTAGTCGCCGATCAGCTCGGGGTTGGCCGACCACAGCAGCGCGACCAGGCCGGTCACGTGCGGGGCGGCCATCGAGGTGCCCTGGAGGTCGCGGTAGCTGGTGGTGTCGGGGTAGTACGCCGAGAGAATCCCGACCTGGCCGGCCGTATGCGTGCCGGGCGCGACGAAATCCGGCTTGAGGCGCCCGTCGGCCGCCGGGCCGAGCAGGCTGAAGTTGGCGACCGTATCTGCGGAGTCGGTTGCCCCGACCGCGACGACGTCGGGGTAGTCGCCGGGGGAGCTGATGCTGCTGCAGGACTGGGAGCGCGCGGTGTCGGCGTTGCCGGCGGCGAACACCGGGAAGATGCCGGCCGCGCGCCAGGCGGCGGTGTAGCCGGCGTACCAGTCGTTGCCGCCTGCACCGGCCCAGGAGTTGTTGACGATCATCGGGCGCAGGTCCGGGCGCGGGTTCTCGCCCGCCAGGTCGGTGGGCGCCAGCAGCCACTGGGCGGCGGCGATCAGGTCGAACTCGGGGCAGACGATGTTCTGGCAGCCCTGCGCCGCGATCCAGCGCGCGCCGGGCGCGACGCCGAAGGAGGGCAGCTCGGGCGTGCCCGCGCCCCGCCCGACGATCGTCCCCATCGTGTGGGTGCCGTGGCCGTTGGTGTCGGTCGGCGCCAGCAGGCTGCCCTGCGGGTCGAACCAGTTGTAGCTGTGGCTGATCTCCCCGGCGCCCAGGTTGCCGCGGTACTGGCGCGCGAGCGCGCTGTGGTCGAAGACGACGCCGGTGTCGATGTTCGCGACCGTGACGCCGCTCCCGTCCACGCCGAACTCGCGCCAGACGCGGTCGGCGCCGATGCGGCGGATGTTCCAGCACACCGGGTTGGCGGGCTCGTCGGGGCTGCAGTGCTGCAGGTCCGAGTCGCTCTTGGGGCTGGCGAGCGGCGGGAGCGCGTGGATGCGGTTGGCGCGCAGCAGCGCCACGTCGGCCCTGGCCGCGATGGCCTGGATGTCGGACTGGGTGCCGCGGACGCGCACGGCGTTGACGATCCAGAGCGGCTGGAAGGGCACGCCGCGGGCGGCGAGCGCCGCGCGCAGGTCGCGCTGGGTGCGCTCGGCGTGCTCGGTCAGCGTGCGGTAGACGAAGCGCCCGCGCTCGGCCCAGTCGCGGATGGCGTAGGCGGCGCTCAGGTCGGCCTGGTCATTGAGGAAGACCACGAAGTCCGCCCGGCCGTCGAGCGACTTGGCGGCCTCGGCGGCGATCGCCGGGTCGATGCGCTCGCGCTGGGGCGGCAGCGGCACGCGGGCCGGGCCGGTGTGCAGCGCCTTGGGCGCAGCGGGCTGGGCCTCGAACACCGCCACGCCGCCCGGCTGCGTCACGCCCGCCAGGCGCAGCGTCTGGGTGGCGCGCTCGCCGAGCGGGACGGTCACGGTGAGGGACGCCGGGTCAGCGGTGATGGTCGCCTCGGCCGAAGGGTGCGGCGCCGCGCGGCTGGTTGGCGGCGCTGGTGGGAGCGCCAGCGCCAGGATCAGCGCGGCGCAAAGGGATGTTAGGTGGCGCATGCAGCCTTCGCAGTCCGCGGTTGCCGGCTTAATACGATGTGCTGAGAGGCGGGTGGAGGGTCTCTCCCTCCGGCCCCTGTGGCTGATAGATCGAAAGCATAGCATCCGGCGGGCGGGCGCGTCAAGGCGCGCTGTGAATCGGAGGCTGAGTGCATCCGTATCGCCGGCGCAATAAATACTGTTCCGCCCGCCTGCTGCCTACGGGATGGTGTGGAGGGCCGCAGGCCCTCCACGGAGACAGAGATGAGGCTGCGCCTCCCCAACCCCACCGGCGGGCCACCGCGCGGCGTGTGATGGTATCATGTGGCCGAGAAGTTAGGAGATGGAAAGCTGAGATGTTCAGGAAACGCTACTCGCTCCCCGCGCTTATCGGGCTGCTGCTCGCGCTGCTGGCCCCCCCTGCGATACACGCCCACGTGGGCGACAGCGGCCCGATCCAGACGATCACGCAGTCGATCGGGCCCTACGAGATCTCGATCACCTTCGAGCTGCCGCCGGCCGTGCCGGCGCCGCTGTTCCTGTCGATCTCCTCGCGCGAGGACCTGGAGGGCGCGCTGCTGACGCTGCGGGCTGCCCCGCGCGGCAAGTCGCTCGCGAACGCCGAGGCGGTGACCACCGCGACACTCCCGGGCACGCCGGTGGTCTACAAGGCCCAGCTGGACCTGGACCGGCCGGGCGACTGGGACCTCGAGGTGCGCGCCGAGGGGCCGCGCGGCGACGGCGTGGCGGTGATCCCGTTCACGGTGACGCCGGCGCCGCTGCCGCCCAACACCGTGCCGCTGCTGGTCTCGCTGGGCGCGCTGTTCCTGCTGCTGCTCACCGGGGTGGTGGTGGCCGGCGTCGCGCAGAGCCAGGGCCGGCCGGCGCCGCGCCGCACGACATGGGTGATCGGGCAGGCCGCGTTCGCCTGCGGCGTGGCCGCGGCGATCTTCGGCGCCCAGCAGGTGGCGGACTCCTTCAGCGCGGACAGCGCGGCGGTGGTGGAGAGCCAGGGCCGGCCGCACGTCAACGTCGCGCTGCGCAGCGAGCCGGCCATCCCGGTGGCCGGGCAGCCGATGACGCTGACGCTGGAGCTGACCGACGGCGGGACGGGCCTGCCGGTGGACGACCTCTCGCCGCACCACGAGGCGCTGATGCACGTGGTGGTGATCGACGAGGCGAGCGCCGACTTCGAGCACCTGCACCCGGCGCGCATCGCCCCCGGCAGCTTCGTGACCACGCTCACGCCGCGCCGGCCCGGGCGCTACACCGCCTACGTGGAGATCGCGCGCCACCAGAGCGGCACGCAGATCATCGAGCGGGACTTCGTGGTGGGCGGCGAGACCGCCGAGGGCGTGAGCGAGCCAATGGGGCTGGGCCGGCGCACGGTCGACGGGATCGAGATCGACGTGAGCTCGTCGTCCGACGAGCTGCGGGCGGGCCAGCAGGCGGTGCTGACCTTCAGCCTGAGCGACGGCGACCGGCCGGTGGAGGACGTTCAGCCCTGGCTGGGCATGGCCGGGCACCTGATCGTGCGCGACGTGGACGGCGTGACCTTCGGGCACGTGCACGCGGCCGAGCCGATGCCGCCGCCCGGGACGCTCGGGCAGGGCATGCGCTACGGGCCGGATATCCGCTTCGTGTATACCTTCCCGAGCGCCGGCCGCTACTACCTGTGGGCGCAGTTCCAGCTCGACGGGCAGATTATCACGGTGCCGATGGCGTTGGATGTGGCCTAGGTGCGCTCGCGCGAGGCGGCCCCGCCGCTCGCAGGCGCACCCCTTCGGGGATCAGAATCTCATGCGACAGATTGTGCTGCTTCTCTGCGCCGCAGTGCTGCTCGCCGGGTGCGGCGGGCCGGCGCCCCAGACGGCGGAGACCGATAGCTACCGGGTGACGCTGCGCCTGGAGGGCGAGAGCATCCAGGAGCGCACCGCGACGATCGAGGTGTTCGACCGGGCGGGCCAGCCGGTGACGGCCGAGCGGGTGGTGATCGCGCCGGTGATGCGTGACATGGGCATGGCTTCGCCCGAGGTTCTGGCGCAGCCGGACGGCCCCGGCCGCTACGTCGCGCGCGGGGAGTTCTTCTCGATGCTCGGCATCTGGGAGCTAGACGTGCGCGTGACGGCCGGCGGCTTCCAGGAGACGGCGACCTTCAGGGTTGAGGTGACGTAGGCGCTGGCACGTTGCACGCGTCTGAGGTGTGCCGAAGCGCTCCGCCTCACAGACACGTGCAACGTGCCGATACCCCGGCATCTACCGCGATCTGGGGCTGACCCACGGGACGTCGGGCGTGCCGGCGGCCGCGTTCGCAGCCCGCGCCGCGACGAACAGGAAGTCCGAGAGCCGGTTGAGGTACACGCCGGCCTGCGGGTTGACCGGCTCCTCGCGCGCGAGGCTCACCAGCCAGCGCTCGGCGCGGCGGCACACGGTGCGCGCCATGTGCAGGTGGGCGGCCGCCGGCGAGCCGCCGGGCAGGATGAACTGGCGCAGCGGCTCCAGGCCCGCGTCCAGCCTGTCGATCGCCTCCTCCAGGAAGGTCACCTCGGCCGCGCCCACCCGCGGGATGCTCGGCGCCTCGCCCGGCGTCGCCAGGTCCGCGCCGACGACGAAGAGCTGGCTCTGCACCTGCTCCAGCAGCGCGTCGAGCTCGGGCGGCAGCCCCGCGGCGCGCGCGAGCCCGATCGCCGCGTTGCACTCGTCCACCGTGCCGTAGGCGTGGACGCGCAGCGAGTCCTTGGGCACCCGCCGCCCGCCCCACAGCCCGGTCTCGCCGGCGTCGCCGGTCTTGGTGTAGATCTTCATCGCTGTGCCCTCAGAGTTGCAGCGTGAGGCGCGCAGATCGCAGCCTGGGCGGAGTGGTGCGGCGCCAGCGGGCCCCAGGCCTCAATCGTCGCTCACCAGCCTGATATGCAGCTCCTTCAGCTGGCGCTCGTCCACCGGCGAGGGCGCCCCGGTCATCAGGTCGGCCGCCTGCTGCGTCTTGGGGAAGGCCATCACCTCGCGGATCGTCGGCTCGCCGGCCAGGATCATGCAGATGCGGTCGATGCCGGGGGCGATCCCGCCGTGCGGCGGGGCGCCGTACTCGAACGCCTCGAGCATGTGGCCGAACTGCGCCTGGGCCGTCTCGCGGCTGATGCCCAGCAGGTCGAACAGCTTCTGCTGCACGTCGCGGCGGTGGATTCGGATCGAGCCGCCGCCGGCCTCGTACCCGTTCAGGATGAGGTCGTACGCCTTGGCGCGCACCCGGCCGGGGTCAGTGTCCAGCAGCGGCAGGTCCTCGTCGCGCGGGGCGGTGAAGGGGTGGTGGACGGCGTCCCAGCGGCCCTCGTCCTCGTTCCACTCCACCAGCGGGAAGTCGAGCACCCAGCCGAACGCCAGCACGTTCGGGTCGGCCAGCCCGAGGCGCTCGGCGAACTCGCGGCGCAGCCGGTCCAGCACCGCCGCGACGGTCGGCGGCTGGTCGGCGACGATCAGCAGCAGGTCGCCGGGCTGGCCCTCCAGGCGGGCGACGATCGCGGTGAGCTCCTCCGGTGTGACGTTCTTGCCGAAGCTGGACCGGACCTCGCCGCCGGCCTGGGGCACGGCCCAGAGCAGCCCGCGCGCCCCGGCCTGCCGGGCGAGCTCCACCACCTCGTCGATCTGCCGGCGCGAGTAGGAGCCGGCGCCGGGGATGCGGAGGCCCTTGACCTGCCCGCCGGCCGCCAGCGCATCGCGGAAGACGACGAACTGGCTGTGCGCCACGGTGTCGCTGAGGTTCACCAGCTCGAGGCCGTAGCGCAGGTCCGGCTTGTCGGAGCCGTAGCGCTCGAGCGCCTCCGCGTAGGTCAGGCGCGGGAAGGGGGTGATCAGGCGCTTGGTCGGCGTCACCTCGCGCACCAGCTCGGTGAACAGGCGCTCGATCAGCTTGAGCACGTCCTCCTGGTCGACGAAGCTCATCTCCATGTCGAGCTGCGTGAACTCCGGCTGCCGGTCGGCGCGCTGGTCCTCGTCGCGGAAGCAGCGGGCGATCTGGAAGTACTTGTCGAAGCCGGCGACCATCAGCAGCTGCTTGAGCTGCTGCGGGCTCTGGGGCAGGGCGTAGAACTCGCCGGGGTGGATGCGGCTCGGCACCAGGTAGTCGCGGGCGCCCTCGGGGGTGGACTTGATCAGGATCGGGGTCTCGATCTCGAGAAAGCCCTCCTTGTCGAGGAAGTCGCGGATGAACTTGATCACCCGGTGGCGCAGGATGAGGTTCTGCTGCATGCGGGCGCGCCTGAGGTCCAGGTAGCGGTACTTCAGCCGCAGCGACTCGTCCTCGCCGCCCTCCTTGTTGATGTAGATCGGCGGGGTGCGGGCCTCGTTGAGGATGGTGCCGGCGACGGCGCGCACCTCGATCCCGCCGGTGGGGATCTCGGGGTTGACGGCCTCCTCGGGGCGGCGGCTCACCAGGCCGCGGACCTGCAGCACGTACTCGACGCGGGACTCGGCGGCCACCGCGTGCGCCTCCGGGGCGGTGGTGGCGTCGAAGACCACCTGGGTGATGCCGTAGCGGTCGCGCAGGTCGATGAAGATCAGCGGCCCGTGGTCGCGCCGGCGGTGAACCCAGCCGGCGAGCACCGTCTCCTGGCCGGCGTGCTCAGGCCGCAGCTCGCCGCAGGTGTGGGTGCGAAACATGCTACACCTCTGGTATCGATATCTTTCAAGTATACGATCGCGCGGTCATTCCGACCGCCTGCCTTCCGGGGCGACGCAGGCGCCGCTTCTGCCCCGCTCCGATTCAGAGATGGCGCGTAAAAGCGGCATGGCAGTGTGGCGGCTTCGCCGCCGCACTGCCATGCCACCGCCACACCCTCTCGCCCGCCGCAGCGGGAGAGGGGCAGGGGTGAACGCCCTGCAGGGCACCATAGCGCCCCAACTCTAGCCGACACACAGGCGCTCTGGCGCCACACACCCCTGAAAGGCCGCGCCCCCGGGGTACAACGCGGGGTATTATACTGCCTCACACCGAATGAGGCCGCATTATACCAGCTGAACGATGCGCATTCTCCAGATCTACAAGGACTACCCGCCGGTGCTGGGCGGCATCGAGGGCCACCTGCGCGACCTGTGCGAGGGGCTCGCGGCGCGCGGCCACACGCTCACGGCGCTGGTCACGAGCCGCTCGGCGCGCACCACGTTCGCGCAGCCGCGCCCGGGGCTGGCGGTGGCGAGCGCGGGCCGGGTGGCGCACGTGGCCTCGACGCCGCTCAGCCCCGCGATGATCGCCCTGGCGCGCGCCGCTCGCCCCGACGTGGTCCACCTGCACTTCCCCTACCCGCCCGGCGACCTCGCGGCGCTGGCGGTGCCCGGCGGCCCGCCGCTGGTGATCACCTACCACAGCGACATCGTCCGCCAGCGGACTCTGCTGCGGCTCTACCGGCCGCTGATGGCGCGGACGCTCGGCCGGGCGGCGCGCATCATCGCCACCAGCGACAACTACGTGCGCACCTCGCCCTTCCTGCGCCCGCACAGCGCGAAGTGCGCGGTCGTGCCGCTGGGGGTCGATGTCCGGCGCTTCACACCCGCCGGGGAGGCGGCGCCCCGCCGGGGCAGCGGCGCCCCGACCGTGCTCTTCGTCGGGCGGCTGCGCTACTACAAGGGGCTGCACGTGCTGGTCGAGGCGATGCGCCAGCTGGATGCGACGCTGCTGATCGCCGGGGGCGGGCCGGAGGAGGGGCGGCTGCGGGCGCAGGTGGCGGCGGCCGGCCTGGGCGGGAAGGTGCGCTTCCTCGGCGATGTGCCGGAGGAGGAGAAGCCGGCGCTGTACCGCGCGGCGGACGTCTTCGTGCTGCCGGCGCACCTGCGCTCCGAGGCGTTCGGGATCGCGCTGGCCGAGGCGCTGGCGAGCGGCCTTCCGTGCGTCAGCACCGAGCTGGGCACCGGCACCAGCTTCGCCAACCTGCACGGCGTGACGGGGCTGGTGGTGCCGCCGGGCGACGCGGGGGCGCTCGCCGGCGCCCTGCAGACGCTGCTCGCCGACGAGGCGCTCCGCCGGCGCTACGGAGCGGCCGCGCGGCGGCGCGCGGAGGAGCTGCTCTCGCTGGAGCGGATGCTCGACGGGGTGGAGGCGGTCTACCGCGAGCTGGCGCGCAGGTAAGCGGCCGCTCAGCGCAGCCGCGCCAGCACGTCCTCGCCGATCCGGCGCACCACCTCCGGGTCCTTCACCACGCCGAAGTCGAGCATGAAGTGGGTGACCCCCAGGTCCGCGTAGGCCCGCAGGCGCGCGACCGTCCGCTCGGCCGAGGCGGCGTCGGTGGGCGGCGGCAGCTCGATCTGCGCCGACTTGACAATCGCCTCGAAGGGGCGGCCGACCGCCTCGCAGTGGCCCCGGAGCACCTCCAGCTTGCGGGCGTACGAGCCCGGGTCGCCGCCGTAGTTCCACCAGTCGGCCTGGCGCGCCACCAGCCGCAGCATCAGCTGCTCGCCGCCCCCGCCGATCAGAATCGGCGGGACGGGGTCCGGCTTCGGCTCGCACGGCAGATCGTGAACCTGGTAGTAGCGGCCCTCGAACGTCGCGCGCTTCTCGGTGAACATGGCGCGGATGAGGCGGATGGCCTCGTCGAGCTGGCGGATCCGCTCGGCCGGCGGGTCGAACGGGAAGCCGTGCCGGCGGTACTCGTCCTCCCGCCAGCCGGCGCCGATGCCCAGCACGAGCCTGCCCCCGCTGAGCGCCTGCAGCGTCTTCGCCATATGCGCGACGATCGCCGGGTGGCGGTAGTTGTTGCACATCACCAGCCCGCCGACCATCAGCCGGGGGAACGTCGCCGCCAGCCAGGTGATCGTCGTCCAGCACTCCAGGTACGGGTCGTCGAGCCGGTCGAAGCCGTACAGGTGGTCGGCGGCCCAGACCGAGTCGAAGTGCTGCGCGACGACCGGCAGCACGGCGTCGAGCTCCTGGATGACGATCGGCTGGCCGTCGCTCTCCGGCACGCCGATGACGGGCGCGATCCATCCGAAATGTAGCTGCGCCATGACCTCTCCTTCCGATAACGCGCCGGCGGATTCTCAGAACAGCAGGTTCGCCAGCCGCTTGCGGCCCTCGACGCTCAGCGGGTGCTCGCTGCCGAGCACGTCGAAGATCGCCAGCAGCGTCTTGCGCGCCGCGTCGTCGCGGAAGGAGCGGTTGCGCTGGACGATCGCCAGCAGCTGCTCGATCGCGTCGGCGTAGCGGTGGCCCCGCACCTGGTGGGCGGCCAGCTGGTAGCGGGCCTCGAGGTCGCCGGGGTTCTCCTCGACCCGCTCGAGCAGCGGCGCCGGGCTGCCATCGGCCTCGGCGATGAAGGCGCCGAGCGCCAGCCAGGCCTGGGCGCGCTGGTAGAGCGGCGAGTCGGCCGGGACCTTCCTCAGCAGATCCGCGCCCGACGGGTCGCCGGCCACGACCAGCAGCCGGCCCAGGCCGAAGAGCGCCGGGGCGCTGGCCGGGTCGATCTCGAGCGCCTGGCGGTAGCGGGCCTCGGCCAGCTTCGGGTTGCTGGCCTCGATCGCCGCGGCCTCCTGCGCCAGCTGGTCGGCGGGCGCCGCGGGCGGGGGCGTGAGGCGGCTGAGCCAGGCGCGCACCTGCCCCTCCGGTAGCGCGCCGGTGAACTCGTCCACCACCCGCCCGTCGCGGAAGGCCTTGACGGCCGGGATCCCCTGCACGCCGAACATCTGCGCCAGGCGTGGGTTGTGGTCCACGTTGATCTTGGCGAGCACGAAGGCGCCCTTGGCCTCGGCGGCCAGCCGCTCCAGGATCGGGCCGAGCACGCGGCACGGGCCGCACCACGGCGCCCAGAAGTCCACCACCACCGGCACCTCGCGCGAGCGCTCCAGCACCTCGGTGCGGAAGGTGCGCTCGTCCACGTCGATCGCGTGGCCCGCGGCCCTCGGCGTCTGACCAAGCGTTGTCATGGGTTTCCCCCTCTGAGGGTGTGGCATGCGTCGTTTCTAGGTAATTATACCGCCTGCGCGGCGGGCGGTGGGTGGGCTCGAGGCTGGCCTCGAGCTCCGTTTCTGGGCTGGCCGCCCCCCGCGCCGCTGAGCCGCGCAGGCGGCTGTCTGGGCTGCCGTGCCGTGGGCAGCGTGCGTTCGGATGCGGGCGGGCTGGCCGCCCCCCGCGCCCCCCGGCTGGCAGGGGCTTAGCAGCCCCCGCCAGGCCACCCCCGCAAGAGATGCCACCTCCTCCGCTGCGCCCGTTGTCATGCCTCAGCGCACCAGCGCGCGTGCTGTCGTGGGCGGGCTGGCCGCCCTCGCGCCGCTGAGCCGCGCAGGCGGCTGTCTGGGCTGCCGTGCCGTGGGCAGCGTGCGTTCGGATGCGGGCGGGCTGGCCGCCCCCCGCGCCCCCCGGCTGGCAGGGGCTTAGCAGCCCCCGCCAGGCCACCCCCGCAAGAGATGCCACCTCCTCCGCTGCGCCCGTTGTCATGCCTCAGCGGCTGGAACGCCCGTCAGGTCACCGCGCCTGCTGCCAGCGAGCGCCGCTGCCGTCGCTCGCGAGCAGGCGCTGCTGGGTGACGGGCGCCGGTGTGCAGAGGCATGACAACGGGAGGTCGGCACACGGTTGCCTTCTTTTGGGGTGCAGGGGCGACGCCCCTGCCGCGGGTCCAGGGGCGCGGAGCCCCTGG
>ERZ777003.4274-NODE-4274-length-12312-cov-4.736803_pt1 | contig 12312 bp, 14 predicted proteins | sample MGYA00374956_ERZ777003 | MGnify/ENA primary metagenome ERZ777003 (study PRJEB29302, sample SAMN06268252) | bioreactor metagenome | isolation source: Joint BioEnergy Institute, California, USA | place: USA:Joint BioEnergy Institute, California, USA | collected... | reverse complement strand
CGCCAACGCGAAAACCGGGATGGCCCCAATGATCTTGTTGAACGGTCTCCGGCAATGACATTGCCATGTGGACCATTTGGTCGTTCGTAACCAACGCGCAACTCTCCCTTACCAGCGCCGTTCAAGTCTCTTCCGGCGAGCTCGATGACCCTGGAGCTACCGGTCTTGATTCGTAATGCTCCGCAGCCGCCAGGATGCGAGGACTCGATGCGGTCCTTACGTCAACTACCAGTGTAGCGCAGCAGGCAACCCCTTCATGCGCGAATCAAGTCACGACTTTGCGAGGATGCACCCGCAGACCGTTGAGCAATTCACGGAAATTCTGTCGCCTGTCGCCGGTTTGCGCCGCTCATGGCGTGGAAACGACCGCTCGTCGGATCCACGGGCCACAGGTCAGTTCTAATATTTGTCAGCGCTGACCTCGTCGTGCGAGAGATCGGCTATACATGCGGCGTACTCGCTTGGCCGATCGCTCGCATACATATTTCCAAGCGGCGCGGTTGAGGACGGGCTCCGCGGTTGAGCCGCCATAAAGAACAGAACATCCATTCGGGGATCACGATGACCGAAGCTCGCTATCGACGCCCGCCACGCGTGTTCGCAGCGCTGATCATGCTAGTGGCCATCGGTTTCTTGTACGGCGGCGTTCAACTCCTCGCAGCCGGCGGAAGCTGGTACTACGCCCTGGCAGGCATCGCTTTGGCCGCATCCGGCGTCTTGCTATGGCGCCGCAAGCGTTCGGGCGCACATCTCTACGGCGTACTGCTCGCGGCCACGTTCGTTTGGGCGCTGCTCGAAGCCGGCGCGGATTTGTGGGCGCTCGTCCCGCGCCTCGGCGTGTTGACGGTGCTGGGCGCTTGGCTCTTGACGCCGATCGCGCGCCGCAGCTTGTACTATCCCGAACCCGCCCCCGCGTTGTTCGCGCAGAACACGAACCGCGTCATCGGCGTCGTCGCGGTAGTTGCAGTCGTCATCGTGATCGCGCTCGGCTCGTACAGCCCAGTCAACGAAGTGCCGCCGCGTTACTCGGCGCAAACCGCCGCGAACTCGACGATCGAAAACTTCGAATGGCAACACTACGGCGCGACTGCACGCGGCACCCGCTACGGTGCTGTTGACGAGATCACGCCGGAGAATGCAGGAAGACTGCAAAAGCTGTGGCACTACCGCACGGGTCGTTCGGGACAATTCAAGGCGACGCCCCTGCAGGTCGGGGAGCTGCTTTATATCTGCACGGCGATGAACGTGATTCAGGCGATCGATGCCGAAACCGGCAAAAAGCGCTGGGAGTTCGATCCGCAGCTGTCGGTTCCGCCGGTCGGATTCAACACGACATGCCGCGGCGTGAGCTATTACAGCGCGCCGCAGGAGTATTCGGGCGTTTGCCCGAAACGCATCATCATGGGTACGACTGATGCGCGACTCTTCGCAGTGAACGCGCTCACCGGCGAACGCTGCGCCGACTTCGGCGACAACGGCGAAGTGTCGCTCCTCAAAGGTATCGGCGAGACGAAACCGAACTACTACCTCGTCACTTCTCCGCCGCTGATCGCGCGTAACGTCGTTGTCGTCGGCTCGCGCGTCGCGGACAACTTCGAGGTCGGCGAACCCTCCGGAGTCGTGCGCGCTTACGACGCGATCACCGGCAACTTCGTCTGGGCGTGGGACATGGGACGCCCCGGCATCAACACCGAACCGGCCGAAGGCGAGGAGTACACGCGCGGCACGCCGAACGTGTGGAGCATGATGAGCTACGACGATGAGCTCGGGCTCATCTATGCACCGACCGGCAACAGCACGCCGGATTTCTTCGGCGCTCATCGCGACGAGGCGTCCGAGAAATATGCGAGCTCGGTCGTCGCGCTCGACGTCGACGACGGTTCGGTGCGCTGGTCGTTCCAAACCGTGCACCACGACATCTGGGATTACGACGTTCCGTCGCAACCTACCCTCGTGGACCTACCGCAACCCGACGGCAGCGTCGTACCCGCGCTCATTCAACCGACGAAGCGCGGCGAGCTTTTCATGCTCGACCGACGCACAGGCACGCCGATCGCCGAGGTTGTCGAGAAGCCCGTGCCGCAAGGTCCTGTCGAGCACGAATGGCTCTCGCCGACGCAACCCTTCTCCGTCGGCATGCCGAATTTCGCGCCCGAGCTCACCGAAAAGGACATGTGGGGCATCACGCCGTTCGATCACATGTGGTGCCGTATTCAATTCAAGAAACTGCGCTACGAAGGCCATTTCACGCCGCCGTCCGTCGAAGGCACGCTCGTATTCCCCGGCAATGCGGGCGGGTTCAATTGGGGCGGCGTCGCGGTGAACGACGATGAGAAGCTGCTCGTCGTCGCACCGCTCATCATCGGCAGCCGCTTGTCGCTCATCCCGCGCGCGCAGGTACCGAAAGATGCGCGACGCTACTTGCAGCTCGGGACGCCGTACGCCGCATCGATCGTCCCGTTCATGTCGCCGCTCGCCGTTCCCTGCAACGAACCGCCGTACGGCCGCCTCGCCGTGATCGACCTGCAGACGCGCCAGATCGTCTGGAACAAGCGCTTGGGAACAGCGAACGAGAGCGGACCGCTCGGCATGAAGATTGGTATTCCTTTGCCGATGGGTGTGCCGCTTGCCGCCGGCCCGATCGTGACCAAAGGCGGCGTGATCTTCGTCGGCGGCACGATGGATCGCTATTTCCGCGCGTTCGATCTCAAGACCGGCAAGGAGTTGTGGAGAGACAAACTGCCGGGTCCTTCACAGGCGACGCCGATGACGTATGTCGCGCCGAAATCCAAGCGCCAGATCGTCCTGATCGCCGTGCCTGCCGCGCAACGGTTTGGCATGGATGACGGCAAGGCGGCGCCGCCGCTCGATCCGGAAGGCGGTCATCTCATCGCGTACGCGCTGCCGAGCACTGAGGAGTGACCGAACGACGTCGCGCGGCCTTTAGCGCGCGGCCTTCCTGCGTTTCGCTTGCGGAATGCCTAGGTGCGAATCGTTGCGTTGCTTCGCGAGCAGCACTTGCCGGTGACGCTCCGCGAGCCGACGCTTCTCCTCTTCCGAACGCTGCGCATAGCACTTGGGACAACTCACGCCCGGCACGTAGTGCGGTGACGCCTTGTCGGCCTCGCCGATCGGCATTCGGCACGAGCGGCAAAGCTCGTAGTGGCCCGGGCGCAGACCGTGACCGATCGCGACGCGCTCGTCGAACACGAAACATTCGCCCCGCCAACGGCTTTCGTGCTCTGGAATCGTCTCGAGATATTTGAGAATGCCGCCCTGCAGGTGATAGACCTCCTCGAATCCGAGCATGCGTAAGTAGGCGGTGGACTTCTCGCAGCGTATACCGCCCGTGCAGAACATCGCCACCTTCGGCTTCGCGCGCAGCTCGGGCGCTCGCGCAATCCACTGCGGCAATTCACTGAAGCTGCGGGTATGCGGATTGACCGCCCCGGCGAATGTTCCGAGTGCCACTTCGTAATCGTTGCGCACATCGACGAGCACGACATCGGGGTCGTCGACGAGCGCATTCCAATCTTCCGGCTTGACGTACGTGCCTACCTTGCGTGTGGGGTCGACGCCAGGCACGCCGAGCGTCACGATCTCGCGCTTCAGCCGCACCTTCATCCTCAAGAACGGCATCACGGCGGCGCCCGAATCTTTGTGCTCGAGATCCGCCAATCGCGCATCACGACGCAGAAAGTCCAACACCTCGTGCACGCTTTCGGGCGTCCCGGCAATCGTGCCGTTGATACCCTCTTCCGCGAGCAAAATCGTGCCCTTCACTCCGCACCGCTCACAGATCTCGAGCAACGGCGCGCGCAGCTCCCTGTAGTCCGGGAGATGGACGAATTTGTAGAAGGCGGCGGCAATGAACGGTGACATCGTAAACAGACTTTGTTTGTGCGGCGCGAAGCGTAGCAAAACCAGGCTTCCGCTCGTGTCCGTTGAGACCCTTGCTTCAGGGTCCGTCTGATCGGCCCGCCCCGTCGGCCCCGCTCGAGGCGGAACGGGGAATGTGGATAAACCTCAACCTGGGTTGCCCGAACGACTGCCGTTCTGTTTAACTCCCGGCGCGCCGCACGAGATCGCTGTCGCCAGGCAGACTCAATGGCAGACAAGAGAGGGCCCGGCGCGAATCGAATGATTGCATAGCACGACTTGGATGAGCCTCGGGCGGAACCGGCGCGCCTTGCCGACTCCGGATTCTTGAGTTCGAAGCTCATGGGGAATCGCATGTCAACGACCGTCGAACAAGCCGGCACCTCGAAGGTGAGCGACCAGACATTCCACGCAAGCAACGCTTATCGCTGGTATGTGGTGTGGCTGTTGTTCGTCGTGTACGTGTTCAACTTCGTCGATCGGCAGATCCTGCAAATCCTCATCGAGCCGATCCGCAAGGAGTTCAACTTCACGGACACGCAACTCGGCCTGTTGAGCGGCCTTGCGTTTGCGGTTCTGTACTCCGTGCTCGGCATTCCCATCGCCCGCTATGCCGACCGCGCCAACCGCGTCAACATTATCTCGATTGCGTTGTTCGTCTGGAGCCTGTTCACGGTCCTGACGGGACGAGCGCAAAACTTCCTTCAACTCTTCGCCGCCCGCGTGGCAGTCGGCATCGGCGAGGCCGGCTGCTCGCCGCCGGCCTATTCGATCATCGGCGATTATTTCGAGAAGGCACGCCGCACGACGGCCATCGCCATTTATTCGATGGGCATCTACGGCGGCGTGTTCGTCGGGTATATCACGGGCGCACAGATTGCCGAGCGCTTCGGTTGGCGTACGGCCTTCTATGTCGTCGGCATCCCGGGAATCGTGCTCGCGCTCATCTTGAAGCTCACCCTTCGCGAACCGCCACGCGGTTATGCGGAAGGCGTCGTGACTTCAGCGACACCGCCGCCGTTCTTCCAAGTGCTCGGCAGACTCTTCACGAAAGCGACGTTCTGGCATTTGTCGCTCGCGACGGCGCTCCACGCTTTCGTCGGCTATGGCGTCAACGGATTCCACCCCTCCTTCCTGATTCGCAGCCACGGACTCTCGGTCGGCGATGCGGGCACGGTGCTCGCGATCGTTTCCGCCGTTTCCGGCGTCGGCGGCACATGGTTCGGCGGATGGCTCGCCGACAAGATGACGCAGTGGCGCGGCGACGTGCGTTGGCAGATGTTGACACCCGGTATCGCCACGCTATTGAACGTCCCGGCGGCCATCCTCGCCTACAGCCTAGGCGATACCAACATCGTGATCGCAACCATGTTCGTCAGCCTCGTGTTCGGCGTGATGTACCTCGGCCCGAGCTACGCGACGATGCAACGTCTGGTCGATGTGCGTGAACGCGCGCTTGGCTCCGCTGTGTTGCTGCTCATCGTGAACCTGATCGGTCTGGGCCTCGGGCCGACGCTCGTCGGCGTCGTGAGCGACATCTTCTATGAGCGCTTCATGGCTGAGGGCATGGCCGAAGCGCTCGCGAAAGCAGACGGCTTGCGCTATGCGCTGATCGTCATGGTGTGCATCAACGTGTGGTCGTTCATTCACTACATGATCGGCGCGAAGACGCTCGTGCGCGATTCGGTGGGAGACGAGCCGCACAAATGAGGGCGTGGGGCTGGGGGCTTGAAGCGCGGGAAAGAAAGGCTACAACCTTCAGCCTTCAGCCTTCAGCCTATCGATAATCGCACTCGCGTCCGATCCCGGCACTTCGAGCAACTTCCTGCGGCTCGACTCGCCGGCGACGATGCGCACCTCGGATTTCGAAACTCCAAGACATTCGGCGACGAATCTCACGAGCTCTGCATTCGCCGCCCCATCGACCGGCGGGGCCGCCAGCCGAACCTTCAGCCGCCCATCGTGCATGCCCGCGACTGCCGTCTTGCTGGCGCGGGGCTGGACGTAAACTTCGAAACGCACCATGAGAAATTGAGAATTGAGAATGGAGAATTGAGAATTACAGAGGGCGGCGAGTTGAGCGCCGACGAATTGCTTCGAGTTTCACATGTAGTGATTCGTTGTGTGCCTGACTCATTCGCATGGCGCAGAAGAAATTGCGCGGCGCACGACCCGAAGCCGGCTTCGGAGTCAATTCTCCATTCTCAGTTCTCCATTCTCAATTGCGTTAGGACGCCGCTGGCGACCTTAGTCGCCTCGGCGGCCTAACGCGCGGACCTCCTCGATCCACTGCCGCCGTTCTTCTGCGCTCATCGTTTCCGCACGGCCGATCAACGTCGTGTGCACGGAGCGAAAACCCATCGTCGACAGAACGACGCGCTGCGGGCTGCGTGCGCCCCCGACGCCGTAGTACCACCAATAAGCAGGCTTCGACATGCCCATCGTGACGATGATGCGCGCGGTCTTGCCTTCCCAGAAACGCACGGGCCAGCGGCCCAATTGATCCGTGCTGAATGCGAATCCTGGACGGACGAGCTGCTCGAACAAACCCTTGAGCGCGGCAGGCATGGACCCCAGCCAAAGCGGATGCACGATCGTCACGTGCTGCGCCCAATCCACCGCGTCGAGACACTCGCGCAAGCGCTCGGGCGGCTCGCCTTGGTAGTCGTCCTTACTGCGCAGTAGCGGCACATCCAAATCGGCCAAGCGCTTGCGAATGACTTGATGCCCGGCAGATACGGCGCCCTCCGCGTAAGCTTCGGCAAGCTGGTGGACGAAGCGCTCGCGCGCACCGTCAGGATGACCGTCGAGTAAGAAGATTCGTCGTGGATCGCTCACCGTTATCCATCCGTCGACACGCTCATTCGGACCGCCCTTCTAGCCCCTGCTTGTAGATGTTACTCCTGCACCCTTCGCCATGCCTTACGTGCCGGACTTGCCGCTCGGCGGTCCAGTCCGCATGTCTTGCTGTACGCTTCCCGTAATCGGGCGTACAGCCCCCGCGCTAATCCCGACTGCATAGGGCTGCATTGCCCGCTACCCTTCAGGTTCGAAATCCGACACACAAGGACTTATGACGACGCACACCGAAAAGTCTCGAGATCTCGACATTCGGCGCGGCGATGCGCTCATCGTCGTCGACGTTCAGCGCGACTTCTTGCCCGGAGGCGCCCTAGGCGTTCCCGGCGGCGACGAAGTCGTCGGCCCCCTCAACGGATACATCGCCGCTTTTGCCGCGAACAATCTGCCGATCTTCTTCACGCGCGACTGGCACCCGCCGAATCACTGCTCGTTCAAAGAGCGCGGCGGTCCGTGGCCGCCGCACTGCGTTCAAGACACGCCGGGCGCTTCCTGGGCGGAAGGTCTGAACGTTCCGGTCAACGCCCGCATCGTTTCCAAAGGTTTCGATGCCGAGGCCGAAGCCTACTCCGGCTTTCAAGGCACTTCGCTTGCCGAAGAGCTTCGTACGCTCGGGATCAACAGAGTGTTCGTCGGCGGGCTGGCCACCGACTACTGCGTGCGCGCCACGGTGCTCGATGCACGCTCGCACGGCTTTGAAGTCGTCGTGCTCGAGGATGCGATTCGCGGCGTCAATGTGAAAGCCGGCGACGATCGGCGAGCGCTGGACGACATGAGCCGGGCCGGCGCAACGATCATGGCGGCGCTTCGAGCCGCATAGCACCATGACTGTATTCGCGGATCGCGCATCGGCCGGTCGAGCGCTCGCAAAGCGGCTGGCCGGTTACGCGGACCGCGACGTGCTCGTGCTCGGCCTGCCGCGCGGCGGGGTACCCGTCGCGTATGAAGTCGCGAAGGCACTGCGCGCCGAGCTCGACGTCATGATCGTGCGCAAGGTCGGTGCGCCGTTTCAGCCCGAGCTGGCGCTCGGCGCCGTCGCTTCCGGCGGCGTCGTCGTGATCAACGAAGAGATCGTCGCGCTCGGGGAGAACGAAGCATCCGTGCGCCGCTATGCACAAGAGGCGATACGCGAAGTCGCCTCGCGCGAGCGAAAGTTTCGCGGCGACCGACCGCCGCTCGATCTGAAGGATCGTACGGTCATTCTCGTCGATGACGGCGCAGCAACCGGCGCAAGCATGATCGCAGCAGTTCGTGCCACGCGCGCCTTGGGCGCAAAACGCATCATCGTTGCACTGCCGGTAGCACCTGAGGATACGGTCGCAAAGCTGGAACGAGATGCCGACGAAGTCGTCTGCCTCGCGATACCGGAATTCTTCCGCGCCGTGGGCGACTGGTATGCCGATTTCTCGCAGACGGAAGACAGCGAAGTTGTCGAACTGCTGGCGAGAGCTCGTGACCACAGACGTGACGCGTGAGTCGTAGCGCTTCGCTCCTTTCGTGATTCCGCAAATACTTCCACTCCGTGGAAGCTATTCTGCTCGCGACGAGCATTTACGAACCTCAGCTCGGACCGCACCTCATCCGCTCACTACTCACCACTCATTGCTCACGACTGCGAGTCGCGAGTCACGATTCACAACTCTTTTCATTTTTTCGCGGCTACACAACGCCGATCTCGGTGGAACTCCCGAATCCCTCAGGGAAGAACCTGAGGTCTGTACGTGCATGCCCTCTTATAAAGGGTACGTCACGATATTCGGGGAGAACGAATGAACGAGCTCATTCTCGAGTTTGCCCGTTGGCTCGAGTCGACATCCTTCAGCGTGGGACTGCACGAGTCCTTCTATCTCTACAACTGGATCGAGACGACGCATGTGCTGACGCTCATGGTCTCGCTCGGACTGCTCTGCATCATCGACCTTCGCATGCTCGGTTTGTGCTTTACGCACGTTCCCGCCTCGAAAGTCGCGGAACGCCTGACCAAGCCGATGCTTGCCGGATTCGTCGTGATGTTCGCAACCGGCATCGCGCTCTATACGGCCATTCCGGTGCGAACGAGCCAGAGCCTGTGGTTTCGTATCAAGCTGATTCTGCTTCTTGCCGCCTTCATCAATGCCCTGCTCTTCCATCGTCACATGAAGGCATCGGTCGACAGTTGGGATCTGGCGCCGGTACCGCCGGCACGCACGCGAGTCGCCGCCGGGCTCTCGCTCGCATTGTGGGCAGGCATCGTTACGACCGGTCGCTTCATCGCCTACGACTGGTTCGACTGCGGCGAGCCGAATCCGGCCTGGATCGATGCCTTCATCGGTTGCACGAACCCTGCTGCCTGAACGGAGCACACCATGCGGCTACTGGATCTATTCACTTGGCTGGAAACCTCCCCGGTCGGGGCATTCGTCAAGGACAAAGGCGCAACGTTTGCGACGATCGAAGCCGTGCACCTGATGGCGCTTGCCGTCCTCGGCGGCACGGTGCTCCTCACGGATTTGCGGCTGATGAACGTCATTCTGAAGGACGTCCCCACGCAAACGCTCGCGTTCGCCGCCCACCGGTGGTTCAAGATTGCGCTTTATACGCTACTCGCCACCGGGTTTTTCATGCTGGCGGGCGTCGCGACAAAGTGCTATCACAACTTCTATTTCTGGGTGAAGATGGCAGCGCTCGCGGCGGGCATCGCATTCGTGTTCGCGATCAAAATGCCGCTGTTGCGGGGCAACGTCGATGAGTTGCAGCCGGCGACGCTCAAGCTGGTTGCGCTAGCCTCCATGTCGCTCTGGTTTCTCGTTGCGGCATCGGGACGGTGGATCGGGTTTTCGTAACGCAGATCTGAACGAAAGGAGCTTTCGATGTACCAGCGAATCTTGGTTCCAGTGGACGGCAGCTCGGCTTCACGACGCGGACTGACCGAAGCGATCAAGCTTGCGAAGGGCTTGAATGCCAAGGTTCGCATCTTGCACGTCGTCGACGAGTTCGTGACGGACATGACCGTCGGTCCGACTCCGTATTACGAGAAATGGGTGGAGGCCTTGCGCGAAGGCGGCAAGGCGACGCTCAACGAAGAGCTGAAGTTTGCGAAATCGCAAGGCGCCGAACCCGAGTCGGTGCTCATCGATACGGTCGGACGGCGCGCTTCGGACGTCATCATCGAACAGGCAAAAGAGTGGCCGGCAGATTTGATCGTCATGGGCACGCACGGCAGACGCGGCGTACGTCGACTGTTGATGGGCAGCGACGCCGAGCTCGTCGTGCGCCAGTCGCCCGTGCCTGTGCTGCTCGTACGTGAGGAGCCGGAGGAGAGTTGATTCATGACCAAGACTTCTGCACTCGATGCACGCCAACTCGCGGCGCTGCTCATTTCAGGCGGCGTGCTCGTCGTCACCGCGATTTATTGGATCACTCAGATCCTCGGCGTCATCGAGCAGTTGAAACTGGCGTACGGTTGATCGTCGCGGGACGCATCAATCGAGCGCTTTGGTGATTTTCATCAGCCGCTCGGCGCTCGCGAGTTTCAAGCGAAATCCCAGGTGCCGAGCGAGCTCGAGCATCGGGCCGTTGTCCGGCAACACCACGCCGGTAAACGTCTTGATGCCGTGTGCCCGCGCGTACTCCTCCAAGCACTGCATCAGGCGCGTGGCCACGCCTCGCCCATGCCACGCATCCGTGACGGTGATACCGATTTCCGCAGATTCCGGGTCGTCGGTGACTGCATAGCGTGCAACGCCGATGAAACGCTCTGCATCGCCCTCGCCGACCGTCGCCACGAGCGCCACATGGCGGTGTCCGTCCACATCCATGAATTGATCGAGCATGTGTTTCGGCAAGTACTTGAGCGGCGTAAGCAACCGCAGATAGCGGGTGCGTTCGGACAAACCGGTGAGAAACTCGATCTCGCGCTGGCGGTCGCTTGCCGGATCGAGCGGACGGATCGTGATGGGCGTGCCGTCCCGTAGGACGCAGCTCGTCCTCCAGTCCGAAACCCCGCCTTCGGTTCGACCGGCCATCCCCTCACCGTCGGCCAGGTTTCTCCGTTGCTCACTGATTCTCGGATTTCGCGGCCGGCCGTTGGAGCTGCCACAAATAATCGGCCAAGCGCACGATGACGATGCGCGTCGCGCGTTCTGCATCCGGGTTACCGACATCGGCACGCGAAAAGTCCTCGCCCCACACGGGCATCGTGCGCGTGCCATGAGCGCCGATGACGTGCCGACCATCGATGATGCGCTCGACGAGATCCCGATCGAAGTAATTGTTGTGTCGCCGCGCAAACAGCGTCAGATCCGGCACTTCCACGTTCAGAGCCTTCGCGACCGGACCATCGCCCTGACCGGTCAGCCCATGACAAGAGGCGCAGTAACGTTCGTAGAGCTCTTTGCCGGATCTCGTCACATTGTCTGCAGCCAGCGAGGAAGTCGCAACGCCCATGAGGATGAATGCGAACATTGGCGCAGCAAACGATGTCGTTCTCATGGCGATCCTTTTCGGCAACGCTCGCACGGGGGCGTAGAGCGGTTGCCGATCATGGTCGTTGAATCGATCGTAGGTACTCGACCAGCCGATCGATCATCGCATCGGCCCGTGCCCGCTCGTTACCGTCGCGAGTCGACATGTCATAGAGCTGCCAACCCCACACCGGCATGTCGCGCGGCCCATGCGCACGACGGTCCGTACGCCCGTCGATGATCCGGCGCACATCCTCGGTCGGAAACTCGCCACCGTCGCGCGCAGCGATGCGCGTCAAATCAGGCGTATTCACCTTGAGCAACGGTGCAACCGGTCCGTCGCCTCGGCCTTCCACGCCATGGCAGCTCGAGCACAGGCGTTGATAGAGCTCCATGCCGGAGAGCGATTCGATATGCCGCGGCTGAGTGGATGCGCATCCGGCAACGATGACCGCAACCAGCAATACGAACAGCGTTAGCGACCTCATGTCTGCTCCAAACTCGAGTTTGTACAAGAATACTCCATGGCATCGTTCGGCCATATGAGTATGGAGCCGGATAACCGAAAGTCGTCTGCTCTCGACATGACGAGGGGCAACCTTGCGGCACGCAGATCCTATGTCGGGGCGCTGAGCTGCAAACCTTCAGCAAAAAATCCCAAACGGCCCTGCTGCGCGACCGACAAGAATCGATCTCATTTCGAAAGCGGACGAAAAATTACAGATCGAATTCGTCCCGGAAATCCGGCACGACCGTCGTCCAACGAAGCTCTCGCTCGAAGCGGGCGCGTAGCGCATCGCTCGCCGCCGGCTCACCATGCGTGACGAACGTCGTGCGCGGCGGGCGCGGCATCTGTCGCGCCCAGGCGAGCAGCTCGTTGGCGTCCGCATGCGCGGACATCGTTTCGAGCTGTACGACCTCGGCGCGCACCGGCACATCCTGACCGTGAATTCGCACGGTCGTCGCGCCTGCCGCGAGCGCGGCGCCGCGCGTGCCGCCGGCCTGAAATCCCGGCAGCAGAATCAAATTGCGCGGATCGGGTGCGAACACCTTCAGGTGATGAATGACTCGTCCGCCCGTGGCCATTCCGCTCGCAGAAATGATGATCATCGGCTCGCGGCGCTGATCGAGC
>ERZ777003.4273-NODE-4273-length-12314-cov-5.351986_pt1 | contig 12314 bp, 10 predicted proteins | sample MGYA00374956_ERZ777003 | MGnify/ENA primary metagenome ERZ777003 (study PRJEB29302, sample SAMN06268252) | bioreactor metagenome | isolation source: Joint BioEnergy Institute, California, USA | place: USA:Joint BioEnergy Institute, California, USA | collected... | reverse complement strand
CCCGCCGGTGGAGAGCTCCTACCCGTGACGGCCGCGGCCGGTGACACGGCCCGGCCCGGCCCGTTCCCGCACCGGGAGGCACCGGGGCGGCTGGACGGGCCGCCGGTCGTCCTCGCGCTGCGGGCGCTGGGCCTGGGCGACCTGCTGACCGCGGTCCCCGCGCTCCGCGGGCTGCGGCGGGGGTTCCCCGACGCCCACCTGGTCCTGGTCGCCCCCGCCGCCCTGGCCCCCCTGGTGGCGCGAATCGGGGCGGTGGACCGGCTGCTGCCCGTCCCCTCGGCGGTCCACGCGCCGCCCGGGCCGCTACCCGACCCGGGGGCCCGGCCCGCTCTCGCGGTGAACCTGCACGGCCACGGTCCACAGTCGACGACCGCGCTGCGCCGCCTCCGGCCCGCGCGGCTGTGGGCGTACGGGACGCCCGGGAGTCCGCCGTGGCGCGACGACGAGCACGAAGTCGACCGGTGGTGCCGGCTGCTCGCCTGGTACGGCTGCCCGGTTGACCGGGACGATCTCTACTTGGACACCGGGACGGCCGACGCCCCCCGACCGGGGCCGGTCCTCGTGCACCCGGGCGCCTCGACGATCGAGCGCCGGTGGCCGGCCGACCGGTTCGCCGCCGTGGCCCGCGCCCTCGCCGCGCGGGGCTATCCCGTGCAGGTGACCGCGGGGCCGGCCGAAGAGGAGCTGGCGGCCTGGGTCGCCGCCGCCGCCGGCCTGCCCCCCACCGCTGTCGCTTGCTCGATGGATCTCGATGCCCTGACCGATCTCGTGGCCAGCAGCCCGTTGGTGATTTGCGGCGACACGGGCGTCGCCCACCTGGCCACGGCGTGCCGGACGCCATCGGTGGTCATCTTCGGACCCCAACCGCCCTCCCGCTGGGGTCCGCCGCCCAATGGCCGCCACCGGGTCCTCTGGGACCCGGCCGACGCCCGCGACCCCGACCCGCGTCCCCGACGAATCGGGACCGCCGACGTCCTCGCCGCCGCCGAGGATCTGCTGGCCACCCCGGTGGCCTGACCCGCGGCCGCCCTGACCTGACGGGGGGCTGACGTCGGACGCGGGGCTGGGGTCCGTCCCGACGATTGGCTGACCGATCCGGGCTCCGACTGACCGCATGGGGCCCGTTGGCAACTCGCACCCCATATGTCCGTCCACATCGGACTTGGTGAGGAACCTCACGAACGCTTGGCCCCGGCGGGCCGGTGATCCAGGCTTGGTCGTCGACGTCGACGACGCCTGGCCCGACTGGCCGTCTCCTCCGGGGGCAGATTGTGACTGGTGCGCCGGCTCGCTACGCGAGCCAGCGGTTGCGGACGACCTTCGCCGCATTGAGGTTTCCCAATTACCGTCTGTGGGCCGGGGCGGACCTGGTCTCGGTGACGGGCAGCTGGATGCAGACCTTCGCGATCAGCTGGTACGTCCTGCAGGCCACCGGCTCGGCGACCAGCATGGGATTGACCGTCCTCTTCCAGGCTCTCCCCGCCGTGCTTCTGTCGCTGGTCGGCGGTGGCCTGGCCGACCGGCTGCCGGCCCGGCCGCTGCTCATCGCCACCCAGCTCAGCCACGCCCTGTTCGCCGTGGCACTGGCGGTCATCGCCTGGTCGGACGGCGCGCACGTTCCCCTCGTCTACGCGATCGCCGCCGCCGGTGGTCTCGTCTCGGCCGTCGAGGGCCCGGTCCTGGGTCGGTTCTCATCGACGATGGTGGACGCCGCGACCCTGCCGAACGCGGTGGCGCTCGGCTCGGTGATCAGTTCCGCCGGCCGGATCCTCGGGATGGCGAGCGCCGGGGTGGTGGTCGCCGTCGCCGGGCCGGGGCCGGCCTTCGCCGCCAACGCGGTCAGCTTCCTCGCCGTCATCGTCGCGCTCATGCTCATCCGAACCGATCGCCTGCACCCGCTGACCGACCAGGGTCAGCGGATCGGCCCGGGCGTGTGGGCCGGCCTGCGCTACGCCGCGACCCAGCCGGTGCTGCTGCTCACGCTGGGTCTGGCGCTGGTGCTGGGTAGCCTGGGCCGCAACTACCAGGTGACCATGGGAGCCATGAGCGCCGGCCCGCTCCAGGCGGGCGCCGGTGGGTACGGCGCGCTCTCCACCGCGTTCGCCGTGGGCACCGTGCTCGGCGGGCTGCTCGCGGCCAGCCGGGCCGAGCTGGGTCTGCGCGTCCTCGTCGGGCTCGGCGTGGTCACCAGCCTGCTGCAGGTGACGGCCGGACTCGCGCCCAGCGTCGCGACCATGGCGGCGGTCATCGTGCCGATCGCGGCCGGCGCGGTGATGATCGACACCACGGTGACCACCCGGGTGCAGCTCGACTCGCCCGGCGCTTTGCGGGGCCGGGTGCTCGGTCTCGCCGCGGCCGTGAGCGGCGCCTCCGGGGCGCTCGGTGCCCCGCTGCTCGGTCACCTCTGCGAGCAGATCGGCCCTCGCCTCACCCTCGGGGTGGCGGGCACGCTGACCGCCCTCGCGTGCGTCGGCGCCGGGCTGGCCCTGGCGAGCCGGCGCGGCGTGAAGGTCTGCTCGGCCGAAGTCGCCCTGACTCTCCGCGCGGCCCTCGGCCTGCCGCCTCGAACCCCGGCCGCGGTCGGTTCGCCCGCGCCCGCGTCGAGCCTGCCCTCCTGACAGTCCACTGTGGATAGCAATGGACCGGCGGTGTCTCAGGCGCTCATCAGGCGACGCAGCAGGGCGAGGCTGCGGTTGAGCTGCCGCGAGACGTGCATCTGCGAGATGCCCAGCTTGTCGCCGATCTGGCTCTGCGACATCTCCTCGACGAACCGCAGCGTCAGCATCGTCCGCAGGCGCTCCGGCAGCTTCGGCCACGCCCGGTGCAGGGCGTCCCGGTCGGCGATCGCCTCGATGTCCTTGTCCGGACTGCCGATGACCTCACCGACCTCGGCCACGTCGTCGTCGCCGTAGCCGGGCCAGTTCAGCGAGCGGGCCGAGTGCACGGCCTCGCCCTCCCGCGCCCGGCGCACCTCCTCCTCTGAGATGTTCAGGTGGGCGGCGAGGTCGGCAGTGGTCGGCAGCCGCTGCAGTCGCTGGGCCAACACGGGCTCGGCCGCGCGGACCTCCTGGTACAGCTCCTGCATCCGGCGGCTGACCTTGACCGCCCACCCCTTGTCGCGGAAGTGACGCTTGAGTTCGCCGAGAATCGTGGGCACCGCGAAGTGCCGGAACGGAATGCCCCGACTGGCGTCGTACCGGTCGACGGCGAGGATCAGACCCAGGGTGGCCACCTGGACCAGATCATCGATAGGTTCGCCGGTATTGCGATAGCGCATGGCTTCCCGGCGGGCGGCCGGGACGCAGCGACAGATGATGTACTCCCGCAACCGCCGGCGGGCCGGATCGTCGTGCGGCATCTGGCCGAGCTCGGCCAGCAGGGAGTCCAGGACCGGCCAGCCACTGTCGTCCCGCCCGACCGACCGGCCCCCCTGGTCTCGGCCGCCCCCCTGACCTCGGCGGCCCCGGGACGTGGTTGGGCGAGGTGGAGTCTCCGCGGCGGCCTCCGCCGGGACGCGGGCGGCGGCGCCGGCCGGCCGCTGGGCGGCCCGGGAGGCCGTTGCGTCGCGTTCGGCCCCCGTACCTCGACGGCCGCCGACCCGACCGTCGGCGGGTCCGGGAGCCGAGCGTCCGAGCCGTCTCTGCGTCATGTCCGCTCCAAGCGCGTTGCGTCCTCGCCGACGAGGACGGGCGGAGTCCTCCCTTTGATCTGTTCCTACCTGGATCGGCGGGGGCCCGGCGGCACAACGGGCAAGATGGTGGCGAAGGGCCGCGCAAGCGGGGGACAGCGCCCGACGCGGGCGCCGGGCGACGAGGAGATCGACAGATGACGTTCGCCAGCGATCTGGTGAGCTGGCTGGACCGGGAACGCTCCCGCGGCCACCGCATCGTGCTGGCCGGCGGGTGTTTCGACATCCTGCACGTGGGTCACGTCAGTTACCTGCAGGAAGCGAGCACCCTGGGCGACACTCTGGTCGTCGGTCTCAACTCCGACGAGTCCGTCCGGCAGCTCAAGGGGCCGGGGCGTCCGATCAACCCGGTCTGGGCCCGGGCCGCCGTACTGGCGTCTTTGTCCTGTGTGGACCGAGTAGTCGTCTTCGACGAGCTGACGCCACACAAGCTCATCTCCATCGTGCGGCCGGACGTGTACGCCAAGGGCGGCGACTACACGCGGGAGACGCTGCCGGAGTGGTCCCTGGTCGAGTCCCTCGGGGGCCGCGTCGCCATCCTGAGCCACGTACCCGGCTACTCGACCACCGACCTGATCGCGCGCCTGCAGGCCGAACCCGCCCCGGTGACCTGACGCCGGTGGGGAGTCGTCGTGGAGACCTGACATGGCTACCATCACCGAGCGCCGGCCCGCGGCCACCCGGGCCTCCACAGTGGACGGCATCCGGATCGGACTACGCGTGCTGCTCCCGATGTTCGTCGAGGGACCGGTCATCCGCCGCCGGACGATGACCGCGCTGGCGGAACGGTTCGGGTGGGAGCAGGGCATCGTCGACACGCTGACCGACCTGCGCCGGCGGTACGGTGACGGTCCGCTGCTGTTCCAGCTCCTCGGCCGCCGGGCCGCCCTGGTGCTCGCCCGGGAGGACGTGGGCGACGTGCTCGCCGACTCCCCGGAACCCTTCGCCCCCGCGACCCGGGAGAAGCGGGTGGCCCTGCGCCAGTTCCAACCGGACGGTGTGCTGCTCTCCACCGGTGAGCTGCGGCACCACCGCCGCGTCTTCAACGCTCGGGTCCTCGACCTCGGGCAGGCCATGCACCGGCTGGCCGGGTCGATCACCGGCATCGTCGAGGACGAAGTGTCCGACCTGCTCGCCACCAACCCGCCGACCCTGGACTGGCCGCGGTTCGCGACCACGCACGGCCGGATCGTGCGTCGGATCGTTCTGGGCGACCGGGCTCGGGACGACGTGGCGCTCACCCACCAGTTGGACCGCCTGCGCCGGCGAGCGAACTGGGCGTACCTGGCACCCCCCTCGATCCGGCTTCGGCGAGCGTTCCAGGCCCGCCTGGACGGCTACCTGGCGGAGGCCGACCCCGGCAGTCTGGCCTCGGTCGTCGCGTCCACCGCGGCCAGACCGGGCGTCGACCCGTACGGCCAGGTACCCCACTGGCTGTTCGCCTTCGACGCCGTCGGCGCCGCGACGTTCCGGGCGCTGGCTGCGCTGGCCGCCGACGCGTCGGCTCGGTCCCTGGTGGAGGATGAGTGTCAGCCGGGGGCCGCCGTCCGGCCGTACCTGGCCGCCAGCATTCTCGAGGCGGTGCGTCTGTGGCCGACCACGCTGGTCATCCTGCGGGACACCACCACCGCCCTGGAATGGCGCGGCGCGCAGCTGCCGGCCGGGACGGCCGTGGTCATCGTCAGTTCGTTCTTCCACCGGGACCCAACCGCGGTCCGGGCCGCCCACCGGCTCGACCTTCGTTCCTGGATCGATGGAACCTTCGATGACGATCCCGGCATCGTGCCGTTCTCGGCCGGGCCGGTCAGCTGCCCCGGCCGCGACCTCGTGACGTTCACCGGCGCGACCCTGCTGGCCATGATCCTGGCCGAGCATGACGTCCGGCTGATCCAGCCGAGGCTGGATCCGACCGCCCTCCCGCTGTCCCTCGACCATTTCCGCATCCGCTTCGCCGTCACGCCCCGATCCGCGGGTGGTCTCGACCGGTGAGGGGAGTCGACGCGGTCGTCATCGGGGCCGGGCCCAACGGCCTGGTGGCGGCCAACCTGCTCGCCGACGCCGGCTGGAGCGTCGTCGTGCTCGAAGGGCAGGATGAGCCGGGCGGGTCGGTCCGGACCGCCGAGATCACCGCCCCGGGCTTTCACAACGATCTGTGTAGCTCGTTCTTTCCGCTCTCGGCCTGCCCGTCGCCGATCGCCGACCTGGGTCTGGAGGATTTCGGTCTGCGCTGGCTCCGGTCGCCGACGGTGCTCACCCACATCACCCCGGACAACACGGCGGTCACACTCGCGACCGACCTGGCCGTCACCGAGGCGTCGCTGGAGGCCCACGCCCGCGGTGACGGGCGGCGGTGGCGCCGCGTCGTGGCCGAGTGGAGCCGGGTCGAGGCCGACTTCCTGCGGGTCCTGTTCACCCCGTTCCCACCCGTGCGATCGGCGATGCGGCTGGTCCGGGGCACGGGGATCGGCGACGCCCTGCGCCTGGCCCGCCGGCTGCTGCTCCCGGCCACGACCCTGGGTCGGGAGTTGTTCGCCGGGGCGGGCGCGCGACTGCTCGTGACCGGGCTGGCGCTGCACACCGACGTGCCACCGACGTCCACGGCGAGCGGCGGCTTCGGGCTGCTCATGGCCATGCTGGCCCAGCGGTACGGTTTCCCGGTGCCGGAGGGGGGAGCCGGGTCGCTCACCCGGGCCCTGGTCACCCGGCTGCGCCAGCGTGGTGGCGAGCTGGTCTGCCGCGCCCCCGTGGTGCACATCGACGTGAGAGCCGGCGTCGCCCGCGGGGTGCGCACGGCCGACGGCCGGGCCTGGGTCGCCCGGCGGGCCGTCCTCGCCGATGTCCCGGCGCCCACGCTCTACCGCGCGCTGCTGCCCCCGTCGGTCGTGCCGGCGCGCGTCCTCGACGACCTGGCGGTGTTCGAGTACGACCTGGCGACCGTGAAGGTGGACTGGGCGCTGTCGGGCCCAATTCCCTGGCGTGCGCCGGAGGCGGCCGGGTCGGCCACCATCCACATGGGACTGGATGTCGAGGGCATGACCCGCTACGCGGTGGCGCTGAGCGCGGGCCGGATACCCGACGAGCTCATGCTGATCTGCGGCCAGATGACCACGGTCGACCCCACCCGGTCGCCGCCCGGGACCGAGTCGTTCTGGGCGTACACGCACCTACCCCAGCGGCGGACGTGGTCGCCGGAGGAGGTCGCCGATGTCGCGGCCCGGATGGAGCGCGCGCTCGAGCACGCCGCCCCTGGGTTCTCCGCCCGGGTGCTCGCGCGCCGGGTCGCCGGTCCCGTGGAGTTGGAGCAGGAGAACCCCAACCTCGTCGGTGGTTCCCTGGCCGGCGGGACGAACGCGGTCCACCAGCAGGTCTTTCTCCGCCCGATCCCGGGCCTCGGCCGCCCCGACACTCCCGTCGACCGCCTCTACCTGGCCAGCGCCAGCGCCCACCCGGGCGGCGGTGTCCACGGTGGACCAGGCGCGAACGCGGCCAAGGCCGCGCTGGCCCGCGACCGCCGGCTCCGCGGGCCCCTCTACCGGGCCGTGGTGCAGGGCGTACAGCGGCGCATCTACCGGAGCCGCTAGACGCCGGGCGACACCGGAGCCCGCTTCCCCGGCAGGGACGCGCGCTGGTCGACCGGCTGACCCGCACAGCGAAACGCAGGCCTGCCGTTGCGATCAGGCCTTGATCTCGCGGAGTGACGCCGCCTCGGGTGGATGGCTCGGGTTCCCGAGACACCCACGCACCACCGTGGGCGGCGGAGTCGGTGGTCGTGGTCTGGACGGAAGCGTTGGCGACGTATCCGGCGGGGACGGCGGGGGCAGTGCCGGGACCGGCTCGTCGACACCGTCCGCCAGTGCCGAACCGAGTGCGGCGACCGGCCCCACCACACCGACCACGTCACGGCAACCGTCCGCGACGACCACGCCCCAGCCGCTCGCCGCCCGACCAGGGTCGGCAGTGGTCGTCGGCGTCGGAGCCGGGCTCGTCACCGTCGCGGCGGCCGCCGTCCTAAGTGGCCCTGATCGGGCCAAACATAGACGAACTCAGATCTGACTATTCCTGGTTCGTCCTGCCCATGGCGGCCCGCACGGTGTCCCCGTCCGCCGGTTCCGTACGCCGGATCGCCAGGTCCTCCAGCCGCCGCAGCGACTCGCGGTTGCGGAAGTGCAGCGCCAGGTCGTTCACCGTGGACCGCAGCCACCGCAGCGGACCCCGGTGGAACTCCTCCTCGATGGCGACCACGGTCCGGTCCGGACCGGCCTCCTCGAGGGCGATGCTCACGACGGCCTCACCGAGCGGCCACAGGTGCGGGCTCACGACGAGCAGGGACGGTGGCTCGCACCGAAGCGACACCGTACGGTCGTGCAGCGACACCGGCCAGGGCCCGGTCTCGTGGTGGATGACCGCGCCGGGTTGCGGCCACCGTTCGTCGACGGCCCGGACGTGCACCGCCCCGACCACCCAGTCGCTGTAGGACCATCCGTTGGAGAGGACGGCGAACACGGCCTCCCGTGGCGCCGCCATCGTGCGCTGTACCAGCGCCATGGTTGAGCTCCCCTCCTCAAGCCGCTGGTCGACCGGCCACCTGACTCAGGCCCGGCCCGCCCCAGGCCCGACGGAGCAGGCTGTGGGCCGGCTGGTGTCAGGACCAGCCAACACCACCGCCGGCCCCGCGCGGCCGAAAATCGGTGACGTTCGCCGGGTCGCGCCCTGGCCCGGCCCGGGCTCAGGGAAGCCGGTCGCGCCGGTGGGCCAGCCAGACGATCACCGCCACGATGCCGGCGGCGACCAGGCTGCCGAGCAGCGGAGCGGCCAGGCCGTGGGCCAGCGGCAGCCAGGCGGCGGCCACCAGCCCCAGCGCGCCGAGCCCGACAGCCGCCCCGACGACCAGCGACGTGCGCAACGCCCAGCGCAGCAGCGCCCCGGGGTTGACGGCCGTGTCGTTGGGCAGCACCGCCGCGAACGCCGCCGCCGCGTGGGCGACGTAGAGCGCCGCGGCCAGCCCCAGGACCCGAGCGGGCGAGAAATCCGGCTCGACAAATGTCGTGGTGGCCAGCCAGATGACGCCGACGGTCACGAGGGCGAGGCCGACCATCCGCGTGCGGGGAAAGAGCGCGGCGGGCAGGGCCAGCCCGACGCCGACGGCCTGGGCCACCGGCAGCCACACCAGCGCGCGGGGGACGCTCAGGACGAACGCCACCAGCAGGGCACCGAAGACGACGACGCGCAGCCCGAGCACCGCCCCGGTCGTCCGGCGCAGTGAGGCGATGGTCGCCCGGACCCGGGTGAGCAGCCCGAGCCCGGCGTACCGCAGGTCGGCGAGAAAGACCTTCATCGGACACCACGGGAGAGCTTCATCGGCCACCGAGTCGACCAACGGCGGCCATCCGGGCCATGTCGTGCAACACCTGGTCCAAGGATCCCGGGCCGATCCAGGCCGTCACCGGGACACCGGCCTCGTGCAGCAGCCCGATGAGATTCTGTCGCTCATACCACCACAGCCGCTGCGCCACCGGCATCCATCGAGATCCCGACATCCGCCGTTGGGCGAGGCTGCCGAGGGTGTCGACCGCGACGACCGCCCGGCCGGCCCGGGCCAGCGTGGCGATCATCTCCGCACTCTGCGGACCGAGCAGGGGCGTGAGGACCACCACGAGGGCGGCGTTGGGGATGATGGACGGGTCGAGGCCGAACCGCGGGCCCGTACCTCCGCCGCCGGCCTGGGTGTCGAGCAGCCAGTCCAGCGCGGCCACCAGCTGCCGCCGGCCGGACGCGGGCCGCAGGTAGCGCGGGCGGCCCGAGTACTCCACCAGGCCGACGCGGTCACCCTGGCGCAGGTAGTGGTCGCAGATCGCGGCGGCCGCACGCACCGTGGTGTCCACAACGGACGCTTCTCCCCGGATGCCGCCCGAGGTCCCGGCCTCGTACAGCACATCCAGCAGGACGATCACCTCGGCGTCCCGGTCGGACAGGAACGCCGCGACGTGGACCTCGCGGGTCCGCAGGGTCACCCGCCAATCGATCCGGCGCAGCCGGTCGCCCGGGCTGAACCGGCGCACGCCCGACAGCTCACCGTCCTCCCCGGGTCGGCGCGACCGGTGCACGCCGACGAGCGCGGACGAGCGCGGCATCGCCTGGTCGGCCCGAAACGGCGGGACGGCCGGGTACACACGCAGCGTCAGGGCCGGCGCCACGACCATCCCGCTGACCAGCAGGCCGTCGCCGACGACCCCGTACGCGACCGCCGGTCCCACCGGCTGGTATCCCCAGCGCAGCGCGGTCGCCCGCAGGTCCACCCGCCACACGGAGCTCCGCCGGTGCCCACCGGCCCGGTCGTCGGTCTGCGCCGCCGCGACATCGCCAGCGTACGGGCGGCCTCCGTCAGCCATCTCCAGCCAGGCCGAGGTGGTGAGCCGGCCGACCACGAGATCGAGCGGTGCCTTGTCCTCATTGGACAGCTCCAGGGCCAGGTCCACCGTACCGCCTTCGACCGCGTCCTCCTCGGCGATCTCGACAGCCACGACGGGAGGCCGGGTCGGTCGCCGCCGCAGGGCCCAGGCCACCCCGATCGCGAAGGGCGCAGCGAGGACGACCAGGTCCACCCGCCCCAGGAGAACCCCGGTGAAGGCGGCCAGGCCGCAGAACAGGACGGCCCGCCCCAGGGCCCGCGTCGGCACCCACGGGGTCTCCTCGACCTCCCCCCTGGACGGTGCCGTCATGCGGTCGTGTGCGTGGGCAGGGCCACCGTGACCGGTGCCGGCACGTTGGCGAGGACGTTCGCGACCACCTGCGTGGAGTCGACCCGGCGCAGCCACATCTCAGGGCGCAGGGTGATGCGGTGCGCGAGAGCGGCGACCGCCACGCGCTTGACGTCCTCAGGCACGACGTAGTCACGCCCGTCCATGGCGGCCACGGCGCGGGACATCAGCAGCAGGGCGAGCGAACCCCGCGGCGACGCCCCGACCAGGACCGAGGGGTGCTCCCGCGTGGCCGCCGCCAGGTCGACCATGTAGCGACCGACCGAGTCCTCGACGGTCACCTCCTCGATCGCCCGCTGCATCGCGACCAGCGTCGGCGGATCGACGACCGGCTCGAGCCGGGTCTCCTCCTGGCGCCGCGCGATGCGCCGGGCGAGCACGCCCCACTCCTCTTCCCGGGTGGGATAGCCGAAGCTGACGCGGATGAGGAACCGGTCCAGCTGGGCCTCGGGCAGTGGATAGGTCCCCTCGTGTTCGATGGGGTTGGCGGTGGCCAGCACGTGGAACGGCTGCTGCAGGAGGTACGTCCGTCCCTCGACCGTGACCTGCTTCTCCTGCATGGCCTCCAGCAGAGCCGCCTGCGTCTTCGGCGGGGTCCGGTTGATCTCGTCGGCGAGCAGCAGGTTGGTGAAGATCGGCCCGGCCCGGAACGTGAAGTCGTGGCTTCGCTGGTCGTAGAGGAACGAGCCGGTGACGTCGGCGGGCAGCAGGTCGGGCGTGAACTGCAGGCGGCGGAAGCTGAGTCCCAGGGCCTGGGCCAGGCTGCGGGCCGTCAGCGTCTTGCCGAGACCGGGCCGGTCCTCGAGCAGGACGTGGCCGCCAGCGAGCAGTCCCGCGAGCACCAGCTCCAGCGCGTCGCGCTTACCCACGACCACCGTGCCCACCGCGTCCAGCACCTGCGCGGCCAGCCGTCCGACATCCGCCACCGAGAGTGGCGCCCGGGGCGACACCGTCACTTCGTCATGCTCCCATCGAACCGATCATCGATCCACATACGCTCAAGATCGGCCGTCGCGGCCTGGACCTCGCGGTAGCTCGGCTGCCGGCGGTGAGCCCGCAGCAGCCTCCACAGGTTCTCCCCGACGATGGCCCGGGCCCGCTCCGGATCCGAGGCGCGGGTGATGCCGTACCGCTGGCGCAACCGCTCGTCGACCAGCTCGCCAATGTGCGCGCCGACCGTCCGGGCGAAGCGGCCGGAGTCGGCCACCACCGTGGTGTCACCCCACTCCAGCAACCGGATCCAGCGTCGCACGGCAACGGCCATCCCATCCTCCCCGCCGGAGACGGCCCCCGGCTCCCCCGGCCGCGTCACCCGCGGTGGCCTGACCAGATCACCGACCCGCAGCCAGGCGGGCTCCCTGACCATGCGAGCCGCCTGCCGGATCAGCACGGCGCCAGAGCAGGCGGCGAGGATGAGCGGGTACGGCGGCGGGACGGCCACGGCACTGAACAACAGGTAGGCGACCGCCGACGTCAGGAACGCGGTCATGACGCTGCCGAGCACCCACGGCCGCTCCGGGCGGACCAGGCGGGACGGCGGCCACGACACGCCCGCACTGAGCAGGTCGTCCAGACGCGCGTACTCCGCCGCCCGCGACCGTCGCGGTCGCGTCATGACGGGCTCCGTACGTTCACCGGGCGCATGAGCTCGTCCCGCACCTGCATGAGCGCGGCGCGGGCCTGCTCGCGCATCTGCGGATCGATGCCCGACGGCGCGAACCGAGCCTTCCGGTACACCGCGGCGAACTCGGCGAGCACGGAGGCGGTGACGTCGTGGTCGACGAGCAGCCGCTCGACCAGGTCGGTGGAGGTGTCGCCCGGCCGCCGTTGCGTGCCGGCGGCGGCCGCGGCCGCCTCCAGCCCCGCCC
>ERZ777003.4272-NODE-4272-length-12316-cov-5.829622_pt1 | contig 12316 bp, 9 predicted proteins | sample MGYA00374956_ERZ777003 | MGnify/ENA primary metagenome ERZ777003 (study PRJEB29302, sample SAMN06268252) | bioreactor metagenome | isolation source: Joint BioEnergy Institute, California, USA | place: USA:Joint BioEnergy Institute, California, USA | collected... | reverse complement strand
TGTCGCGCCCGCGCCCTCCGCGGAGGTCGTCCTTGCCGCCGCGGCCGATGAGCTCATCGCTCTTGCCGCCGCCGTTCAGGCGGTCGTCGCCGGCCGCGCCGTCGGCGAAGTCGACGCCGCCGCCGCCGCGCAGGCGGTCCTCGCCGTCGCCGCCCAGCAGCGTGTCGGCGCCGCCCTTGCCGGCGAGCACGTCGTCGCCGAGACCACCCTCGAAGCGGTTGACCGCGGGCGAGCCGGTGATTCGGTCGCCGCCCACGCCGCCGATGATGTTCTCGGTCGTGACGTCGACGTTGTCGCCCTCGCCGGCGCTGCCGTCGTTGGCCGCGCCGTCGATGGTGATCGTGAGACCGTCCGTGCGGTCGGAGTAGTTCGCGGTGTCGACGCCGCCGTCGCCGGCCTGGCGATCGCCGCCGGTGCCGCCGCTGAACGTGTCGTCGCCTTCGCCGCCGGACATGTTGTCGTTGCCGTCCTGGCCCTGGAGGTTGTCGTTGCCGTCGCCGCCGGAAATCGCGTCGTCACCGGCACCACCGGCGATCACGTCCGCGCCGCCGTTGCCGCTCAGGCCGTTCGCCTGCGCGTCGCCGGTGATCGAGTCGTCCCCGGCGCCGCCGGCAACGTTCTCGACCGAGGCGGTGGCGTTGTCGCCCTCACCGGCCTCGCCGTCGTTGGCGGCCGCGTCGAGCGTGACGATGACCGCGCCCGCGCGCGTCGAGTAGTCGGCGGTGTCGGAGCCGGCATCGCCGTTCAGGACGTCGCCGGAGCCACCACCGTCCAGGTTGTCGTCACCGTCGCCACCGTTCAGGGTGTCGATCTCGGTGCCGCCGTTCAGCTGGTCGCCGTCGGCGCCGCCGTTCAGGGTGTCCGCACCGGCATCGCCGTTGAGCGTGTCGGCACCCGTGCCGCCACTGACGACGTCGTCGCCGTCGCCGCCCGACACGGTGTCGGCGCCGCCGTTGCCGTCGAGCTCGTTGGGCTGGCCGTCCCCGGTGATCGTGTCGTTGCCGGAGCCGCCAAGCACGTTCTCGATCGTGTTGTCGGCATTGTCGCTCTCGCCCGCGGCGCCGTCGTTGGCGGTGCCGTCGAGCGTAACCGTCAGGTTCTCGGTCCGGTTCGAGTAGTCCGCGACGTCGGTCCCGTCGCCGCCCGTAAGCGTGTCGGAGCCGAGACCGCCGTCCAGGGTGTCGTCACCGACCCCGGGCTCGAGCGTGTCGTCGCCCGCGCCGCCGCGGAGGGTGTCGTTGCCGTCACCCGTGTCGACGAGCGTGTCGGCGCCACCCTCGCCCGCGAGGGTGTCATCGCCGAGGCCACCCTCGATCTCGTTGTCGACGCCGCTACCCGTGATCGCGTCCGCGCCGTCGCCGCCGAGCACGTTCTCGGTCGTGACGAGGACGTTGTCGCCCTCACCGGCCTGGCCGTCGCCGGCCGCGCCGTCGAGCGTGACCTCGATCGGGTTCGTCCGGGCGCCGTAGTTCGCGAGGTCGTCGGGCCCACCCTCGCCGTTGAGGGTGTCGGCGCCGAGCCCGCCGTCGAGGTCGTCGTTCGCGCCGCCGCCGTTGAGGGTGTCGGTGCCGTTGTTGCCGAGCAGCGTGTCCTCGCCGCCCTGGCCGTTCAAGGTGTCGTCGTTCGTGCCGCCGTCAAGGGTGTCGGTGTTGTCGCCGCCCGAGAGGACGTTGGGCTGGCCGTCACCCGTGATCGTGTCGGCGCCCGAGCCGCCGGTGACGTTCTCGACCGTGGTCGTGACGTCGTCGGCCTCCGCGCCCGCGTTGGCGCCGTCGTTCGCGGTGCCGTCGAGGGTGATCGTGAGATCGTCCGTGCGGGCGCTGTAGTCGGCGGTGTCGATGCCCGCGTCGCCGTTGAACACGTCGGCCTCGTTGTCGGGGATGCCGCCGGCCAGGATGTCGTTGCCGTTGCCGCCGTTCAGCTGGTCGGGACCGTTCTCGCCGTCGAGGGTGTCGAGCCCATCATCGCCGTTGAGGATGTCCGGGCCATCGCCGCCGAGCAGCGTGTCGTCGCCGTTGCCGCCGCTCAGGACGTTGATGAAGGCGCCAATCGCGGCGATCTGGTCGTCGCCGGAGCCGCCGATGACGTTCTCGACCGTGGTGTGGACGTTGTCGCCCTCACCGTCCTCACCGTCGTCCGGGTTCCCGTCCACGGTGATGGCCAAATCGGCCGTGCGATCCGAGTAGTCGGCTGTGTCCACACCGGCGTCGCCCGCGAGGATGTCCGCGCCGGGACCGCCGTCGAGGATGTCGTCGTTGCCGTTGCCGTTGATGAGGTCCTCACCCGCGCCGCCACGAATGATGTCGCCCTCACCGCCGCCGGTGATCGTGCCGGGGATCGTCACCGAGTCGGCGACCACGAGCTTGTCGGCGAGGTTGTTGAGCGAAGCGCTGTAGGCGGTGACGCCGGCCGGGTCGCAGGTCACCGCGACGTTCGGCGCGCCTCCCCCGGAGCACCCGGCGCCGGGCGAGATCGTGTTGTTGGCGTCGACGATCACGTAGTCGGTCGCGTTACGCGAGATCGTCACGTCGTTCGTCTCGCCGATCACCGCCGCGAACTCGAGCGTGGTCCCGTTGACGCTCGCGGTCGCCGCCGAAGCGACCGCCGGAGCCACTGCCAACACGCCAAGTGTTGTCAGGACGGCGCCCAGGACACGACGAATGGACAGCGCGGCGAAAGAACACGAACCCACAGCCTCTTGACCTCCCTGTGTGGGATGCCCCCGCCCGTTCGAGAACCCCCGGACACGCGGCGACCCCCGATTGCCTAATCACCGGAAAAGTACGACTGCGCCCGGACAGTGTCAAGAAATTCTCATCCGGCCGACAAGACTGGGATCGTCCTTGCAGTGGGCGGCCGGGCCGTCCAATCGGTTGGCCCGCCGTTCCGCCGACGTTGGAGCGCGTGCGGTGCGTGCACCTTGTGCCGGGGGTGTGTCGGGTCTGTGACGAAAGCGTCATCAGCGCGCGAAAATGGCCGATTTGCGGGCGTTTGCGTCCGCATGGGCGCCTACGGTCGGAAGGAATGTTCCTCGCTGCCGACGACCTCGCCGACGCCCCGCTCGAGCTCATCGAGCGCGAGCTGGAGTCGCTCGCCGCCGGGCTCACCGCGGGCACGGCGCGCTGGATCGAGCTCGTCGGCGAGTTCGATCGGAGGACGGGCTGGGCCGAGACCGGCTGCCGGTCGACGAGCGACTGGGTCGCCTGGCGCTGCGCGGTCACGCCGCGCGCGGCCCGCGAGCAGGTCCGCGTCGCCCGCCGCCTTCCCTCCATGCCGCTCGTGCGCGCGGCCTTCGCGACCGGTGAACTCAGCTACTCGAAGGTGCGGGCCCTCACCCGCCTCGAGGACGTCGAGGACGAGGAAGCCCTCCTCGAGCTCGCCCGCCACGCCACCGCCGCCCAGCTCGAGCGGATGGTCTGCGCGGCCCGCAAGGCGATCGCCCGCGACGCGCAGCGCCAGCACGAGACCTCGTTCGTCCGCTGGTACTGGGACCCCGACGACGGCAGCCTCCGCCTGACCGCAAAACTCCCACCGGAGGACGGCGTCCTCCTCGTCGAGGCGCTCGAGGCCGCCCGCGCCGCACTTGAAGAGCAACGTCGCGCGGAGGACGCCGAAGAGCGCGGTTCCGCGGTACCGCCTCAAGCGAACGACGAATACGAAAGCGGTTCCGCGGAACCGCCCCCGAGACGCCGCGTCACCCAGGCCGAGGCCCTCACCGCGCTCGCCGAAGCCGCCCTCGCGCGACCACCCGCCTCGCTGGACGGCCTCCAGGGAGGCGAGCGCCATCAGATCCTCGTTCACATCGACGCCGAGACCCTCGCGACGGACTCGCCTGGCGCGAACCTCCTCGGCAAGGGCTGCTCACACCTCGCCCGCGGGCCCGGGGTCTGCCCGGAGACGGTGCGCCGCCTCTGCTGCGACGGCGCGCTCGTCCCCCTCGTGGAGCTCGACGGCGTCCCGGTCGCGATCGGCGCCCGCCGGCGGACGATCTCCCCAGCCCTGCGCCGCGCCCTCGTCGCCCGCGACGGCACCTGCCAATTCCCGGGCTGCGAGTGCCACCGCTACGTCGACGCCCACCACATCCACCACTGGGCGCACGGCGGCGAGACCGCGCTCGACAACCTCGTCCTCCTCTGCCGCCACCACCATCGCCTCGTCCACGAGTGGGGCTACACGCTGGAGCGCGACGGCCCGGGAGGCGAGCTCAGGTTCTACGACCCATCTGGGCAAACGCTGGAGCGCGCGCCGGAGATCGGCCCGTACTCGGGTCCGTCCCTCACTGCAGGCAAGAAGCTCTGGCCCGGCACCGGCGAGAAGGCCAACCGCGCCCAATGCGTCGAAGCGGTCCTGATGACCACCCTCGACCCTGTCAAGGCGCCGGCGGCTCTCGCAGCTGGTGCGCCGGCGTGAAGAAGCGCCGGTAGGCGAGCGTCGTCACGACCAGCGAGGAGAGGGCGACCGCGCCGAGCAGCGTCCACAGGAGGATGAGCTGTAGGCGAACCGCGTCGATCGGGTCGGCGCCGGCGAGGAGCATCCCGGTCATCGCCCCCGGGAAGAAGATGACGCCGGTGGTCTTCGTCGAGTCGACGAGGGTGATCGTGCCCGAGCGCAGCGCTCGCCTCAGGATCGGCTCCGCTGCCTGCGTCGAGGTCGCGCCGAGCGCCAGCGTCGCCTCGATCTCCCGCGCGCGGTCGTGCATCTCGTCGCCGAGCCGGTTGAGGGCAACAGCGGCGGCCGTCATCGCGTTGCCGATCACCATGCCGCCGACCGGCACCAGATACCTGGGCTCCGGCTCGAAGATGCCAAGCGCGAGGACGAGCCCGAGCGTGACGGCTGCGGCCAGGGACAGGGAGATGGCGATCGGGCCGAGCGCGCCGGGGACGCGGCGGGCGCGCGAGCGCGCGGTGTAGGTGCCGAACGCGACCATCACCGCGAGCAGCGCGACGACGAGGGCAAGGTTGTCCTCGTCAAAGATCGCCTGGATGACGTAGCCGATGGCGATGAGCTGGATCGCCGAGCGCACGACGGCGATCCCGATGTCGCGCTCGAGGTCGGCGCGCCGCCAGAACGAGACGGCGGCGGCGATCGCGACGAGCACCAGACTCGCGGCGACCTCGCCCAGGCTGAGCTCGATCCCGACGTTCACCCGCCCACCCCCAGAAGCTCCGCGGTCGCGCCCTCCTCGACGGCCCGCCCACCGTCGATCCGCACGACCCAGTCGGACATCCGCCGCGCCTGGCCGGGATCGTGCGTGACGAGCACGATCGAGATGTCGAGGCGCTCGCGCAACTCACGCAGCGTGGCCTCGACTGCATCGCGGGCGTCGGCGTCGAGCGCCGAGGTCGGCTCGTCGAGGAGCAGCACCCTCGGCTCGAGCGCCAGGGCCCGCGCGAGCATCACCCGCTGCTGCTCGCCGACCGAGAGCTTGCCCGCGTCGCGCTCACCGAACGACCCGTCGAGCCCGGACAGCTCGAGCAGGCGCGCGTGCGCCGTGCCGTCCTCCGCCGCGCGCTTTCCCCCGAGCCGCAGGGCGAAGTCGAGGTTCGCGGCGACGCTTCCCTCGAGCAGCGCCGGCAGCTGCGGGACGAGGCAGACCTCGCGCCGCAGCGCGAGCGGGTCGAGATCGCGCACGTCCTCGCCCCGATAGCGGACGGTCCCCGATTCGGGGTCCGCGAGCCGGTTGAGCAGCCGGAGCACCGTCGACTTCCCCGACCCGGACGGGCCGGCGAGGCAGCTTGCGCCCGCGGGCAGGCGTGCGGTGAGCCCCCGGAGCACGGGCTTGCCGGCCCGCGAGAGGTCGACGCCATCGAGCTCGAACAGCACCCCTGCGATTATCGGGATCGTGATGAGCGAGGGCTTTCCGCGGCGGCTGGAACCGATGCTGGCGACAGGCGCGAAGTCCCTTCCGCCTGGCGACGGCTGGGCCTACGAGCTCAAGTGGGACGGGGTGCGCGCGCTCGTCTCCGTTCACCCCGACACCGGCCTGCGCGTCAGCGCGCGGCGAGGCACGGACGCGAGCGCGCGCTATCCCGAGCTCGCCGGGATCGCCGAGGCATACCCGGGGCGCGAGCTGATCCTCGATGGCGAGATCGTCGCCTTCGACGAGGAGGGCCACCCGAGCTTCGGCCTGCTCCAGCGGCGCATGAACCTCGCCGACCCGATCCGCATCGCCCGGCGCCGGGCCGAGACCCCCGTCACCTATGTTGCCTTCGACCTGCTCTGGCTCGATGGCCGCTCACTGCTGGATGAGCCCTACGAGTCACGCCGCGCGCTCCTCGCCGGCCTCGAGTTCGACGGCGGCTCGTGGCAGGCGCCCGCGAACCACGAGGGCGACGGCGAGGCCTTCTTCGCGGCGATCCGGCAGCGCGGGCTCGAGGGCGTCGTCGCGAAGCGCCTCGGCTCGCTGTATCGACCCGGGCGCCGCAGCCCCGACTGGGTGAAGGTCCAGAACCGCCGCCGCCAGGAGCTCGTGATCGGCGGCTACCTCCCCGGCGAGGGCGGGCGGCGAAAGCGCGTCGGCTCGCTGCTCGTCGGCTACTGGGACACGACCCCCGAGGAGGCCGCGTCGCTGGGGCGGCCGCAGCGGCTCGTCTACGCGGGCGGCGTCGGCACCGGGTTCACCCAGGAGCGCCTCGACGAGCTGACCGAGGTGCTGACGCCGCTGCGGCGCGAGACGAGCCCGTTCGAGGCGGGCTGGGACCCCGAGGTGAAGTACGCGGCGCGCGCCCGGGAGCGCGGCGGGCTCGTCTGGGTGGAGCCGGTGGTCGTCGCCGAGGTCGAGTTCCTGCGCTGGACCCATGAGGACACGGTGCGCGCCGCCTCGTTCAAGGGCCTGCGCACGGACAAGGACCCGCGCGAGGTCGTCCGTGAGCCGGGGTGAGCGCAGCGAAGGGAGCGCTCAGCGATCGACGGTGACCCAGAGCGCGCGGTTCGTGTGCGCGCAGGTCGTGCCGACGTCGGGGTTCGAGAGGATCGTGAACCGGTAGGTGCCCGGGACGAGGACCGGGTACTGGCGCGCCTCGGCCCGCAGGGGCGTGATCGCGTGGCTTTGCGGGTCGTGGGTGCTCCAGATCTGGGTGTCGACCGCCGAGCCCGTGGTGCCGATGATCGCGCTGCCCGAGCTGTCGGGCGTCTCCACGCCGAAGCGCAGCACGCAATCGCCGGCGCCCGCAAGCCGGCGCGCAACGACATTGGCGACGTAGGAGATGACGTCGCCCTCACGCGCCTCTACCGTCACGGCGGGCCCGATCTCGGTCTCGGCGGTCGTCTGCACTTCGGCCGTCTCCCGGCCGTAACGCACGAGGTCGGTCGCCACCTCGGTGACCGAGCCCTCGGCGATCTCTGCGGCACCGACAGATCCGTCGGCGATCTCGTCCGCGCCGACGGCGCCGCTCTTGATCTCCGCCGCCCGCACCGCGTTCTTCTTGATGTGCTTCGCGCGGACCGCGTTCTTCTTGATGTCGCCCGCGTCGACCGAGTTGCGCCCGGGCAGCGCGAGCGCGCTTCCGGTAAGCGCGAGCACGAGTGCCACGAGCGCGATGAGCGTCGCCGGCTTGGGGAACCCCTCCCTTCACATTTGCCGACCCTAACCGATGAGTTTGCGCACGGCCAGGAGTCATAACCCCGCAAGGACGCGTTCGCCGGCCATGGCCGGGCAGGAGGCGGACGTAGACTCAGGTATCAGAAAGGCCACATGCCACGCGCGATCTGGACAGGTTCAATCAGCTTCGGGCTTCTCAACGTTCCGGTGAAGCTCTATTCCGCGGTCTCGAAGAAGAACGTCAGCTTCCGCGAGCTCCGCCAGTCCGACGGCTCCCGCGTCCGCCACAAGCGCGTAGCCGAGGCCGACGGCAAGGAGGTCCCGTACGAGGAGATCGTCAAGGGCTACGAGATCACGCCGGACCAGTACGTGATGATCACGAAGGAAGAACTCGAGGAGCTCGACCCGAAGAAGACCCGCGCGATCGAGATCCAGGACTTCGTCGATCTGGACGAGATCGACCCGATCTACTTCGACCACCCGTACTACCTCGGCCCGGACAAGGGCGCCGAGCGCGCCTACGGCCTGCTCGTGAAGGCGATGGACGAGTCGCGCAAGGTCGCGATCGCCCGCTTCGTGCTGCGCAACCGCGAGAGCCTCGCCGCGATCCGGCCGATGGACGGCGTGCTCACGATGGCGACGATGCGCTTCGCCGACGAGGTGGTCTCCCCCGACGAGATCAAGGAGATCGTCGCGGACACCGACGCGCCGAAGCCGGAGAAGCGCGAGGTCGAGATGGCGATGGCCCTGATCGACTCGCTCAGCGCCGACTTCGAGGCCGACAAGTACCGCGACGAGTACCGCGAGGAGCTGCTCGCGCTGATCGAGCGCAAGGCGAAGGGCGAGACCCTGGTCCAGCCCGAGGCCGAGGCGCCCAAGCCGACGAAGGCCCCCGACCTCATGGCAGCCCTCGAGGAGAGCCTCGCCGCGGTCAAGTCCGAGGACGAGAAGACCAAGAAGCCCGCGAAGAAGCCGGCCAAGAAGGCCAGCAAGCCGAAATCGCGAAGCAAGGCCAAAGCCGCGAAGTAGAGGTCGACGGCCGCACGATCGGCCTCACGAACCTCGACAAGGTGCTCTGGCCGCAGGCCGGGTTCACCAAGGCCGAGGCCATCGACTACTACGCCCGGATCGCCGAGACGATCCTCCCCCACCTCAAGGGCAGGCCGCTCACGCGCGTCCGCTTCCCCGACGGGGTCGAGTCGCAGCGGTTCTTCGAGAAGCGCGCGCCGAAGCACACGCCCGACTGGGTGAAGACGGCCCCGATCGAGATGGGCACCGCGGGCGTGATCGACTTCATCGTCTGCGAGGACCGCGCGACGCTCGTCTGGCTCGGCCAGCTCGCGGCGCTCGAGCTGCACCCGTCGCTCGCGCTCGCGAAGAAGCCCGAGCGCCCGACGGTGCTCGCCTTCGACCTTGATCCCGGCGCGCCGGCAACTGCCGTCGAGTGCGCCCAGGTTGCGCTGCGCCTGCGCGACCTGTTCGCGAAGTTCGACCTCGAGTGCTTCCCGAAGCACTCCGGCTCGAAGGGCATCCAGGTCTACGTGCCGCTCAACACCGCGGTCACCTACGACGAGACGAAGACCTACGCGCGGGCGGTCGCCCAAGCGCTCGAGAAGTCCGAGCCGAACCTGGTCGTCTCGAAGCAGAAGAAGGAGTTGCGCAAGGGCAAGGTCCTCGTCGATTGGAGCCAGAACGACTTCTCGAAGACGACCGTCGCGGTCTACTCCCTGCGCTGCCGCGATCAGCCATGGGCCTCGACGCCGCTCACCTGGGACGAGGTCACGGAGCTCGCGGACGACGGCGACCCCGACTCCGTCCGCTTTCTGGCCTCCGAGGTGCTCGAGCGCGTCGAGGAGCACGGGGACCTCTTCGCCCCCGTGCTCGAGCTGAAGCAGAAGCTGCCGAAGACCCCCGCGCCCGCCTAGACGGGCGCCACCTCGCGCCGCGCCGGCCGGCGGCTGAGCGAGCGGACCGACTCCGCGAGGCGGCGAACGCCCTCGACGATCTCGTCCGGCTCCAGGAAGCCGAACGAGAGCCGCATCGAGAGGTCGCGGCGGCGCTCGATCGTCATCGCCGTGCCGGGGACGTAGGCCACGCCGTTGCGCGAGGTCTCCTCGAGGAGCTCGCGCTCCGAGAGCGGCGCGTCGAGCGTGAGCCAGACGTGGCCGCCGCCGAGCGGCTCGGGGTAGGACGCGATCGGGCCGAGGTGTTCCTCGATCGCCTCGCTCAGGACCGCGTAGTGGTCGCGGTAGAACTCACGCGCGCGGCTCGCCTGCTCGGCGTATGCGCCCGTCTCGAGGTAGCGGGCGACGACGAGCTGGGTGAGCGTGTTCGAGTGGATGTCGTCGGCGCGCTTCTCGGCGATGATCCGCTCGAGCACGGGCCCGCTCGCCGCGACCCAGCCGCAGCGCAGGCCGCCCGCCAGCGTCTTCGAGAGCGAGTCGCAGTAGATGACGTGGGCCGGGGCCTCGGCGCGCAGCGAGCCCGGATCATCGCCCTCGAAGCGCAGGTCGCCGTAGATCCCGTCCTCGACGATGAAGAAGCCGTGGCGGCGGGCGAGCTCGAGGAGCCGCGCCCGGCGCTCCGGCGAGAGGTCGCGGCCGGTCGGGTTGTGCAGCCGCGGCTGGATGCCGACGAGCTTGATCTCGGTGCGCGAGAGGAGCTCCTCGAGCGCGTCGACGTCGAGCCCGTCTTCGTCGGTGGGCACGCCGTGGACGCGGGCGCCGCTCGCGCGCAACGCCCGGATCACCGACATGAAGCTCGGGTCCTCGCAGGCGACGACGTCGCCCGGCTCCAGCAGCGCGCGCATCGTCAGCGCGAGCGCCTGGCTGGCGCCGTTGGTGATGAGGATGTCGCGCGGGTCCTCCGGCGCGCCGCGCTCCGCCGAGAGGGCCGCGATCTGGTCGACGAGCTCGGGGACGCCCTGGACGTCCGTGTACTGGAGCGCGCGGTCGGCCTCCTCGTGCAGAACCCGATCCGTCGCCTCGCGGACAGCCTCGGTCGGGAAGATGCGCTCGGAGGGGTAGCCGACGGAGAACGCGATCAGGTCCTCGGCCTGGAAGTGCTGGTGCATGTCGGCGAGCACGCGGTCGCCGAAGAGCTCCTCGTACTCGGGCAGGGCGTAGCGCTGCCAGGCGATGCTGTCGGCGACCCGGCTCGCCTCCGGCGGCCGCGCGGCGCCGCGCACGAACGTGCCGCGGCCGACGTGGGCGGAGACCAGGCCAAGCTCGCGCAGGCGCCTGTAGGCCCGGACCGCGGTCAGGTGGTTGACGCCGGCGAGCTCGGCGAGCTCGCGCGTCGGCGGCAGCTTCGCGTCGGGGGCGAGCTCGCCGCTCTCGATCGCCCCGGCGATGACATCAACCAATTGCTGGGTGAGAGACGTCTCTCCCGCGCGGTCGAGGTCAGACAATCGATCTTTGTACGACATTGACCAGGCCTTTCAGGCGCTTGTACTATCGCGATTGTCCCACAAGGAGTCGCACAATGTCAACCATTTCCTCCATACAAGTCCCCAACGTGACGATCAGGGAAGCGACCGACGCCGACGCGGAGGGCCTCCGCCGCCTGGCGGAGCGCGACTCCGCGGTCGTGCCCGAGGGCCCGCTGGTGATCGGCGAGGTCGACGGTGAGATCCGCGCCGCGGTGTCGATCTCGACGGGCGCGACGATCGCCGACCCGTTCAGCCACAGCCGCGACATCGTCGGGCTGGTCCACACCCGCGCCGATCAGCTGCGCCGCGGCCGGCGCCGCCGGGCGCGGATCGTGGCCAGGACCCCCCACCCGGCCAACGCCTCGGTTCGCCTCAGAACGGCTGCCTGAGCTTCGGCTTGCGCGACGCCTGTGCCTCGTCGAGACGGCGCACGGGCGTCGTGTAGGGCGCGTTCTGCGGGATCGCCGGATCGGACTCGGCCTCGGCGAGGATCGAGTCGATCGCGTCGGCAAGCTCGTCGAGGGATTCCTTCGTCTCCGTCTCGGTGGGCTCGAACATGAGCGCCTCGTCGACGAGCAGCGGGAAGTAGATCGTCGGCGGGTGGAAGCCGTAGTCCAGTAGGCGCTTGGCGATGTCGAGCGTCTTCGTCTGCAGCTCGCGCTTGGCAGGGTCGCCCGAGAGGACGAACTCGTGCATGCAGCGGTCGCGGAAGGCGAGCGGCAGGTACTTGCCGGCCCGGCCCCGCTTCAACCTCGCGAGCAGGTAGTTCGCGTTCAGGACCGCCGTCTCCGAAGCCTCGCGCAGGCCGTCGCCGCCGAGGCTCGCGATGTAGGCGTAGGAGCGCACGAACACGCCGAAGTTGCCCTGGAACCCGCGCAGGCGGCCGATCGACTTCGGCTCGTCGTAGGCCAGGTCGAAGGTCGGCCCCGCGCCGTTCTCCGACTCGGTGCGCACGATCCGCGGCACCGGCAGGTACGGCTGGATCCGGTCGGAGACCGCGATCGGCCCCGAGCCGGGCCCGCCGCCGCCGTGCGGCTGGCTGAAGGACTTGTGGAGGTTGACGTGGACGATGTCGAAGCCCATGTCGCCCGGCCGGCAGAGGCCCATGATCGCGTTCAGGTTCGCCCCGTCGTAGTAGAGGGTGCCGCCGACCCCGTGGACGATCCGCGCGATCTCCGCGATGTTCTCGTCGAACACGCCGAGCGTGTTCGGGTTCGTGAGCATGAGGCAGGCGACGTCCTCGTCGGCCTTGGCGCGCAGGTCGTCGAGGTCCACCCCGCCCCGCTCGTTCGTCTCGACCTTCACGACCTCGTAGCCGGCCATCGTGACCGTGGCCGGGTTGGTGC
>ERZ777003.4269-NODE-4269-length-12319-cov-12.306018_pt1 | contig 12319 bp, 10 predicted proteins | sample MGYA00374956_ERZ777003 | MGnify/ENA primary metagenome ERZ777003 (study PRJEB29302, sample SAMN06268252) | bioreactor metagenome | isolation source: Joint BioEnergy Institute, California, USA | place: USA:Joint BioEnergy Institute, California, USA | collected... | reverse complement strand
GTAATCCGTGCCACAGGCTACCAGCCCGCGCACTCTCGAATTTCCTCCGCGTCTCCGCGGTGAAAAACACCACCGCGGCGCGACCGTCCAGGGAGACAGGGATAAAGGGCCATGTGCCCCGACATGAAGCCGATGCGGGCATGTTCCCTTCGTCGCTCGCCTGCCCGTCGCGTGCTTCGCTGCTTCGCATGAGACGCATCAACATCACTCCGCGCGGAGGCGGAGGTAGCGGGCGTAGGCTTCGTCCCAGGCGGCGCTGGGGCCGGGTTCGTAGCGGGTGACGGGGAAGCTTCGCTTGACGATGGCGCGGGCTTCGTCGATCGAGCGGATGTCGCCCACCGCCATCGCCTGCACGAGGATATTGCCGATGCTGGTGGCTTCGATCGGGCCAGCCACGACGACGCGACCGCAGGCGTCGGCTGTCATCTGGTTCAGCAGCGTGTTCTGCGTGCCGCCGCCGACGATGTGGATCACGTCGATCCGCCGGCCGAGCATCTCCTCCAGCCCCTCGAGCGTGCGGCGATAGGTCAATGCCAGGCTTTCCAGGCAGGTGCGGACGAACGCTCCGGGGTCCTGCGGGATCGGCTGGGAAGTCGTGCGGCAGAACTCGGCGATCTTTCCGGGCATGTCGCCGGGCGAGAGGAACGGGGCATGATCCGGATCGACCAGCGAGCGCAGCGGCGCGGCCTGGCGGGCCATGTCCGTCAGTTCGGCATAGCCGAGGTTCCGCCCTTCCGACATCCACTGCCGCCGGCACTGCTGCACCAGCCACAGCCCCATGATGTTCTTGAGGAAACGGATCGTCCCGCCGATGCCGCCCTCGTTGGTGTAGTTGTATTTGAGCGATTTGTCATTGATGAGCGGCTCGCTGAGCTCGACGCCCATCAGCGACCACGTGCCGGATGAGATGTAGCACCAGTTGCTCCCGCCCTCGCCCATGCTTGGGCCCTCCGCCGGAACGGCGGCGACGGCGCTGCCGGTGTCGTGGCAGCAGGGCGCGATCACGGGGATGGCTGACTTTGCGCCGCATTCGTCGATCACCTGGCCGCTGAGCGGGCCGAGGACGGTTCCCGACGGCACGATCTGCGGCAGGAAATGCGTCGGCAAACCGAGCGCCTGAAGCATGTCGGTCGCCCAGGCGCGGCGGCGCGGGTCGTACATCTGGCTGGTCGTGGCGATAGAGTATTCGCTCTTCTTGACGCCGGTGAACAGGTAGTTGAACAGGTCCGGCATGAAGAGCATCGTGGCAGCCTGCTCGAAGAGGCGCGGCTGATGCTGGTGGTGGGCGATAAGCTGGAACAGCGTGTTGAGCTGCATGAACTGGATGCCGGTGACGCGGAAGATCTCGTCGCGGCTGACGCGGGCGAAGGCTTTGTCCATCACGCCGTCGGTGCGGCTGTCGCGGTAGTTGTACGGCAGGCCGAGCAGCTCCCCCTTCTCATCGAGCAGGCCGTAGTCGACGCCCCAGGTGTCGACGCCCAGGCCGTCGATCGGCTCGCCCTCCGCCACGACGGCTTTCAAACCGGCTTTGAGATGCTCCCACTGCGCCAGCAGATCCCAATGCAGGTGGCCGTTCATGCGGCCCATCGGATTGGTGAAACGGTGTTTCTCGGACAGTTCCAGCCGGCCATCGGCCAGCCGCCCCACCAGTGCCCGTCCGCTCTCAGCCCCCAGGTCAAATGCCACAAATCGACGCTGCGCCATCAGTTGCTCCTCCCGAAACGAATCGTCGCACGACGTGGTGCCATCGTAGCAGGCTGGCCGTTGCGCTCAACCGCCCGCGCTTATGTTGGAATGGAGACATTGCGCGTCGGGTCGCGCTGGCGGAGTCGCTGGTCATGCGCAGCGATGCGCCGGACCTTGCGCGCGATGCTCCGCTGGAGGCGGTCGACGCTCGCCAGCTTGCGGGCGGCTGCGTATTCCGCGAGGAGGCGCTGCTGTTGGTCCGCCGTCGCGTCGACCTGCTGCAGGCTGTAGATGAGCTGCGCAAGGTCCTTGATGATCCACCGCCGCGCAAACCACCGCGGCAGTCGGGAGACGCGGGCTGCGTCGATCAGGCGAAGCTCTACCTGTTCTGCCTCCACGCGCACGAAGAAATGGCACAGATACAGATCGCGATGATGCAGGCCGGCTTGATGCAGGCGGGCGGACATCGCGGCGATCGGCGAGATCAGCCGATCCAGCGGCAAGCCGGCGCGCACCGCCTGCTCGGCATCGCGAAAGCCAGCCAAATCCTCGGTGATGATGAATCCCCGCCCAGCCGAGCTATGCCCCCATGCCACCAGCGGCACCGTCGCGATGCCGCTTTCCTGCAGCAGTTGAATCCCGCGCACCTCCGCCTGCGCGCCATCGTCCCCCGGGCGCTTGAAGCGCTTGATGTGCAGGCGGATCGCCCTGCCGTCGCCGAGTGTCTCATCCAGCGTGCAGTTCTGCCGCTCGCGGATATCGCGCCAGCAGTGGATGCGCGGATCCTCGAAGACGGCATCGCCGTCGAGGCCGACCTGGCGCAAGACGGCCTGATAGCCGGGAGCGACGCGGATGTCAGATCGGCCCGTCATGCTCACGATTTACGAACCTTCCGCCTGCGGCGCCGGCTCCTTGGAGTCCAGATGCGCCGCCACGAACCGGCTGATGCCCGGCTTGAAGATCACCTTGCCGTCGACGACGACCAGTTCTTCATCCAGGAACAACTGCACGGCGCGCGACAGGACCTGGCCTTCCAGCCGCAGGCCCTTTTCCTTGACGTCTTCGAGGCTGTCCTCGCCGACGTTGATGTGGAACACGTCCTGCAGGATGACCGGTCCCTGGTCGAGCTGCTCGGTCACGAAATGCGCCGTGCACCCATGCACGCGCACGCCGCTTTCGTACGCCTGGCGATACGGCGCGGCTCCGGGGAAATACGGCAGCAGCGACGGATGGATGTTGATGATCCGATTCTTAAACTCCCGCACCAGCTCGGGCGGGAGGATGCGCATATACCGCGCCAGCACGACCAGATCGGCTCGATGCTTTCGCAGCGATGCGCCCAGCCACTTGAAGTGCGCCTCGCGGTCATCAGCGCTTTTCCACTCGAACGGCAGCCCCGCCTCCTTCGCGATGGGCTCGAGGTCGGGATGGTTGGCCAGCACGCAGACGATGTCGCCATGCAGGCGGCCGCCCTTGAGGTCGGCGATCAGCTGCTCCAGGCAGTGCGGTTCCCTGCTGACGAGCACCGCGATGCGTTTGCGCGCCCGCTCGCTGTGCAGATGGACGCGCACTTCCATGTCGATCTTGCGGCCCAGGCCCAGCAGGCCGGTGATCAGCTCCGACAGATCGCAGTTGAGGTCCTGCAGATCGACCAGCATGTCCATCACGAAGAATCCGCGGACGACGCGCTGTTCGATGTCCTCAATGTTGACGCCCCGTTCGGCAATGTAGGTGGCGAACTGGGCGACGACCCCCTTCTGGTCCTTGCCCAGCACGCTGATGACTGCAAGCACTTTGTGCGGCACGTTGTCGTCTCCCATCTCAGGAATGCGTCGAGTGTACAGCGAGCCGGCTGGGCCGGAAAGCGAGCCCCCCCGCACGCTCACGGGAGATATGCTTTGCCATCGCGGCCTGCGGCTCTATCATCTGCCGGTCTATGCGGTATCTGCCGTTGGAGAATTTCCGGTCGCCCGCCGCCGTCCTGTTGTATATCGGCACGACGGTAATCGGCATTGCGATCGACCTGGCGACGAAGGTATGGGCGTTCAAGACGCTGGCGGTGTCGATGGTGACCCTGCCGAGCGGACGGGTGGAGGTGGCAGAGTCGCGGACGTACGCGTTCATCCCCGACTGGCTGCACTTCCAGGTGACGGTGAATTACGGAGCCGTATTCGGCATCGGACAGGGCAAAGGCTGGCTGTTCTTGCTGATTTCGCTGGTGGCGATCGTTTTTTTGACGTACCTGTTTGCCACCAGCGATCGGCAGCGGTTTTACCAGTGTGTGCTGGGGCTGCTGCTGGCGGGCGTGCTGGGGAACATGTACGACCGGCTGGTCTACGGGTATGTCCGTGACATGATCTACGCCCTGCCGAACTGGACCTGGCCGGGGACGTGGACGATCCCCCTGCTGAACTATCCCGGGGAAGGCCGGGCTGTGTTCCCGTGGATCTTCAATGTGGCCGACTCGCTGCTGTGCGTTGGCGTGGCGCTGCTGGCCATCCACAGCGTGTATCTGCATTTCGCCACCGCCAAAGCCGCGAAGGCGGGCAAACAGCCCGCCCCAACCGAGGCGTGACCGCCATGTCCCCTGCGGATCGACAGCTTGATCGGGCCCTGATGGAGCGTGCCATCGAGCTGGCGATAGCCGGCCGGGGGCGCGTCGAGCCGAATCCGACCGTCGGCTGTGTGATCGCACGCGATGGCCGGATCATCGGCGAAGGGTATCACGCCCTCTACGGCGGCCCGCACGCCGAGCCGGCGGCCCTTGCCGCCTGTAGCGAATCGCCCGAGGGCGCGACGGTGTACGTCACGCTCGAGCCGTGCTCGCACACCAACAAGAAGACGCCGCCCTGCGCCCCGAGGCTGGTTGAAGCCCGCGTCGGGCGGGTGGTCATCGGCTGCCTCGATCCCAACCCCCAGGTCAACGGACGGGGCGTCGCCCTGCTTCGTCAGTCCGGCGTCACCGTCGATATCTCCGATCTCGAAGCCCGCTGCCGGCAACTGATCGCGCCGTTCGTCGCCCGTCAGTTGCTCAACCGGCCGTACATCACGCTCAAATGGGCTCAAAGCGCCGACAGCCGCATTGCCGGCCCGGGCGGCGTGCGCGTGCGTATCAGCAATGAGCGGTCGTATCGCGTGATCCATCATCTGCGCGCCCGCTGCGACGCGATCATGGTGGGGATCAACACGGTCCTGAAGGATGACCCGCTGCTGACGGCCCGCCATGTGCCTGAAGCGCGGCCGCTGCTGCGGCTGGTGCTGGATTCGCAGCTCCGGTTGCCGCCGACGTCGCAGCTCGTGCGCACGGCGAAGGACGATGTGCTGGTCTTCCATGCCCCCGGCGCCGACCAGCCGGCTGAGCCCATCCCGCAGGCTGTCACGCTCATCCCTGTACCGACGGACGATGAGGGCCGCTTGCGCCTGGACCAGGTGATCGCCGCGCTTCAGCCGTGGTCGCCGACGCATCTGCTGGTCGAACCCGGGCCGACGCTGGCTGAGGGATTTTTCCGATCGGGCCTGGTGGATCGCGTCTGGGTGATCCGCTCGCCGCGGGAGATCGGTGACGACACAGCCCCGGCTGCCCCGGTCGTGCCGGCGGACTACGCCGTGGCCGGCGAGATCGACCTCGACGGCGACCGGCTGACGGAGTACCTCAACCCCGCCAGCCCGACGTTCGCCACAGCCGTGGCTTCAGCGGATCTGCAACTGACGGAGCGCGGCCATGCCTCGTCAAGTCCGTCGCCTCAGGAGTGATCCTGAGCGCAGCGAAGGATTTCAACTGTGCCTGGCGCACCAGATCCTTCGCTTCCCTCACGATGACTTCTGGCGGTGAGGATCTTGGGATTGGATGATCCCGCTCTTCGCGATGCCGGGACCTCGACGTCCAGCGGATCATCGGTTATCAGATTTCTAGTCTGCCCAATCGGTTCATCAAGGAACTCGTTTGCAACCGGAGCTGCGTCATTATCTGCCGTACCTGCATTCGCCCGGCCCGGGCGGGTGGAAACGCGTCGCCGGCTATGTTCTGGTCGGGCTGATGCTGCTCATTCCGGTGATCAAGTTTGAAGCCGACACGCTGCGGACGCTGCGAAAGGTCGAACAGGCCCGCCTGCGTGGCGAAGAGCGCGACAAGACCTGGCGCGGCGCCATCGGCCGATGGGCGCGCGATATCGAAGCCTTCTGGGAGGGGAAGGACATCTATCTCCCGCCATTGCCACCGGACCAGCCCGACACGCGCGACCGCGCCGGCTGGCCGGCGATGCATCCCAACATGCCGTTTGTCGTCGTGCTGCTGACGCCGTTTGTGCTGCTGCCCCCCGCGGCGATGGCGTTGGCGTTCGCCGTGGCGAAGATGGCTGCCTGGCTGGCGGCGGTCCTGATGGCCATGCGCGTGGTGATGCACGGAGATCGGCGCCTCTCAGCCGGTTTAGCCCTGCTGGGCATTGTCGCCACGTGGGATTTCTATCTCAGCGATCAATCGCACGGGAACACCAATGTCTTCACGGCGCTGGCGATCGTGCTGCACCTGTGGCTGTACCGGCGCGGGCGCGACGGCCTGGCCGGCGTTGCGCTCGCGCTGGCGATCTGCCTGAAGATGACGCCGGCGCTGTTCGTGGCCTACTGGGCCTATCAGCGGCAATGGAAATTACTGATTTCCACGGCGATCGCCCTGCCGCTGATGGTGCTGTCGCCGGCGGTGCTGGTCGGATGGGATCGGCTGATGCTGGACCTGACGTCCTGGTGGCAGCACGTCATCTACCCAGCCACGCTTGGCGGACAGTGGTGGCCGACGCACAACAACCAGTCGCTACCGGGGATGATCGCGCGCCTGTTCATTGACGGCCCGTACAGCAACTACATGTGGGATGCGGACCTCAGCCCATTCGAGGAGCCGGAGCACCGCAGCATCGCCATCGCCCACCTCACGCCAGAAGCGGCGCGATGGATCCTGCGGGCGATCCAACTGGCGATGATGGCCGTGATGGCCTGGGCCATCGGCTGGCGGCGGCTGGGGCGCGAGGATGGCCGACGGGCGCTGCACTACGGCATGATCTGCGCCGCGATGCTGCTGTTCAGCCAGCGGACGTGGGATCACCATGCCGTCCACCTGCTGATCGCGCATTTTGCGGTGGCGTATGCGATCTTCCGCTCGCGTCTGAGCTCGCGATTCACGACGATCGCGGGGTGGGTGTTTGTCATCACCTTCTTCCTGGTCTATGCGACCAGCGGCGATGTGCTCAAGGGGCTGTTCGAGGACGAGGGGGCGGACTGGATCAATGCCTGGGGCACGACGTTCTGGCACTTTGTGCTGATGTGGGTGCTGTGCGTGGTCTTTGCGGTGCGGTTGCGGCGGATGGATGATCCCTACCTGCTGCCGGCATCGTCGCTGGCGGCTGCCAGGCCGCAAACCGTCGCGGCTGCCCAGGCGTAACATCGGGGCTGAGCAGCGTCGCCGGGCCGGCGGATGAGCGCCTGCAGGCGATGATGCTGATGGTCGGGGCGGCGCCGAGAGGGGCCGGATTGGGTCGGTCCTGCCGGCTGCGGTGGCGGTCGATCCGCCATTTTGCACCAGCGGGCTGACATTTCTGTGAGCTTGGCTACAATCCCAGCATCATGATTCATCCGTGGCACGATGTGACACCGGGCGAGAATATCCCCGAGGAATTCTACAGCATTATCGAGATTCCGTTCGGATCGAGCGTGAAGTACGAGCTGGACAAGGCCAGCGGCTTGATCCGGTTGGACCGTGTGCTCTACTCGGCGGTGTATTACCCCGCCAACTACGGGTTCATCCCGCAGACGCTGGCTGAGGACGACGATCCTTTGGACGTGCTGGTGCTCTGCCAGGAGACAGTGGTGCCGCTGACGCTGTTGCGCGCCCGCACGATCGGTCTGATGACCATGGTCGATGCCGGCAAGAAGGACCACAAGATCATCGCCGTCTGCACCGATGATCCGGAGTTCAACAGCTATCGCGAAGCCGCGGAGATGCCGCCCCATCGGCTGAACATGCTCCGCCGCTTCTTCCAGGACTACAAGCAGCTCGAAGGCAAAGCCGTCGAGGTCGACGAGATCCAGCCGGCGGCCAATGCCTATCCGATCATCGAAGACGCCCTGGCGCGCTACTCCCGCCAGCGGCGTCGCGGCTTCAAATAAGGAGCCTCGCCATGCAAGCGATCCGATGGACTGCCGTACTGGTCCTGCTGCTGAGCGCCGTCGCCCTGGCCGACGAGCGCGCCCGCAAGCTGGCCGACGAGGTGATGGCTGCGTCGGGGATCGAGGCATGGGAGCAGGTCAAGCGCATCCGTTTCACGTTCAACGTCGAAGCTGACGGCAAGATCGCCATGTCGGCGAAGCACGACTGGGATCGCGTCGCCGGCACGGATACGGTGATGTGGAACGGCAAGACCGTGACGGTCGATCTGGCCAATCCCGGCGACGATGCCGACGCCAAGGCCGCGTTTGCGCGCTGGACCAACGATGCATACTGGCTTTTGGCGCCGCTGAAGCTGGCTGATGGCGGCGTGAAGCTCGCGCACCTCGGCACGCGCCAGCATGACGGGCGCGAGTACGAGATCCTGCACCTGAGCTTCGAGAACGTCGGCTTGACGCCGGGCGATCAGTATGAGCTGTTCGTCAACCCGCAGACGAAGCTGATCGAGTGGTGGATCTACATGCCCACCCCCGAGAAGCGCACGATGTTCAGTTGGGAAGCCTACCAGACCTTCGAAGGCGTCACCCTCAGCACCGAGCACCGCACGGGCAACCGGCGGATCTTCTTCACGGACATCTCGATTGAGAAGTAGCTCACCGCAGAGAGCGCGGAGGGTGATGCGTGGTGATTGGTGATTGATGCGTGAGTTCGGCTTCTTTGTGGCGCGGGCGTCGCCAACATTATGCATCAACATAGGCGATAGTCGCCCCAAATCGTCATCCTGAGCGTAGCGAAGGATCTCAACCGTCCGAACGCCGAGATCCTTCGCTTCGCTCAGGATGACCTTCGCGAAAGGACTTGCGCCGATCATGCATAATGTTGGTCGCGCCCGCGATGCGGGAACAGACGCATCGCCCGCCGCTGTTCATCATCGCATACGCCCGTCGCCCCCTTCTGGAACGATCTGCGTATCAGACAGGGCAGACTACCTGCCTGCTACATGCCTGCCCGCTTCATGCATCAATCACCAATCACCACCTCCACGTCTCCGCGGTGAGCCCTCACTCCCCCATCCGCGGATCCAGCGCATCGCGCAAGCCGTCTCCCAGCACATTGAAGCTGAACACCGCCAGCGTGATCGCGATCCCCGGAAACACCGCCACCCACCAGGCCAGCTCCATCCAGTCTTTGCCCTCGTTGAGCATCACACCCCACGAGGCCGCATCCGGCTCAACACCGAATCCGAGAAAGCTCAATGCCGCCTCCGCCAGGATCGCAAACGCCAGGCTCAGCGTCGTCTGCACGATCAGCGGTGGGCCGATGTTGGGCAGGACGTGGCGAAACATGATCCGTCCATGCCCCACGCCCAGCGCCCGCGCAGCCTCGATGAAGGCGCTGGCTTTGACCTGCAGCACCGATCCCCGCGCGATGCGCGCAAAGATCGGCGTATAGACGATGCCGATCGCGATCATCACGTTGGTCGTGCTCTCGCCGAGGATCGCCATGATCGCGAGGGCCAGGAAGATGTCGGGAAAGCTCAGCAGCGTATCCGTCAGGCGCGACAGGGCCGAATCGACCCAGCCGCCGAAATAGCCGGCGATGACCCCGATCGTCGTCCCCACCGAGAGGGCGATCCCGACCGACACGATCCCCACCCACAAGCTGATCCGCGAGCCGTAGATGATCCGGCTGAGGATATCCCGGCCGAAGCGATCCGTGCCCAGCCAGTAGCCGTCCCCCGGCGCCGACAGCGCCGCGCCGGAATCCATCGCATACGGATCATGTGGCGCGATCCACGGCGCGAAGATCGCCATGAGCACGAACAGGCCGATCACGGCTGCTCCTGCCACAGCCAGCTTGCTTGCCAGGAACCGGCCCAGCAGCTCACGCATCGGCTTTGCCTCCCAGCCGGATGCGAGGGTCGAACATCGCATACAGGATGTCAACCGCGAGATTCACGATCACAAACGCGACAGCGATGAACAGCACCACCCCCTGCAGCAGCGCGTAATCGCGGCTGGCGATGGCCTGAAGCGCCAATCGCCCCACGCCCGGCAGGGAGAAGACCTGCTCGATCACCACCGATCCGCCGATCAGATAACCAGCCTGCAGGCCGATGATCGTGATGACCGGAATCATCGCGTTCTTGAGTGCATGCTTGAAGACGACCTTCTGCTCGGATGCGCCCTTGGCTCGGGCGGTGCGGACGTAGTCCTGGCGGATGACGTTCAGCATTGACGAGCGCGTCATCCGCACGACGACAGCCGCCACGGCTGTCCCCAAGGCCAGCACGGGCAGGACCATGTGACGCAGGTTCTCGGCTGGATCGACCCCGATCCCCACAAACCCGCCCGACGGCAGCCAGCCGAGCTTCAGCGAAAACGCCAGGATCAGCATCGTCCCCAGCCAGAACCCCGGCACGCTGATCCCCAGCAGCCCCACCACGCTCGACGCCTGTCCCATCACCTGCCGCCGTCGCAACGCCGACATCACCCCCAGCGGAATCCCCACCACCACCGCAAACAGGATCGACAGCCCCGCCAGCTCCAGCGTCACGGGCAATCGATCCAATATCACCGCCAGCACCGGCCGGCCCGTGAAGGCCGAGTCCCCCAGATCACCGCGCACCACACGCCCCAGCCAGATCAGGTACTGCGTCCACAGCGGCCTATCCAGCCCCAGCCGCTGCCGCAGCGCCTCGGCTTGCGCGTCGGTGTAGCTCGTGCCCAGCAGCACGGTCACCGTGTCCCCGGGAACCGCGCGCACGAGGAAAAACGCCAGCACCGAGACGCCCAACAGCACCGGTATCGCGATCAGCAGTCGTCGGACGATGTATTGCGTCATGGCCTTATTTCGCCAGCCACGTCTCGCGCAGCCAAAGCGTTGTCGCTGTCGGATGCACGACATACCCGCGCACCTCGCTGCGCCAGGCGGATGTCTGGTCGTTCACGTACAGCGACACGACCGGCGCCTCCGTCGCGATGATCCACTGGATGTCGGCATAAATCTGCCGGCGGGCCTCCTGATCCAGCGTCCGCCGCCCCTGCTCCAGCAGCGCATCCAGCTCCGCATTCGAGAACGCCTGCTGGTTGTACTTGCCGTCGCTGTGGAACAGGTTGTACGTCCACTCATCCGGATCGACGAACCCCAGCCATCCGACCAGTGTCATCTCAAAGTCGCGCCGGTTGAGAGCATCGAAAAACAACCCCGACTCCAGCGCCTGGATCTGCACGTCGATGCCGACCTCAGCCAGTTGCTGCTTGACCATCTGCGCTGCATCGACCTGATATTTGAACGACGAGCCGACTTTCATCACGCTCGAAAATCCGCCGCCGAGACCGGCTTCGGACAGAAGCTGCCGGGCGCGATCGAGATCGCGCTTCGCATACGGATGCAGATCGGCTGCATACGCCCAGTGATTGGGCGGAATGTGCCCGCCGTCCAGGGGCGTGGCGCGGCTGAGCTTGATGATGCGATTGAGCGCCTCGCGGTCGATCGCATGCGCGATCGCCTGCCGCACGCGCACGTCATCGAACGGCGCTTTCGACGTGTTCAAGCCGATGTACTCCCAGAACGTCCCGGGCACGGACTGGATGACCACGCCGCGCGCGTTCTGGACGATCTTGACATCCTTGGCCGCCAGGTCGAGCACGAGATGCACCTCGCCGTTGCGCAGCGCCGTCGTGCGGGCTGTCTCGTCCGGAATCGGCCGGAAGATCACCTCATCCAGATACGGCCGGCCTTCCACGTGATATCCCGCATGCTTCTTCAGTTTCAGATGGCGGTTCTTGCGCCACTCGACCAGCGCAAACGGCCCGCAGCCGGCATCGGCGTTCGACAGATCACCCCCAGCCTCCTGAACCGTCTGCCGATCCACGATCGCGTTCATCGGATACGCCAGATGCGTCAGCAGCGGCGCCGACGGCCGCGAGAGGTGCAGCTTCACGGTCGCCGGATCGACCGCCTCGATCCGCTCGACCATCGCGAAATGATCCGCCCGCACCTGCTGCTCGATGATCCGCTCGATGGAGAACTTCACATCCTCAGCCGTCACGGGCCGGCCGCTGTGGAAGGTGAGATTCGGGCGAAGCGTGATGGTGTAGACCAGCCCGTCATCGCTGATCTTCAACTCCTGCGTCATATCCGGCTCAACCTGGCCGTACTGCGGCGTGTAGCGCATCAGCGTCGCATACATGTTCTCGATCAGACGCATCGACGCGGCATCGGTGGCGCGATGCGGATCGAGCGTCTGGCCGTCGTCCTGGACCGCGACGATCAGCGCCCCCCCCGCCTTCGGCGGGCCGTCGTAACTGGCGCCTTCGTCCCTGTCTCCACCGCTGCACCCAAACAGGCCCAGCAGTAACGATGCGGCAATACAGCATGTGATAAAACGTCTCATGGCTCGTCTTGTGGCACGGGCTATCACAACATTATGCATGATCGGCGCAAGTCCTTTCGCGAAGGTCATCCTGAGCGAAG
>ERZ777003.4268-NODE-4268-length-12320-cov-18.318386_pt1 | contig 12320 bp, 16 predicted proteins | sample MGYA00374956_ERZ777003 | MGnify/ENA primary metagenome ERZ777003 (study PRJEB29302, sample SAMN06268252) | bioreactor metagenome | isolation source: Joint BioEnergy Institute, California, USA | place: USA:Joint BioEnergy Institute, California, USA | collected... | reverse complement strand
GGGGTGTCGGCGGCGTCAGCCTCGGTGAGAGGCTGGGAGTTGAGGATCTCGGCCAAATCGAGAGAGCCGTTGATGGCGGTGATCATGCCAGTTCCTTCCAGTCGTGGGTCTAGGTTCGGTCCGATTTTAAACCCTAGGGTTTACGAGTGTCTAGTCAGTCGTCGAGGTCACTGGTCACCAAAATCTCCGGAGGATGCCCCGGCCTTCAGGCCGGGGAGGAATCCGGCTTCCCGCGTAGCGGGGCAGGGAAAGCCGATTCGCCGCCAGGCGAACCGGCGTCTCCTGCGGCTGTGCCGAGTGCGGTCTCCAATAGGTAGACGATCTCAGAGTTGAGGGACCTCCGGTCTGCCGTGGCCCGTGCGACCAGGCGTGCGTGTAGTTCTGTGGGTAGCCGAAGAGAGATCCGTTTCTCAGTGCTCATGCTAAAATGATGCCATGACGACACCAGAGATGCCGGAGGGCGTGCACGCCCGGTACACCTACCGGCTCCGCGTGTCGTCCACCGCCGAGAAAGCCCTGCTCGCCGAGTGGGGCCGGTGCCGCTGGGTATGGAATCAGTGCGTCGCCACCTCCCGCGCCGCGCACAAAGCGGGCGAGGAATGCGGCCCCGCCCGGTTAGACAAGATGCTGACCGGCTGGCGCGCCGAGCATGAGTGGCTGCGCGAGGGCGCGTCGGTGCCGCAGCAGCAGATCATCCGCGACTTCGCCCGCTCCCGCGCCAAAGCGCTGAAGGACATCAAAGCCCGGCTTCCCATGCGGCAGCGGGCCGGGATGCCGAAGTTTAAAAAGAAGGACCGGTCAACCCCGACGCTGAACTACACGCGGCGTGGGTTCCGCCTCAAGGCCGGTCGGCTGCACCTCGCGAACGGCATCGTCTTAACCGTGGTGTGGTCCCGCGATCTGCCCGCAGAACCGTCGAGCGTGCGCGTCTACCGCGACAGCCTCGGCCATTGGTACGCCTCGTTCGTCGTCCCCGCCCAGGCCGAGCCGCTGCCCGCGACCGGGCGCGCGATCGGCATCGACTGGGGCGTGAACGAGATCGCCACCACCACCAGCGACAACCACGACCTCCCGCATCCGAACCACGGGAAGAAGGCCGCCGAGAAGCTGGCCCGGTACCAGCGCATGATGGCCCGCCGAAAGCCCAAGCGAGGGCAAGCGGCGTCGAAGGGCTACTGGAAGGCCAGGCGGCAGGTCGCGAAGGTGCACAAGAAGGTCGCCCGCCAACGGCAGGACACCGCCCGCAAGTGGGCCAAGAAGGTGGTACGCGACCACGACGTGATCGCGGTGGAAGACTTCCGGCCGCGCTTCCTCGCCAAGTCCACGATGGCGCGCAAGGCCGCCGACGCGGCGATCGCCGCCGCCAAGGCCGAGCTGATCGCCATGGCGCGCAAGCACGGCCGCACCCTGCACCTGGTGAACCCAGCGCATACCACGATGGACTGCGCGCAGTGCGGAGCGAGAGCCAAGCACGCGCTGCCGCTGTCGGAACGCACCTATACCTGCACCGCGTGCGGAGCGGTCTCTCCCAGGGACAAGAACTCCGCCCGCGTGATGCTCAACCGGGCTGGTCTGAACCCGGCTGGTGCTGATCGCGTAAGACCCGGTCGTCCGCTGGACGGCCAGGCAGCGTGAGCCAGGAATCCCCCTCCTTTAGGAGGGGGAGCAGTCAACTCCAGGATGGTGAGCTGGCCCGGGTGTAGGGCGGGCGGCAGGGCGGCGCGCACGTCGCCGGCGCGGTCCCACTCGGCGGCGCGCGCCGAGGTCGTCGGCGGCTGGCCGAGCAGCCGCTCGGTGATGGCCTGCGCGGCGTCGGCGGGGGTGGCGAGGTACGGCACCGTTGACGCGCTCCCCGGCCTGAATGCCGGGGAGCGCGTCAATGCCCCAGCAGACCCTGGAGACGGCCCGTGACCTCCCGCAACGCCGCCTCCAGGGCCTCCCGCCGCCGCCGCTCCTCGTCCAGCTCGGCACGCAGCCGCTCGTTCCCCTCCTCCAGCTCCCGGTTCCGGCGCAGCAGCGCGAGCACCGCCTGCGCCGCGGCGTCCAGCGTGACAGGGGCGCCGTCGGGCGCCTCCAGGACCGGAGCGGGCGCCGGGGCCGCGCCGCGCCCCTCTACGGGCTCGGCCGCCGCACCCGGCTCGTTCACCCGGACCGGAGCGGGCGCCGGGGCCGCGCCGTGCTCCTCCACCATGTGCCGCCGGTAGGAGGGCGTGCTCACATACACCGCGCCGCACCCCTCCTCCGGGCAGGGGTAGGCGACCTTCGGGTGATCGAAACCCTTGAGGCGAGTGCGGTGCAGGGTGAGCGCGCTCAGGCTCACCCCGACGAACGCGCACTCGTCGCACGGCCACAGCTTCCGGCCGTCGGCCGTCGTCACCGGCTGAATGGACTGGTGCTTGGCGCGTCTGGCCGCGGACTTCCGGCGGCAAGCCGTCGAGCAGAACTGGGGCGGGCGCCCCACCGCGGACCGTACGAACGCGGTGCCGCACTCCGCACACACCCGCCGCACCTTCGCCGGCGTGCGGGCCGCAGGCTCCCGGCTGGGCTGCGGGTGTTCGCCGCCGCGCGTGTCCTTCACCGCCCACACGCTCCGTTCGGGGGCGTCCACGTTGATGATCGGGGCCATCAGCCCGCGCTGACGCAGGTACGGGATCAACGTCATCCGCAGCTTGATCACCTGCGGGTGGTCGTCCGGGACGTCCCGGATCGCGGGGACGAGGTCACGCAGCAGCGTGACCGGGTCCTCCTCCACGAGGATCGCCGCCACCCCGTGGTGGACAGCCGTCTTGTACCGGCCGGGGTCTTCCTCTGCGCCGACGTTGACCGCGGTCACGATCAGGTCCGCAGCCTCGGAAAGGCTCCCCAGCAGCCCCTCCAGGGCCTCCTCCGGGGACGCTTCCACCGCGTTGGTCATCCGGGATCACCCTCCTTCAGGCGCCGATCCGCGCACGCTCGACCTCGCCGGCGAGCCCGGCCTGGACGTAGGCCCACAGCACGTCGAGCCCGACCCCCTCCAGGGATGCGTCCACCGCGGTGTCGGCGCGGCCGTCCAGCACGGCGTCGAGCACCGCCTGTTTCTCGGCCACGACACGGGCCATCCGCTCATCCACCGTGCCGACCGCGATCACGTCGACGAACCGGGTCGGCCGGGTCTGCCCGAGCCGGTACATCCGATGTTTGACTTGCCGCCGGTCCCCGGGGGTCCACACCTGCTCGGCCAGCACGGTGACCGTGGCCGCGGTCAGGGTGTGCCCGTACTGCCCGGCGGTGTCGGTGATGACGATCACCCGGGCGTCCGGGTCCGCCTGGAAGGTCGCCTTGTGGCGTTCCTTCTCCTCGACGGGCTGCCCGCCCTGGATACGCAGCCCGCCGAACCGGGCCGCGTAGTAGCCGACCACGTCCCGATGGTGCGCCGCGACGATCACCTTCTCCCGCTGGGAGGTCTTCGCGACGTAGTCGGCCACCGCGAGCCGCTTGGCCCGGCCGACGAGCCTGCGCAGCACATTCAGCCTGACCAAGTGGTTGGGGAGGCTGGTGCGCAGCCGCTCCTTCACCCGCTCGTCAGCGGCGTCCACACCGAGCTCACCGGCGATCCGCTGCGCCTCCTCGGCCAGGTAGCCGACGATGTCCCGCTCGGCACGCCGATACTCGGCCATGATCTGCGGGTCGAGCTGGTCCGGCCACAGCAGCAGCTTCTCCTCGGTGCACTCCGGCACCCCGAGGTGATGCATGCCGGAGCGTCGGACCATGATGCCGTAGCCGGTCAGCAGCCGGTTCAGCTCCACAAGGTGCCGCCCGCCGCCCGCCCGGCCGCCGCCCCCGTCCTGGCAGTAGCGCCACAGGAACGCGCGCATCCCGCCGAACTCCTCCAACCGTCCCATGATCTCCAGTTGGGTGGCGAGCTCCCGCGGGTGGTTGACTATGCCGGTGCCCGACAGGCTCAGCACGTACCCGTCGCCGGGGATCGCGCGGGACAGCAGATACACCGCGCGGGTGCGCAGCGCGGCGCCCTCCTTGGTGGAGTGACCCTCGTCGAGGATGAGCGCCCGCGGCCCGGCCGCGGCGAGGTGCGGCACCCACGTGAACGAGGCGGGGGCGCGGGCGCACATGTCGGCCAGCCGCGCCTCCTGGGCCCGGGTCACCGCGTCGACACGGCCTTCCGCCAGGTCGGTGACGAGCCGGACCGTGGCAGGGTCACGGGTGGCGACCTCCGCGGACCCGTACTGCCGCACCAGGTACCGGGCCGCCGCCGCGGCACGGTCGGCCGGCACCGCCTGCCCCGGGTCCTCCCGTGCCAGGCGCCGCTCGTGCGCGTCCAGCACGAGCGGCGGCCGTTCCCGCACGGCGAGCGCCGCATACCCGATGATGATCACGTCGGTGTCGGGCGGCACGGGCCGCGCCGACTCGGAGTCGGCGATCCACACGTTCAGCCACGGCAGCCATTCGGCGACGTGATCCCGCCAGACGTGGGTGAGCGATGGAGGGCACACCACGACCGCGGGGTAGGCCATCGCCGCGGCGACGGTGGCGAGCGCCTCGACGGTTTTCCCCCAGCCCATGTCGTCCCCGATGAAAACACGGCGGTGCTCAGTGGCGTACAGAACCGCCGGGTTCTGCGTAGGCAGGAGGGTTTTGCCGTCCCTGATGCCATGCACGGGCAGGGTTTCGGTCGTCCTGATAAGGGTGGCCGCGGCCCGGTTTCGTTCCTGGCGGCGGATTTCCGCTTGTATTGCTGCGGTGGCCGCATCCGAGAAGGTGAGGCCGTAGCGTTCCGCCAACCGCAGGATGTCCTCGGGCCTCCGATAGGGGACCCGGTGGGCGTGCACGCGGGGGTCCCACGCGGATACCCCGTCGTTGACCTCCCTCAGGTCCGCGTTCAGCCGCGGATCGAACTCGGCCCGGACAAGCAGCGTGCCGGGCCGCTCGGGGTCGACGTCAATGCTGGGGCGGCCGTCGAGGTCCTCGACGGCGGCGCTGGCGCGGCGCCGCGCCAGTGTTTCCGCCAGCGCCCTGGTGGCTGCGGTGACGTCGATGCCGTGCCTGTCCGCCACCGGAATCAGGTCGGGGAGCCGGGTCGCTACCCACACATACACCTCGCCGGCACGGGTGCGGCGCCGCTCCCAGCCGCTCACCGTCTTGAGCGCGGCGTGCACGCTCAGGCGGGCAGGCGGCCGTACGGCAACGGTCTGGGCGGCCGGGTCGTAGAACAGCCGCCCGTGCGGGCCGGGCGGGCCGGTCGCGTCGTCGCCGAGGCGGGCCTCCACGGCGGCGCGGGCGGCGGCGACGGCGCCGTTGTCGGGCCGCGGCGGAAGGTCCCCTACAGGCCGGTAGCGATGGATCAACTCGGAGGCGAGGACGGTTTCCTCCTCGCCCCACTGCTCGGGCGGGAGAAGGGCGAGCGCGTTGCCGGCCCATGCGTCGCGCAGGTCGACGACGCCATCCCGGTCCCAACAGGAGTTTTCCGTGAGAAACTGTATGTGCAGATACGGATATGTGGGGGTTTCAGCCATTTTCCTTTCCGCCTGTGCGCTGGCGCTGGCGCGTGTTTAACGCACGCGCACGGCATCTGTCCACCGCTGGCGGGGCTGGTGTGACCTGGGTGAACGTCAGGAACCGGAAACCGTTCCCCACAGCAGGCAGGGCATTCCGTCCCCAGTGTCCCGGCGCCAGGTGAGGGTTTTGATCCCGATTTCGACGATCGGGGGTTCATCCCCGGTGACCTGCATGAGGTGGAGGGTGAAACGGTCCGGGGTGATGGTGATCTGCATGGCGGCCTCCTTGCAGCGATAGGGCGGCGGGAAAGGAAACGGGCGGCCACCCCGCGCGTGGGGGCCGCCCGAGGGCAGGCGGGTCAGATGATGGCGTCCGCCAGGTCGGTCTCCGGCGCCAGCTCGGCCGGGTCACGCCAGCCGAAGACGCTCTCCATGGCCATCCGGAGGTGCTTGCAGAAGGGGGCGCCGTAAGGGTTCCGGTCCCTGTCCGCGACCCGGTAGCGGAAGGCGGGGCAGGTGCAGGACGGGAGCTGGACGTCGTAGGTCTTGTCGGGGTCGCTCTCGCTGACGACCTTGAGGGTCGTCACCAGGACGCCGAACGGCTTCTGGGGGTTGATGCTGCGGTCACGCATAGGGGTTTCTCCTCTCGGGTCGCTCACCCTGACACAACCAGTGTAGCACTCCCTTAGCGCCCATTCCAGTGGGACGGCCGGTGACCCCACCGCCTGAGGGCCCCCGGCCGCCATGAAACGTCAGCGGGTCAGCGCCGACAGGAACGTCCCGAACCTGTCCAGCGCGTCACCCATCAGCCCCAGCGCGCCGTGGATCATGTCGGCCGCCTGCGCTGGGCGCGACACCAGGAACCAGATCACCAGCATGATCGCCCCGTACACCAGGAATTTCCGCTTGTTGAACATGACCCTTTTTCTCCTCTCTCCGTGAGCTCGCTCTGCTCACGAGCGCCCCCTCCTGGAATCGAACCAGGACATGGCACCGGCGGGGGCCGCCCTGGAGCCGCGGGCCGGGGCCGTGTCGCCCTCGGGCCCGGCCTCGGCCCGGCGGCCGGGGCGAGACCGGGACGGTCAGCGGGGCGACCGCTCCGGGAAGAACTCGGGGAGAAGGCTGGCCTCCCGGTCCGTGTAGATCATGTAGGCCATGAGCCCGGCCTCGTACGCGGCGCGCTCCGCGTCGCGTCGCGTGGCGTATCGGCTCAGGTGGAGCTCGTGGTACTCCACCTGATACGGATTCCACGAGATGATCCGGTGCGCGTTGAGCTGAACCATGCCGCCGTACAGCGGCTCCGGGTCGAACCCGTCGTAGACGAGCCGGAGCCCGGACTCCGTGGAGATCGACCAGTCATCAATGACGACGAGCGGCGGGTTCCCCCGCTCGAACCGGTCGAAACGGATGTGTTGAACCGTCCAGAGCCGGTACTCGGTGAGCGCCCCCTTGACGATCGGGGGCAGGTTACGGGTCGCGTTGGTGGTTGTCATCTGGTTCTCCTGTGTCGTCGCTCTCGACACGCGCCGTACTAACACAACCTATGATACATCAGTCTAGCGTCTGTCGGCCTTGAAGGCTGAAACGGGTGAGAACGACACCGAACGCGGCACCGAGCCCGGTCGTGGCCGCCTTGAGGGCGGTGAGGGAGCCCGTGGCGGCCGACTCCACCGCGGTGAGCACGGCGAAGAAAGTCGTGACGATCCCGCACAGCGCGGAGATCCGCGCCAGACGACTTACCGGTCGCCGGCCAGGCCACCACGCGGTGAGGGCGGCGCAGCCGATGAGCGCCCCGGCAGCCCCGGTGAGGAGCGCAGGGGTGCTGCCGGTGAGGTCGGCGACCGCGATGACGGCGAGGTTCGCGCCGAAGACGGCCGCTGCGTTCGTTGATCGCTTCATAGGTTTCCCTCCCCAGGGGCGCCCGGCGCCGCCCGCGCAGCGCCGGGCGCTGTGCCGCTACTCGCACTCGGTCGCGATCGCGTAGCCCGAGACCTCCTCGATCTCGTCGATGGTCGCCAAGAACCCGGCGATCTCGATGACGTTCAGCTCCGGCGCGAGCCTCGGGGTGAGCCCGACGGCCCGGAGCGCGGCGCAGATCTCCTCTCCGATCTTGCGGTCGTTCTCTTCGCACGGCGGGAATCCTCCGAAGTGGAGGGTGAGCCCGCCGCCGTCCGCCGCCTCCTGCGCCGCCGGGCCGTCGTAGTAGACCCAGCCGCGGACGCGAGAGTCGTCGATCTTGGTAAGCGCATCCTCCGCGCAAGTGCGGCAGCACTCCAGGTTGTGGTACGGGAAGATCAACTCATCCACGAGCTGCTCGAACGCGAAGTCGAGCCGGTCGATGTCCCGAGCCTGAGTGGTGTTCATGTGTTTCTCCTGTCGGTCGCTCACCGGGCGTAACACTACCTATGATACATGCGATTATCGCGACTCCAATGAGCGGCGCCGTCACCCGGTGACCCCTGGCAACCGGCCGGTTCACCGGCGGCGCGCCCGCCGCGCCCCGCCCGCAGCCTTGCGCTTCGCCCCCGCGGCCCGCCCGCGGCCCTTCCGCCGCGGCTTCTGCACCTCCCCGGAACTCCCCGCGACCAGCCAGAGGCCCACCACCAGTGTCGCCACCAGGGCCGCTTGTATCCCCCACGCCAGAGCGGCGACCCCGGCCGCAACCGCGATCGCCGGGCGCACCACGTACCGCTCCGTCCAGCCGCCCGTCCGGAACAACTCCAGGCTGATGAACCGGCTCGACAGCGGCCACCCCAGCGGGCAGCCGCCCTCCGTCACCGTGTCCCCGATGACGTGCACGATGGCGCCGGTCACGAGCGCCTGGCCGGCGAGTGACCAGTCCATCCCCGCATGCAAGGAGACGACCACGGCGGCGACCGCAAGCAGCTCGTCGACCATCCCTCGGGAAAGGCGCACGGTGCGCACGGCGGCGGCGAGCGCGAGCGCCATCACCGCGCCGAGCACGACCGTGCCCACGACCCTGCCCTGCCACACGGCCAGCGCTGCGAGGGTGAGCGCGAAAGTCCCGACCGCCACGGCGGCGAGGATGCCCCCGACGGGGGTGGCGTACGCGGGCTGCGGGTTCCGATCGAACAGCCGCACCGGTATCGCCACGGCGGCGAGCGCCGCCCCGGCCACGAGCCCGCCGACCAAGTGCCCCGCCTGCCCCGTGTGCAGCGCGGTGGCGGCCCCTAGGAGCACGGCGAACGCGCCGATCCCGGGGCCCGAATGCGTGCCATGGCGGTGGCCCCCGGACACGGCGTTCACCGCGCGGGCGAACAGGCGGGTGACGCCGCCCAGCGAGCGGGCGACGTGCGAATCCGGGTGGTCGATGTCGGGCAGTGTTGCGCCCCCCGCGGTGAGGGCGGAGAAGAGGATGGCGTCCTTTGGCGGCAGGTTCGACCATGCCGAGACGAGCAGCCCGAAGACTGCGCCGGACGCTGCGTGGCTGACCCCGTTCATGTGTGGTTCCTTCCGGTGACTCCTGTATGGCCGGTCTCGCTCAAACCGGCGTCAACTCAACCGTATGCTCATCCGGTTGTGTACGCAAGGCTGTTCGCGGCTTCACCTAGGCGCATAGGTACCTAGCCGCCTAGGTGATTGAGCGCGCAACCACCTAGGCGGCTATCCACCTAGACCCGGCCCTTCCACGCCGCATCGCGCGGCTTTTGCTGGCGGCACAACACAACCGGTGGCACAATTCGGTACCGCTGTTCACACACCATTGGAGTCAGCACTATGACACCCCACGTATCGCCGCACATCATCACCGTCTTCGGCGGCAAGGGCGGCATCGGCAAGACCACGATCGCGGAACACCTCGCCTGGGCCTGCGCCGACGAGGGCAAAACCCTCCTCGTGGACGCGGACACCGGGCAGCAGTCCGCCGCCAACCTCTATGCCCGCTACCAGGACGGCGCCCCGTTCGACCTGACCGTGGAGCACGACCCGCACCTGCTGGGCAAGTTGTCCTCGGTCCCCTACGACTGGGTGATCGTGGACGCGCCGCCGCACGCGGACCAGGCCGCGGCCGGCATCGAGGTCGCGAGCCTGGTCCTTGTGCCCGTGGTGCCGCGCATCCTCGACGTCCAGGCGATCATGCGCACCATCAACCAGACCCTGCTGGGCCGCACCTACCGGGTGGTGCTCTCCCGGGTCACCCCGTGGACCCGCACCAAGCCGAACGCCCGCGCCGACGCGGTCGCGCAGGCGCTCGCCGGGCAGAGCGTCCCGCTGCTTTCCACCCGCATCAGGGAGTACCTGATGCCGCACGAGACCGCCCGAGGCGAGGGCCTGCCCCTCACCCACCCCAAGCTGTCGCAGCCGATCGACGACCCGTTCGCCGGCACCCCGTTCGACCGGGCCGCCTACGACATGCGGGCGGCATGCGCCGAGGTGATCCAGATCATGAAGGGCGGTGAGCGGTGAGCGCAGCCAAGCGGACCGGATCGGCCGTGGCCCTGGGGGAGATCATCGCCACCGCGCCGAAGGCGCAGGGGGGCAACGCGCCCGCCGCGGCGCCCGCACCGGAGGCCCCGGCCGCGCAGCCGCCCGCAGCCCCCGCCCTCCCGGCGGTTCAGGCCCCGGCCGCAGAACCGCAGCCAGCCGGCGAGCCCCGGTGGGAGGGCCTGAAGCCCAAGGGGAAGATCCCGCGCAGGCAGCTCAACGTCGGCCTCCCGGAGTCCCTGAGGCTCCACGAACGGCTCAACGTGTACGCCACCCTGCGCGGCGTGGACGTCCAGGATGTGGTGGCTGACGCGATCCACGAGTACCTCAACGCCCGCGGCTTCACCACCGCCCTGATCGAGAACCTGAACGGCGGCCTGCCGCCCGCGCCGGGCTCGACCGGGTGAGGCCGGTTTGCGGGTGATCTAACAAACTCACCCGGTTACTGTCGGACCTCCCAGGGTGCCGCGATGGCGGGATCGCGGCACCCTGCCGTTTCCACGGCCCGGGGAAGGGCGCCCGGCGCGGACTACTGATTCGCCCGGACCTCCGTGATGGTGAAGGCGTACGGCGCCTCCTCTCCGGCGCTGTAGACGAGCTCCTCCACCTGCGCTGGTGTGAGGTCGTCATCATCCACCTCAACGATCATGGCGACGTAGTACTGGGCCATGCCTGCCTCCCGTGTCGCAGTTGTGGTTGCGTGCCCTTTCCGGTCGCGAACCGGCGCCCGCGGCCGTACGGCCCGGGGAAGGGCTGCCCCGGCTCGCGGCGTCGCTCTCCGACACAACCTATGATACACCCTTATAGCGTTAAGGGTGGACTAGGGGTGATCACTCCAGGCGGTTGGACAGGTACAGGCTGTACCCGGCCTGCCTCATCTCCTGAAGATCCAGCGGCGGGCGCCCCCGCGGCACGCGGGGCTTGAACACCAGCGCGCTCTGCCCCACCTCGTGGACGAACTCGACGTCGCTGACCGGCACCTCGATGCCGAGCAGCTCGGTCAGGAACGCGGCGGCGACCGGGTTACGGATCGCCGACTCGATCCCGCCCCCGCGGGCCGCCTCCGCGACGAGATCCCGCGCCCGACCGAGGTCGATCTCCTCCAGCCGGTACATTCCGGGGGCGGTCATGATCGGACTGTTGAGGATTCCGAGCCTCATCGCCGCACCACCTCAGGCCACGACCCGGTGCCGGCGAAGCCGCTCGGCCTCGTCACGGAAGATGTCAGCGATCACGGAAAGGTGCCGAAGCCTGTCCTCGGCCGCGTTCGCCTGCCAGTACCGGCAGGCGCGGTCCCACGCGACCCGGCTGATCCGGGCGAGCTCCGCCCCCACCCGCATATCCGCCAGGTCGTGAGGCAGACCCGCGTCGCGTCGGGCGGCGAGCCACGCCTCCCGCGCCTGCGCGAGCTTGGCGACACGGCGCTCGCGGGTCCGCTCCAGACGCTCGCGCCGCGCGGTGACGAACGTGTCGCAGAACCAGCAGTAGCCGTTCAGCCGATGGGAAGGTCGCGAACAGCCGTCCATGCGGCACCGCCACGGCCCGTACTGGGGGTCGATGGGCTGCGCGACGTAGGGTCGCGCGCCCGGAAAACGGGCGGCGAGGGCAGCGCAGACCGCGCCGACCGCGGCATCACCCGTGCCGAGCTTCCCCTTGACGACGGGGAACGGGTGAACGGCCACCAGGCCCGGCGACCCCGTGCCGGCGACCCGGGCGATGAGCTGCTTGTCGAAGTGGATGTAGAAGCCGGGTGCCGCGTAGGCGGCACGGTCCGGGTTGTTCAGCAGGACACGCACACCGCCGTACCCGAGGTAGCGCGCGACACCCTGAAGCTCCGCGGCGAGCGCGCGAGCGAAGATCTCTGGCTCAATCATGATTTGCTCCCTACGATCCCGTAGATGCTCATCGCTGTCTCCCGTCAGTCCTAACACAACTGATGATACATCCGGATAGCGTCAGTTCAATCCCTAGGGTCAAAGCTGAACGCCCCGGAAAACACGAAGGGAGCCCCACCAGGGGCTCCCAACGCCTCAGATCCGATCACTCCGACTCCGAGAAGGAGGGGGAGAGGAACTCCTCCAGTGCCCGACCACCAAATCGGCGACGACCCGGATGACCTCCTCCAGGCTGAGACCGGAGCGGACCCCCTGGGGAGACCCCAACCACGATGTCGTCCCGCCCCACCCGTTCTCCGGCGTGGACGCCGGGTCCGCCGCATCCAGCGCGGCACGAAGCGCCTCCCAACGGCCCGACGGGACAACCCCGGTGCGGTAGACGCACACGTCGTACCGCGGCTTCCTTCCTGTGTCGGTGTATCTGATTCGAGTGTTGACATCCTCCCCCGCCTGAAGGCGGGGGATTCCAACCCGTCGCTCTACACAG
>ERZ777003.4267-NODE-4267-length-12321-cov-5.734877_pt1 | contig 12321 bp, 11 predicted proteins | sample MGYA00374956_ERZ777003 | MGnify/ENA primary metagenome ERZ777003 (study PRJEB29302, sample SAMN06268252) | bioreactor metagenome | isolation source: Joint BioEnergy Institute, California, USA | place: USA:Joint BioEnergy Institute, California, USA | collected... | reverse complement strand
GGCCGAAAAACCGTCACGGACCGGCACCCAGCGTTCGCGCACGGCTGGCACATCCAACCGTCAGGAGGCCAGCATGACCCACCCCCGTACAGACAGCGTTGCGCAGCCAGCGGCTGCGCCGACGACGGCCACCGCCGCAGCATGCCCCGTCAGTCGTCGCTTACGCTGTCGGCCCGTCCCTGCTCGAGCTGCCGCTCCAGGGCCTGCACGCGACGGCGCAGGCGTGCAAGCTGCGGGATGACCGCGGCGTTCCGCTGCCATTCAGAGTGCTCACTCAGCGGGAACACGGATGTGTAACGGCCCGGCTTCTCGACGTCGGACATCACGGACGTGCCTCCGGATATGTGGACATCGTCACCCAGGGTAAGATGTCCGCCCAGCATCGCTGCACCGCCGATGGTGCAGCGCGAACCGATGCGCGTGGAGCCGGCAATACCGACACAGGCCGCGATGGCGGTGTGGTCGCCAACCTGCACGTTGTGCGCGATCATGATCTGGTTGTCGAGCTTCACGCCGTTGCCGATGACGGTATCTTCCAGCGCCCCTCGGTCGATGGTCGTATTGGCACCGATCTCCACATCATCGCCAACCCGGACACTGCCCAGCTGGGCGATCTTGACCCAGCTGCCGCGGGCGGCAGGATCCGCCGTTGCCATGTCGGGTGCGAAGCCGAACCCATCGGCACCGATGACGGCGCCAGAATGAATGATCGCACGCCTGCCAATGCGAACGCCCGCATAAATGGTCACACGCGGGTGCAGGAGCGAGTCGGCACCGATATGGGTACCCCGCCCGAGATAGCACCCTGCGCCAATCTGGCAGCCATCCTCGATGACACAACCCGATTCGATCACCACGTGCGGACCAACGGATGCACTGGGGGCAACGCGCGCGTCAGCTGCTACCAGCGCCGTCGGATGGACTCCAGGAATGGGAGCAGGCACGAGCTGTCGGGCGAACCACTGACTGATGCGCGCGTACAGCAGATAAGGATGGGAACAGATGATGCGGGCGAACGGCGGATCTGGCTCCAGTTCGGCCGCCACGGCCGGCGTCACGATGACCGCGCCGGCACGGGTGTTGCGCAACTGGGCGACGTACTGCTGGTTCGCCACGAAACTGATCTCGTGGGGCCCGGCTTTCGCCAGACTGCCCATGCCCGTGATGACAGGCATGGAGCTCGCCTCGATACGCCATTCGAGGCCATGCACAGGAACGTCTGCGAGCAGCGCGTCGAGTGGTCTCGCGCTGGCGGAATCGAGAAACACCGGCATGATTGGACCGCGAAATCAATACCGGATCAACGCGCGGAATCAAGCGCCTTGATGACCTGATCGGTGATGTCGATGCGAGGATTGACGGTAACGGCTTCCTGCAGGACGAGATCGTACCCTTGCGTTTCCGCAATGCGTTTGATGACCTGGTCGGCCTTTTCGAAGACCTTGCTCATTTCTTCGTTGCGGCGGCGGTTCAGGTCTTCCTGGAATTCGATGCGCTTGCGCTGAAACTCGCTGTCGAGCGCTGCCAGTTCACGCTGCCGACGAATGCGATCGTTTTCGGACATGACGGCGAGATCGCGATCGAATTGCTCGGACTGGGTGCGCAGCCGGTTCGCCAGTTGCTGCAATTCTGCCTCACGCTTCTTGAATTCCGCGTCGATACGTGCCATGGCCGCCTTGGCCGGAGCTGAATCACGAATGATGCGCTCTACACTGACGAAACCAACCTTGGTGGCGCCACCTTGGGCTTGTGCATGCGCTTGGCCCGCCACGCCCAGCACCGAAAGCGCCAGCAAGGCGCAGCCCGTCCAGCGACGGACAGCGTGGGCGCGCGGCAAGACCAGATTGGATGAGTAAGACGTCAAATTCATTGAGCTCTCGCTATACGAATGATCGAAGGCACGGCCTGGATGCTTGCACTGCAATAGGGCAATTGTGCCATTAAACATGACGCCGTGCCGATGAACGGGCCCGGAAATGGGTATGGAGAGGTAACGTGCGGCCCCTCAGCAGGCTTCCCATACCCGTGCGGATTCATGCGCTCTTGCAGTGAGACCACCATGCTTCAGGATGTCAGAACGACGTACCGATCTGGAACTGGAAGGGTTCCGTATCGTCGCCTTCCTTCTTGTTGAGCGCGTACGCCCACGAGATCTGCAACGGCCCCAGCGGAGAATCCCAGCTCAGACCGATGCCTGCGGAATAACGCAGTTGGCCGAAGTTCATGGTCTGATCGTCGGCATATACCTGGCCGCCGTCGACAAACGCGAACCAGCGCAAGGTGCGATCCTGTCCCGCTCCCGGGAACGGCAGGTAGAGCTGGGCGTTGAAGAAGAACCGCTTGGCACCACCGGTGGGGTCATCGTAACGCGGATCGCGCGGGCCCAACGAACCGCCGGCGTAGCCACGCACGGACCCGATGCCGCCTGCATAGAAGTTCTTCAACGGCGGGTATGGGTGTCCCGCATAGCCCTTGCCGTAGTCGATCTGGGCGTTCACGGCGAAGGTCAGGGTGCGCGTGACCGGCCAGTAAAACTGCTGCTGGGCCGACAGCACGTAGTAGCGCAAATCGCCGGCCACCGACCCTTCGGTACCGAGCCGCGACAAATACCCCTTGCGCGGCGCGAGGGCGCTGTCGCGCGTATCCCGCTGCCAGCTGGCGTTGAGGATGAAGGCGTTGCTCTTCGGCCCGAACTCCTCGACGTAGCGCTCGAAATTGTACGGGCTATTGTCGTAGAGGGTGATGTCGTTGCGCTCGAACGCTGCACCAACCGTGACGCGGTCGTACTCGGAGTACGGAATGCCAAAGTTCATGCCGAGACCGCCGGTACGCAGGAGATAATCACCCGTGCTGCTGTACCAGGGTTCCTGTTTGCGATAGTACAGGTTGGTGGTGCGGCTGATGCCATCGCGCGTGAAGTAGGGGTCGGTGTGACTCAGCACCAGCGTACGATTGCGACGGCTGGTATTGATCTGCAACGACAGGTTGGTACCCGAGCCGAACACGTTGTCTTCCCTGACCCCTGCCATCAACAGCACCCGATCGGAGCTGCTGTAGCCTACCCCGAGGTTGATCATGCCTGTCGGGCGTTCCTGCACGTTGACGTTGACGTCGACCTGGTCGGGCGTACCTGGCACGGGTTGTGCGTCGACCTCGACGGCCTGGAAATAGCCCAGACGGTCGATACGGTTGCGCGAAAGCTCGATTTCGGCTGCGTTGTACCAGGCCGCTTCGTTCTGGCGCATCTCGCGCCGGATCACCGCGTCGCGCGTACGGGTGTTGCCGCCGATATTGATGCGGCGGACATAAACACGGCGGTTCGGATCGACGAAGAAGACTACGTCGGTGAGCTTCTCTTCACGGTCGATGACCGGGTTGGGGTTCACGTTGGCGAACGCATAGCCCAGGTCGCCAAGATAGTCGGAAATGGCCTGGCTCGATGCGTTGACCTTGGCTGCCGAGAAGGTCTCGCCCTCCTTCACCGTAATGAGCTTGCGGAACTCGTCTTCAAGCCCCAGCATGTCGCCCGCCAGCTGGACGTTGCGAATCTTGTACGGCTCGCCCTCATGAATCGTGATGGTGATGTAGATGTCCTTGCGGTCGGGCGAAATCGCCACCTGCGGTGGCTCGACGGAAAACTCGAGATATCCGCGATCGAGATAGAACGAGCGTAGCGTTTCGATGTCGGCAGCCAGCTTCTGGCTGGAATAGCGGTCGGCCCGGGTATACCACGTCAGCCAGCCCGGTGTTCTCAGCTGGAAGAGGTCCAGCAACGTGCGTTCGGAGAATGCTTCATTGCCGACAATGCGGATCTGCCGGATCTTGGCGACATCGCCTTCGAAGACGTCGAAGGTTACGCCTACCCGGTTGCGTGGCAAAGGCGTAATCGTGCTGGTGATCTCCACCGCATACTGGCCACGTGCAAGGTACTGGTTCTTCAGCTCCTGTTCGGCCCGCTCGAGCACGGCGCGGTCGAATATGCGACCATCTGCAAATCCGACCTGCGCCAGTGACTGGAGCACGGCCTTGGTATCGAACTCGCGCATGCCGTTGAACGAGATGTCCGCGATGGTCGGACGCTCCTCGAGCTGAAGGACGAGCAGGCCATCCTGTATGTTGATGCGGACATCGTTGAAGAAGCCCGAGGTATACAGGGTACGTACCACATGGGTGGCATCGTCCTCGGTGAAGGTGTCACCCACTTTCACGGGCAGGTACCCGAACACCGTACCCGGATCGATACGCTGCAAACCCTCGATGCGTATGTCCTTGACCGTGAACGGTTCGAACGCCGACGCAACGGGAGCAGTCATTCCCAGCGCGGCCAGTGCCACCACCAGGTGGGATGCCTTCTGCCGCAAGCGGCCGGTTAGGTTGTGCATACGGTTCGAGTACTTGATGCAGCGCAAGATGGCTATCCTGAAATTGATGACAAATGATGAGCCAATGTCGACCCTGTACGTACGGCCCGGCTACCCGAACAGGCGTACGAAGTCGTTGAATAAGGCGACGCCCATGAGCGCGAGCAATACGCCCAGCCCTGCCCGCTGCCCGATATCGAGCCATCGGTCAGGCGGCGGACTGCCACGAACGATTTCGACGCAATAATACAGCAGGTGCCCGCCATCCAACATAGGAATGGGCAGCAGATTCAGGACGCCCAGGCTGACACTCACAACCGCAAGAAACGCGATGTATGCATCGAGCCCGATGCGGGCGGTCTGGCCGGCATAGTCTGCAATGGTAACCGGCCCCGACAGGTTGCTCCAGGATGCCTCGCCGATGAGCATGTTCCCCAGCATGCGCAGGGTGAGCCCCGCGATCTCCGCAGTGCGCTCGACCCCCCGATACAGGCTCTCGAACACGCCGTAACGCACTTCGACGAACTGGACGTTGGTTCGGATCTGCACGCCGATGCGCCCGATCCGCGTACCAGACTCTTCAACCACTTCACGCGGCGTCACCGCGATATGCACCTGTTCGCCTCCGCGCTCGACCCGCAGCTGAACAGGCTCACCCGGGCTGCGCGCCACCAGCGTCACGAAAGTATCGGGATCCGGGCCCTCGACATCGTTCACCCCAAGCACGACGTCGCCAGGCTCCAGGCCGGCTGCCGCCGCCGCACTGTCGGGCACCACCGACTGGATGACGGCCAGGGGCGGCCCTTGGTCGGGCGCAGGCTCGCGCACCCCGCTCATGTACAGCGCTGCATACAGCAGGCTTGCCAGGAGCAGATTGGCGATGGGCCCCGCCGAAACGATGGCGATGCGGCGCCAAACGGACTGGCGATCGAACGCACGATCGAGGTCGGCAGCAGGCACCGAGCCTTCACGGGTGTCGAGCATCTTCACGTAGCCACCCAGCGGGATGGCCGAGATAGCCCATTCCGTGCCATGACGATCGGTCCGGCGCAGGAGAATCCGTCCGAAGCCGACGGAAAAACGCAACACCTTGACACCGCAGCGACGTGCCACCCAGTAATGGCCGTACTCGTGCACTACGACCAGCAGGCCAATGGCAACCAGGAACGCGCCGATAGTCAGCAACATGTCGAGTACCTTTCGCAAAATCCGGCCATCGTACGGCGCAACGGCCGCACATCAGCCATCATGCGGCAACCCTTGCCGCAACGCAATCTGCAGCGTAGCGCCGCGCCGTCGCATCGCACGCCAGCACTTCCTCGAGCGATGCTGGCACCTCACCTGCGGTTGCAGCGCAACGCGCAAGTACCTCTTCGATGACCGCGGCGATGTCGGTAAAACGCAATTGCCGCTTCAGGAAAGCGTCTACCGCCACTTCGTTTGCTGCGTTCAATGCAATGCACGCGCTCTGGCCGCTGACCAAGGCATCATACGCCAGACGCAGACAGGGGAATCGGGCGAAGTCCGGCTCTTCGAAATCGAGGCGCCCGACACGTGCCAGGTCGAGCGCAGTGACCCCGGCTTCAATCCGCTCAGGATACCCCAGCCCGTAAGCAATGGGGGTACGCATGTCGGGCTGTCCCAGCTGGGCCAGTACCGAACCATCTTCATACTCGACCATCGAGTGCACCACGCTCTGTGGATGTACGACCACGGAGATCCTTGCTGCAGGCATGGCAAACAGCCAGTGGGCCTCGATGACTTCGAGCCCCTTGTTCAGCATGGTGGCGGAATCCACGGATATCTTGCGCCCCATGACCCAGTTCGGATGCGCACACGCCTGTTCAGGCGTTACCTGCGCCAGCATGCTGAGCGGACTGGCCCGGAACGGCCCTCCCGAAGCAGTCAGCAGCAGACGGCGCACGCCGGGTGCGGGCCCGGACCCGGAACGCCCCGACGGGTTTCCCGTGTGGGGCAGGCACTGAAAGATCGCATTGTGCTCGCTATCGATGGGCAGCAGCTCGGCGCCGCTCGAGCGCACGGCATGCATGAACAATGAACCTGCCGCCACGAGGGCTTCCTTGTTGGCAAGCAGAACGCGCTTGCCGTGACGTGCAGCCGCCAGGGTAGCGGGTAGCCCGGCTGCCCCCACGATTGCGGCCATGACGGTATCGCAGCCCGGATCAGCTGCTGTTTCGACCAGCGCCTCTGGCCCGATGCGTATCTCCGGTTGGCCCCGCGAGCCTGACGTAATGTGCTGCCAGGCTGCGACGAAACGCGCATGTGCGGCTGAATCGGGCACGACGACCACATGGGCATCGAACGCGGCGGCCTGTTCCGCCAGTTTCTCAATGCGCGAGTATGCAGTCAGGGCGTAGATGGAATAGCGATCACGGTGCCGGGCCACGACGTCCAGCGTATTGACGCCAATGGAGCCGGTGGAGCCCAGTACCGTAATGCGACGCGTTTGATTCATGTCGAACAGGATTCACACAACCAGAAGCATGGCCAGTGGCACCACGGGCAGCAATGCGTCCACCCTGTCGTAGAAGCCGCCATGCCCGGGCAGAAGCTGGCTGGAGTCTTTGCGGCCGGCACGCCGCTTCAGTAACGACTCGAACAGATCGCCCACGATGGACACTGCCGCCAGCATCACGGTCAGCGCCAGCGCCGCGGGTAGCCCCCAGCGCTCCACGAGATGCGCGCCGTAGGTAGTGTACTGCCCGGCTTCACCCGTCCACAGACTGGTGAGCCCCACCCAGAGCACTGCGACCAGGATGCCCCCGGCCGCTCCGGAGATCGTCTTGCCGGGGCTGATGCGCGGCGCCAGTTTGGGACCGCCAGCTGCTCGCCCGATGAAATACGCACCGATGTCGGCTGCCCACACGATGGCCATGAGTGACAGCAGGTACACCAGCCCGCGCGCATGCGCAGCCAGCAGCGCCGTACCGGCGGCCGGCACTGCAAGCATGCCGAATGCCGTGATCGCCAGGCTGAAGGGCGGCTTGTCGGTATGGGCGATGAAGACATACACGGCAGCGATCAGCCACCCTGCCGCAGCCCAAACCCACAGCCGGCTGAACAGCAGATCAAGCGCGAAGGTCCAGCCCGGTGTCCCGGGGGAGAGCCTTTCGGATCCGCCGGACATGAGCTCGATGAGGGAGGAACCCAGCGCTGAATAGTCGATCAGCAGGCGCACGAACAGCCACACCGCGAACAGGCTGGTGCAGATCCTCCACACCAGCCGCCATCCCGTGAGTCCGTGCAGCACCAGCTGATGGAACGAGGGGCGCGCCGGATCACCGCCCGATGCAACGGCCGTGCGTGCCGGCAGCGCTAGGGTCATGCGCCACCACTCGAACAAGGTCAGGAGGGCAACGACCAGCACCAGCCAGGCAAAGGGTTGCGGCCCGGGCAATGCCAGAACTGCCACCAGCACCAGCAGGAGAACGGCGGCAGTGATGATTCGTTGTCGGAGCATGGAGCTACCTTCAGGAGGATTCGGGCATGGGCCCGCCATCGTTGGCATCGCCTGGCCGTTTGTTCCTGGCCGCGTTCAATTGCGCACTGGTGCGCCCGAAGCGGCGCTCACGCTGGCGGTACCATTCGAACGCCTTGTGCAACTCCTGAGCATCGAAATCCGGCCAGTAAGTATCGGTGAAATAGAGCTCGGTATAGGCAAGCTGCCAGATGGCAAAGTTGGATATGCGCTGTTCCCCACCTGTACGGATGAAGAGATCGGGCTCTGGCGCGAATGACAAGGACAGGTACGGTGCCAGCTGGCGCTCATCGACGAGTTCGGGGGTACTGGCCAGATCCGGACGCTCACGCAGCATGTTGCGCACGGCATTGAGGATGTCCCAGCGTCCGCCGTAATTCGCCGCGACCGAAAGTTGCAGCCGCGAGTTGCCTGCCGTCAGACGCTCCGCCTCGATTATTTTCTCGCGCAGTCGCTGATCGAACGCAGCAATATCGCCAACGATGCGCAGGCGCACTCCATTGCGTGCGAGTTCATTCACCTCGCTCTGCAACACTTCGAGGAACAGCCCCATGAGGTAAGAGACCTCATCCTTGGGACGCCGCCAGTTCTCGGAACTGAAGGCAAACAGGGTGAGATACTCGACTCCGGCAGCGGCACACGTCTCGACCGTGCGTCGAACTGCTCTGACTCCCCGATGATGCCCCGCAACCCTGGGCAGGTGACGCTGTTTGGCCCATCGGCCATTGCCATCCATGATGATGGCGACGTGACGAGGAATTTCGCGGGTGGTAGGGATTGCCAGAGTCGAGCTTTGTATCATGCGTGTAGAGGGTTAGAGTCGTGTTGCCAGTCCGCGCGTCAACGGAGATGCCTTCGAGATTTATACCACCACGACCCCGAACGGCCTAATACTGAATGCGCAGTTAATTCCGGCCTGAAGCAATGCTTGGAGGGAGCCATGGCGCTCTCGCGAGAAACGTGAAACGGCCGCAAGCACAACCCCGTGCACTTGCGGCCGGCGCATACCGAGACGGTCAGACCGTCATGATTTCGGCTTCTTTCTGCGAAACAAGCTTGTCCACTTCGCCCACGAAGCGATCGGTCAGTTTCTGGATGTCATCCTGCGCACGACGCTCGGCATCCTCGGAAATTTCCTTGTCTTTCAGCAGGCGCTTCAGCTGCTCGTTTGCCTCGCGGCGCACGTTGCGGATTGCCACCTTCGCACTTTCACCTTCGGAACGCACGACCTTGGTAAGGTCGCGCCGACGCTCTTCGGTCAGCGGAGGCATGGGAACCCGGATGAGTTCGCCCATCAGCTGGGGGTTCAGACCCAGGTCAGATTCGCGGATGGCCTTGTCGACCACCGGTGCCATCTGCTTCTCCCATACCTGGACGCCGAGCGTACGGCCGTCAAGTACGGTGATGTTCGCCACCTGGCTCACCGGCACCACCGACCCGTAGTATTCCACCTGAACATGATCGAGGATGCCCGGGTGCGCACGTCCGGTTCGCACCTTGGACAGATCGCTCTGTAAGGTTTCGATGGTCTTTGCCATGCGCTTTTCCGCGCTTTTCTTGATTTCAGCTACGCTCATGCTGCAATCCTTAGACGTGAACCAGGGTGCCTTCGTCATCACCCATGACGACACGGGCCAACGCACCTGGCTTATTGATGGAGAACACCTTGATGGGCAATTTCTGGTCGCGGCACAGCGCAAACGCAGTAGCGTCCATGATCTCGAGACGGCGATTGATCGCCTCATCGAAACTGATGCGCGCGTAACGCGTGGCCGTCGGATCCTTTTTGGGATCGGCACTGTAGACGCCATCTACCCGGGTGGCCTTGAGCACGATCTCGGCACCGATCTCGGCGCCGCGCAAGGCTGCTGCCGTATCGGTCGTGAAGAACGGGTTTCCGGTGCCGGCCGCGAAAATGACAATCTTGCCCTCTTCCAGATAGCGCAAGGCCTTGGGCCGGATGTACGGCTCTACCACCTGCTCGATATTGAGAGCCGACTGCACGCGTGCATCCACCTGCCGGTGTTTCAGCGCGTCCTGCAGGGCCAGCGCGTTCATGATGGTCGCCATCATGCCCATGTAGTCCGCCGTTGCCCGGTCCATGCCCTGGGCCGCCGGCGCAATTCCCCGGAATATGTTGCCTCCCCCGATGACGATGGCGAGCTCGATATTCATGGCAACCACCTCGACAATCTCGTCGACCATGCGCATGATCGTCGCGCGGTTGATTCCAAAGGCGTCGTCACCCATCAGGGCTTCGCCCGACAGTTTGAGCAGGACGCGCTTGTAAACAGGAGAGGGAGTGCTTTGGGATGTCATGGAGGTAGGTGCGAGAGCGAAATATACGGGCGACCGGAGAGAATGGCCGTCGCCGTGGCGACGGCCCCACGCTTAACCGCGCGCAGCAGCGGCAGCCTGTTGAGCCACTTCCGCGGCGAAGTCGGTTGTTTTCTTCTCGATGCCCTCGCCTACCACATATAACACGAACTGCTGAACTGCCGCGTTGTTTGCCTTGAGCATTTGCTCGACGGTCTTCTTGTCGTCCTTGACGAAGGGCTGCGACAGCAGGGTGACTTCCTTGAGGAACTTCTGCACAGCCCCTTCAACCATCTTGGCAACAATTTCCGCGGGCTTGCCCGATTCAGCCGCCTTCTGTTGGGCGATCGTGCGCTCGCGCTCGACATCCTCGGCGGGAACGCCGGCAGCATCGACTGCGCGCGGACGCATGGCAGCAACGTGCATGGCGACATCCTTGCCAACCTCGGCGCTACCCGCATACTCGACGAGCACGCCGATACGGCCACCGTGAATGTAGTATGCAAGCGCGTTCGGAGTTTCGATGCGCACGAAACGGCGGATCGTCATGTTCTCGCCAATCTTGCCCACCAGCGCGGTGCGCGTGCTTTCGACCGTGCCCTCGCCATAGGGCAAGGCCGAGAGCGCTTCGACGTCGGCCGGGTTGGCCTCGGCCACCAGCCTGGCCAGGCCGTTGACGAACTGGACGAAGTCGTCGTTCTTGGCGACGAAGTCCGTCTCACAGTTCACTTCGATGATGGCGCCGACGTTGCCGGCATCGTTGATGTGAACGCCGACCAGACCTTCGGCCGCCACACGGGAGGCGGCCTTGCTGGCCTTGGTGCCGAGCTTGACCCGGAGCAACTCTTCGGCGCGCGCCATGTCGCCACCGGCCTCGGTGAGAGCCTTCTTGCACTCCATCATCGGCGCGTCGGTTTTCTCGCGCAACTCCTTCACCATCGCTGCTGTAATCTCGGCCATGTTTGCTCCTGCTTGATCGGATGAAATCTTGAGGGGCCGGCATTCGGGATGTACGCCACCAGAGTGCTGGTGCGATGCAATGCCGGCAAAAAGAAGGGGCAACCTGCCCCTTGCTTGACGTGTCGCGAAGCGGAAGAGCGTTTACTCTTGTTCGCTGACTTCGACGAATTCGTCGTCACCGCCTTCGTCGGAGACGGCATCGACCACGCCTTGCAGCGCCTGGGCGCGACCTTCGAGCACTGCATCGGCGGCGCCACGCATGTACAGCGCGATGGCACGGGCCGAGTCATCGTTACCCGGAATGACATAGGAAACGCCCTCGGGCGAGTGGTTGGTGTCGACCACGGCCACGACCGGTATGCCAAGCGAGCGCGCTTCGGCAACTGCAATCTTGTGATAGCCGACGTCGACGATGAACAATGCATCGGGCAGCCCATTGAGTTCCTTGATGCCGCCAATCGACTTGTTCAGCTTCTCGAGCTCGCGCGTGAACATGAGCGCTTCCTTCTTGCTCATGCGCTCGAGCCCGCCTTCCGCTACCAGCGCTTCCATATCCTTGAGGCGCTTCAGCGAGGAGCGGACAGTCTTGAAGTTGGTGAGCATGCCACCGAGCCAACGGCTATCTACATACGGCATGCCGCAACGCTGCGCTTCCTCGGCGACAATGTCCCGCGCGGCACGCTTCGTGCCAACGAAGAGAATGGTGCCACCACGCGCGGCCAGCTGGCGCAGGTACGCCATGGCCTCGTTGTACATTTGCAGCGTTTTCTCGAGGTTGATGATGTGAATCTTGTTACGATGACCGAAGATGTAAGGAGCCATCTTCGGGTTCCAGAAGCGGGTCTGATGGCCAAAGTGGACACCGGCTTCCAGCATTTCACGCATGGTGACGGACATGACAGTTCTCTCCAAGGGTTTGGTCTTGTACCCCACGCGCCACCCGCATCCAGCATCAGGTCCTTCACCAGGCGCACGGCCAGCCGGCCACGCGCATGATGTCGCACCCTGCACGATCTGAAGCAGGCACCCTGGTTCGTGCGGCACGCTATTTCGAAAAGCCTATAATTCTACCATTTTCCGCACTTAAAGCGTTTACCCCTACTCAATGGCCATTGTCACCGACCCGAACGAACTGGCGCAGATGCGCGCCGCCTGCCAGGCTGCCGCCGACATTCTCGATTTCAT
>ERZ777003.4266-NODE-4266-length-12326-cov-17.233966_pt1 | contig 12326 bp, 8 predicted proteins | sample MGYA00374956_ERZ777003 | MGnify/ENA primary metagenome ERZ777003 (study PRJEB29302, sample SAMN06268252) | bioreactor metagenome | isolation source: Joint BioEnergy Institute, California, USA | place: USA:Joint BioEnergy Institute, California, USA | collected... | reverse complement strand
CTCCGGCCGGGCGGCCTTAGGCTCGGGGGCCTCTGCCGGCACGCCCATCAGGGCGAGGAGCTTGTTGATCGCCTCGTCGTACTCGCGCTCTACCGCCTCGAACCTGTCCATCAGGTTCGCGGCGGCGTAGATGCCGTCGCCGAGGTCCTCGAAGCCGGCATCCCCACCGGCGTCGAGCCGTCGATACTCGTCGCCCGCCTCGACGGCTTCCATGAAGACCCGAAAGACGGTTTCCTCTCCGCCCTGCACGTACTGGCCGTCGACGAAGTTGGCGATCTCTCGGAGCACCGCCAGCTTGTCGATCCGACCGTCCATTCGGCACGGGGCGTAGGTGACGAGCGTGTTGAGCTGGTTTTCGACCGTCTTCCGGTCTGGCACCAGGCTTCTACCTGGCTTGGGCATGATTACGGCGTTGATCATGTGTTCTCCCTGTTCCGGTCGCTCTCCGGGGTGGTACAAACTATGATACATGTCTTTAGCGTTATGTGAAAGGGGTGGCGGGCCTCCCCGCCACCCCCGCCGCGGCTAGGCACACGCCCGGCCCCGCCCGAACGCGACGCCCCGCCTACGCCCGGCAGAGCACCTCCGCGGCCCGCTCCCCAAGGAAAAACGCCAGGTTCGGCGGCACTGCGTTCCCCGCCTGCATGGTGCGCTCATGCGAACCCCCGGTGATCACGTACTCGTCCGGGATTCGCTGGGCCCGGGCCTGCTCCTCCGGCGTGAGCATCCGGAAGTGGAACTGCTCCGGGTCCATCGTCTCCGGCCCGCCGTGCAACAGCGCGGCCGAGTCCCGCGTCGCGATCGTGCGCACCGGCGACCGCGTCACCGGCGACCGCGTCGTAGAAAGCTTGCCCCGCCGGTACGGGATCACCACCCCGTCCCCCGGCAGCGCGACCGAATCCAGCGGCCCTGGCGTCACCAAACCGTGATGGTTGCCGCGGGCGGTCATCGTCGCCAGCGGATGGCTCACCGGCCGTGCACACGAACCGCCGCCGCGCAGCTCCACGACGTACGGCTCCAGCCATGGCGGCGTGACAAGCCCTTCCCCGACCTTGACCGTGCGCGCCGGAAGCGGCGCCTCATTAGGACGGAACATCCGGCCACCGTGGTCGCCGTGGGTGACGGTCATCACCGCGGCACCGCGGCGGATCATCTCCTCGCCGGCCAGCACCTTCCGCCATGTGCTCGGGGCGAGCTTCCGGTCCCGGTCACAGATCCGCGGCCCCAGGTCAGACCAGTCGATGATGGCGGCGGCCGGGCGCACGTATGGCGCTACGACCCGGCTCTCATGCCGCCCCGGCTCCGGGCAGTGGTACTCGTACTGCTTCCGGTACTTCCCGATCCACCCGAGGTGGAGGAAGTCCCGGACCCGCTTGGTGTCCTTCCACGCCCTCACGGCCTGGACGTCCTTGCCGCAGGTGTCGCACCACGCCCACGGCCGCGGCTCCAGGTCGAGTTCCCGAATGCCCTTGAGGCGGAACACGATGAACATCCGGTCCCGCCACTGCGCGGCGGACGGGTTCTCCGGGCCGTCCACGTGCGCCGCGTTCAGGCAGACGATCTGGTGCTCGTAGCCCAGGATGTGGGCCATCTCCAGCCACTTCTGGAAGAGCACCCAGTCCCAGGCCAGCTCCACGACGTTCTCCACGAACACGATCTGGTAACGCCAGACCTCCATAGCCCGGATGACGTCATAGCAGGTCATCCGAGTACGGACGAAGGCGTCCTCCGGCAGGGACTCGAACTCCAGCTCGAACAGGGCGTCCCCGAGCCCCGGCCGGGGGCGGGGGCGCTTGCGGCGGCCGTTGCGCCCGGCCGGTGACATCTCGGTACAGATGGGGCTGAACCAGGCGACGTCCGCGGGCGGCAGCCGCCGCAAGTCGTAATTGGACACATCCGCGCAGAGGTGGTCCGCGTGGGTGAAGTTGGCGGCGTGGGTCTCGATCGCCCGGGCCCAGTGGTTGGCTCCGAGCTTAAGTTCGTACCCGGCGGCGGCGAGCCCCAGCGAGGAGCCGCCGAGGCCGCAGAACACGTCGATGAACGTGACCCCGTTCGGCTTGGCCGGCAGGCAGCCGGGCCTGTACAGCCGGTCCCAGTCCGGCATGGCCGACGGGGCGAACTTGGGGGTCTCCCGCTTGGCGGACGACGGCACGGTCGAACCGTTCGAGGTCATGCGTGTGTGCTCCTTCCGGTCCCGGTCGCTCTCCGGGCAACTCGTGTGACACGTCTTATGGTACGTGTCTTTAGCGTATCAGGGTAGGGCATGCCCGCCGATCACCGGGCCGCCCTACCCCGGCCCCTTAGCCCTATCCCGTCTCGCGGCGCACACGCCGGTCACGCGCGGCGCGCCACGCCAGCGGTCGGCGCATCACCACAGCCGGGCGTGCGCCCGGTAGTAGCGTGTGCGGGCTTCCTCGTAGGCGGCCACCCCGGCAGCGGGCGGCCAAACCCACCGCAGCATCGTCATCGCGTCCTCCTTCACGTGGTCGGGCCCTGCCAAGCCCCTCGCTCCGGGGCTTGGCAGGGCGACAGGGGTGTCAGGCGGCGATCGCCTGAGGCTCGGCTTCCTCGACCGCGGCGGCGGCCTGCTCGACGGCCGCGGCCTCGGCCTCGATCTGCTCCTTGATGCGGGCACGACGCCTGACGGCGTCGTCCAGCTCCCGCTGCTGCGGGAACGGCTCGTTCAGCTTCGGCCGCAGCTCGGCAACCTGCTCCCGATACCAGGCCGCACGCTCCTCCTCCTCGCCGACACGGGCGGCAGCCTCGTCGATCGCCTTGTCGATCAGGTTGATCACAGCGCTCGGCTTGGCCGAGAGCGTTTCCTTGCCGCGGACCGCCTTGATCTGCACGTCGCCGATCTCGACCATGTGGTAGTAGTTGGCGCCGATCGACACCGTCACCGTGGACTTGAGCAGGCTCCTCGACGAGGTGAAGCCGATCTTCACGCCGCGCCACTCGCCCGCATCCCTGGAGATCGCGTTCATGAACGCCTCCCGGGCCTCCTCCGCGAGGATGGCCGCCACCGCGTCCCGGTCCGTAACCGGCACGCTCCCCGTCCGCTTCCAGTAGGTGCGGGGCGCACCCGGCGCCACCCGGGCGATCTCCTCGTAGGTGCGGGAGTTAGCCTCGCAGATCGCGGCCATCCGGGTCATGTCCCGGATTCGCCCGGAGATCAGCGTGCGGTTCCGCTCGTGCGCGGCGGCCAGGTTCCGCAGCCGCGCCACCTCCGCCTCGACGTCGGCCAGCTCCATCAGCAGCGGCTGGCCGGTTGCCACGGCCTTGACCGCGGCGCAGTCGAGCGCCTGCTCCGACAGTGCGTCGACCACGGTGCGCAGGTTCGGGTCCTCGCTGATCAGCGCCCCGAACGCTGCCGCTTTTCGCTCCAGGGTCTGCCACATGTAGGCGTCGAAACTCCCGGTGGTGACGTACCGGTAGATGAGCACCGTGTCATGGCGGTTGCCCGGGCGCAGGCCGCGGCCCTCACGCTGCTCGACGTCGGCGGGCCGCCACGGAGCGTCAACATGGTGGATGGCGACCAGCCGGTCCTGGACGTTGACCCCGGTGCCGCCCTTCTCCGTGGACGTGACCAGCACGGCGACGCGGCCCTCACGGCAGTCCTTGTACAGGCGCCGCTTCTCGTCCGGCGTCTCGTAGTCCTGGGCGAACCGGATCATGTGGCGGGGGATGCCCGCCTGCACCAGCCGGTCCCGAAGGTACCCGTACGCCTGCCCGTCCCCGGGCCGCGGCGTGCCGAGGTCCATGAACACGAGCTGGAACGCGCCCGGCTCGCCGGCGAAGGAGAACAGGGCCTCCCCTGACGAGTCCGGCTCGGGGTACCTGTGGTCCTTCCACTGCCGCCAGATCCGGGCGATGTTGTCCGCGGCGACGTCGAGCTTGCACGGCCCGGTGCCCTGGACACCGACGAGCGGCAGCCACAGCGCGGCCTTCCGCCCCTCGGTGCAGACGACGACCATGGCGTCGTCCACCTCAGCCTGGGAGCTTTTCGACCAGATCTTCTTCGGCTTTCCGCGGAGAATCGCGTCGGCGCGCTCCGCGAGCGCGCCGACCACGCCCTTCAGCTCCGGCTGGGGGTCGACGGCGACCGTCTCGTACTGCGGGCGCGGCCCGGTGATGCCGAGGCTTTCCCGGGTCCGGATGTCCGCGAACTCGGCGAAGATCAGACGAAGCTCGGGGCGGTTATGGAACTTGTACGGGCGACGATGCGCCCGGAATCCAGACCCGTCCGGCTTGACCTCGATCCGGGTCTCATACTGGATGAACTGGCCGGCGAACGCATCGAAGCTGGGGAGGCCGAGCTGCTCCAGCCGCCACGGCGGCAGGAAGAGACGCATCCAGACGTGACCCTCCGCGAGGGTGTTGGACAGCGGCGTGCCGGTGAACCCGGCCAGGCAGCGGCCGTTCGGGTTCCGCTGCCGCAGCCACCCCGTCACCATGTACAGGTGCTCCGCCCGCTTGGACGCGGGCAGGGAGAACCCCTCCATCCGGGTCGGGGTGTAGAGGTTCTTGTAGTAGTGGATCTCGTCCACCATGACGAAGTCGATCCCGAGCTGGTCGAAGACCAGCCCTGTGTCCTCCTTGCGGTGGAGGAGCTTCTGGTGCCGCGCCCGCAGGTTCATGACCTGCTTGGCGATCCGCTTGGCGGTGCGGCCGTTCCCCAGGTTCGGGCCCGCCTCCGTGAGCGCACGCTCGTAGGCGTAGATCTGCTCCTCGACGAACTGGGCTTCCACCTCGGGGGACACCGGGATGCTGGTGAACTGCTCCCGGGTCATCACGACGATGTCCCACGGCGCGGCGGCGCACTTCGCCGCGAAGTACCTGCGCCGCGCGGGGGTCAGGTCCGCCGGGGTGACCATGAGCACCCGCGCCGTCGGGTACAGGCGGACGAACTCGGCCGCGGCCTGCTCCAGCAGGTGCTTGGGGACGACGGCGACCGCCTTGCTGATCAGCCCTAGGCGTTTGAGGGTCATGGCCCCCATCGCCATCACCCAGGTTTTCCCGGCACCGACCGGGTGCCAGACGGCGACGGCAGGCTCGGAGACCATGCGGGCGACCACGTCCCGCTGATGCTTGTAAGGGGTGAGCCCGGCCGCCATCCCCGGGAACGTCAGCCACGACCCGTCCCACTGGCGCGGCCGGTAGTTGTTGTAGACCTGGTTGTAGCGCTCGCACAGCCGGGACGCCCGCCCCGGGTCGCACCAGAGCCAGAACTTGAACTTCTCCTGGATGGCGTCCAGGCGCGCCTCTGCGAGCTGCGTCTCGGCGTGGTTGCGGACGCGGCGCTCGCTCTTAGTGCCATCCGGTCGGTGCACGACGATCGTGTCGTACACGGTGGGGGCGCCGCCGTTTAGAGCGAGCTGGATCAGGTCGATCGCGTTGTACCGCTCGGTCCCCCACGCGGTGGTGGCCTCGACCTTCCGGCGCGCGGCCGGGGCGGTGACCTCCCACGAGGCGGTGTACGGCTCGTGCCGGACCTCCACCTTGTCGTAGGGGCGGAGGTTGAACAGGGCGCGGATGAACTCCGCGACGTCTTCTGCGGGTATCCACGGGGAGCCGAGCCGGGCCTCGATCTGCGACGGCTCAAGGTCGGCCGGCTGGACGGCCTCGAGGGCGGCGACGTTCCGCCCCCACCGGCCGGGGTCGTTCTCCGCGGCGGCCCGCGCGGCGCGCAGCTTATCCCGAACCGGCCCGGACAGGTACTCGTCGGCGGTGACCCACTGCAAGGTCTCCGGGTCCTCGTACAGCAGCCCCCCGCAGCGGGCGGGGACCTCCTCGACCGGGCAGCCGAGCAGGTCGGCGATCGTCTTCAGCACGATGCGGCCGTGCTGGTCCAAGCACACGCTGATCGCCTCGGCCGGCGATTCCGTGCGGGTGATCCTTCGCGGCCGCCGGTTGACCCGGCGCAGCAGGATCTCGCTCGGCCGCGCCGTCCCCTCCTCCTCGTCGTACACCTCCAGCGCGAGCACCGTCGGCAGGTCCGGGTCGCTCGGCTTGGTGCTGGTGCCGCGGAACCCGCCCATCGGCGGGGTGATGCGGCGCAGCGTCGGGATGCCGGTCTCCTCATCCACCGGCCCCTGCACGATCTTGCAGCGGTTGAGCGGCCCATACGCGGCGACGTACTGCTCATACAGGCGCCGCGCGTGCGCCCGGGTCGGCTCGACGTCGGCATCCGGCTTCGACAGGTCAGCGTCCGCGGCGAACAGCTCGACCGCGGCGTCCCGCAGCAGGATCAGGTGCCGAAGCTCGTCCCCCGGCTTGGGCACCCGCACGTGCTGGCCGTCGATCACCTGCGTGACCGACCCGTCCGGATGCAGGTGGAACGAGCCTTCCTTCTCCGCCGGGACGGTGTCCTCCTCCCCGCCGTCGCCGCCGGGGGCGTCCGGGCCGTACCAGAACCGGCCCTCCCGCCGTGCTTCCTCCACCAGGGCGCGCACCGCGCCGTCGAGGCCTTCGCTCAGCGGCCGGTCCCCGGGGGTGACCTCCAGGGTGTGGCCGTGGTAGGCGCCCCCCTTCGGGGCGAGGGTGCCGAGCACCATGTGCGGGTGGGTGTCCCAGTAGGTGCTGAGGCTGGTCCTCAGCTCCTCCCGCCGGGTGGCCTCCAGCCAGCCGTCGTCCGGGATCTCGTCCTGCGGCCCGTACGGCGCGGCCCGGCGCCGGAGCACGATGATGTCGGCCACCACGTCCGTGGCCTCCCCGAGGCCGCCGGTGGGGAGGCGGATGGCGCCGACGAACTCCGCCCAGCGGGCGATGAACCGGCGGGCGGCGGGGTTTTCGGCGTCCATCGTGTACCTGGAGGTCACCAGGATGGCGACCCCGCCGGGGTGCAGGTTCCGGACCGCCCGCCAGAGGAAGTAGTTGTGGAGGGAAAGCTTCCCGCCGACTTCCTGGTGGATGAGGTGCGGGTCGAACGGCTGGACTTCGGCGAACGGGACGTTGCCGATCGCCGCGGTGAATGCCCGCTCCTTGAAGACGACCTTCTCCAACGGCTTGTTGATGATCTTCGCGTGGGGGTGGAGGATGCGCGCGATCCCCGCGCTGGTCGGGTCGATCTCCACGCCCGTCCACTGCACCCGCTCGCGAAGGTGCGGCGGGGTGGCGGCGATGAACCGGCCGGACCCGCAGCCGGGCTCCAGCACCCGGCCGCCAGGGAAACCGAGCCCGGTCAGGATGTCCCACATGGCCGCGATCACGCTCGGTGGCGTGTAGTAGGAGGTGGCGGTCGCCTCCTTGGCGGCGGCCACCTCCATCGGGCTCATGGTCTCCAGCAGGACGTCGGAGATCTCCTTCCATCCGCCGGTGAGGCGGGGCCGCTTGGTGACATCCACGGCGTCGGCTAGGGCGCCCCACCCGGCCCAGCCGGCGAGCGCAGCCCGCTGCTCCGGGGTTGGCTCCATACCGGGCCCGATCGCCTTGTATGTGGTGAACGCGTCGAGGCATCGGCGGGCGAGGGCGAGCCTGCCCGTTGCGGTTTCGTGCACGGTGACTCCTTTGTGGTTCGGTCGCTCTCCGGAACCCAGGTATCACTATCTATGCTACATCCCTTTAGCGTGAGGCGGGGGTTTCCAGACCAGGAACGCCCCCACCCTGGGGATAGGGTGGGGGCGCCGCGGGCCTCCGCCGGTCCTTCCCCCGGCGGCCCTCATGCCGAACCTTCAATTTCCTTTCCTGCGATGAACCAGACGGTGACGCGCTCGCCGTCCCGCTCCACACCCCACCGCGGTGTGAGCTGGGCGACGATGCCGAGCCCACGGCCACGCTCCGCGTGCCAGTCCGGCTGCCGCGGCACCAGAGCCGCGCCCGGAGAGATGGCGTTGGTGACGGCGACCCTGACGGCCGTGCCGTCCGCGGCGGGGCTGATGGTGAGCGTGTAGACGTCCCCGGCACCGTGCTCGACCGCGTTCGCCACCAGCTCCCCGGTGGCGAGGACGGCGTCGATGTTGCCGGTGGCCTCCGCGACGACGGCGCGGGCGAAGGTGAGCGTTGCGGGGGTCCTCTCGAACACATGCTCAACGATGGTGGTCACGGTGGTCTCCTTGCGGGGGTGGGCCGGTCGCTCACCGGCCTGAACGGTGTTTGTCTATACAAAATATGCCCGGTGCGCCCGGCCGGGAAACCCGCACGCTCACCCGGGCATGGGCTGCGCCGTCTCCAGCTCCGCGATCAGCTCGGCCAGCTCAGGCATCGGCACGTACGAGCCGATGAGGTTGTACCGCCATATCCGCCAGAGCGACCGCTCCACCGGGTACCCCAGGCGTCGCGAGTACACCTCCACGGGCGGCGGCACCAGCCGGCCATCCGCCCCGCGCATGGTCGGCACGACCTCGGTCAGCCGGTACAGCCGGGACGGGCCACGGAGCAGGTACGTCTCCCGCTGCATGGTGCTCACCGGCGCCCCGGCCATGAGCTCCCGGCGGGCCTCCGCGAGCGATTCCCCCGGCGCCCTCGTGATCCACACGCCGCCCGCGACGTGCACCGCGAGCCAGCTCCCGCTACGCGCCAGCAGCCGCTCTCCCGCCGGGGTTTGCTTCAGCACCTCCCGCAGCCGCCGCAGCAGCAGCTCGTAGCCCGGCTCCACACGCGCAAGCCATCGCAGGGTGGCCCACACGTTCACCAGCTGGGCTGCGAGGAACACCCCGACGGCGACCGCCAGCGGCGCCTGACCCGACTTGATGGCCGCCAGCAGCACACTGGCCAGCAGCACGGCCACGACCACCTCCGTCACCGGGTGGAGGAGCACACGCCGGATCATCGCACCCCCCTTTCCGCCTCGACCAGCTCGGTGACCAGCACGGCGAGCTGGTCTACGGGAACGTAAACGCCCGCGTACCGCTGCCGCAGCATCCGCCACAGCGTCTCCCCCGGCTGTGGCGGCGCCCACGGCTCGGGTTCCGGCCGACCGTCAGCACCGGGCCGCACAGGCACATCCTCTTCCAGCAGGTACAGCCGGTAGCTGCCCCCCTGGAGCAGATACGTCTCCCGCCGTACCGTGGAAATCACCGCCCCCGCCGCGAAGGCGCGCCCCGCCTTGTCGAGCGACGCGCCCGGCCACCGGACGAACCACAGCGTCCGGCCCTGCCGCCAGGCCGCGTACCGGCTTCCGCCCCCGGCCTGCACGGTCCTCCCCTCGGGGAGCGCGCCCAGCGTGCTCGTCAGATTCGCCAGCAGCGGCCCGTGCCGTGGAGCCAGCTCCCCGAGCCACCACTCCTGGCCGAGGGACATGTTGAGCCCGCCGAACACAACGGCCGCAAGGAGCGCCGGCATCGCCAGCGCCACCCCGGCCTTGACCGCGCCCACCAGCAGGATGAGCGCGACCACGACGGTGACCATGCCGGCCAGCGGATGGGTGGCGTGCCATACGGCCGCCTTCAGCCACTCACCTAATTTGCCCACCTATGATTCCCCTTTCCTCGCCTTGCCCGGCAGCCCGAGCCGATCCAGCGCGTTCTTCATCTCCGGCCATAGGAACAGCGGCCCCGACGCCCGGGCAACCACCAGTTCTTCCAGTTCCGGGTGGCGGCTCAGCCACTGGGTGACGGCCGCCCGGTTCACCCCGCAACGCCGCGCCACCTCAGCCGATCCGACAAGGTGCTCCCGCAGCAGGGCCCGCACCTCATCCGAGATCAGGGTTTCGTCCATCTACGCCTCTCGATCCGTTCCGCCCCGGGGGGCGCGGTACGCCACCCCGGGGCGGGACAACCCTTCCGATCAGTCGCCGTACAGGCCCTGCTTGGCGAGATCCCACGCGATCTGCGCGGCGGCCGACCCCTCGTCGATCTCGACCCCTTCGTCGGCCTCACCGTTGAGGACCGCCCGCAGGATGCGGCCCTTCTGCTCGATCATGGCGGCCATCTTCTCGTCGATGGTCCCGGCCGCGACGAGCGCGGTGAACGCGCAGGGGCGGGTCTGCCCGATCCGGTGAATCCGTTTGATCATCTGGTCGACGTCTCCGGGAGTCCACGGCAACTCCGCCAGGACTCCGATGCGGGCCGCGGTGAGGGTGTGGCCCACACCGCCCGCGCCGATGGCGACCACCATCACCCGGGCATCCGGGTCCGTCTGGAAGCGCGCCTTGTGCGCCTCCTTCTCCGCCGCCGACTGGCCGCCCTGGAGCAGCAGCCCGTCGTACCGCTTGGCCAGACCGGAGACGATCTCCCTGTGGTGGGCGGCCACCACAACCTTCTCACCGGCCGCGACCTGCCGGTCCACCCACTCGCGGACGTAGGGGAGCTTGGCCTTGGCGGCGAGCTTCCGCAACGCGTTGATCCGCACCAGGTGCTCCGCGGCCTTGGCCTTCATCCTCGCCTGCACGGCGGCGGACGCCGGGTCCTTGCCGAGCTCCCGGGCGATACGCATGGCCTCGGCGGCGAGGTACCGCACGGTGTCCTTCTCGGCCTTGCGGTACTCGTCCATGACCTCGGTGTCGAGCCGGTCGGCCGGGATGGCCTCGACCGGCCGCTTCAGCGGCGGAAGGTGCAGCGCCTCCTCGGTGCGGCGGCACATGATGCCGCTCCCCAGCAGGATGCTGTGCAGCTCCCGCAGGTGGTGGGCGCCGCTGTAGTCGTCCACCCACCGGCCGCCCACAAATCGCTGGCGGCCGGAGCAGTAGCGGCGCAGGAACGCCCTGGAACCACCAAACTCCCCCTCCCGGCCCAGGATCTTGAGCTGACGCAGCAGCTCCCGAGGGCGGTTGATGATGGCCGTGCCGGTCAGCAGCAGGATCACCCCGTCTCCGCGGCGCAGCGGGGCGGTGAGCTGCTCCACCGCGAGCGACCGGTTACTGTCCTCCTTGGTGTCCTGGGACTCGTCGACGATGACCGCCTTCGCCCCGAAAGCGGCGAGTTCCCGCACCCACGGGAACACCGGCTTGCCCCCCACCTTGGGCGCGTTCTTGTCGACGGTGGCAAGCGCCACCGTTCCGATGATTACGGCGTCCGCGTGCGGGACCGGGTACGGGGTGGTCCCCTCCAGGACCGTGACCTTCCAGGTGGGGAAGAACCGCTCCACCTCCGCCTTCCAGTTCAGGGTCAGGCTGGGGCGGCACACGATGATGACCGGCAGGGCACGAAGGTGCGCCACCGCGGCGAGCGAGGAGAGGGTCTTGCCGAGCCCCATGTCGTCCCCGAGGATGACCCGGCGATGCTCGGCTGCGAACCGCACCGGCACGTACTGGTGCGGCATCAGCTCGCCGGCGAGGCCCGGCACCTCGACCGGGTCGGCGTGGAGTGCGACCGCGAGCCGCGCGGCGCCGCTGCGCTTGGCCTCCACCTCGTCGAGGAGCTTTCGTGCCCCGTCCGACAGGATGAGACCGAACTCCTCGAAGATCCGGCGGAGCTTGGCGACGTCCCGTACGTTGACGACGTGCACCCCCCTGGTCTTGTCCCAGGTGGAGTAGCCGCCGTTGTAGTCGCGGAGCGCCGCGTTGAGCGCCGGGGTGCGCTGGTCCCACCCCCTGGCGATGACGATCTTGTTCTTCTCCGCGTACACGTTGGGCTTGGCCGCCTCGACTTCGGCGGCGGCCCGGGCGGCGGCGACGAGCGCCCGCACCTCGGGCGCGACCGGGATGTCGAACCGGTCGCAGAAGTCGACAACCTGCGGGAGTGACGCGAAGGGGTAGATGTTCACCTTCTCGAACCCCTTGTACTCGCTGCGGAAGCGGCGGCCGGGGATGTTCCTGGCGGCGGCGACCATCTCCGCGTCGTACATGAAGCTGAGGATGATTTCGCCGCCCTCCTCGCAGAGGACCCAGTTCTTGGCGGCGCGGGCGGCGGCGCGGGCCTCCTCCTCCCGGCGGGCGCGGATGCGGGCCGCGACCCCCCGGCGCTCACCGAGGTGGTCGGCCTCACCCTCGGGCTTGGGCGGGACGGGGAGCTCGTCCCACTCCAAGCCGTTGGCGGCGAGCTGGCCCTTGTACTTGCGGGTCATCTCCCACGCGACGCGGGCCATCTGGTTGTCCCAGAGTTCGACTGGGGTGCTGGCAAGGGCGTGGCCCAGCCAGGTGTCGGCCTTGTTGAAGCCGACGTTGTCATTCTTCGTGGCCCAGTCGCACGTCCCCGCGAGGATGGATACGGCGAGGTGGTACGGGCTGTAGTCGATGGCGGCCATTGTGTCTCCTCGGTGTCGCTCCCACCGTGTGTTAACTATGCTAACACAGACGCTAAGCGGATGTCTACTCGGTTGTATCTGAGCAGGTCGCGCACCGTGACCACACCCTCCAACCCCACCACACCCGGCCCCCTAACATCACCCCCACCACCGCCAAGCATGCGAAAGGCCCGGCGCCCTTCAGGGGCGTCCGGGCCTCCCCTCAC
>ERZ777003.4265-NODE-4265-length-12327-cov-3.577656_pt1 | contig 12327 bp, 7 predicted proteins | sample MGYA00374956_ERZ777003 | MGnify/ENA primary metagenome ERZ777003 (study PRJEB29302, sample SAMN06268252) | bioreactor metagenome | isolation source: Joint BioEnergy Institute, California, USA | place: USA:Joint BioEnergy Institute, California, USA | collected... | reverse complement strand
CCGCAGCGCACATCGGCGAGCCGATGGCGATCGTGCTGGACGGCCGGGTCATGAGCGCCCCCAACATCAACAGCGCGATCACCGGCGGGCAGGGCATCATCCAGGGCGGCTCGGGCGGCTTCAGCATCAAGGAGCAGGATTACCTCGTAAACACCTTCCAGGCTGGCGCCCTCAACGCCACGCTCAGCGAGGAACCCATCAGCGAGAAAACGACCGGTCCGCAGTTCGGCCACGACAACCTGGTGCGCGGCCTGGAGGCGGCGGTGCTGGCGCTCATCGGTGTGGCGATCTTCATGGCGATCTACTACTTCGCCTGGGGTGTCGTCGCAGACTTCGCCCTGTTGGCCAACGTGGTCATCATCCTCGGCACGGTGTCGCTGCTGGATGCCACCTTCACCCTGCCGGGCATCGCGGGCATCGTGCTGACCATTGGTATGGCAGTCGACGCCAACGTGCTGGTCTTTGAACGCATCCGCGAGGTACTGGATCGCAATGCTGACCTGCGTACGGCGATTCGCCTGGGTTACGACAAGGCGCTGTCGGCCATCATCGACTCCAACATTACCACCCTCATCACCTGCGTGGTGCTCTACTACACCGCCACGGCCGAGGTGAAGGGCTTCGCGCTGACGCTGGGCATCGGTGTAGTGGCGAGTATGTTCACCGCCCTCTTCTGCACCCGCGTCATCATCGAAATGTTCGTCGACGCAACCAATGTGAAGAACATGGGAATGTTGGCGACAACGGTGTCGGCTGTCCGCCGCATGTTGTCGCCCAACTTCGACTGGATCGGCAACCGTTACTGGTTCCTGGGCGCGAGCATTGTCGTCGCGGTGGTGGGATTGATCGCACTGACCATGCGTGGTTCGGACATGTTCGACATCGAGTTCCGCGGCGGCACACAGTTGACCTTCCGCCTGGCGGAGGATCAGTGGCTGTCGATGGAGGAGGCTGCTGAGCGCATGCGCAAGGCGGCTGAGACCAGCGGCATCCCGACGCTGGAACGCAACCAGGGTGCGACGCTCATCGCCATGGGCGACATGCGCGAGGGCAAAGCCCAGGAGTTCAGCATCGCCACGCTGCACACCGAGCCGAATGTGGTGCGCGACGCTTATCGCACCGCCTTTGCCGATGTGCTGCAGGTCGAGCAGCCGATCCACTTCACAGGTGATGGGATTGAATCGGTAGCCGATGCACCGGTCTATGCCGTCACGAGTGACCGACTGGGCGATGTCATCAACCGGCCGGACGTCGAGCATAACGTGGCGCAGTTCCGCGGCGGTGTGGCGGTGCTGCTGGAGAACATGAACCCGCCCGCGACCGTCGCGCACATCGCCGACCGCATCAACCGGATGCAGTTGCAGCCCGGCTTCGAGCAGGCGCCGTATCGTCCGGCGTATGTGATCGGCCTGACGCCGGCCGGCGTGGATGCGAAGACCGGTGAGCCGCTGTACAGCGCCGCGGTGGCACTGGCTGCTGACGATCAGATCAACTACCTGGACGACCCCAACGCCTTCACCGTTCCCGGCGGGTTCGCCGCCCATCAGTGGAATCTGGTGCGCGAGGCGATGATCAAGGACGCCATCTTCGGCAGCGTGACCAACTTCTCACCGGCAGTCTCCGGCACCATGCAGCAGCAGGCAATCGTCGCACTGGTGCTGTCGATGCTGGCACTGTTCGTCTACATCTGGTTCCGCTTCGGTTCGCTGCGTTACAGCTTTGGGGCGATCCTGGCGCTGGCGCACGACGTGGTGATCGCGCTGGGCCTCATCGCCATCATGAGCCTGCTGTACGTGAAGTTCGGCCAGATGGGCATCCTGATGCTCAGCGATTACAAGATCAATCTCGCACTGCTGGCGGCGGTGCTCACACTGGTGGGCTACTCGCTTAACGACACGATCGTCATTTTCGACCGTATCCGCGAGAACCGCGGCCGACTGGCGCACGCCACGCCCGCGATCATCAACGATTCGATCAACCAGACGATCAGCCGCACGCTGCTGACTTCGCTCACCACGTTCCTGGCGATCGCGGTGCTCTACTGGATCGGCGGCGACGGCATCCACGGCTTCGCAGCACTGATGCTCATCGGCGTCGTGGTCGGCACCTACAGCTCCGTCGCCATCGCCACACAGGTGCTGCTGTGGGGCAACAAGGCCGTGACGCCAAGCGTGCCGCAGACCAGCAAGACGTGAAGGGAATGACGAATGACTAATGCCGATTGACGAATCAATGACAAATGGCAAAGTCCGAATGACGGCGGTGCGAATGGCACTTCGTCATTCGGACTTTTGTCATTTTTTCGTCATTGGACATTCGACATTACGCACGTAGACATCAAACCGCAGTGCCCGCCCCTCGTGCGTGACGTGCGGCTTAAGATTGCCGAGCGGCGGGCTGCGCAGCGGGCGTTTAACCACAACGCGGTGCGTGCCGGTAGCCTGCGCTGCTCGTAACAGCGCCTCGGCATCCGTGTCTGCCCCCACCAGCGCTCGCAACACCCGCATCGGTTTGCGTTCCAGCGTCTTGCGGCCGGTGGGAAACATCGGATCGAGGTAAATCACATCCACCGGTTCGCAGCGTGACAGAAGTTCGATGCTGTTGCCGATGCGCAGCTCGATGCGCTGAGCGATGTCAGGCATTTGCGATGCCGCCCGGCGCAGGCCATCCTGCAGCAGGGCCGCCATAATGGGTGAGCGTTCGATGGCGATGACACGACAGCCCAGGGATGCGAGCAGCCAGGCATCCTCACCAAACCCGGCGGTGGCGTCGATCACCACGGGCAGCGGCTTGCCCGCCTCCTTCCGTGCAACCAGCCCTACCGCCCGGGCGATCGGTTGACGCACACGCCGACCCGCGGGCGACTGCACATCCATCGCCAGCAGATCGACGAAAATCGGCCTGCCCCCCGCCAGTTCGCCCCGCACCACCCGCAGTTCCAGCCTCTCGGGTCGAACGACCAGCAGCAGCGTCGCATCGCCCGGTTTGCTGCATAACACCAGCGGCAAACCAAGTTCCTGCGCGAGCGCCTCGGCCACCTGATGCAATCGCGCATCGCCCGACGGATCGGCGCACACGGCGACGCTCACGGTCGAATCACCTGCGGCATCTTCCGGCGATGGACACATAAGCACAGTTCAACAGCATCGCGAAACGGGCGCGAAAAGTGCGGTCACGCCTCGGCCGGACGCGATGCGGCTGCACGCTCGGCAGCTTCCGCCTCACGCTGCTGCCGTTCGTAACGCAACTGGTTATTGCGGTGGTCCATAAGGATCACCACGCGATCGCGATCCTCCGGCGGCAGGGCGGAGGAGATGAGCTTGCGCGTCCGCTCAAGATTCGTTCGTCGTGACAGGTGGGTGAGAATGACCGCCTCGGCCTTGCTGCGCTGCACCAGCCGCACGACGTCGTTGACGTGCAGGTGCTTGCCGATCGCCGCACGTGACTGATCGCCCGGCTCCACGAAGGTGCATTCAGTGATGAGAATCTGCGCTTCGAGGACATCCGGTCGATCGAAGTGCGGCCCCCAGGCGGTGTCGCCCGTGTAGGCCACCAGCGGCACCTCCAGAATCTGGGTGATCTGCTCGCCCTGCTGCTTCAGCTCGACGAGTTTTTCCTGCGGCAGGCCGACGAGGTCCGGCCGCAGCTTGCTTCGCCGTTCGACAACGACGTAACCCAGCGAAGGCGAGGTATGCACCGTCCTGAACGCCCTCAGGAAGTGGTTGTTCTTGATCTCGATCTCTTCCTCGTGGTTCAGTGGGATGATGCGGTAAGGGGTGCGCTGCAGTTCGATATCCACCCACGCCTTCATGAGGTTGTGCAGCGGCTGTTCGAGTTCGGGCGGACAGATGACGGTGCCGGTGCCCATGCCCTGAAAGTTTCGTTGGGAGAAGTAGTAGGAGACCGCTGCCACGTGATCCATGTGGCCGTGTGACAGGGCGACAAACTTGGATGCCAGCACCGGGCGGGGGCACAGCCCCACATCGAAGGCGATATCCAGTTCAGGAATCTGAACGACCGTCTCCTCGCCGGCGACACTCAACCCCTGCACACGGAAGGGCGGTACGAGGACAAATCCCATTTGGGAACGACGTGGCGGCTGACGCGGGATCATGGGCGCTCCTTCTGGGCCAGAAAGTTTGGCGGATGGGACTGATCGACTCTGGCCCTGAACGCCGTCACCTTCCGCATCGAAACCGGCCGTGGCGGGATTCGAACCCGCTGACGTCGCCCACCGACGCCTCCTACTGCGTCCACCCACGGACGCCCGGCCGCACGCCGCCGACAACCAGCGGCGTCACCTGTGGGAACTATCCCCCGCCGATCCACGTCGGTCAAGTCGGACCAAACCGCAGACCACGATGCGTATGTTGGCGCATCAGCAAAAAACTTTTTCTCCGGTAATCACATCGGCTAGTGTAAATCACCACGGCAGTTATGCAGCCCTGCGCCCAGTTTGCAAGCCAGGGACCGTTTGGGCTGGCGTGTGACAGCTGCTTCATCTTCGATGAGACGGCGCCGTCCGGTGAACAGCGTTGCTGACGTGCCCTGTGTCACGGGCGCGGATGTCTGTGCTACAATTCGCCGCCTTGCTGACGCACCGCATCATTCCGTGTCTGGACGTGAAGGACGGCCGAGTCGTTAAGGGCGTGAATTTCGTGCAGTTGCGCGACGCCGGCGACCCGGTGGAGATCGCCCGCAAATACGACGCCGCCGGCGCCGATGAGCTGGTCTTTCTGGACATCAGCGCCTCGCACGAAGGTCGTGCGATCATGCGCGACGTGGTGCGGCAGGTGGCAGAGCAATGCTTCATGCCCTTCACGGTGGGTGGGGGCATCCGCACGATCGAGGACGTGACGAACCTCATCCAGGCCGGCGCGGAGAAGGTGTCGATCAACACCGCGGCGGTGGTGAACCCGCAGATCATCACGCAGACGGCACAGCGGTTCGGCCGGTGCGCCACGGTGGTGAACATTGATCCCAAGCGCGTGCCCGCGACCGAGTTCTTCGAACATCGCAGGGCGTTGGGCCTGCCCGTGGAGGGGGCGTGGCGCACATCGGACGGCCGCACCATCACCGCCGACGAAGCCACCGATCAGGACGTGATTTTCGAGGTACACACGCACGGCGGGCGCAAGCCGACCGGCCTGGAAGCGACCGACTGGGCCAAACAGGTGGTCGAACTGGGGGCAGGCGAGGTCATCCTGACCAGTATGGATGCGGATGGCACCAAGGATGGCTACGACCTGGAGATGACCGGCGCGGTGGCGGCGGTGATTGACGTGCCGGTCGTAGCGTCCGGCGGCTGCGGCAGCCCCGAGCACATGCGGCAGGTACTGACCCAGACCCGTGCCGACGCCGCTCTGGCCGCCAGTATCTTCCACTACGGCACCTACAGCATCCACGAAACCAAGGCCTACCTGGCGCAGGCCGGCCTGCCGGTGCGGATGGTGGAGGCGGTGTGAGGTTGGGGGAGAGTTTGACCCGGGACGTTCTGCCATCACCCCGGCCCTCTCCCTGAGGGAGAGGGGGTTGTTAAGTCTCCGCTCTCTCCGGGAGCGGTGGGGTGCGGGTCAAGGGGGCTGCACGCAGGACTATACGTTGACGCGGTTTGTGGTACACTAAGTGGTATCCGACGCGCCGCTTCCGGCTCTGTTGGCCCGCGATCTCCCGCTGGTGTGTGCCGGGTGGCGACTTGTCTCGTGAGTTGAAGGTTCCGAACGCACCGGCCCATGCCGTGGGCCGATCACCTTGATTCGGAGTGGTTCTGTGAGTGGTCCCGCGCACGCGACGCCCCAAACGTTGATGCTCGATCACGTTGGTGATCGACGGTCGTTCAACAACACACCCCTCAAGCGATATTTCGAAGCCGCCGTCAAATATGAGGCGTCGGACCTGTTGCTGCGTGGCGGTCAGGTGCCGCGGCTGCGCATTCGCGGCTCGCTCAAGAGCCTGGAAGTGCCGCCGCTGGACGAGACGGAATTCGAAAAGTGGATCGAGGCGGGGCTGAGCGAAGCACGCTGGGATCAATACGCCCGCTTCGGTTCGGTGGACATCGGTTACGACCTGGAGGACGGCACGCGTTTCCGCGTGAACGTTTTCCGCACACGCAGCCGCAGCGCTATCGCCGCCCGTCGTGTCTCGCGGAACATCCTCTCGTTCGAGCAGTTGTACCTTCCTGCCTCGCTGGCCAAGGTGGCGGAAGTGCATCAAGGGCTGGTGCTGCTCGCCGGCGTGACCGGTAGCGGTAAGAGCACGACCATCGCGTCGATGCTGCAGTACATCAATGAGCGGCGAGCGTGCCACATCGTCACGATCGAGGACCCGATCGAATACATCTTCACCGACGCCAAGGCGATGATTAACCAGCGCGAGATCGGCATCGACGTGCCGAACTTCGCGACAGGTCTGCGAGCTTTGGTGCGTGAAAACCCGGACGTGATCCTGATCGGCGAAATGCGTGACCGAGAAACGTTCGAGGCCGCGCTTCAGGCCGCCGAAACGGGCCACCTGGTGTTCGGGACAATCCACGCCAGCTCCGCCACGCAGGCATTCGGCCGTATCTACGACCTGTTCCCGCCGGAGGAACGTGAGAACATCCGCAACCTGCTGGCGTTCCAGATGCAGGCGTTCATCTATCAGAAACTATTGCCCACGCTGCACAAGGACATCCCGCGTATCCCGGCGGTGGAAATCCTGTTGCAGTCGCCGCCCACGCGAAAGTACATCCTCGAAGGTCGCGAAGTCGAACTCGACCAGGTGATCAAGAGTCACCGCGAGTACGGGATGCAGAGCTTTACCGATTCGCTGGTCGACCTGGTGGAGCGCGAGTTCATTCACCCGCGCGTCGCCCAGGCCAACGCCACCAGCCCCGAAGAGGTCAAGATGCGTCTGCGAGGCATCTCGACCAGCTGATGACAAGCCGCGGAGGCATACGCACCGCGCTGGACGGCGATGGGCAGCGTGATGGATGGGTGAGTGCCAAACAATCCACTGGTGCCACCCACCGCGATGGACGGTCCCGGGGAGCTGGGCAACCTTGCCCAATGCTGGGTGTTTTTCCGGGCCGCCGGCCCCGATTCGTAAATAAACGGACAAACTGGACGACACAGGGCATCGCGGCTGAACCATTGCGTGATCTTGCAGACCTTCGTGCTCCTGTGCCCTCGTGTGGGTTAATTCCGAGAACGCCAAGATGATGACACTCGCCGAAGCCGTCTTTTTGATGAGCGTTTACAAACCGATCCTCTTCGCGCTCGTGCTGGGCATCTGGGGCTGGATCGTCAGTAACCTCGACAAGGACTCGGAATATTTCTTTCTGCACCGCAAGGTGTGGAACGCGGTGCACCTGGGCGTCGGCGTGCTGGCATTCTTCCTCTGGCTGATGATCCCCTACTTCTGGCTGGGCCTGCCCATCGCGCTGCTGCTCACCGGTGGAACCATCGGTGGATACATCTACTACCGCAACGGTCAGGTGCCCGAACAGGCGCGCTGGACGCTGTCGCTGGATTCCTTCCGCAACCGCGTGGACAAGATGCAGGCTGCCTCGGCACGCAAGCACGTCACCATGACGCTGATGGGTGCCGACGATGCGGCGCTGGAAGTGCCGGTGGGCGACACGCCGCAGGCCAAGGCGCACCAGGTGCTGGAGCAGATCCTGGAGTTCGCGCTGCCTCGTGGGGCGGACCAGATCGAGGTGGCGGTCGATTCGACGCGGGCGGCCGTAGCGGTGCGGGTGGATGGTGTGCGGTATCCACAGCCGGCACTGGAGCCTGCCGTCGCCGTGGCGCTGATCGACTACATGAAGGGCGCCGCGGGGCTGGACCTTGCCGACCGACGCCGCAAGCAGTCGGGCACCACCTACGTCAACGCCGGCGAGTACGGCAAGCACGAACTGGGTGTCATCACCTCCGGGTCAACCCAGGCGATGCAGATGATCATCCCGATCGACCCGGTCGCACAGGCATCGATTCCGCTGGACCAGTTGGGCATGCTCGAAGCCCAGTGCAACCAGCTTGTCGAAGTGCTGGACAAGCCCGGCGGCACGGTCATCGTGAGCTGCCCGCCGCAGCATGGTCAGACCAGCACGCTTTACACCTTCCTGCAGCGGCATGACCCCTACACCCAGAGCGTATACGCCCTGGAGGACAAGACTCCCTTCGAGATCGAAGGCGTCAACCACGAGAAGCTGCCGCCCGATGCCGATTCGGAGCGTCTCAACCAGATCATCAACTCGATGCTGCGGCGTGACCCGTCGGTGATTTACTTCGGCCGCACCCCCGACGCCATCACAGCCAAGACCATCGCCCGCGCCTCCTCGGACGTGCGCTTCTACGTGGGCATGAACAAGGAGGACACTTTCTCAGCCCTGCGTGCGTGGGTGAAGCTGGTGGGCAGCGCCCGGGCGGCGACCGAATCGCTGGGCGTGATCGTGTCGCAGCGGCTGGTGCGAAAGCTCTGCCCGACCTGCCGCACACAGTACGCCCCGGATGCGGCGGCGCTGCGCAAGTTCAACCTGCCGGCCGACAAGATCAAGCGTCTGTACAAGGCATCCGGCCAGGTGATGGTGAACAAGAAGCCTCGCGTTTGCCCCGACTGTCTGGGCATGGGCTATAAGGGCCGTACCGGCGTCTTCGAGGTGATGGTCTTCGACGAGCAGGCACGCAGGATGCTCGCCGACAAACAGATCGATCAGCTTCGCTCGCACCTGCGCAAGCAGAAGATGCTGTGGTTGCAGGAGGCGGCATTGGCGAAGGTGGTCGAGGGCGTCACGGACATCAAGGAAGTCACGCGGGCGCTGAGTGGTATCGGGGACAAGTCCGGCGGCAGTGCGGCCGGCCGCTCCGGCATTACCGCCTCCAAGTCCGGATCCCCAGCTTCGGGACGCAGCGGCACCGGCTCCGACGCCAACGCGAGCAAGACCGGCTCCAACACCGCGTCCGCTTCCGCCTGACCGTACCTGACCCGATTCACCGATTCGCCTGACCTGATTCGCCACCGACCGCTCGGAAATCCACCATGGTGATGAACCTCCTCATCGTCGTCTTCCTCCTCCTCATGGCTTACTGGTGGTCGCTGCAGGGCCTGTTCAGCGCCTGGCTGCACCTGGGGCTGGTTATCGTCAGCGGTGCAATCGCGCTGGCGGTGTGGGAACCCATGGCCTACTGGCTGCTGAACACCAGCGCCCACGCCGCCTTCAACGCCTGGGGCGTCTCCCTGCTGGCACCGTTCGGTGTGGCGCTGCTGCTGCTGCGTTTCGCGGTCGACAAGCTCGTGCCCAAGAACATGCACTTCCCTGATCTGGCGAACAAGATCGGCGGCGGCGTGCTGGGCGCGCTGGCGGCTGTCCTCACCGCCGGCATCGTCGTCATGGGCGTCAACTTCCTGCCTCTGGGCTCCCGCATCGCTGGCTACGAACCCTACACCATCGGCACCAACGGTCAGATCACCCTCAACGAGAACAGCCAGCTCTGGATCAAGGTCGACCGGTATACCGCGGCCTTCTTCGCCAAACTTTCCGGCGGGGCGTTCGCCAGCAAAACACCCATGGCGCTCTACATGCCCGACATGGCGCAGGCGGCCGGCGCCTTCCGCCTGCATATCGACCCCAACTCGTCGATCGTCGCGGTGCCCAACACCGTCACCGTCACAGGCGCGTTCAGCCACACGTTGCCCGTGGCGGAGCTGGACGAAACCGTGGTCGCCAAACTGGGCGACCAGCTTCAGGCGGGCAAGCAACTGATCGTGGTCGATACTCGCTGGCTGCCCGAGCCGCGCGGCACGTTCGACCTGGATGAAACGCTGCGCCTGCCCCCCTCGCACCTGTCACTGGTCACCACGCGTGCCAACGGTCAGGTGGTGCAACACGCCCCGATCGCGCTGTCCCGCGCCGAGCGCGAGGGGCCGCGCCAGTGCATCCCCGTCGTGAACCATCAGGCCGTGCTGACGAGCAACCGCAGCGAGGAGCGCGTCGCCATCAGCTTCCTCGTGGATGCGGACGAGAAGCCACAGCACCTTTTCGTGCGTCGGCTGCGTCTGTCGGTGCCCACACCCAACACGGAAGTGGAGAACCTGGTCGCGATGGTGGGCGCGGTGACTGAGCCCAAGGCTGAGGACACCGCCACCGCCGGCCGCGGCAATCGCACGCTGGAGCGACGCGAGGGCCCCATCGTCGGCGTGGAGGGCGTCGAAGTTCAGATCAACGGCAAGTTCCCCCATTTCTTCAGCAAGAACGAAGCGTTGGCGTTCGAATACTACCAGGACACCAACAAGGTGCTCAACGGCAACAAGGAAATCCGCAAGTTCGTGGGCAACCTCAGCCCGAAGCTCAAGGTTGAGGAGGTGTACGAAGCGCCCAACCGCGCGATCGTTCGCGTGAAGCTCGACCGTGAACGGACCGCCAGCATCTTCGGTGAAGCCAGAGCGCTGGCCGGCGCGCTGAACCCGCCCATCCTGCGTGACAGCTACGGCGATATCCACCAGCCCATCGGCTACGTGCTGCGCCGCACCGACGACACTCAGAAAATCAGCATCGACCGTAACAACAAGATTCGCGCCGCCGCGCAACTGCCCATTCGCGAGATGACCTCGACGGATGAGTTGTACCTCTACTTCGACGTCCCGCGCGAATCCGGCCGCATCATCAACACTTTCGAAATCGGCACCATGAAGCAGGAACTGACCGAAGGCCTGCCCGTGGAGTAACCCCAACGCGCCGGGGGCGCACCACCCCGCGCCCTCGACGCACCACTAACCACACACCACTCACTCCAACCCTCACCATGTCTCTCCACGGCAAGCGCGTCGTCGTCATGGGCCTTGGGCGATTCGGTGGCGGCGTGGGGGTAAGTCGCTTCCTCGTCAGTCGCGGCGCGAAGGTGCTGGTGACCGACACCGCCCCGCCTGATCAGCTTCGCGCCAGTCTCGCTCAACTTGCCGACCTGCCCATCGACTATCGTCTGGGCGAGCATCGCATCGAAGACTTCACCGCGGCCGACCTCGTCGTCGTGAATCCGGCGGTTGACCCGCGGCAGAACATCTACCTGCGTGCCGCGGCGGAGGCCGGCGTCCCCACCACCAGCGAAATCCGCCTGCTTACCAGCCACCTGCCCAACCGCAATCACACCATCGGCATCACCGGCAGCGCGGGCAAATCGACTGTCACCGCGATGATCGGCCACATCCTCCAGCACGCCCGCGACACCGTCGGCTCCCCCTCACCCGGCCGGGTCTTCGTCGGCGGTAACCTTGGCGGGTCGCTGCTGCCCCACCTCGATACCATCACCCCCGACGACTGGGTCGTGCTCGAACTGTCCAGCTTCATGCTCGAAGGACTGGCGGTCGACCGCTGGTCACCCCACATCGCGGTGCTGACCAACCTCGCGCCGAACCATCTGGACCGCCACGGCTCGATGGAGGCCTACGCCCGCGCCAAACAGGCCATCTTCGATCATCAGCAGGCGCAGGACATGGCGATCCTCGGTCCGATCGATTCACCCTGGATTCAGCCACACGTCAGCCGCACGGTGCGCCTCGATCACCCCGCCGCCGGCACGCCCGTGCCCGACCTGCCGCTGCCCGGCGAGCACAACCGGCTCAACGCGCAACTGGCGGTCGAGGCGACCGCCGCCGCCGGCATCGACCGCGCCACCGCCGCCGCTGCGCTCGCCACGTTCCATGGCCTGCCGCACCGCCTGCAGCTCGTGGCTGAGCGGGGCGACGTTCGCTACTTCAACGACTCCAAGGCCACCACGCCCGACGCCGCCATGCTCGCCATCGCCGGCTTCCCACCCGGCACCGTGCACGTGATCCTCGGCGGATACGACAAAGGCTCGGACCTGACCGCCATCGCTCAGCTCGCCCGTCGCCACTGCCGCTGCATCTACACGATCGGCGCGACCGGCGACCGCATCGCCGCCCTCGCCGCCGCCGCACCCGGCGACGCGGAAATCCTGCCCTGCCATACCCTGGACAACGCCGTCCGCGCCACCGCCGACCGCATCCATGCCGGCGACGTCGTCCTGCTCTCTCCCGGCTGCGCCAGCTACGACCAGTTCGACAATTATGAATCCCGCGGCCACGCCTTCACCCAGGCCGTCCTCCTCTACACCGGCGAAGGCGCCCCACCCCCACGAGCACAGTCGGCGGGGGAATAAGCAATACGCATTAAGCAATAAGCAGTGGGCAATTCTGAAAGCCTACGTCTCGTCGTCGATGTAGGTTATGCCGCAAGCGTGCAAATATTCTGCGGTCGCATCGAGGACGTGGGGATTACGCGTAGGATCATCCGGATCGCCGCATGGCACCCAAATGACCATGCCAACGCGA
>ERZ777003.4262-NODE-4262-length-12340-cov-8.207977_pt1 | contig 12340 bp, 13 predicted proteins | sample MGYA00374956_ERZ777003 | MGnify/ENA primary metagenome ERZ777003 (study PRJEB29302, sample SAMN06268252) | bioreactor metagenome | isolation source: Joint BioEnergy Institute, California, USA | place: USA:Joint BioEnergy Institute, California, USA | collected... | reverse complement strand
CTTCTACCACATCATGTGGGAGCTCCAGGGCGAGCGGCTGATCGGCGCCGCCGGCGCGGTCGCGGGGGCGCAGGTGTGCTTCGACCGCACGCTCCAGTACGCGAAGGAGCGCAGCGCCTTCGGCCGCCAGATCGGCAGGTTCCAGGTGATCCGCCACAAGTTCGCCGAGATGGCGACGAAGATCGAGACGGCGCGGCAGCTCGTCTACACGACCGCGTGGCGGTTCCAGAACGGCGACTACCCGGTGCGCGAGATCTCGATGGCCAAGCTCCACGCGGCGCGGATCGCGGTCGAGGTCGCCGACGAGTGCCTCCAGATCCACGGCGGCGCCGGCTACATGCGGGAGTTCGGGATCGAGCGCATCTGGCGCGACATGCGGCTCAACCGCATCGGCGCCGGCACGGACGAGATCATGCTCGACGTGATCGGGCGCTCCTACGGGCTCTGAGGCGAACGGGAAGGAGACGGGAATGGCAGGCGACGGCGACGGCGGCATCGTCAGCGGCGACGGCTGGGCGCTCAGCTCGCTCGACGCGCTCGGCGAGGGGCCGGGCTTCCGCAAGATCCGCGGCGCGCTCGGCGTGACCGCGTTCGGCATCAACGCGATCGTGCTCCCACCGGGCTTCCACACCGGCGAGCACTACCACGAGGAGCAGGAGGAGACGTACTTCCTCCACGCCGGGCAGGTCGAGATGTCGTTCGGCGACGGCGCCGTCCACGCGCTGGAGCCGGGCGCGATCGTCCGCGTCGACGCGCGCACGGTGCGCGGCATCCGCAACGTCGGCGACACCGACGCGGTGCTGCTCGTCGTCGGCGGCAAGGACGGCTACGTCGGCCGCGACGGCGTCCGCGTCCGCGACCCCGGCGCGATCGCCGCCTAGCCCGGCCGCCCCGCTGCGCGGATCCGGCTCCGCCACGGCGCCCGGATCCGCGGTGGGCGACGCGCGCGTCGCGCTCAGCGCGGGAGCGCGGCGAGGAGGCGGTCGAGGTCGGCGTCGTCGCTCCAGCCGCCGAAGGAGGCGCGCAGGAGGTCCTCGCCGGGGAGGAAGCGCACGAGCACGCCCGCCTCGGCGAGCGCCGCGCAGCGGGCGGGCGCGTCGGGCTCGCGCCAGGTGACGAGCGTCGTCGCGCCGCGCGGGAGCACCTCCCGGCCGCGCGCCCGCAGCGCCTCGGCGGCGCGCGCCGCGAGCGCCGTCGCGTGGGCGTGGATCGCGTCCCAGCCGGCGCCGTCGAGCACCGCCAGCGCCGCCCGCGCCGCCGCGAGCGGGGCGGCGCCGAGCGCCGGCGTGTCGTAGGCGCGCGCCGTCGCGTGCGGGCGCGCGTGGAGCCCCGCGGCGGGGTCGGCGAGGTTGAGGTAGCCGGGCGCCGGCGGCGCGCAGCGCTCGCGCATCGCCGGCGAGACGTAGAGCATCCCGAGCCCGCCCGGTCCGCACAGCCACTTCTGGCCGGGGCCGGCGTAGAAGTCCGCCCCGAGCGCCGCCACGTCGACCGGCACCGCGCCGACGCCCTGGGCGCCGTCGAGCAGCACCGGCACGTCGACCTCCGCCAGCGCCGCCGGCGCGACGGCGCCGCTGCGCCAGCTGACGTGCGAGCAGGCGACCGCCCGCGTGCGCGGGCCGACCGCGTCGGCGACCGCCGCCAGCGGCACGACGCGCACCCGCACGCCGCGGGCCTGGAGCGCCGCCAGCGGCCCGAGCAGGCCGGGGTGCTCCTCGTCGCTGGTGACGACCTCGTCGCCGGGCCGCAGGTCGAGCGCCAGCAGCGCGCGGCCGACGCCGTCGGTCGTCGACGTCGTCAGCGCGACGTCGGCGGGGTCGGCCCCGAGGCGCGCCGCGTAGCCGGCCCGCACCGCCTCCATCAGCCCCAGCAGGCGCTGGAAGTAGGGCTCGCCGGCGCGGCCGGCCTCCAGCTCGTGGTCGAGCTCGGCGCGCGCCGCCGTGCCGGCCGCCGCCGGCAGCGGGCCGTTCGTGCCCGCGTTCAGGTACGCGGCGCGCGCGCAGACGGGGAACTGCGCTCGCAGCGCGGCGAGCCCGCTCCCCGCGGCGGTCACCGGTCGCCGGCCTCCAGCGCCTTCGCCTCCTGCGCCTCCTTCCAGCGGTTGTGGGAGGCGCGGAGCACCGCGAGCGCGTCCTCCTTGGAGAACCAGCCGTCGACCTTGACGACCTTGCCCTCCGGCGTCTTGTAGATCGAGAAGAAGTGCGAGATCTCGTCGCGCAGGGGCAGCGGCAGGTCCTCGAGCTCGTTCATCCAGTTCCAGTTCGGATCCTCGAGCGGCACGCAGAGGACCTTGTCGTCGACGCCCTTGTCGTCGCGCATCTTGAACAGCGCGATCGGCTTGACCGGGATCACGCAGCCCGGGAACGTCGGCTCCGAGACGGTCACCATCGCGTCGAGCGGGTCGCCGTCCTCGCCCAACGTCTCCGGGATGAAGCCGTAGTCGGTCGGATACACGACCGAGGAGAAGAGGAAGCGGTCGAACTTGATCGCGCCGAGCTCCTCGTCCCACTCGTACTTGTTTCGGCTGCCCTTCGGGATCTCCACCAGGCAGTGCAGCAGGTTCTCGTTCATCTGCCCGCACAATACGCAGCGGACCGCCGCGGCGCGCTCCGGTCCCCCGCGCGTCCTACGATGGGGAGATGGCCCACCACCGCGACCACGGGCACGAGCACGCGCACGGCCACGCGCACGGGCACGGGCACGGCCACGCGCACGGCCCGCTCGGCCACGGCCACGGCGCCGCCGTCTCCGACGCGCGCGCGCTGACGATCGCGCTCGCGCTCATCCTCGCCTTCATGGCCGGCGAGGTCGTCGTCGGCATCGTCGCCAACTCGCTGGCGCTGCTGTCCGACGCCGCGCACATGCTGACCGACGCCGCCGCCCTCGCGCTCTCGCTCGTCGCGCTGCGGGTCGCGTCGCGGCCGGCGCGCGGCGCGATGACGTACGGCTTCGGCCGCGTCGAGATCCTCAGCGCCCAGGCGAACGGGATCACGCTCGTGCTGCTGGGCCTGTGGATCGTGTACGAGGCGATCCACCGGCTCGTCGACCCGCCCGCGGTCGAGGGCGGGCTCGTGCTCGCCGTGGCGGTGATCGGCGTGGCCGTCAACCTCGCCGCCACGTGGGTGCTCGCACGCGCGAGCCGCGACAAGCTCAACATCGAGGGCAGCTTCCAGCACATCCTCACCGACCTCTACGCCTTCATCGCGACCGCGATCTCCGGCGCGATCGTGCTGACGACCGGCTTCGCCCGCGCCGACGCGCTCGCCTCGCTGCTGGTCGCGGCGACGATGCTGCTCGCCGGCGCGCGGCTCGTGAAGGCCTCGGCGCGGATCTTCCTCGAGGCGGCGCCGGAGGGGATCGACCCCGACGTGATCGGCCGCGCGATGGCGGCCCACGACGGCGTCGTCGAGGTCCACGACCTCCACGTGTGGGAGGTGACCTCCGGCTTCCCGGCGTTGTCGGCGCACGTGATCGTCGGCTCCGGGCGCGACTGCCACGAGCTGCGCCGCGCGCTCCAGCGCGAGCTGGCGGAGCGGTTCGGCGTCCGCCACACGACGCTGCAGGTCGACCACGAGCGGGCCCCGCAGGGGCCGCTGCGGATCGAGCTCGCCGCCGACGCCGAGCGACCGCGCGGCCGCGCGCCGGCCGACGGCCCATCCCCCGCCGGGACGCCGCCGGCGTCGTCGCCGGCCGGCGAGGCGCGCTAGGCGGCGCCGCCGCGCTCAGGCGGGCGCGCCGCCGGCGGGCTCGGTCGCGGCGGCGCGCCGGCGCGCCCGCACCCGCCGCGCGACCCCCTTGCGGCCGTGCTGCTCGAGCTCGTCGTGGAGCTCCTTGATCCGCCCGAGGATCTGGTCAGCGACCTCCTGCTGCTGCTCGCGCGTCGGCCTGGCGACCTGCGGGAAGCGCATCGGCTCGCCGTAGAGCACGGTCACCTTCGGGAACCGGAGCCGCTTCCAGTTGCGCACCTTGTGCGAGCCGTGGATCGCGAGCGGCACGACCGGCACGCCGGTCGTGAGCGCGAGCCGGCCGATGCCGGGGCGGGCGCGGTCGGCGACCCTCCCGTCGCGCGAGCGGCCGCCCTCGCAGTACATGACGACGGCGCCGCCGCGGCCGATGATCGACTCGGCGGTGATGAACGCGTCCTCGTCGTAGGCGCCGCGCCGCACCGGGAAGACGCCGCCCGGCGAGAAGATCCACTCCATCGGCTTCCTGAACAGCTGCGACTTGGCCATGAACCGCACGCGCCGGCGGATGAACGCGCCGGTGAAGAAGTGGTCCATGAACGACGCGTGGTTGGGCGCGAGGATCACCGGCCCCGTCTCGGGCACGTGCTCGGAGGCGAAGCAGCGCATGCGGAACGCGAGCAGCCCCCACAGGACCGTCACGACGCGGGTCGCCTCGTAGACGAAGTTCGGCTCGGTCTCCCGCGCGCGCTTGTGGAACTTGTCGAAGTACGCCGCCGGCCGGTCGTCCTTGTAGACCTGCGGCTTCATCCTCGCCAGTCGCTCGGCCATCGGGCGGATGCTATCGCCGCCGCCCGGCGGCCGGGGCGCGTGGGCGCGCCCGCTCGGGACGCCGGCCGCCCGGCCCGCGCCGCCGCCGCGCGCCCGCCTAGCGCGCGCGCGAGCCGCGCCAGCCGCCCACCCGCCGGCGCGCCCATGCGCCGACGATGTCGCGCAGCTGGCGGCCGCGGTGGAGGAAGCCGGCGAGGTCGCGACCGGTCGCCCGGTGGGCGAGCGGCAGCGTCACCTCGCGCACGCGCAGGCCGGCGCGGACAGCGTCGATCGTCATGCCGACCTCCATCCCGAAGCGGGGCGCGAACGGCAGCACCGCCGCCAGCGCCTCCCGCCGCAGCGCGCGCTGGCCGGAGATCGGCGCCTCCGTCGTCAGCCCGCAGCCGTCGCGGATCGCCCACCTCGCGAAGCCGCGCGCGAGCCCGACGCCGCCGCCGACGCGGCGCGCGAAGGCGGCGACGGCGAGGTCGGCGCGGCCGGCGCGCACCTCGTCGACGAGCGCGGCGAGCGCCTCGGCGCCCTCGAGGTCGCCGTCGCACAGCAGCACGATCGCCGCGTCGCGCGTCGCGGGGTCGGCCAGCAGCGCCCGCGCGCCGCGCGTCGCCGCGCCGCCCTTGCCCTGGTTGCGCGGCGAGCGGACGACCGTCGCGCCGAGCTCGCGCGCGACCGCGTCGGTCCCGTCGGTCGAGCCGTCGTCGGCGACGACGATGCGGGCGCCGGGCAGCCCGGCGCGCAGCCCCGCGACCGTGCGCGGCAGCCGCGACGCGGCCTGGTAGGCCGTGATCAGGACGACGACGTCGTCGGCGGTCGGGGCGGGGCGGTCGGCCATCGTGCGCGGCGGCTATTCTGCCGGCCCGCACCGCCGGCTGCGGCGCCGGCGGGACCCCCGGCCGATTGGAGGACCACGTGGCTGACGTCGAGGCGCACATCACCGGCACGGTGTGGAGGATCGAGGTGGCCGTCGGCGACACCGTCGAGGAGGGCGACACGGTCGTGATCCTCGAGTCGATGAAGATGGAGATGCCCGTCGAGGCCGAGGACCCCGGCGTCGTGAAGGAGATCCGCTGCGCCGAGGGCCAGGCGGTCTCCGAGGGCGAGACGCTGATCGTGCTCGAGTAGTGGCGCCCCCGTCCGACCACGCCGCCGACGGGCCGGCCGGCGCGCTGCGCGTCGAGGAGCCGGCGCCCGGCGTCGCGCGGCTGACGCTGTCGAACCCGGCCAAGCGGGGCGCGCTCGACCGCCCGCTGCTGGAGGCGCTCACGTCGACGCTCGCGCAGCTGGACGCGCGCTGCGTCGTGCTGACCGGCGAGGGGCGGGCGTTCTGCGCCGGCTACGACATCAGGGCGCTGATGGCCGACGGCTACGACGACCGCGACGGCCACCCGTTCCCGGCCGCGCTCGCCGCCGTCGAGGCCTACCCCTACCCGGTCGTGGCGGCGCTCAACGGCTACGCGATCGGCGGCGGGCTCGAGCTCGCGCTCGCCTGCGACCTGCGCATCGCCGCCGCGGGGGTCGAGCTCGGGATGCCGCCGGCCAAGCTCGGCGTCGTCTACGCCCACGCCGGCATCACCCGCTTCGTGGCCGCGATCGGCGCCGCCCGCACGCGCGAGCTGTTCCTCACCGGCCGGCGGATCGACGCCGCCACGGCCGAGCGGTGGGGCCTCGTCAACGAGGTCGTCCCGCCCGCGCAGCTGGCGGACGCCGCGCTCGCGCTGGCGCGCGAGATCGCCGCCAACGCGCCGCTGTCGCTGCGCGGCAACAAGGCCGCGATCAACGCCGTCGCGGCGGCCGGCGGCAGGCTCGACGAGGCGGTCGCGGCGCAGCTGGAGGCGGCGCGGCGCGCCGCGTTCGCCTCGGCGGACCTGCAGGAGGGCCTGCGCGCCTTCGCCGAGCGCCGCAGGCCGGTCTGGCGCGGCCGCTGAGCCCGCCGCCGGATTCCCGCAACGTGCGGGAATCGATGCCGTCCGACGGGCGACTTATGGTCACCGTGGACCGATCCAGAGGTTTGCCGCGATGCCGTCGTCCGCCATCTCCGAGCCCGCACGTCGTCCCGGCGCGCCCGCGGACCGGTCGCAGGAGGAGGCACGACGCGCGCAGGGACGCGCGCGAACCACGACCGTGCCCCGTCGCCGACGGGGGACGCCCACCGAGGGGGAGGCAGATGATCGAGATTGAGGCCCGGCTGGACGAGCTCGAGCAGCTCGGGCTGGGTCGCCGGACGCGGCTGGTGAGCGGCCCGCAGGGGCCGCGCGTGGTGCTCGACGGCAAGCCGGCGCTGCTGCTGTGCTCGAGCAACTACCTCGGCCTCGCCGACCATCCGGCGGTGCGCGAGGCCGCCGCCGACGCGGCGATGCGCTGGGGCGTCGGCGCCGGCGCGGCCCGGCCGGTCTCCGGCACGATGACGATCCACCGTCGCCTCGAGGAGCGCCTCGCCGCCTTCTCCCGCCGGCAGGCGGCGCTCCTGTTCGGCTCCGGGTACCTCGCCGCGGTCGGCGTCGTCGCCGCGCTCGCGCGCGCCGGCGACGTCGTCTTCTCCGACGAGCGCAACTGCGCCTCGATCGTCGACGGCTGCCGGCTCTCCGGCGCCGACGTCTTCATCTACGAGCACGGCGACGTCGAGCACCTCGAGTGGGGGCTGCGCGAGGCGGAGGGCCGCGGCGCGCTGATCGTCACCGAGGGCGTCTTCGCGCTCGACGGCGACGTCGCGCCGCTCGGCGCGCTGGCCGAGCTGGCGCAGCGCTACGACGTCCGCCTCGTCGTCGACGAGGGCGACGGGCTCGGCGCGCTCGGCCCGCAGGGGCGCGGCGCGGTCGCCGAGGCGGGCGTCGAGGACGGCGTCGACGCGATCGTCGGCACGCTCGGCAAGGCGCTCGGCGCCTACGGCGCGTACGTCGCGTGCGACCACCAGATGGCGCGCTACCTCGTCCACGCCGCCCGCACGGTCGCCCACTCGACCGCGCCGGCGCCGCCGGCGGTCGCCGGCGCGCTCGCGGCGCTGACGCTGCTGGAGGAGCAGCCGCGGCGGGTCGAGAAGCTGCAGGCCAACGCGCAGCTGCTGCGCGCCGAGCTCGCGAGCGCCGGCTTCGCCGTCGCGCGCGACGGGCGCACCCCGATCGTGCCGCTCGTCGTCGGCGAGGCGCGGGCGGCGGTGCGCGCGGCCGAGAAGGCGCTCGAGCGGGGCGTGCTCGTGCAGGCGGTCGTGCCGCCGGCGGTGCCGGCCGGGACGGCGCGGCTGCGGCTGGCCGTGATGGCCTCCCACTCGAGAGCCGAGCTGCGCGACGCCGCGCGCGCGCTCGCGCAGGCGGTCCGCGCCGTCGACCTGCGGCCCGACGAGGTGGGGGACGTGCCGGCGCTCGCCCTCCCGGACGCCGCGGCCGCGCGCGAGGCGGCGATCGCCGAGCCCGCGGGCGACCCGCTGGCGGAGCCGGCGGTCGCTGCGGCGGCGGCCGGCGCGCCGGCCCAGGTCGCGGCGCTGTGGGACGAGGCGGATGGCCGCTGGTCGGCCGCGCGCGGGCGCGACGGGCGCGTGCCAGTCGGCGTCGGCGCGCGGCCGTTCGACGCCGAGGCCGACGGGCTCGCCACGCCGGCGCGCATCTACGACCGGGCCGCCTGAGCGCAGCCGGCCCGGCGGGCGCGTCGGCGGCGCGCGGGCTGCGCGCGCCGGGCGCCGGGGCCGGCCGGCGGGCCGTGGGGCGTCGGACCTTCGTCCACCCCGCTCAAGCGCGGCGCCGCGGCGCCGATCTGCAGGGCATGCCCAGGCACCTGATCCCCGCGCTCGCCGTCGTCGCGCTCGCGCTCGCGCTCGGCGTGCCCGCCGCCGCGGCCCAGCCGGCGGCGCCCGCCGCCGCGGCGGCCGCCCGCAGCGCCGACGCGCTCGACGGCTGGGACGACGAGGACGCCTGCGTCGTCGACGACCGCTGCGACGAGGACGGGTGGGACGACGAGCTCGCCTGCGACGACGAGGACTGGGACGACGAGCTCTGGGACGAGCTCGACGAGGACGCGGCGTGGGCCGACGTCGCGCCGCTCGCGCTCGCCGCGACCGACGACGCGGAGCTCGACGACGAGCTCGACGGGGAGTGGTGCGAGGACGACGAGGCCGCCACGGCCGCGCCGCGGCTGACGGCGCTGCGCGCGACCGTCGCCGGGGCCGGGCGCAGGGCGCGCGTCCGCATCGCGTTCCGGCTCAGCCGCGCCGCGCGCGTGGCGCTGACGCTCGCGCCCGCCGGCAGGCGCGCGCGCCGCGGCGCGTGCGCGCGGACGGCCAGGCCGCGCCAGCGGCGCGCCGCCGGCGGGCGGGGCTGCAGGACGGCGACGGCGCCGCGCGGCGCGGTCGTCGTCGCCGGCCGGGCCGGTGCCAACCGCGTCGAGCTGCGGCGCTGGCGCGGCGCGCGGCTGGCGGCGGGGACCTACCGCCTGACCGCGACGCCGAAGGGCGCCGGCGCACGCGGCGCCCACACGACCTTCACGATCCGCTGAGGACCAGCTCCAGCGGCCGCGTGCCGCGGGGCGCACCGGCGGGCCGGCGTGCCGGCGGCCCGCCGCGCGCCTTCGCGCACCGGGGCGCGCCGGCCGGCCTGGCGCGCCCCGCGCGGCCGGCCGCCGCGCGGGCCGGGCGGGCGCTACTCCTCGTAGATCACGAAGTCCCGCTTGCGCGCGCCGCAGACGGGGCAGAACCACGTCTCCGGGATGTCCTCGAACGGCGTGCCGGGCGGGATGCCCCCGTCGGGATCGCCTTCCTCCGGGTCGTAGATGAACCCGCAGGACTCGCAGATCCACTTCTGGGAGGTCTGGGTGGTGCTCATGCCCGACACCGTAGCGCGCACCCGGTAGGGTGCGATCCATGGAGGCGCATCCCGGACTCGGCCCCGGCGAGCAGGTCAACCACGGCCCCGTCACGACGCCGCGGACCGCCGCGAGCGTGATCGTCGTGCGCGGCGGCGCCGCCGCGCTCGAGCTGCTGCTCGTGCAGCGCAGCCCGGGCGCCCGCTTCATGGGCGGCGTGTGGGTCTTCCCCGGCGGGGCGGTCGACCCGGGCGACGGCGCCGCGGACGACCCGGCGCAGCGCGACTGGGCGCTGCGGCAGGCCGCGCTGCGCGAGGTCGCCGAGGAGGCCGGCATCGCGCTCGGCGACCCCGAGCTGCTCGTCCCGTTCTCGCGCTGGATCACGCCGGCGTACCTCGTCACCCGCTTCGACACGTGGTTCTTCGTCGCCCCGGCGCCGGCCGGCGCCGAGCCGAGGGTCGACGGCGGCGAGTGCGTCGAGGCGCGCTGGACGACGCCGGCGGACGCGCTCGCCGAGCACCGCGCCGGCCGCCTGCCGCTCGTCTTCCCGACGATCAAGCACCTCGAGCAGCTCGCCGGCTTCGCGAGCGCCGAGGCGCTGCTCGCCCACGCCGCCGAGCAGGAGATCGTGCCGATCGAGCCGCGCGTCGTGACGGTCAGGGACCAGACGATGGTGCTGCTGCCCGGCGATCCCGGCTACGAGGCGGCCGGCCGCGGCCGCTGAAGCGCGGCGGCCGCCGTGCCGCGCCCGGGCCGGCGCGATGCCGGGGGGCGGCGGGCCCGCGGCGCTCGGCGGCGAGCCGCCGCGCCGCGCCCGGGCCGGCGCGAGCGCGCGGGACGGCGGGCCGCCGCGCGGCCGCCGCGCGGGCCGGCGCCGCGCGGACGCTGCGCTAGCGTGTCGCCGTGGCCCATCCGACGCGCACCGCGATCGGCAGCTGGAGCGGCGGGCGCTTCATGCGCTTCGGGGCGCCGCTCGACGACGAGCGGCTGACCGCGCTGCTGCGGCCCGACCCGATCGGCGCCGGCGGCGGCGTCCACACCGTCGTGACGGCCGACGTCTACGGCGCCGGCGCGGCCGACCGCGCGGTCGGACGCGCGCTCGCGGGGCTGCGGCGCGACGACTACGTGCTCGTCGGCGCCGTCGGCCACGACTTCACGGGCGGCCGCCGCGACGGCGCGAAGGGGTTCCCCCGCTTCACCGATCCGCGGCTGCGCGGGCCGGACGGCTACGCCGGCTACCTGCGCCGCGCGACGGAGGCGAGCCTGGCGCGGATCGGCGTCGACCGCTTCGACCTGCTCCTGCTCCACAACCCCGACCGCGTCGGCTACACGAGCGGGGCGGTGTGGGACGGGATGGCGGCGCTGCGCGACGCCGGGCTGACCGACCTGCTCGGCGTCGCGCCCGGGCCGGCGAACGGCTTCACGCTCGACCTGATCGACTGCTTCGAGCGGTTCGGCGACCGGATCGACTGGGCGATGGTGATCCTCAACCCGCTCGAGCCGTGGCCGGGCACGCTCGTGCTGCCGGCCGCGGCCGCCCACGGCGTGCGCGTGCTCACGCGCGTCGTCGACCACGGCGGGCTGTTCGCCGGCGACGTCCGGCCGGGCCAGCCGCTGGCGGCGCACGACCACCGCGCCTTCCGCCCCGCCGGCTGGATCGAGCGGGGGCTGGCGCGGATCGCGCGGATGCGGCCGGTCGCCGCCCGCCACCGGCTGACGCTGCTCCAGCTCGCCTGCCAGTGGAACCTGGCGCATGCGCCGGTCGCCTCCGTCGCGCCGACGCTGATCCAGGAGCTCGGCGACGACGCGACGCCGGTCGAGGCCAAGCGCGCCGAGCTCGCCGCGCTGCCGGCGCAGCAGCGGCTGACGCCGGCGGAGGTCGCGCAGCTGCGCGCGATCGGCGACAACGCCGGCACGATGGCGCTCAAGGGCGCCGCGCCCGACCACGCCGGCCCGCTGCTCCCCGACCGCTGGCCGCTGGACGACCACCTGCGCGCGCTCGCCGCCCGCTGGTCGATCGACCCCGCGCGCGACCTCGCCCCGCGCGCCTAGCCGCGCGCTGCGCCGCCACGCGGGTCGCCGTCCTGGATCGGTGGTCCATGAGACCACGCATCCAGGACGGCAACCCACTTGGGAGGACCCCGCACCCGAGTTTCGGCTCCAGCCGAAACTCGAAGGGAGCCGGCCCCCCGGTTCAGGACGACCCCGCACCCGAGTTTCGGCGCAGCCGAAACTCGAAGGGAGCCGGCCGCACAGCGGCCGGCTCCCCGCGGCCAGCTCCCCCTCAAACCGAGTTCCAGAAGTCGAGCCCGAGGCGGTCGAGCGCGTTCTGGGCCTCGACGTTGAGGCGCGTGAACTCGCCGGTCCAGATCAGCACGCCCATGACGATGAGGATCGCGCCGCCGATCCCGATCACGGCGCCGTAGTGGCGCCTGACGAAGCCGAACGCGCTCGTCGCGCGGCCGAACGCGAGCGACGTGGCCAGGAACGGGATCGCGAGGCCGGCCGAGTAGCAGGCGAGCAGCAGCGCGCCGCGGCCGGCCGACTCCGACAGCGCGGCGGCGCTGAGGATCGCGCCGAGCGTCGGCCCGATGCACGGCGTCCAGGCGATCGCGAAGGCGGCGCCGGCGATCAGCGGCCCGCCCGTGCCGGCGCGCGAGACGAGCGCGTGGACGCGGAACTCGCGCCCGAGGCGCGCGGCGAACGGCGCGACGAGGAAGAAGACGCCCATCGCGACGATCACGACCGCGGCGACCCGCTCGAGCAGCTCGCGGTGGTCGCTGAGGCTGCGGCCGACCGCGGTCGCGCCGAGCCCGAGCAGGATGAAGATCGTCGAGAAGCTCAGCACGAACAGCAGGCTCGGCACGAGCACCCGCCGCCAGCCGGCCGCGCGCGCCTCGTCCGGCGCGACGCCGGAGACGGCCGAGATGTAGCCGGGCACGATCGGCAGCACGCACGGCGACAGGAACGACACCAGGCCCGCCGCGATCGCGAGCGGGATGCCGACACCGTTGGCGGGATCCATCGCCGTCAAGGGTACCCCC
>ERZ777003.4260-NODE-4260-length-12341-cov-27.362608_pt1 | contig 12341 bp, 8 predicted proteins | sample MGYA00374956_ERZ777003 | MGnify/ENA primary metagenome ERZ777003 (study PRJEB29302, sample SAMN06268252) | bioreactor metagenome | isolation source: Joint BioEnergy Institute, California, USA | place: USA:Joint BioEnergy Institute, California, USA | collected... | reverse complement strand
TGGAGGCGCCGCCCGGATTTGAACCGGGGGTGGAGGTTTTGCAGACCTCTGCCTTACCACTTGGCGACGGCGCCCCGAGAGATCGGGTAAGAAAGAAAGAAAGAAGCCGGTGAGCCCCGGCTTCCCATCCGGACCAGAGGTCCGGGTGTCAGGAACTTAAGAGAGCGTTGGAGCGGGAAACGGGATTCGAACCCGCGACTTCGACCTTGGCAAGGTCGCACTCTACCACTGAGTTATTCCCGCCCTCGACAGCTTCTGGAGTTTACACAAACCCGCGCGTCGGAAGCAACCCTCTCCTCGCCCGTCACGCCCTGCACCACGTCGGTTGTCGCCTTGCCGCACGGCTCTTGCATCGCCGAATCCTCGAACGAGTTCCCGGACCGCGCATGGCCGCATCTCCGGCGCGCTCCCCAGGTCCGCACGCCGGAAGATGCCCCCGCGGACCGGAATTTTTCCAGACGACGGCGCCAGTCGGCGCCGTCCCGCGAGGAGGTCTATGGCTACCCGTCATCGACGTACGATTGCCGTCCTGCTGGCTCTCCTGGCAGCCCTGACGGTCGGCGCCCTCGCCGGTGCGCACTTCGCCGGTCAAAGCGAAGACAGCGACGTCACACCGCAGACACCCCGCACGCGCGCGGAGCGGCGCGACGTCCCGCCACTGCCCGGCGGCCCGCTCGATTCCGACACGTTCCGCAGCATCGCCGCCGCCGAAATGCCGATGGTCGTCAGTATCCGCACGCTGACCGAAGCCACCGTCCCGACGTCGGACTTCTTCGACTTCGGCTTCCGCGACGACCCGCTCCGCCGCTTCTTCGGCCTGCCTGGTCTGCCCCGCTACGAGGAGCGCATTCTCGAGGGCGCCGGCACCGGCTTCGTCATCGACGGCGATGAGCGGCTCGTGCTCACCAACAACCACGTGGTCGAAAACGCCACCGACATCCGCGTCGTCCTGTTCCCGGATCCGGAGTCGGCACCGGGCGACACGCGCGAGTACCGCGCGCGCGTGCTCGGCCGCGACCCGCTCACCGACAGCGCCCTGCTCCAGGTGACGGCCGATGTCTCGCTGCCCGAGGCGCGGCTCGGCGACTCAGACGCGATGCGGCCCGGCGACTGGGTGATGGCCATCGGCAATCCGTTCGGCCTCTCGCACACGGTCACCGTTGGCGTCATCAGCGCCACATCGCGCCCCTTCCCGCTCGAAGGCCGCCTGCAGCGCGTCCTGCAGACCGATGCGGCCATCAACCCCGGCAACTCGGGCGGTCCGCTGCTCAACGTCCGCGGCGAGGTGATCGGCATGAACACCGCCATCGTCAGTCCGGGCGGCGGCAACGTCGGGATCGGCTTCGCCGTCCCGATCAACCTGGTCCGCGAGCTGATCCCCAGCCTCCGCTCGGGCGACGTCCGCCGGGGCCGCATCGGCGTTCAGATCCGCGCCGTGCCCTCCAACGCCCGCGAGGCGCTCGGCCTCAGCACCGGCGTCCCGGGTGCCCTCGTGGTGTCCGTCGAGCCCGACAGTCCGGCCTCGCGCGCCGGCATGCAGCCGGGCGACGTCATCGTGTCGTTCGACGGCGAGGACATCGATTCGCCCGACGAGCTCGTCGATCTGGTGTCGAACGCCGAACCGGGCCGGAGCGTCCCGGTACGCGTCGTCCGCAACGGCCAGCCGCAGGAGCTGCAGCTGACCCCGGACGAACTGCGCCTGACCGACGACCGCGTCGGTCGCAGCCGGTCCTCGCGCACGCCCGAGGGTTTCGGCCTGACCATTGCGCCGGTTACCGCCGACGTCGCCCGGCAGCTGGGGCTCGAGAACCGCAACGGCGCGCTCGTCACCAACGTCCGCCGCGGCAGCCCGGCCGCCGAAGGCGGCGTCCGCCCCGGCGACGTCATCGTCGAGGTGAACCGCCAGCCGGTACGCAGTGTCGACGACGTCGTGAGCCGGCTGCGCGCCATTCCCGAGGGTGGAACGGCCTTCCTGCTGGTCGTGCGCGACGGGCAGGAGCTGTTCCTCGTCCTGACGCGCGATTCGTAGCGGCGCCGCGATCGGGCCACGGGCCGCCAGCGACCGTTCGCCGTCGCCTGGCGGCCCGCTTGCATCTGTGGCGGATATGCGAGGCACCGATACACGTCAGGCCGCGGGAATCCGCGGCGAATCGCTCGCCCGCGCCGAACTGGAGCGCCGGGGGTACGCAGTTACTGCCACCCGCTACCGCACCCGGTTTGGAGAAATCGACATCATCTGCGAGCGCGGCGACGTCGTGGTGTTCGTAGAGGTGAAAGCCAGGCGCAGTGCCCGACGCGGGACGGCGGCCGAGTCCATCCCGCTCTGGAAACGCCGCCGCATCGCGGCCATGGCGCTCGACTATCTGGCCTGGACCGGCCGGCCCCACGCCCGCTGCCGGTTCGACGTCGTCGCCATCGACGGCCTGGGCACCGAAAGACAGACGATACGGGTCATCGAAAACGCTTTCGAACCGGGCCGCTGGTAGCCGCGTAATATGAGGGGGATGGCCGCTTCGCGCCCTCACCCCCAGGTGCTGCCCCACGTCGGGTCCGTCGACACCAGCGGGGAAGAACAGACACGGATCGTCAGAGCCAGCACGCCCCCGGGCGAGCCCGAGCGGCGTGCGAGCCCGGTCGGGATCCCGCCGAAGTTCATCGAGATTGCCGGGAAACGGCTGTGCGGCATCTCGATCTTCGTCGCCGCCATCACGCTGGCGTTCGCCCTGCTCCATGCGCTCGTCGATCCGTCGATGGCGTCGCTCTATCGGAGCGACCCGGTCGTGCGGCTCGTACTGCTCGCCATGGTGCTGCTGTCGGTGGGCATCGCCGCGCTGCGGCACCACCGCGTCGTTGCCGCCCGCACGCTGCTCGTCATCGGCATGGTGTTCGAAGTGACGATCGCCTTCTGCATCGCCATGCTCGAAACGACCCTGCCGTTCGATCCGTCGCATCCGGTCCGCGGAATCCCGTCGGCAGCGGTGTGGATTCTGGCCGTCGGTCTGCTCGTGCCCAAGCGGCCGATGTGGACCGCCATCGTGGCGCTGGCTGGCGTGAGCATGTGGCCCGTCGCGTATGCCATCAACGTCTGGCTGCGCGAGCTGCCGCCGCTGCCGACCGAACGGCTGGCCCTCCACCTCGGCCAGATGTACTCCATCGCCCTGTTCACCGCGATCGTCGGACGACGGACGTTCGGACGCGAAATGGAGGCACACAAGGCGCAGGATCTCGGGGCCTACCACCTGGTCGCGCTCATCAGCCGCGGCGGGATGGGCGAGGTGTGGCGCGCGCGGCACAAGATGCTGGCGCGCGAGGCCGCCATCAAGATCGTGCGCAGCGACATGATCGCACGCGCGCCGGCGCAGGCCGCCGATCTGGCCGTGCGCCGCTTCGAGCGCGAGGCGCGCGCGACGGCGAGCCTGCAGAGCCCGAACACCGTCTACCTGTACGACTTCGGCACGGCGCGCGACGGCAGCTTCTACTACGTGATGGAGCTGCTCGACGGCATCAGCCTGCAGAAGCTCGTCGCCTCGTTCGGCCCGCAGCCGGCCGGTCGCGTCGTCCATTTCATGAAGCAGGTGTGCCGATCGCTCGAGGAGGCTCACTGTCGCGGGCTCGTGCACCGCGACCTGAAGCCGTCGAACCTGATGGCCTGCAAGGTCGCGCTCGACTTCGACGTCGTGAAGGTCCTCGACTTCGGCCTGGTCAAGCCGACCGGCCGCGAGGATCTGGAGCTGACGGCCGACGGCGTCTCGGCCGGCACGCCCGCCTATATCGCGCCTGAGGTGGCGCTCGGCGAACGCGAGATCGATGGCCGCGTCGACATCTACGCCCTCGGCTGCGTGGCCTACTACCTGCTCACGGGCCAGCTCGTCTTCGACGAGCCGACGGCGACGGCCATGTCGATCGCCCACGTGCAGCGGCCGGCACCGCCGCCCTCGACGCGATCGGAACTGCCGATTCCGCCGGCCCTCGAGCGCCTCGTGCTCCAGTGCCTCGAGAAGAACCCGGCGGATCGTCCGCAGAGCGCGCGCGACCTGCACCGGATGCTCGAAGAGCTCGAGGACGTGCCCCCGTGGACCCGGGCCGACGCGGCCGCGTGGTGGCGGACGCACCTGCCCGAATCGTCGACGCTGCGGACCTGCACGGGTGAACAGCAGCAGGACACACCCGCAGTCGTCCAGGTGGCCTGAGGCGCGGCCGTGACCGCGCTGCGCCCGACACTCCGCTGGGCCGCGGCCGTCGCCGCGCTGATGCTGGCGCATCAGGTCGCCGCCAAGGCCGTCCGCGATTCATTCTTCCTGCTGGTCTTCCCCGCCACGAGCCTGCCGCTCATGGTGATGGCGGCCGCCGCCGTGTCGGTCGCCGCCGTACCGGTCTACGCGCAGCTGCTGGCCCGCTTCGGCCCGGCCCGGCTCGTGCCGGCCGGCTTCCTGCTGAGCGCGGCCGCGCACGTGGCCGAGTGGTCCCAACCCGCCCTCACACCGGCCGTCGCGGTCGTCATCTATCTCCATCTGGCCGCGCTCGGATCGCTCCTGCTCTCGGGCTTCTGGTCGCTGGCCGCCGAAGCGTTCGATCCGATCACGGCCCGTCGCACGTACGGGCGCATTGCCGCCGCCGGCACCCTCGGCGGTATTGCCGGCGGGCTGGCCGCCGAGCGCATGGCGGTATGGCTCCCGCCCGGATCGCAGCTGCTCATGCTCGCGGTGCTGCACACGGCCTGCGCCGCGCTGACGCTCCGAACGGCGCCCGAGACGCCGATCGGCTCGGGCGCGCGAGGAGCGCTGGGCCTCGAGTCGCTCCGCGAGCTCCCGCACCTCAAGCCGGTCGCGCTGTTCGTCGTGCTCGGCACCGCCAGCGCGTCGATCCTCGACTTCCTGTTCAAGTCGGAGGCCGCCGCCCGCTTCGACGGGGCGAGCCTGCTCCGTTTCTTCGCCATCTTCCACGTCGCGACGCAGACGCTCACGTTCGTCGTCCAGAGCGTGGCGACCGAACGCGCCCTGGTCCGCCGTGGGGCGGGCGATGCCGTCAGCGCCCTGCCGATCAGCGTCGGTGCAGGTGCCGCAGCGGCGCTGCTCGTCCCGGCCCTGCCGCTGTTCACCGCCGCGCGCGGCCTCGAAACCGTCATCCGCGGCTCGCTGTTCCGCAGTGGCTACGAGCTGCTTTTCAGCCCGATGCGCCCGGCCGACAAGCGGCGCGCGAAGGCATTCCTCGACGTGGCCTGCGACCGCGCCGGCGACGCGCTCGGCGCCGGCATCGTTCAACTGCTGCTGGCGGCCGCGCCGGCGTTCCTCGTATCACAGCTGCTCGGCGTCGTGCTCGTGACGGCGGTGCTGAGCGCGATGATTGGCCGCCGCCTCAACGGCCTCTACGCCCGACAGGTCGAGCGGCGGCTCGTCGACCACGCCGAGGCCGTCGTCGACGACCTGCACGCGACCGGCTGGCGCACGCAGCCCTCGACGCTCGCCCTGCCCCCGCCGGCCGCATCGGCCCCGGCCGACATGGAGCCGGCGCCCCGCGTCGAGATCGACGAGGCGATGACGCGCCTCGCGGCGCTGCGCTCGGGGCGCCTCGATGCCGTCACCAGGGCCCTCGAAGCCGGCGGACCGTTCGACACGCCGCAGCTCGCGCAAATCGTCACCCTGCTGGCGTGGGACGATGCCCGGCCGCATGCACACCGGGCGCTCGTCGCGCACGCGGCGCACCGGGTCGGCATGCTCGTCGACTTCCTGCTCGATCAGGAGACGCCATTCGCCGTGCGCCGGCGCCTGCCGCGCGTGCTCGCCGAGCTGCCGTCGCAGCGCGCGGTTGACGGCCTGCTCGCCGGCCTCGACGACTCCCGCTTCGAGGTGCGCTACCGGTGTGGTCGGGCACTCGATCGCATCCTCGAGTCACACCCGCAGCTGACGATCGACGCCTCCCGCGTGTACGCCGCGGTCGCCCGCGAGCTCCACGTTCCAGCCTCGATCGCGCGCAGCTATGTCGTGATCGATCCGGACGATGGTGATTCGAACGGGACGCTGGAACCGGTCGGTCCGCGGCAGCGCAATGTGGAGTACGTGTTCTCGCTGCTGGCCACCGTGCTGCCGAGAGCGCCGCTCAAAGCGGCGTACCGCGCCATTCACTCGGACGATCGTCTGCTGCGCGGTCTGGCGCTGGACTTTCTCAACGGCACGCTGCCGCCGCAACTGCGCCCGTCGTTCTGGGCGCTGCTCGGCGCCGACACGTCGTCGATCGGTCAGCTGGATGCGTCGCGCGCGGCCGACGCGCTGCTCGAAAGTCAGCAGCAGCCGGTCACCGCGTCTGAGCCCGATGCTCCCGGGCAATCCGGGCCGACACCATCAGCCACAGAACCGTCAGGGCCACGTTGAGCCAGGCGAAGGCGCCGACGCTCGCCTCGAGGAGCGTGCCGATGCGCACGACGCCGGCCTGGAGCAGATCGCCCACGCGGACGCCGAACGTCTCGATGGCCATCTTGGCCTTGTACTTCGCTTCGCGGGTGGTGGGCAGGAACAGCGCGTGGCGCACGGTGTTCTGCACCGAATAGTTCGTGCTGTTCTCGGCGATCTTCATGATCCGCACGACGCCCATGATCGGGGCGACGGCAATGACCGAATAGCTCACGAGCGACAGGATCGGCAGGACGAACAGCGAGCCCCGCACACCGAAGGCACGAAGCAGGCGTGAGGTGACGAACAGCTGGAGCAGCAGGCCGACGAGGTTCACGCCGCTGTAGAAGCTGCCGTAGAAGACGCCAACATACTGCTGCCGCTCGGCGAGCAGCTCCGGCGCGTCGCCAAAGCGCGCGGCGGCCGCGTCGACCACCAGCCGGCCCAGGATGTACTCGCCGGTCGTGTTCACGACGTTCAGCAGGACGGCGAGCACGGCAATCCAGGTGAGGTAGCGCGAGCGCCCGATGAGCGCGAACGCCCCGTCGGTTCCGAGCGGTTCGTCGGCGCCGCGTGCACCGTCCGGATCCGGCGTCCGCCGCTCGCGCGCGTTGACCCATGCCGTGATGCCGAGGCAGCCGACGAGCAGCGCGGCGCCCACCAGCATCATCGTGTACGGCGTGGTCTCGAGCATTTCGACCAGCGCGACGGCTGCGGCCGCGCCGAGCCAGGCCCCGAGCGAGCTGCCCACGCCGATGAACGGGAACAGCCGGCGCCCCTGCCCTTCGGTGTAGATGTCGTTGGCGAACGACCAGAATTGCGCGATGACGAACAGGTTGAAGATGCCGACCCAGATGTAGAAGACCACGCCCTCGCGCACGCCGGCCGCGCCCGCCAGCGAGAAGACGACGAGGTTGGCGGCAAAGAAGAGCGTGGTGAGCGTGATCAGCCGCATCCGCGACACTTTCGTCGACAGCCACCCGTAGACGGGGACGGCAACGAGCAGCACCAGCGCCTGCGCGGCTGCCGCGTAGGCGCGTGTCTCGGCGCCGCCTTCGGTGAGCACCAGCTGCTCGCGGACCGTCTTCAGCAGGTAGTACGTGCCGAGCAGCAGGAATACGTTGGCGGCCAGCAGCAGCGCGCTGACGCCCTCGCCGGCGCGCACGTCGGCGAACACCGACAGCACGCGCTCGAGGCGGCTGCGCGTCCCGTCCTGCAGGGAGCGGAACGACGGGAACGACTGGTGGGAGGTCAGCTCCGGATGCGTGATCAGGGTGCGACGGTCGCTCATGGATCGCTGCTGTGGACAGCCGTCTCGCGGAACAGCCCGACCGGCTCCCAGCCGTCCGATGTGCGTCGGAAATACAACTCGACCGGCGAAGTCCAGTGGGGGTAGCCGGGGTGCTCAGCGTGCACCCGCACGGCCACGTAATCACCTTCGACGAGCAGGCCCGGCGGTGCGTTCCCGATCGGCGCGCCCGAACGCTGGGGCGGCCCGACCGGCGTGTGCCGATCGCGCTCGTTGTCGAACCGCGACCACTGCAGCACGTAGGCGTCCGGCGGCCCGGCCACGCCGGCGTCGACCGCCGCGTTCGAGAACCGGAGCGTGCCGTCAGCGTCGAGCCGCGGGTCGACGATGGGCGTCACGGCGGGCAGCCAGGCCCGTGCGATGGCGTCGCGCCGTGCAGCCAGTGCCTCGACGATCTGCTCTGCCGCCGCAGGATCCGAATACCGGGCCTTGGCCACGATGGCACGGAGGATCTCGTCGGAAAAGCGAACCACGCGCCGCGCGGCCCAGAAGGCATCGGCCGGCTGCATGTTTTCGAACGCCGGATTCGGATATTCCGGCCGCCAGGCAACGGGATCGAACCCGTCGCCGGTGAACGGGCCCGCCGCCGGCGCGACCCGCGGCGCGCGGCCCCGCGCCCACGGCGGCCGCCACAGACCGAACGTGAGCAGGGTCCGGACGTCGGGCCCCTTCTCAATCAGGTACGCGTGACCCGACCGCGGTTCGTTCGGTCCGGTCGTGGCGCTGCCCATGATCGATCCGAAGTCGAACATGTAGTGGCGGAGATACTGCGCGCCCGGCGGGCCCTCGAGCATGTCGAGCGTGTTGTTCGCCCGCGAGTCGTCGTGCGCCAGCCAGGCGGCAAACACCCGCGCGCCGCGCAGCTCGCGTCGATGTTCGTGCGGATGGATGTCGTTCGGATCGTCCGGTCTGGTGCCGTAGTAGCGGAACCGCCCACGCGGGGTACCAGGCGCAAAACGACTCGCGATCGCGCGATACGTCCCGTCGGGGCGCCGCGCCGCCCGCCGCAGCACCCGGTGCAGATCGTCCCGCGTGAACGGCCGCTCTCCCCCGCCCGGCTCGCGAATCGTTGCCGTCGGCGCAATACTCACTCGCGACGGATCGACCGACACGAGATAGTTCTCGACGACGTGGTAGCCGAGCGCGTGATAGATGGCGGTGCCGATAATCTCGGCACCGGTGGCGAGTTCAGGATAGTCGGGCGGATCGAACTCCACCTGAAAGATCTGGCCGCCCGGATCACCGGCGACCACGGCGCGGAAGCCCGGCTGCAGGCCGCTGTTCTTTGCGGCGACGATCACCCAGTCGCGCGGATCGAAGTCGATCAGCCGGTCCGGCCCCCGGACGATCTCGTCGACCGTCATCGTGCCGCGGCCGATGCGCTCGACGAACCACATCGAGTCGGGCACTTCGTCCATCGTGTTCACGTTGACCGCCGGAATCGGCCGTCGGTCGCCGGGCAGTCGGAAGGTGTGGCGCAGGAAGTCGTAGTACTGGCTCAGTTCCTGTTCCGATACACCGCCCGCGTCGGCCACCGTGTCGGGATCGACACGTACCGGATCGTCGGGCCGGAAGCGTGGACCGCGCGCGGCATCGGCCGCCGCGTCAACGGCCCAGCCGATGGCCAGGACCGCGCTCACGGTGCACAGCCATCGCGTCAGTCGCCCGCGCGTCGTCCACCCACCCACGTCAGAAGACTCCACTGAGCGCGACGATCAGTCGCGGCCCTTCGCCGCCGAAGGCCACGTCGGCGCGGAGCACGACGAGCTCGCGGTATCCGGCGCGCAGGCCGAAGCCCACACCGCCCCGCAGCCGATCGGCCCGCATCGCCCGCCAGGCGGGCGCCACCTGCCCCGCCTCGGCAAACAGCGCCCCGCTCACGAACGGGTTGACGACGTAGCGATACTCGGCCTGCAGGAGCAGCGCGTTCGTGTCGCGGAACCGCTGCCGTTCGTAGCCACGCAGCGACCGGCTGCCCCCCAGCGTCGGCTGCAGGTAGAACGGCACGCGGCTGCCGTCGGCGGCCGCCACCTGCTCGGCCCTGAGCCGCAGCGCCACGATCCGCTCGCCGCGCCAGACTGGCAGGAACCGCTGCACGTCGACGCGCGTGGCCGAGAAGTCGTACCCACGCCCGTCCGCATCGCGATACCAGCGTCGACCGGCCTCCACGTACCAGCCGGGCCGGCGCGCATCGTCCCGTCGATCGATGACGAGATCGACACCCGCGTGCGTGAATCGTGTCCGTTCGCCGAGCGCCGGAATCGCACCTTCGACGTACTGCCGCACCTGCAGGTCGACGTCCGACCAGTCGTCGCTCAGCAGCTCGACCCCAAGGACGTCGTCCTCATCGTCGAAGTCGAGATCGAGGCGGGCCGGGTCGAATCGTGCGAAGCCGCCGGAGGCTTCGACCGTCAGCCAGCCCGTCGGGCGGAACATGAACGCGGCGCCGGCACGACGCTCGTCGAGATCGAAGTCCGAGTCGAACTCGGGGGTCGCATCCGGGCCCAGGCCGAAGAACTGCTGGTTCGCGTGGCGTTCCACGGCCACGCCCACAGACGCGGCGACGGGATTCTCACGCCGTCTGTCCGAGTGCCATTGCAGATCCGCCAGCCAGGCACCGCCAATGGATCCCAGCGCCCGAAGGTCGATGGCGCCGCCCCGCGAATCGTCGATGCGATAGCCACCGCCAAGGGCCAGCAGACTCCCTTCGGACAGACCGCCCGCCTGCACGAACCACCCGGCCGCCGGATTGAAGATGCGCTCGAGCAGTCGCGAGTCCTCGACGTACAGCAGCAGCACTTCGGCGCGCGCCGGCTCGTTCGGCTCGAGCGCCTCGGCCTTCGCGCGACGGAGCGCGATCAGTTCTTCGGTCCGCGTGGGAACCGCGGGGGACTCGTCGTCGGGCGCCTGCGCGCCGGCCGCCACGGGCCGCAGCACCAGCCATGCGACGACGACCAGCGCGCACCACCACGCTGTGGTACGGCTGTCCCGCTGCCGGCTCACGCGGCCCCCTGAGACGCCGGCTCTTCGACCGCGGGATACGACAGCGACGTCGCCCCATCCTCGATCGTGAGCCGAATCGCCAGCCGATCGATCTGGCGACCGCGCCGGTCGCGACACCGCACGGTTGCGACGAGACGGTCTCCCGAATCTTCGATGCGGAGCTCGCCGAACTGCCCGCGCCCGGCCCGTGCGCCGAGACTGTAGGGACCGCCCTTCCGGCGCCGGAATCGATCGAACGCCGCGGCGTGCGCCACGACGAAGCCGCGCCCGGTCGGCCCCGGGGCGTACTGACTGTTCGTGCCGTCGTCGATCGCCGCCATGTGCGCGTCGCCGCTGATCATCAGCAGCCGGCCGGTAAGGCCGAGCCGCTCGATGTGCGCGGCAATCAGTGCCCGTTCGTCGGCGTATGGTGCCCAGCCTTCCCGCGTCGACTCGTCGGCCTTCGTGATCCACGGCACGGGATTGGCCCAGACGACAAGCGGAGCGCGGCGGCTGGCGTCTTCGAGCTGCGCGAGAAGCCATTCCCGCTGTGCCGCCCCGAGCATCGACGGCGAAGACGACTCCTCCGGGCGCTCGCGTGCCGATCGTGAATCCGTCACGATCACACGCACGCGGCCGAGGTCGAACGCCTGGTGGAGCGGTCCTTCGGAACCGGCGCCAAGCGGGTAATGCGGAACGCACGCGCGATACGCCGCATGTGCGGCCGGCGCGCTCGACGAGTGCCGATCGCTGTCGTCACCGCCGAAGTCGTGGTCGTCCCAGACGTAGGCTACGGGCGTCCCGCGATAGCACGCGCTCTGCCGCGGCGACATCAGACACCGATCGTACGCCTGGTGGAACAGCGCCGGCTCGTTCCGTGCGATGTCCTCGTAGTGGAAGTCGCCCATGTGGATCAGCAGATCCGCGCCGACCGCGCCCATCGTCTCCCACACGCGCGCGTTCGATCCCGTGCTCGCGCACGACCCGAACAGGACGACCGCATCGTGCGGCCCGTCGTTCATCGTGCGGAACCGGCCCGTCGTCGCCCACGCGACGCCGTCCAGCAGGATGTCGTAGATGTACGTGGTGGCGGGGCGCAGCCCGACGATGTCGAAGCGCGCGATGTGCCACTCCGGAATCAGCCGGGGCTCGACGAGCGTCCCGGCTCCGCCAGCGACCGGACGCACCCTGAGCCGGACGGATCCGCTGCCGCCGAGCACTCTCGCGACGACGGTGGCCGACGACGAGGTCACCGCGCCTGACCACATCCAGCGGACGATGCCGGGCGCCTGGGCATCGAGCACCGGGTCGAAGCGGCCGATACGAACGGGGCGGAGCAATCCCGCGGCGACCGCGGCGGCTCCCCGGAGCCACTGACGCCTGTTCATCGGCACACGCCTGTGGAGAGCGGTTCACGGGCCGCGACCCGTGAACCGCGGCTGTTACTGCTTCTTTGTCGACCGGGTGGACTTGCGTGCCCCGGTCGTCTTGGACGCCCGCGTCGTCTTGGCGCGGCTCGTGGTGGAGCTCCGCCCCGAACTCGTCCGGGTCGACGCGCTGCGGCCCGACGCGCTCCGGCCGGTCGAGGTGCGCGTCGTCGCGCTGCCGCTCCGCCGGCCGGCGGCCCGCCGCGCGCGCGCCGGCGCGAGATCGCTGTCCTCTCC
>ERZ777003.4259-NODE-4259-length-12350-cov-11.874583_pt1 | contig 12350 bp, 9 predicted proteins | sample MGYA00374956_ERZ777003 | MGnify/ENA primary metagenome ERZ777003 (study PRJEB29302, sample SAMN06268252) | bioreactor metagenome | isolation source: Joint BioEnergy Institute, California, USA | place: USA:Joint BioEnergy Institute, California, USA | collected... | reverse complement strand
TGCCGCCGGTGAAGGACTCGAAGCCTTCCGTCAACACGGCTGCGTTTACGGCAGCGCTGAGGCTGAACGCACTGAGTGCGACGGTAGCGAGGGATGATTGCAGGCGAAGAGCGGTCATTGTTTCCTCCTGAGAGACGGTAAGTGGATGTGTCGCGCGGTCGGTGGCCCGTTGATCGTGATACCCTTGGGGCCCAAACCGCCGGCTATGGACTCTTGAAGTTGTAGAACTTGCCTTGGCTGCGTTCGACGCGGTCGATGACGCCGGTGTGGCCGTCGGCAAAGACGACATTGGCGACGCCGGTCATCTCGGCGGCTGTGCCGTAGTTCCGCCCTGTGCCGTGATGGAGGTCCGGCAGAACCAAGACGTCACCGTTGCGGACGATCGGGGAATAGGCTGAGGGATGCACCGACTTGTCGGCGAACAGGATGATCTCGTAAGGCCGGCGGATCTGCGAGACCTTGTAGTTCATCGGCGTGTCCCTTCCCATGTCGAACTGGTAGTTCATGCCGTAGTTGATGACATTGGCCCCGGTGCGATCGCCCGGAAAGCGGGGCACAGGTACAGCTCAGCCGTCCGCCAGCTCGTGGTGGAGTACTGAACCTTGATGTACGGCTCGATCTGCTTCAGCCAGTCTTCGATGCGCGGATTGTTCGGGTCATCGGGGTCGGGGTCGTACTCGGTATCCGCACGCGGCAGCACGCCTCGCCAGTCGTTGGCATACAGCAGGGCGCAGGTGCCGATCTGGCGGAGGTTTGTCTGGCATTGCAGATCCAGCGCCGCTGCCCGCGCCTTGTTGAGGGCCGGTAGAAGGATCGAGATCAGCAGGGCGATGATGCCGATCACAACAAGCAGCTCGACCAGCGTGAATCCGCGCGCGCACGCAGTGCGGGCATGTGACGGAGCGGAAGAGCGACAGCCGGCAGAGTGGAGGGCATGATGTGTCACGGTCAGGCTCCGGTGGTGGACTCGCCGATCACCAGCAACGGCTCAATCCGGTCACTCCTGGCCGGCTCGGCGGAGGGTTTCTTTTCCATATGTGCCTGCAACAGCCCCAGAAGCTTTTCAGCGTACAGCAGAGGGCGGCGGTCGACGGTGGTCAGGGTGACGGGCGAGAAGAACGACGTAGGCATCTGCCCGCAGCCGGCGATGGCGATGTCGCGGCCCACCTTCAGGCCCTGTGCCTGGGCTTCAAGGATCGCCCCAATCGCCAGCGGATCGGAGTAGGCCACCACGGCGGTGGGTCGCGGATTCATGCGCATGGCCTGGTGCAGCAGCTCCCGGCCCGCGGGAACCGCATGGGCTGGATGATTCTGGTTGACGTACTCGGGGAAAACGCCGCGCGGGCCTTCGATGCCGGCGCCGTCCCGCTGCAGGGAGATGATCTCCAGCTCGGCGTCGCCGCCCTGAGCGGCGATTTCTTCACGGATACTCGCCACCCAGGACTGCATCTGCGGCCCGAACGGCCGGACGGCCGGGATCAGACCGCCGATCCGCCGGTGCCCCAGACTCAGCAGGTGCCGTACGACCAGTTTGATGCTCTGCTGCATCGGATGCTCCATGTACGGCAGGCCTGAGCCTTCGATCGGGTTGCTGTAGAGGACGACGGGCGTGCCCTCGGCCACGATCCGGCGGAAAAAGGAGTTTTCCGGCACGTCTTCCCAGCGGGCGTAGCCGACCTTGGCGATCACGCCATCGACGCGCGAGGCGAGCATCCCGGCAAATGCCCGGTCCTCCAGCTCGGTGTCGAACTCGGTGAGGGCGATCTGCAGTTCGTTGCCGCCCGATTCGGTGAGGCGGAACAGGTGCTGGACGACCTCGACATAGGGGCTGTAGACCACGTCCGGCACCATCAGGCCGATGACGCCGGTGCGACCCTTGCGCATCCGCTGGGCGTTGCGGTTGGGGATGTAGCCCATCTTGGCGGCCTGCTCGAGGACGCGCTGGCGTGTGCGCATGGAGACGGTTCCCCGCCGGCCCAGGGCTTGGGCGACGGTGGAGACCCCCAGGTTCAGCTCATTGGCAATCTCTTTTATTCCAACAGCCATCGTTCTGCCTCAGGCATGCAACGTTGTATAACATGCCATCTGAATCTGTAGATTCAAGAAAAATCTCAATATTTCAGGGAATGCATCGATGTATGCGATCTCGGCGGTGGCCGCTCGCCGTGGCCGCGCCTGACCGTGGGGGTGATGCAAGATATTGAAATGTCTGGAGCCATGACACTTGCCGTTCAGGACGCTGGCAGTCCTGTGCCAACAGGCCAGCCGATTCCGGGAGCATGTAAGTTCCTGGTTTGTGAGGATTTGATCTACTATGTCGAGCCACTGGATGGCCCGTGGCCGTCAGGAGACGATGAAGCCAAGGAACATGCCTTTGCAGACTAACACAACGGAAAGTCGTATCTCAGCCTGTCCAACCTGTGGGGGAACCGACCTCCAGGCCGTCTACCGCATCAATCAGGTGACGGTCCACAGCGTCCTGCTGATGCCCACGCGCGAGGAGGCGCTGCGCTATCCTCGTGGGGACATCGAGCTGACCTTCTGCCGTTCGTGCGGATTCGGATTCAATGCCCTGTTCCGCCCCGAGCTGCATGAGTATTCGCCCCGGTACGAAGAGACGCAGCATTTTTCGCCGACGTTCAACCGCTTTGCCGACGGGCTGGTGGATGCCTGCATCGAGCGCTACCGGCTGGGGCCGGACAAGACGGTGCTGGAGATCGGCTGCGGCAAGGGCGAGTTTCTGGTGCGCCTGTGCGAGAAATCGGGCTGCCGCGGGATCGGCATCGATCCGGCGTATGTGCCCGGGCGCCTGAAAAGCCCAGCCCTGGATCGCGTGCAGTTCATCCAGGAGCTGTACCGCGACGAACACGGCGACCTGGAAGCCGATCTGGTGATCTGCCGGCACACGCTGGAGCACATCCAGCCGACGCTCGATTTCGTCCAGCGCGTGCGCCGCAACATGCGCAAACGGCAGCACGTGGATTTCTTCGTCGAAGTGCCCGATGCGACGACGACGGTGCTCCAGCCGCTGGGCTTCTGGGATGTCTACTACGAGCACTGCTCGTATTTCTCGGGCGGTTCGCTTGCCCTCCTGTTTCGTCAAGCCGGGCTGGGGATCACGCAGCTCGAACGCTGCTATGGCGACCAGTACCTGCTCATCAGCGGCCGGCCGGGGGATGGGCAGGAGACGCAGACCTGGCCGCTGGAGCGGGATCTGGAGGCGCAGCTCGCCCACATCGAGCGGTTTGCGCAGATGGTTCATCGCCGAATCGCGCAATGGCGGGAGACGGTCCGCGATCGCTGCCGGCGCGGGCAGCGCGTGCTGGTGTGGGGCGGCGGTTCCAAGGGGGTGGCGTTCCTGCAGACGACCGGCCTGACGGAAGCGGAGATTCCGTTTGTTGTCGACGTGAACCCGCACAAGCAGGGGCGCTTCATGCCCGGCACGGGGCATGAGGTCATCTCGCCGGCGCGCGCAGCCGAGTTGCGGCCCGATGCCGTGATCGTCATGAACCCGATCTACACCCGCGAAGTGGCTGCGGACCTGGCATCACGCGGCGTTCAGGCGGACATGCTGCCGTTGGAAGACGCCACGAGCGCCGATCCGCCGGTATGACCGGGCTGAGCAGTTCCCGCCGCCGGCTGGGGCCCGCTAGTGCTTCTGCGTCAGGCCGATAGTCACACTCGCATCGCGGTAGGCGCTGTTGATGGTGGCTGCGGCTTCGGCGAAGAGGCCACCATCGGCGATGCCGATGGTGAACGTCTGCACGCCTGTCAGGTGGGCGCTGGTATCCAGACCGCGGCCGAACCCGAAGACGGTCATGTTGCCATCCATCAGCCAGTAGCTGTCAACGGTGTTGTCGTTGGCATGCTGCGCCATGAAGAGGTAGCGGTCGATGCCGGCATCGCCGAAGTACAGCCACGCACTGCCGTTCGTGGAACCGATACCCTGCGGCTCGTCCCAGCTCTGGCTGATCGTGGTGACGGTGCCGTCGGATCGGACGATGTAGTCGTTTGCGGTCACACTGCCGCCCGGCGTGCCCTCATAGAGGAACCAGTAGTTGCCGGAAACGGTTATGAACGTGCAGGTTGCGTAGGTGGGGTAGATCTCCCAGACGGCACTCCACGGCTTGGGGCCGCTGCCCTGGTCGATGACCGCATCCGTTCGAAGCACGGTGCGCAGGGGGCCCTGGGAGACGATGGTCGTGGTGGCGTTGACGAAACCGGGATGGAAGCCGCCACCCGGATAGACCGCGTTGGGGATACCCCGGAACTCGCCAGCCGAGCCGCCGCCCGGCTGATAGCTCACCCAGTCATTGCCGTCGACGTCCAGGATGCTGGAGAACCCGCCATTTTCCTTCTGATAGAAGTAAGTAGCCGTCGTCGTGGCGATGCGCACGCTTGACTGACCCTGGTCCATCACATTGTCGGTGGTGACGACGCGGGGCGTCACCGTGGCGGGGTTGAACGTCCCCTGGGTGTCGAAATAGACGTGGTAGTGACGCGACGTATTGGCTGCGGTGTTGCCAGTCGCGAGGATAACAAGCTGGCCCACCGCGTTGCTGGCGGCATTGAAATCTGCGGCCGGATCGAACTGGAACGGGACGTCGGCGTCGATCACCGTCGATCCGCTGGCGTCTGTCTCGACAACCCGCAAGGAGTTCAGGATCAGCGAACCGCTGCCGCCGGCGGCGTTGATCGCATTCGTGAAATTAACGTCGGCGACGAACGGCTTGTCGGTGCGCGCGAAGCTGCCGCTGTTGAAGGTCAGGGCTGTCCGGTAGTGCCACTGCGCATTCCACCAGCCCGGAAGGGTGCTTTGGCCGCTGTCGGCGATATAGAACACAACGCGGGCGCGATTCCAGTCGATGTCGTACTTGGAGTGGGCATTGAGGCTGACTCGTCCCCACTCCGCCGGCTCGATGATGCCGTCTTCGATGGCGGTGATCTCGATACTGACGCGATCCTGGCCTGCGGGGATTTTGGCGATCCCGCTGAGGGCCTCATAGTCAACGCCATTGACGGCGGTGCCGGTCAGGGCGTAGCTGACGTTAAGCGGGCTGTCGGTGGGACCGGTGCGGGTGAAGGTGATGCGCGCTTTGCGGCCGGGTGCTCCTTCGTCCGCCACAGCCTTCTCGACGACGACGCCGACGGTCGGCTTGGCGGAGGGGACGTCGTTGTCCGCGATGTAGAACCGCGCGACGCTGCGATCCGGGTCGGCCTGATATTTGCCGGGGCGCAGTTCGACGACGATTACCTCAGCGGGCTCGACCTCTGCGTCGTCGATCGGAACGATCGGGACATTGATGCTCGCGCGTCCGGCCGGGAGGGTGACCCATCCGGACAGGGGTTCATAGTCCACCCCGGCTTTGGCGGTGCTGGAGTTGCGGACGGCATAGTAGACATTCATGGCCGCCGACGTGTCGCCGGTGCGGGTGACCTGCATCCATGCGCGGCCGGTGGTCGTGGGGTTGGTCTCCGAACCCACGGCCCGCAGCACCTCGAGAGATACGGTTGTGCTCAGCAGTTTGCGGGGCTCAAGCGGCTCGCAGAAAGCAGCGGCCTGAAGCGGGAGGGTGCGACGAAATCGGCGATCCTTGCGCGGCGGCAACATGGTTCCTTCCTCCAGCATCGCGGGCTGGGCCTTGAAGCTTATAGCGGGCGGGAGTATGCCATGGCGGCGTAGGGCGGATCTATCGGGCAATCCCCGATCTTCAGGCTAAACGCCCTGTGCAGATCCGCGATCTATCGGGGACGGCTTCACTGCAAATAGGGAGTTGCCCTATCGTGATATAGGGCCGTGGGGCACTAACACAGGGGTGATCACATGCGGTACAGATAGCCGATCTGGCGAGGAAAGCACGGACTGGTGATTGCAGGTCTTTGCCGCAGCTTGTATGCGCACTGCTTTATGTTTGCGGCGAAGTGGACCAGTCCCAATGGGCCACGAAACGCGCGCTTCGATTTTCATCAAGTCGCGAAGCCGTTTTGGGTTGCGTGGCACAGAAATAGCTCGTTGCTTGAATGCGTTTAGGTCAGGTACAGTCACAGCCGTCGTTCGGCACGCCGATCTTTCGAACGTGCCGGACGCGTTTCAGCGGTAGTTCTGTCGGAGCAGTTCTGTGAATACTCTTCAGCCTGGTGCGCCGCGTGTCAGTCTAGGGATGCCCGTTTATAACGGGGCCAATTATCTGCGGTGTGCGTTGGACTCGATCCTGGCGCAGACGTTCCAGGACTGGGAACTGATCATCTGCGACAACGCGTCCACCGACGAGACGCAGACGATCTGCGAAGAGTATGCGGCACGCGATCCGCGCATCAAATATCACCGCTCCAGCCGCAACATCGGACCTTCCGCCAACTACAACCGCACGTTCGAACTCTCACGTGGTGAGTACTTTAAGTGGGCGGCCCACGACGACGTGCTGGAACCCACCTATCTCGAGAAGACAATACGCGTCCTGGATGAGTCGCCGGACGTGGTGCTGGCCTATACGGACGTCGTGCTGATTGATGAGCACGGTAAGCCATGCCGCAACTATGAGTTCGAGCTCGCCGCGGTTGACTCCGGTTCGGCCATGCGACGGTTTGCCAGCCTGATCTTCGTCAACCATCGCCAGCACCGGGCGACTGAGATCTTCGGGCTGATGCGATCGTCGGCTTTGCGCCAGACGACGCTGCAGGGCTGCTACGCCCGAGGCGACAGCGTTCTGCTGGCCCGGATGGCGCTTTTGGGGAGATTTCGGAAGGTTCGTGAGCCGCTGTTCCTGTCGCGGGAGCATTCAGCCCAGTCGATGGCGCAGAAGCCGACCGGCTCGCGGCTGGAGGTGGTCCTGCGGAGATGGCTGGGTGTGGGCCCGATTCCACCGCCGGAGTGGTGGGATTCGCGGCTTAAGGGCCGCATCGTGTGGCCGGAGTGGAAGATCGCCGCGGAGTACTGGCGTTCGATCTGGCTGATAAAGCTGGGGCTGGTGGGTCGGATCCTCCTGACCGGATGTTACGTGGTCTGGCTGATCCGACATGTACCGAAGCTGGTTCGCGATCTTGTCTTTGCATTGGTGAGGTTACTGCCTCGTGCCTCGGCGAGTCCGGGGCAGGTGCCGCGCAGTGCGGAATCATCCCTCTAGCGGCGATGACTCGTGCTTGTTGTTGGCTTGAGCATCCTCAAGGGAGAGACCGATGAAGGTGGCGATTCTTGCCGGTGGCAGGGGCACGCGATTGGCTGAGGAAACGAGCGTCCGACCGAAACCGATGGTTGAGATCGGTGGTCGGCCGATCCTCTGGCACATCATGCAGCATTACCTGTCCTACGGATTTGGTGAGTTCGTCGTTGCACTGGGTTACAAGGCAGATGTGATCAAGCGGTACTTCCTCGACTATCCGCGATTGCAGGGTGATCTTGCGATCGACATGAATACCGGCGAATCGAGGAGGCTTGACAAACCTGCGCGTGAATGGACTGTCAAACTGGTGGAGACCGGTGATAGCACCAACACCGGTGGCAGAGTCAGACGGCTCAAGCCGCTGCTGTGTGACGGTACTTTCATGTTGACGTGGTGCGATGGAGTCTCGGATGTGAATCTTCGATCGCTGCTGGAGTTTCATCGAAAGCACGGGAAGATTGCGACCGTGACGGCGGTCCGCCGACCGGCCCGGTTCGGACATCTGACGCTGGACGACGACTGCGTCGCCGGCTTTGAGGAAAAGCCGCGGACCGGCGAGGGGTGGATCAACGGCGCCTTTTTCGTTCTGGAGCCCAAAGTCTTCGACTACATCGCGGATGACAACGTGTCCTGGGAGCAGGGGCCGATGCGCGAACTGGCACAAGCCGGTCAGTTGATGGCTTACCGGCATGAGGGCTTCTGGCAGTGCATGGACACGATGGCTGAACGTCAGGCACTTGAAGAACTTTGGTACTCAGGCCGCGCACCATGGAAGACCTGGGCATGACGCCTGGATGACGCATAGGATTCAGAAAAGACATGAAAGTACTTGTAACTGGGCATCTGGGTTACATCGGCACGTCCTTGGTGCCGTTGTTGCTGGCTCGCGGCCACGATGTCACGGGCCTCGACATCGATCTGTTTCGCCGATGCACCTTCGGGGGCACCATCGCGGACGTTCCGAACATCTGCAAGGACATCCGTGATGTTAAGCCGGCCGATCTTCACGGCTTCGACTGCGTGATGCATCTGGCGGGGCTGTGCAACGATCCCCTGGGCGATCTCAATCCGGCTGCGACCGACGAGATCAACCACATCGCAGCCGTGCGCGTAGCCAGGGCGGCCAGGGAGGCGGGTGTCCCCAAGTTCATCTTCTCCTCGACCGTGCTGACCTACGGCGCCGGCGGGGGGATTGAGGTGGATGAAACCTGCCCGCTCAACCCGTTGACGCCCTATGCCCGAGCGAAAGTGGATGCCGAGAAGGGGTTGCTGGCCCTGTCGGATGACAGCTTTGCCGTCACCATCCTGCGAAATGCGACGGCCTTCGGCTGGTCGCCGCGCATCCGGTTTGATCTGGTCCTCAACAACCTCGTGGCCTGGGCCTGCACGACAGGGCGGATCTACATGAAAAGCGATGGGACGCCGTGGCGCCCGATCGTGCATGTCGAGGACATCGCCCGCGCGTTCATCGCGACGGCGGAGGCGCCAGCCGACGTTGTGGCCGGGCAGGTGCTGAACGTCGCCAAGCCCGGGGAAAACTACCAGGTCCGCGATATCGCCTCGCTCGTGGCCTCGACGGTGCCCGACAGCCGAATCGAGTATGCCCCCGACGCCAAGCCGGATCCCAAGTGCTTCCGCGTAAAGACCGATCGCATCACCCGCCTGCTGCCGGCATACAAGCCTGTGTGGACGGCAGCCGAGGGCGTGCGGCAGGTCTATGAGATGGTCCGGGCCCTGGGGCTGAAGCTCGAAGAGTTCGAAGGCCCTCGCTATCAGCGCCTGGCTCACGCTCGCAAACTGATCGCCGACGGATTGCTGACCAGCGATCTGCGGCTTGTGGAAGGGTCGGGCAACTGGTCACTGGACCATCGGCCCAAATCAGGGCGCCGGACGGTCACCGTAATTCCATCCTGAATCCAAAGCAGAAGGAGGCAGTCCGTGCACATGACCGCATCGCTGGCGGCCAAAGCCGCGGCTCGCCAGTGCCGCTCGTGTGGTAACCAGGGGCTTCAACCGGTACTGGATCTGGGCGTCACCGCGCTGGTGGACTCGCTTGTTCCGCCGGATCGCCTGAATGGCCCGGAGGCCAAGTATCCCCTCCAGATCGGGTTCTGCCCCGCCTGCTCGCTGCTGCAGACGCTGGACACCGTGCCACCTGAAGAGGTGTTCCACCCGGAGTATGCCTATTTCTCGTCGTTCTCCGAAACGCTGCTGGAGCACGCACGGCGCAATGTCGAGCAACTGATCGAACGCGAACGCCTCGGCCCGCAAAGCCTGGTGGTCGAGCTGGCCAGCAACGACGGCTATTTGCTCAGGAATTTCGTGCAGAAGGGGATTCCGGTTCTGGGCATCGATCCATCCCCCGGGCCGGCGGAAGCGGCTCGCAAAATCGGCGTGCCGACGCTGTGCGAGTTCTTCGGGCGCGACCTGGCGCAACGCCTCGTCACCGAGGGCAAGACGGCCGATGTCGTCATCGCCAACAACGTGATGGCACACGTCGCTGACCTCAACGGCTTTGTCGCCGGCATTGCGACGATCCTCAAGCCGGGCGGCGTTCTCGTCACCGAGTCGCCTTACGTCAAAGACCTGGTGGATCACTGCGAGTTCGACACGATTTACCACGAGCACCTCTGCTACTACAGCGTGACGGCGCTGGACAACCTCTTCCGCCGCCACGGACTGTATCTCAACGACATCGAGAAGCTGTCGATCCACGGCGGGTCGTTGCGCTCGTATGTGCAGAAAGCGCCAAACCCGTCGCCGGTCGTCAGCCAGATGCTGGCGGAGGAAAAGCGGCTGGGGATAGACCGCATCGATTACTATGTGTCGTTCGCGGATCGGGTGCGTCAGGTGCGCGAGGATCTGCGCCGGTTGATCTTCGATCTCAAACGGCAGGGCTATCGCATCGCGGCGTACGGCGCCAGTGCCAAGGGCAGCACGCTGTTGAGCTATACGGATCTCGGTCCCGATGTGATCGAGTTTGTCGTGGATCGGAACGTGCACAAGCAGGGCAAGTACATGCCGGGCCTGCATCACCCGATCTACGCGCCCGAAGCCATCGCTGAGCGCCGGCCGGACTATCTGCTTCTGCTGGTCTGGAACATTGCCGATGAGGTGCTGCGCCAGCAGCAGGCCTATCGCGATGCCGGCGGCAAGTTCATCATTCCGATCCCGTCTCCGCGGATCGTCTGATCGGCGTCGCTCACATTGAAAATGCAGGATGCCGCGACGGCTGACGGGCCGGCACGGTGTGCTGCGCGCTCATGGCTTGTCCGCTTCAGCGGCCATGTGTGCATGGGAGATGCGTCGGAACTGCCAGACCGCCGTCGCCGCGAACGTCACCATCGCAAACAGCCCGCCCCACAGGACCCCCGGGAGGCCGAAGAAGTACGTCGCCGGCAGCCCAACCAGCAGGCTCGCCGCCACGTTCGAAACCTGCGCAATGAACTGCGCCCGGGGATGCCCCAGGCCGTTCAGCACGGCCAGCAGCAGCATCGCGCTGAACATGATCAGCCCCGTCACGGCGAACAGGCGAACACCCGGCGCGGCGCCCGCATAGTCCGGGGGATAGATCAGCCCCAGCAGCAGTCCCGGCACCGTCATCGGAATCAGGAAGTAGCAGCCGAGGATCAGCGCGCCGACGGCTGCGTATCGCAGACCCACGCGTCGCGCCGCATTGAAGCCCTGTGCGACGTGCACCTGCGCCACAGTCGGTACGATCAGGCCCGTCACGCTGAACAGGATGGGATTCGCCACCCGCGTGAAGTCGCTGATCACGCGGAAATACGCGCCGCTGGTCAGGCTGTGCCGCAACCCCAGCAGATAGTTGTAGGGGAGGTCCGTGATCAGCGTCGTCAGGTTCGCAGCCAGCATCCATTTGCCGATCCGCCAGAACTCCCGCGTCGAATGGATTAGGTCATGGAGGTTGAAACGTCCCAGTTGCACCTGCACCGCCTGGATCAAACCGCCAAGCAGGCTGCAGGCTGCGATCGCCGTCAGTGCCCAGGGCAGTGACATGTCACCATCGAGCTTGCCCGCGTGCGCAAGAAGTGGCAGCCCAGCCAGCGGCAGCAGATACGCCACGGCATCCCCGGGGATAGCCGCTCCAAACCGCAGACGCGCCGCCAGCGTTCGCCGGAACAGCTCCTGGACCAGGAAGGCCATGAGCGCTACGCCGCCGCACAGCGCGGTCATGGATATCGAGATGTTCGCCCGTTTCGCAGCCCAGGCCGAGGCCGCCGCCATCACCAGGCAGAGCGGGATACCCAGGAGTATCGTCAGGCACAAACTGGCCGACGTGAAACCGCGGCGTTGATCCGGCTCGATGGCGGCAGTCCGCACCTGCACCGGATAAACGATCAATGCCGCGTGAAAACTCGCCAGCAGGAGAAACGCGGGCAGGATGAGCACGCCGTACGCGCCGAAGACCTCCTGGGACACGTAGTGGGCAATAATAATATTGCGGCTGAAACCGCCGATGCTGACGACGGCCTGATCGACGACCGCCCAGCCGCCACGCCGAACAACGGCAGCGACGAGCCGAGTCACTCGTCCCGTTTGCGGGGGTTCGGCGAGGTTGGATGGCGAATCAGACAATGTCAGCAACCACTGCAGGGATCAGGTTTTGCGAAGCATCTCCGGTGTCGCAGTAGCCCTATCATCGGCAATATGCTGGAGATGGTGCAACGGCCGGGCTGAGCGTCAGCCGGTCCGGATGCCCCAAAGTGGCGGGGCAGCAACGCCCCTTTGGTGGATGCGTCAGGTCTCGAAAATACCGATTCGTATTGTCCGGTGGGATGGGATTCGCCCCCCAGATCAGCCGGATCTTCCGCGACGGGAATCGCGGAAGGGCAGTGAAGATCACTGCCAGACACCTCAACCGGTCCGGCAGCGACTGTTGAGCCTTCCCTTTCGACGCGAGCGGATGTCCCCGGGACGACGGATCGTCTTCTTCAGCCACGGCTCGCAGCATACGTTAAGCTCATCGCTTAAGAGGTTATAACAAGTTAGATGGCCGGTTATCTCACTGGCTGGGCCAAGCCGTATGGCATCCGGTCCTACTGTCGCCTGAAAATGGCATAACTTGTGTAATTAAAAATATTTAATTGAAGTTCGCGAGGCAGTACTGGCAGAATATGCTTTACAGCATATTATTCTCAGTGTATACTCTCTATCAGCATCGGAACTCCG
>ERZ777003.4258-NODE-4258-length-12351-cov-5.641672_pt1 | contig 12351 bp, 10 predicted proteins | sample MGYA00374956_ERZ777003 | MGnify/ENA primary metagenome ERZ777003 (study PRJEB29302, sample SAMN06268252) | bioreactor metagenome | isolation source: Joint BioEnergy Institute, California, USA | place: USA:Joint BioEnergy Institute, California, USA | collected... | reverse complement strand
AGAACCCGGCACGGCGCGCTGGGGTGTTGATCGTCTTGTCTTGCTGGAATCCGCCGATTTTGAGCAGAACCTATCTCAATGTTTCATTTGCCCAGAAGGACGAGGCCAAGGCGCTTGGGGCGCGCTGGGACCCACAACGGCGCAAATGGTATGTCCCGGCCGGGCTGAACCTGGCGCCTTTCGAGCGATGGCTTGATCCGGCCGTGGCGGCGGGCGATCAGAATCCTGGCCGGAGCCTGTTACCGGCTGAGGGTGCCTCCGCAGAGCTGGCCGTGCCAGACGCCGGGGCGCGAGCTGCGCTGTCGCTGTCACACTTGCTGCAACAGGTCTCTGCCGTAGTCGACAACGCCTTTGCCCAGCCCGTGTGGGTGATGGTCGAGGTGGTGAATGCACGCACCCACAGCAACGGACATGTGTATCTGGAGCTGTCGGAACGCGATCCGGAGGGAAGGGTGCTGGCTAAGGCGTCGGCCATGATCTGGGCCAGCAACGCCATGCGCGTCCTGCCACGCTTCGAGCAACGCACAGGCGCCCAGATCGCTCCCGGCATCAAGCTGCTGGTGCAGGCGCGTCCCGTGTTCAAGGCACAGTACGGATTCAGCCTTGAGATCTACGATATCGATCCCGACTACACGCTGGGCGACCTTGAGGCGCAGAAGCGCGAGATCCGGGCGCGCCTGCAGCGCGAGAATCTGTTCGAGCGCAACCGGCAGCTGCCACCCCCCTGGGACTACCAGACCGTCCTGGTACTGGCGCCCCGGGGTGCGGCCGGCCTGGGCGACTTCCAGCGTGAGGCGCAGCGGCTCGAACGTTTCGGGGTCTGCCGCTTCGTGTACGTGTACAGCCGGTTCCAGGGCGAGGGGGCCGCGGCCGAGATCGGGGCCGCGCTCAGGCATGCATTGGAGACGTGGCCGGCGAGCGAACCACTCGATGCCATCGCCATCATCCGGGGCGGCGGCGCGGTCAACGATCTGGCCTGGCTGAACGATTACGCGCTGGCCCGTCTGATATGCGAGGCGCCGGTGCCGGTACTTACGGGTATTGGGCACGAGCGCGACAACACCATCCTCGATGAGGTTGCCAATCAGCGCTTCGATACCCCGTCCAAGGTCATCGGCGGCATCGAGCGCACGATCAAGGCGCGTGTCGACGAGGTACGCCGTGCGTACGATCTGATCCGGCAGGCTGCCTCGCGTGCAGTTGCCGCGGCGCGGCGCGAGACCGGGGCGCTGGAGACGACGGTGCGCGAACAGTCACAACGCCAGCTGGCGCGTGGTCGGCATGTCATGAGCGAAGCGCTGGGTGGGGTGCGTCTGGCTGCGGTGAAGGCGGTGCATGAGGCACGGCGCAAGACCCAGCACCTGGTCGTCGAGGTCCGTCACCAGGCGCACCGGCACGTCGGGGCAGCGCGTGCTGCGGTACCCGCCATGTTCATGGACATCCGGTCGGAAAGCAGGCAGGCGTTGCAGACTGCCCGTTTCATGACGCACGCCCAGCTGGGTGGCGTGGTCGACCGGGTGAGGGTACAGACACGACGCGCGCGTGAGAATGTGCAGCAACGGCAGGCAGATCTCGCCGAGCGATCCCGCCGTATCGTTGTTGAGGCGCGTACCCGTTCGGAGAGCTACTGGCGGGAAATTATCGGGCAGGGGCCGCAGAAGACTCTTGCGCGCGGCTTTGCGCTGGTGCGTGACGAGCAGCAGGCGCCAGTCACGAGTGCGGCCCGGGCGCGTGCGACGTTGCAGATGCACGTACAGTTCCATGATGGCACCGTGGCCGTAGCGCGTGCCGAGGCAGCATCGCCGTCCTCGGGTCCGCAAGAGCGTGCGTCAGCGGGTGCTCGGGCGTCGTCGCGCAGCCAGAACGTGCGGCGATCCGCACGCAAGCGTGCCGTCCAGGAGCCGTCGACGCAGGCCCTGCCGTTGCCGCTTGAAAACAATCCGGAGCAGTCATGAGTTACACGACATTTCGCGAAGCATATGGTGCGCTGAAGGCGCATGCTGAAACATTGCGCTCCCAGCAGGAGCCCAACATCGACGATTTGCTGCGCATCGTGGAAGATTCGGTGGCAGCCTTCAAGGTGTGCCAGCAGCGCATCGACGCGGTGGAAAAGGCGCTTGAGGCAGCACTGAACGAGATGGAATCGGGTGAGTGGGTCGAGCGCGGCGAAGAGCGTGCCGGGGACAGTGACGTGACGAACGGCAATGACGTTACCGATGAAATCGATGATGACGACGCCCCCTGGTAAGCCGCAAGCCAGCATGGGCCCGTGCCACGCCGGAATGGGACGGGCGCTGGCCCGGCTGGCTGCTTACGGCCTCTGCGGGATGTTCAGCCCCTTGACGACGGCAGGGCGCTCAAGGAAGCGTGCCAGCGCACGGTTGACGCTGGGGAAGTCGTCCAGCCCGAGCAGCTCACGGGCGTTGTAGGTGGCATCCAGGGTGCGCACCCACGGAAAGGTGGCGATGTCGGCGATCGTGTATTCATCGCACACGATCCATTCGTGCTGCGACAGCTGTTTCTCCAGCACCCCAAGCAGGCGCCGGGTTTCGTTTACGTAGCGGTCGCGCGGTCGCTTGTCTTCTATGTCCTTGCCGGCAAACTTGTGGAAGAAACCGACCTGCCCGAACATGGGCCCTACCCCGCCCATCTGGAACATCAGCCACTGGATGGCGTGCCAACGCAGGATGGGGTCGGCAGGAACGAGCTTGCCGGATTTCTCGGCCAGGTAGAGCAGGATGGCACCTGATTCGAACAGGGGCAGTGGACGGCCGCCAGGTCCGTTCGGATCGATGATGGCGGGAATCTTGTTGTTGGGGTTGAGCGAAAGAAACTCTTCCGACATCTGATCGTTGGTGTCGAAACGCACGAGATGCGCCTCGTACGGCAGCCCAGTCTCTTCCAGCATCACGGACACTTTTACACCGTTGGGCGTGGGCAGCGAGTACAGCTGAATGCGGTCGGGGTGGGTGGGAGGCCACTTCCGTGTAATGGGAAATGCGGAAAGATCAGACATGCAACAATGCTCCTGGAATGAATCAGGGAAACCGGCCTGCCAGAATACCCGGGAATTCGTGATGGGCACAATGCACACCCCCCGACGCTGATGGACCACCACTACTACTACCTCGACAACTTCCACAAGGTGCTCGGATGGGTGGACGCGCATCACCGCGATCTGCTGGTCGAACACGAACTCGCTTTCCTGGATGTCTTCCGCGCGTTGCCACTGGCCGCACAAGCGCTTTTCGTGCGCATGGCCATGCGCAAGGGCGAGCTGTTTCGCAGCGCGCGCCTGAGGTATGAAGAAGTCGGGGACCCGCTGCAGGCTGCCGCGCCGCTGGTCAGCCAGGGGTGGCTGGATGACGCACCTCTCCTGCATGCGGGGGACATCGGCAATCTGCTGACGCGGTCTGAATTGGCGGTACATTTCAACAGTATCATTACCAGCGCGTCCTGGCCCAAGCAACGCATGATGCAGGTACTCCTCGAACAGTATCCGCAGCCGCGTCGATGGGCAGAGTGGTGTCCGATGGCCAGTGACAGTGTTCTGCATTTCCGGCTTGGGGCACTGTGCGACCGCCTGCGCGTGATGTTCTTTGGGAATGCACGCCAGGACTGGTCGGAGTTCGTGCTGGCGGATCTGGGCATCTTTCGTTACGAGACGGTTCCGCTTGCTCCGGGTTCACGTGCCTTCGCCACCCGGGCGGAAGTTGACGCCTACCTGCAGATGCATGCATGTGTGCAGCGACTGGAGGAGGGCGAGCCACCCGAAAGCGTGCTGGCAAACGTGCCGGACCAGCCCTATGCCAATGACTGGCTCGAAAGCCGGCGCGCACGGGTGCTGTTCCGCATTGCCATGCAGTTCGAGCGGGCAGGTCGGTTCCTGGATGCACTCCATCTGCATCTGAAGAACGGGCACCCCGAGGCGCGAGTTCGCGCGATTCGCATGCTCGAACGTCTTGACCGCTACCCGGAAGCCTGTGCGCTGGCAACGGAAGCCTTGCGCGAGCCACGGTGCGAAGCCGAGCTGCAGCACGTGACGCGCATGGCACCACGCCTGGCGCGCGCGTTGCGCTCCCGGCACCATAATGTTACTCATCAGGCGGATGCGGTGTTGTCGATGGTGCCGCGCCCGGCAGCATCGTCCGTGGTGTCGCGAACGGTGTCGTTGCCGGAGGCGTTGCGCCAGTCCTCCGTTGAACTTGCGCTTGCCTCGTGGCTGAGCCGGCCCGACGCACCCGTCTACTACGTCGAGAACATGCTGTTCAATGCACTGTTCGGGCTGTTTTTCTGGGACATCCTGTTTGCTCCCGTTCCCGGCGCATTCTTCCATCCTTTCCACTCGGGACCGGCCGATCTGCTACGTCCGGAATTCCACGCCCGGCGGGCGCATCTGTTCGATGCACGCCTGCAGGAGCTGGATCGTGGCGACCATGCCGAGCGCATGGTCCGCACCTGGCGCGAAAAGTCCGGGCTGCAATGCTGGTTCGTCAACTGGAACCTGTTCCAGGCCGACCCAGGAAGGCCGGAAGAAACCCCACGTCTGCTGCAGCTGGCGCTTGACTGCATTCCGCCGCAGCACCTGAAGGCGGTATTTGCCCGACTGTGCCGGGATGTTCGCAACAACGGCGCCGGCTTTCCCGATCTGATCCAGTTCTTTCCAGATGAAGGCACATATTCGTTGATCGAGGTAAAGGGCCCCGGTGACCGCCTGCGCGACAATCAGCAGCGCTGGCTGCACTATCTGGCAGAGCATGGATTGCCCGTCGCCGTATGCCATGTGCGCTGGGCCGAGAAGTAACCGGCGGACTGGCATCGGCGCGGGTTTGTATCGCGGACCGGTTTGAGCGTATCTTGAGTCACTTGCCCTGATTCGGTTCACACTACTGATGGAACACCAGCCCGAAGGAATCAAGCGCGCCGCACCTGAAGACCTGAAGCGCTGCTTCATTGCATTGAAGCCCGATTCGTCCTCAATTCAATACCTGTCCAGTTTGCCCGTGCCGGCTGGCTGGCGACGAACATTCCCGGAAGATCTCCATCTCACGGTGGCGTTTCTGGGTGGAATTCGACCCGAGCAGGCACAGGCTCTGCACGCGACCCTGGCCACTGCCCCGGTACACCTGCCACCCATGCAGGCGCAAGCCATGGAGCTATGGCCATCACCGCAGCGCGCCCGTGTTTTCGTGTTGAAACTGAAGCCCACGCGCGAGCTGGGCGAACTGGTCGAACATGTCACCAGTGGCCTGCTGCGCCTGGCGCTGCCGCTGGAATACCGGCCGTACCGGCCACACGTCACGCTCGCCCGGGCACCGCATCACGACAACACGCGGGCAACCTGGAAACCGGCGCCCGATGCGGGGGCCGCCGCGTCCGTGATGCCTTCCCCTGCCGGTGCTGGCGCAGATGGCCAGCTATTGCGCTTTGTCACGCTGGGGTTGTTTGGCAGCGTGACCGGCCCTGTGCACGGACCACGCTACCGTACCATCCATGCCTTTGATCTGAATTAAGGTTTGTCCGTGGTGTTGTTGCGGGCACTGAGCGCCCTCGGCATAATGCTCTCGAGCCCGCCGTCGAACGCAGTTTCAGTCGTGCATGTGCCGGGCCACGCACGACGCTCCAGCAACACCTCGGGGCTGCCCAACAGGTTCCGCTGCGGTGCCCGAGGCCAGAACCATATTGCCAGCATCCACAGACTGGCCAAAGGAGAGAGCCATGGCGCACCTGATCGTGGGAGTATTCGCAACCGGCGCAGAAGCGCGCGAGGCCGTCAAGGAGCTGCACAACCTTGGGGTGTCTCCCGACCACGTCGAACTGCACAGCATCGAGCATACGATTGCAGAAGACATTGCGTCCGAGCATGCCATGCCGAGCATGCCGGCTACGGAGTTCACCGGTTCGCGCGAGGCACTCAAGGTGCTCAACCGCGTCGAGAAGTTCTTTGATGGCATATTCCCCGAAGAAAAGAAGCCCGAAGAAGTCGGGCATTTCGCCGAAGCCGTCCGGCGCGGCAATACGGTAGTAACGGTCGACGTCGAAGACGAATCGAAGGTCGATGCCATCTGCCGGGCGCTCTGGTCGGCCGGTGCGCTCGATCTCGAAGAGCAGGTTTCGTACTGGCGCGCCGTGTTCGGGTACTCCGGGTATGAAAGTGGCGCCCCGGTCTTCACCCGTGCCGAGATCGAAGCTCAGCGCAAGGCTTATGTATCGCGGCGCGAGAACAAGGATCGCGGCGAGTACCAGCCCAACAAGGTTCGCGTGTTTCCGCGATATCCGCGCGCGCTGGAATGACCAGGCGTTTGCGCGCCAGGGTGTCATGAGAAGCCGGGCCCTTCTGCGGGCCGGCCAGTGGCCGCCTGTCCCCGGTTTTCTCAACGGCTCGATGCTCTTGTGATCGGCATCGAGCCGTTTTTGTTTCTGTTTCAGGGTTTGTCCTAGTGATTTGGGGTTTGACGATCGTCAGAACATGCATTTAAATCTCACAGGATGAGATTTATTTGCGTATCCGGTTGCAGAAGCGGCCGGCCATTCGATCGGAAACTCTGTCATGAAACTTTTGAGCTTCGAACGCGCGGGCAAGCCCGGTTTCGGTGCCGTGGTCGGCAATGGCATCGTCGACCTGGGCGTGGCATTGGGCAACGAATACCCTGATCTCAAATCGCTGCTGGCCGCCAATGCCCTTGATGAAGCGGCACGGGCCAGCGCTGGCCGGTCGGCCGATCTCAGCCTGGACGAGGTCACATTGCTTCCCGTCATTCCCGAGCCGGGCAAGATTTGGTGCTGCGGGTTGAACTATGGCGAGCATGTACGCGAAACCAATCGCGAGGTTACCGAGAAGCCAGTCTTCTTCCTGCGGTTTGCCGATTCACAGGTGGGGCACGGGCAGGCCATCCTGCTTCCGCCTGAGTCCGAGCAGCTCGACTACGAAGGGGAAATTGCCGTCATCATTGGCAAGCCCGGACGGCGCATCCGGGAGGAAGATGCGTTTGAGCACATTGCCGGCTATGCCTGCTACAACGATGCCACCATTCGCGACTGGCAGCGGCACACCAATCAATGGATTCCAGGCAAGAACTTCTACCGCACGGGCGGATTCGGCCCGTGGATGGTCACGGCCGATGAAATTCCGCCGCACACGGTCATGACCCTGGTGACGCGTCTCAACGGACAGGAAATGCAGCGCGCTACCACCGACATGATGATCCACAGCATAGCCCGGCAGATTGCCTATGCGTCGACGGTAGCTCCGCTGAATCCGGGCGACGTCATCGTTACCGGAACCCCAGGGGGCGTGGGTGCACGCCGGCAGCCCCCCGTGTGGATGAAGCCGGGCGATGTCGTGGAAATCGAAGTAGACCGCATCGGCGTATTGCGTAATCCGGTTGCTGCCGAAGCCTAGTCATCGGGCGCCAACCGGTCATCAGGAGGAGCCCGGAAGACGGCACGGTACGAGCGCGGCCTGCAGGAACAAGAGCAGACTGGCCGCGGGCTGTCTTCCGGTACGGGTTGTTCGTAAGGAGAGACGCATGAATTCGTTCCAGGGTTTGTACCGTCGTGTTCTGGCCGCCGCAGTGCTGGCCGCCTCCGCAGCGTTGCCTGCGCAAGCTGCTGAACCGGTGAAGCTGCGGTTCTCCAGCTTCGAGCCTCCCATGGCCAAGATCACTTCCGAAGTGCTGACGCCATTTGCCAGGGAAGTGGAGAAGGCCTCGAATGGCGAGGTGGCCATTACCATGTTCCCCGGCGGCACGCTGGGGCGCAACCCCACGCAGCAGCTGCAGCTGGTGCTTGATGGCGTTGCCGACATCGCCTGGATCGTGCTGCCCTATACGCCGGGCCGGTTCGACGATGCAGACGTGGTCGGCTTGCCGTTCGCTACCGAAAACGCTGTCGAGGGCAGCGTGGCGTTGCAACGCATGATGGAGCGGGGCGAGCTGCGCGGTTTCGATGATCTGAAGATGCTGGCGCTGGCGGCCACCTCGCCCGTCGTGATCCATGCCACCACCCCCATTCGCATGCCGGAAGACATGCGGGGCAAGCGCGTTCGTGTGTCTGGCGATATTCCCACGCGCATGGTGGAACTGCTGGGCGCCGCACCGGTTACGGTGGGCGGAGGCCAGATTGCCGAGGCCCTGTCGCGCGGCGTCGTGGACGTCACCTTGAACAACTGGGGGTTTGTGGGAGACTTCAAGGTCGACCAGGTCACCAACTTCCACAACAACGTGCCGCTGGGCGCCGTCGCCGTTGGTGTGGTGATGCGCAAGGACAAGTTCGAGGCCCTGCCGCCGGCGGTGCGGGCCGCCTTCGAAAAACTCGGTGGCGAGAATCTGTCGCGGAAAGTGGGCAAGGCACTCGACGAACAGCATGAAGAGATCCTGAACCGGGTGTCCAAGTCGCGTCGTAACACGGTGGTGAATCCGGACGCCGAAACGCTGAAGGCCTGGCGTACGGCCGTAGAGCCCGTCATCGACAACTGGCGCAAGGCGCGTCCGGAGAATGACCGGCTGTATTCCTCGTTCACCCAGGAAGTGGAAAAAGTCCGCGCCGGGAAGTGAGGGGATCTGAACAGGAAGCACCGTCATGTGGCTGAAACTGCACCGCCTTGCCACCCATTTTGCCGAAGTCCTGGCAGGTCTGGCGGTGTCCGGTCTTCTGTTGCTCGCCATTCTGACCGGCGTCGATGTGCTGATGCGCTATCTGTTCAATGCGCCGATCCGCGGCATGACCGATTTTTCCATGGTGGCCGCGGCGGTGCTGCTGTCAGCCTGCATGCCGCATGTGGTGGCGAGCCGTGCCAACATCATGGTCTCGTTCGTAGGCCGGGTACTCGGCCCCACTGCATTCAGGGCGCTCAACTTTTTTGGGGCGCTCGTCACCTGTGTGTTCTTTGCATTCATGGCCTGGCAGTGCACGCGGTATGCCATCTCCATGTACCAAGGGGGCGAAACCCTGCCCACCTTGCGCTGGCCCGTGTGGCCGTGGTGGAGTGGGGTGGCGGTGTTCATTTCCCTGACCGCACTTGTGGCACTCGCAACACTGACTGAACCACCGTCCGAGTCGAAGCCCGCACGAAACGATTGATGGTCCTTATCGCCGTCGTCACGTGCGAAGGCTTGAGTAACCCCTGAGACAAGAACAGAAACTAGGATGTTCGACCCCGTTACCCTGACGATCCTGGGGCTCATTGTCACCTTCGGATTGCTGCTGCTGCATGTTCCGATTGGCATCGCCATGGGGGTGGCGGGCGTCATCGGATTCGGCATGCTGGCGGGCTGGGACCCAGCCCTGGCGATGATGGCGTCAGAGGTTGCCAACAACCTGTCGTCACTGGATCTTCTCACCATTCCGCTATTCGTGCTGATGGGTGCCTTTGCCAATGTGGCAGGGCTGTCCGAAGATTTGTACCGTCTTGCCTATGCCCTCATTGGTCACCGTCGCGGCGGGCTCGCGGCCGCCACCATTGCCGGATGCGCCGGGTTTGGCGCCGTGTGCGGAAGTTCGGTGGCAACGGCGGCTACCTTCGGGCGTGCTTCGTTGCCGTCCATGCTGAAGCGGGGTTACGACCCCGGATTCTCAGCCGGCACGGTTGCGGCCGGTGGCACCATGGGGTCGCTGATCCCGCCGTCCTCCGTCATGGTGGTGTATGCCGTGCTTGCGCAAGAGCTGATCGTGACCATGTACGTGGCCGCCCTGGTGCCGGCGTTGCTGGCCATCGTGCTGCATGGGATCACGATACACATCTATGCCAGGGTGCGGCCCAACGACGCGCCGGTCGGCGAGAAAGCATCGGCGACGGAGCGCTGGCAGGCCATCTGGCGCAGCTGGCCCGTGATCCTGCTTGCATTCACGGTGGTTGGCGGCATGGCTTTCGGGGTGTTCACGGCCACCGAGTCGGCTGCCGTGGGTGCTGCGCTGGCATTCCTCTTCGCCCTGTTCCGACGCACGCTCACGCCTGGCGGCTTGCGCCAGGTGATGACCAGTACGGCATCCACTTCCGGCATGATCTACGTGCTGCTCATCGGGGCGTCGCTGTTCGGGTATTTCGTGGCGATTACCCAGGCGCCTCAAGTGCTCACCCAGGCGATTGCCGAATCGGGTATCCCGGTGTGGGCCGCCATGATTGCGTTGGTGGTCATGTTCATCGTGGCCGGCGCCTTTTTCGACGAGCTCGCGGCCATGGTCATCGCCATGCCGTTCGTACTGCCGCTGATACTCGACTGGGGGTTCGACCCGGTCTGGTGGGGCATCATCAACGTGGTCATCATCGAAATCGGGCAACTGGCTCCTCCTCTGGGCATGAACGTTTTCGTCGTGCATGGGGTGGCCCCCGATATTCCGCTTGCCCGCATTTACCGGGGCGTCATGCCCTACCTGGCATCCAACGTAGTCCGGCTCGGCATCCTGATGGCTGCGCCGCCGCTGGTGCTGTGGTTACCCTCGATCTTGAACTGAGTAGTGTCGTGCCATGTCAGTCTCCTCCTCCTTATCCTCCTCCTCCGGTTCCAACGCAGCCGGTACGCTCTATGACGTTGCGGTCGTCGGCTACGGGCCAACCGGTGCCACGCTGGCCAATCTGCTGGCATTGCGCGGGCTGCGCGTGCTCGTCCTGGAGCGTGATGCCGACATTTACCGGCTGCCTCGAGCCATTGCGTTCGATGGCGAAGTCATGCGCGTTTTCCAGACGGTCGGCATTGCCGAGCAGCTCGAGCCGAAGACCGTCGTGGCACCGGGCATGCGCTTTCTCAACGCCAAAGGCGACATCCTGATCGATTGGCGGCGCCCCCTGGAAGTGGGGCCGCACGCGTGGCACGCCAGTTACCGGTTCCACCAGCCTGAGCTGGAGGAGCTGCTGCGTTCGCGGCTGGCCCGGTACACGAACGTCGACGTGCGCTTGCGGCATGACCTGTTCGCGCTGGATCCCGACTCCGATGGTGTGACGCTCCGGTTCGAAGATACCTCCAGCGGCCGTCTGCTGCGCGCCCGGGCGCGGTATGTCGTGGGGTGTGACGGAGCACGTTCGCTCGTGCGGCGGCTGCTGGGCACCGAGCTGGAAGACATGAAGTCACACGAGCGGTGGCTGGTGGTGGACGTCATCCTCAAACGTGACCGGCCCGACCTCGGCGACCATGCCATACAGTATTGTGATCCGGCGCGCCCGGCCACGTACGTGCGCGGTGCAGGCGCAAGGCGCCGCTGGGAGCTGATGCTGCTGCCACACGAGAACAGCCTGGAGATGTCCCGCACCGAGAAAATCTGGGAGCTGCTGTCACGCTGGGTGACGCCCGATGATGCCGTACTGGAGCGTCCCGCCGTATACACCTTCCATTCGGTCGTGGCACGTGGCTGGCGTAATGGCCGGCTGCTGATTGCGGGCGATGCCGCGCACCAGACGCCACCGTTCATGGGGCAGGGCATGTGCGCGGGCATCCGCGACGCATCCAACCTGGCATGGAAGCTGGCCGAGGTGATCGGCGGGCACGCCCCGGAGAGCCTGCTCGATACCTACGAGAGCGAGCGGTCCCCGCACGTACGCGAATTCATCGAAACCGCCGTGCGCCTGGGGTCCGTCATCCAGACGCTCGACCCCGAAGTGGCGCGCAAGCGCGACATTGAAATGGCGGCGAACCCCACGATGATGACGACGCCGCAGCCCGCTCTGGGGCCGGGTGCCCATGCGGGCACGCCACCTGCCGGCACCATTTCGATGCAGCCAGTGGACGCGGACGGCCGCCGCTTCGACGAAATCGCGGGATACGAGTTTTCGTTGCTGGCCATGCCCGAGCTGGCGGACGCCGTGCGGCAACTTGCGAATGGACGCTACGCCGTGCATGTGGCCGCCGACGCACGTACTTGCGACTGGATGAAGGCGCAGGGAATCAGGGCAGCCCTGATACGGCCAGACCGCTACATTGCAGCGTGCGCCAACTCGACCGAGGAAGTGGCGAAGTTTCGTGATCCCGCCTACGTCGCGTTCGCGCACTGATCCGACGCAAAGCAGCGGCCGCAGGATGCCGCGATAATTCAGGTATCCCTGCGCGTGTTGTCCCCACCCGAACCGACGTGGGGCGGCGCAACCGGCGCGCCGATTGCATGCCAGGGCTACGCTTACTGTCTGACGCAGCCTTGCCTCAGCCATCTCAAATAGAGGACATCATGACCCGACGACCCGGACTGACCTTTGCGCACATCGGCATTTTCGTGCACGACATCGAGCGCATGGAAGACTTCTATACCCGTCTGCTGGAGTTCACTGTCACCGACCGCGGCGAGCTGCAGACGCCGAATGGCCCCGTGTATCTCGTGTTCATGAGCCGCGATCCGGAGCGGCAGGCTGCGGCGCGCGCCGAGCTC
>ERZ777003.4256-NODE-4256-length-12362-cov-5.368733_pt1 | contig 12362 bp, 11 predicted proteins | sample MGYA00374956_ERZ777003 | MGnify/ENA primary metagenome ERZ777003 (study PRJEB29302, sample SAMN06268252) | bioreactor metagenome | isolation source: Joint BioEnergy Institute, California, USA | place: USA:Joint BioEnergy Institute, California, USA | collected... | reverse complement strand
AGCGCAGATAGGCGATAATCGCGTCCACGTCCTCGTCGGTCATGTTGGCGTAGCCCGCCACCGGCATCGGCGGCAGCAGGTGGGAGCCGTCGGGCCGCACGCCGGTGGTGATGATCGTCTTCAGCTCCTCGTCGGAATAGTGGCCGATGCCGGTCGGCGTGAGGTTGGAGGCAACGCTGATGCCCCACGGGCCATGGAAGCTGAAACCGCCCGCGCCCAGCGCGTTGACGATGTCCGGCCCGCCGTGGGGGCCTGGCCCGGAGTGGCAGACGATGCAGTGCCCCGCCGGCCCGGCCAGATACTCGCCATAGGCGACCGGGTCGCCGCGGTCCACGTCGGGCACGGAATCCACCGGCGGTCCGTAGGCCGGCGGCAGCGGGATATCGTAGGCGTTGGGCGGCGTCTCGTTCTCGACCGGCTCCACCTGCCGGAGGTAGGCAATGATCGCAGCGACGTCGGTGTCCGACAGCCCGCGATAGACCTCGAACGGCATCGGCGGGCCGATCAGGCTGCCGTCCGGGCGGATGCCCTCGCGGATCGCCGTTTCCAGCTCCTCGTCGGTCCAGCCGCCGATGCCGGTCTCATGCGGGGTGATGTTCTGCGAGACGACGGTGAAGGCCTCTTCCTCGATCACCAGCCCGCCGGCGAGCTCCATCCCCGGGATCGGGCCGTTCTCGTTCTGCGGCGTGTGGCAGTTGCCGCAGTTGACGATCGAGTTCATGAGGTAGGTGCCCCGCTCCAGCAGCGTTTCCGCCGCAGCCTGGCCGGCCGCAGCCGCCACGACACCCATCACCAGCACGCCCGCCGCGTGCCGCAGCTCCACCCGCATCGCCTGTCTCCCGACGGTCCCCGGACTGCCCGCCCTGCCGTCGGCATTTTTCCGCGCCGCCGTGCCGGTATCGGACCGCGCGACTATATCGCGCTTCCCGCCGGCGGCGAAGTGGCGATTGGGCTGCATTTGATCCTGATTGAGGGAGCCGCAGCCCTATGAGGCAACGACGCCCTCGAACGCTTCCAGCTTGAAGGCAGCGGCGAGCAGCGCCCGGGTGTAGGGCTCGCGCGGGTCCTCGAAGATCTGGTCGGCGGGTCCCTGCTCCACCACCTTGCCGTCCTTCATCACCAGCACGTGGTCGGCGAGTGCGCGCACCACCCGCAGGTCGTGGCTGATGAACATGTACGCCAGCCGGTGCCGCTGCTGCAGGTCGCGCAGCAGGTCCACGATCTGGGCCTGCACCGACATGTCCAGCGCCGAGGTCGGCTCGTCGAGCACGACGAAGCGCGGCTTCAGCACCATGGCCCGCGCGATCGCCACCCGCTGGCGCTGGCCGCCGGAAAACTCGTGCGGATAGCGGTGGCGGCTCTCGGGGTCGAGGCTCACCTCCTCCAGCGCCTGGGCGATCAGCTTCTCCCGCTCGGCACGGCTGCTGCCGATGGAATGGACCTTCAGCCCCTCCTCGATGATCTGCGCGATCGACATGCGCGGGCTCAGCGAGCCGAACGGGTCCTGGAAGACGATCTGCATCTCGCGGCGCAGCGGGCGCAGCTGTTTCGACTGCAGGCCGTGGATCGGCTGGTCACGGAACCGGATCTCGCCCTGGCTCGAGATCAGGCGCAGAAGGGCGAGGCCGAGCGTGGTCTTGCCGGAGCCGCTCTCGCCCACAACGCCGACGGTCTGGCCCTCGCGCACCGCGATGGTGACGCCATCCACCGCCTTCACATGGTCCACCGTGTGGCGCAGCACGCCGGCTTTGATCGGGAAGTAGACCTTGAGGTCGCTGGCGCTGATCACCACCGGCGCCCCGTCCAGCGGCTTCGCCGGGCGGCCCTTCGGCTCGGCCGCCAGCAGATGGCGGGTGTAGGGGTGCTTCGGGTCGCCGAACACGCTCCCTACCGTGCCGGATTCGACGATCTGCCCCGACTGCATCACGCACACCCGGTCGGCCATGCGGCGGACGATGGTCAGGTCGTGAGTGATGAACAGGATCGCCATCCCCATCTGGCGCTGCAGGTCCTTCATCAGCTGCAGGATCTGCGCCTGGATGGTTACGTCGAGCGCCGTGGTCGGCTCGTCGGCGATCAGTAGGTCCGGGTCGTTGGCCAGTGCCATCGCGATCATCACCCGCTGGCGCTGCCCGCCGGAAAGCTCGTGCGGCAGCGCGCCCAGCCGCTTCTCCGCCTTCGGCAGCCCGACCAGCCGCAAGAGCTCCAGCGTCCGCTGGCGCGCCTGGGCCCGGGACATCTTCTTGTGCAGGATCAGGGTCTCGCTGACCTGCTTCTCCACCGAATGCAGCGGGTTCAGCGACGTCATCGGTTCCTGGAACACCATGGCGATGTCGTCGCCGCGGATGCGCCGCATCTTCGCGTCCGGCGCGCCGACCAGCTCCTCGCCCTTGAACCGGATGCTGCTGCCCGGGGTGTGCATCGCGGTCGGGTAGGGAAGGAGCTGCAGGATCGACAGCGCGGTGACCGACTTGCCCGAGCCGCTCTCGCCGACCAGTGCCAGCGTCTCGCCGCGTTCGATGTCGAAACTCACGTCCCGGACCGCGTGCACGGTGGCGCCGCCGCCGGCACGGAAGGCGACGCCGAGGTTGCGGACGCTGAGCAGGCGGGACGGCTGGCTGTGCGGTTCGGACATCAGGCGGCGACCTTGCGCGGATCGAAGGCGTCGCGCACCGCCTCGCCGATGAAGATCAGCAGGCTCAGCATGATCGCCAGCACGAAGAAGGCAGTGAAGGCAAGCCAGGGCGCCTGCAGGTTCGACTTGCCCTGGTTCAGCAGCTCGCCGAGGGAGGGCGAGCCCGGCGGCAGCCCGTAGCCGAGGAAGTCAAGCGCGGTGAGCGACGTGATGCCCGCGGTGAGGGTGAAGGGCAGGTAGGTGAGGGTCGCGACCATGGCGTTGGGCAGCACGTGGCGGAACATGATGGTGAAGTGGCCCACGCCCAGCGCCCGGGCCGCGCGGACGTAGTCGAAGTTCCGCGCCCGCAGGAACTCGGCCCGCACCAGACCCTGCAGCCCGACCCAGGAGAACAGCAGCAGCAGGACCAGGATGCTGACGAAGCCCGGCGGCACGATGGAGGCGAGGATCAGCAGCAGGAAGAACACCGGCATCCCGCCCCAGATCTCGATCACGCGCTGGCCGATCAGGTCGGTCAGCCCGCCGAAATAGCCCTGCACCGCGCCGATGAAGACGCCGATGACCACGCTGCCGGCGGTGAGAAGCAGGCCGAACAGCACCGAGATGCGGAAGCCGTATATGATGCGGGCGACCACGTCGCGGCTGGAATCGTCGGTGCCCAGCCAGTGGTTCCCGTCGGGCGGCGCCGGCGCCGGCACCTTCAGGTCGAAGTCGAAGGTGTCGTAGCTGTATGGGATCAGCGGCCAGACCATCCAGCCCTTCTCCGCGATCATCTGCTGGACCTCGGGGTCGTGATATTCCGCCTCGGTCTCGAAGAAGCCGCCATACTCGGTCTCCGGCACCACCTCGAACACCGGGAAGTACCAGCGGCCGTCGTAGTGCACGACCAGGGGCTTGTCGTTGGCGACGAGCTCGGCGAACAGCGCGATCACGAACAGGACCAGGAAGATCCACAGCGACCAGTAGCCGCGCCGGTTGCGGCGGAAGTTGCGCAGGCGCCGCGCGGTCAGCGGCGAGATCGGGCGGCCGAGGAAGCGGTGCTGCACGGCCGGCCTGGCCGGCGCACGGTCCATCCCCTGATAGCCGGTTGCGGGGGCGGGGGGCCGCGCGGAAGGCGAAAGCTGGGTGTCGGCCATCAGACCTCCCGGCTCTCGAAGTCGATCCGGGGATCGACCCAGTGGTAGACCAGGTCGGAGACCAGCTGGATCAGCATGCCGAGAAGGGTGAAGAAGTAGAGGGTGGCGAAGATCACCGGATAGTCGCGGTCGATCACCGAGACGTAGCCGAGCAGTCCCAGGCCGTCGAGCGAGAAGATGATCTCGATGAACAGCGAGCCGGCGAACAGGACCCCGATGATCGCCCCCGGCACGCCGGCGATGATCAGGATCATCGCGTTGCGGAACACGTGGCCGTAGAGCACCTGCCGGCCGGTCAGCCCCTTGGCGCGCGCCGTCAGCACGTACTGCTTGTTGATCTCCTCGAGGAAGGAGTTCTTGGTCAGCATGGTGAGGCCGGCGAAGCTCGCGATCACGATCGCGAGGATCGGCAGCGTCATGTGCCAGAAATAGTCGGCGATCTGTTCCAGCAGGCTCATCTCCGCCCAGTTGTCCGAGACGAGGCCCCGCAGCGGGAACCAGGCGAAGTAGCGGCCGCCGGCGAACAGCACGATCAGCAGGATCGCGAACAGGAAGCTCGGGATCGCATACAGCGCGATGATGATGCCGCTGGTCCAGACGTCGAAGCGGCTGCCGTCCCGGCGCGCCTTGGCGATGCCGAGCGGGATGCATACCGCATAGGTGATGAGCGCCGTCCACAGCCCGATCGAGATCGACACCGGCATCCGCTCGATGATCAGATCCACCACCGACCGGCCGCGGAAGTAGCTGTCGCCGAAGTCGAAGGTGATGTAGTTGCCCATCATCAGCAGAAAGCGCTCGTGCCACGGCTTGTCGAAGCCGAACTGGCGCTCGAGCTGGGCGATGAACTCCGGCGGCAGGCCCTGGGCGCCGCGATACTCGCTGTCGGTGCGTCCCGTGGTGCTGCCCGTCCGGCCGGTTTCGGAGCCGGTGGCGCCGCTGATGCGGCCGGTCGCGTCGACGCCGGTGCCGGTGACGTCGGCGATGATGCGCTCGATCGGGCCGCCCGGGGCGACCTGCACGATGGCGAAGTTGATGACCATGATCCCCAGCAGCGTGGGGATGATCAGCAGCAGCCGCCGGATGACGTAGGCGAACATGGTGCGGGCGGCTCCTGTCCGTCCGGCGTCAGCGTGCCGCCTGCCGGCGCTGGTTCAGCGTCGCCGCCTTGTCGGCGTCGTACCACCAGGTGATGAACGGAATGCCGCTCATCGGCGGCTCCTCGGGCCGCGGGTGGTCGAACTTGTCCCAGTAGGCGACCCAGGTGTACGGGTTGTGCCACTGCGGCACCGCAAACATCTGCCACATCAGCGCGCGGTCCAGCGCATGGGTGCGGGTCACCAGTGCCTCGCGGTCCGGTGCGTTGATCACCAGCCGGATCAGCTCGTCGATCGCCGGGTTCTTCAGGCCCATGTAGTTGCGGCTTCCCGGCGTGTCGGCCGATTCCGACCCCCAGTAGGCCCGCTGCTCGTTGCCGGGCGACAGCGACTGCGCGATCACCTGGACGGCGGCGTCGAAGTCGAAGTTGTCCATCCGCTCGACGTACTGGGAGGCGTCGATGGTGCGCACCGAGGCACGGATGCCCAGCCGCTCGAGGTTGGCCGCATAGGGCAGCATGATCCGCTCGAAGGTCGGGGAGCTCAGCAGGATCTCCATGGTGAGCCGGATGCCGGTCTCCTCGTGCACGCGGACCCCGTCCTGGATGCGGTAGCCGGCCTCCTCCAGCAGCTCCACCGCCCGGCGCAGGTTGGCGCGCAGCCCGCCCTCCACGGTCGTCGAGGGCGCCTCGTAGTCGGCGGTGAACACTTCCGGCGGAAGCTGGTCACGCAGCGGCTCCAGGATCGCGAGCTCCGCCTCCGTCGGCAGGCCCGTCGCCTCCAGCTCGGAGGATTCGAAGATGCTGTCGGTGCGGCGGTAGAGGCCGTAGAACAGGTTCTGGTTCGCCCACTCGAAGTCGAAGGCGAGAATCAGCGCCTCGCGCACCCGCCGGTCCTGGAACTGCGGCCGGCGCATGTTGAAGAACAGGCCCTGGAACGGCTGGGCGAGCCTGTCCTCGAGCGACTCGCGCACCAGCACGCCGGCGTCCACCTCGGGGACGTTGTAGCCGGTGGCCCAGTTCTTCGACGAGTTCTCGACCCGGTAGTCCAGCTCGCCGCCGAGGAAGGCCTCGAACATCACCTGCTCGTCGCCGAAATACTCGAAGACGATGCGGTCGAAGTTGTACTGGCCGACCATCGTCGGGTGGTTCGCCGCCCAGTAGTCGGGATTGCGCTGCATGACGATGCGCTGGCCCGGGTCCACCCGGCCGATGGTGTAGGGACCGCTGCCGACCCAGGGCGTCAGCGTGATCCGCGAGATGTCGCGGCCGTCCGCCGTCCAGTAGGCCTTCGACATGATCGGGAGCTGGCCGAGGATGAGCGGCAGTTCCTTGTTCTCGCTGGTCGAGAAGTCGAACCGCACCGTGCGCTCGCCGACCTGGGTCACGGAACTGACGTCGGCGTAGTAGAACTTCTGCTGCGGATTGTACTGGGTCCAGACCTCGAACGACCAGATCACGTCCTCGACCGTGATCGGCGACCCGTCGCTGAACCGCGCGTCGGGATTGAGGTCGAACTCGACCCAGCCGCGGTCCGGCGGCACGCGGATCGTCTCGCAGATCAGGCAGTATTCGGTGAACGGTTCGTCGGCGCTGGACACCATCAGGCTGTCCATGGCGTAGCCGACGGCTCCGGTCAGCGTGCCCTGGATGATCACCGGGTTCAGCGTGTCGAAGCTGCCGAGCTGACCGATCTTGATCTCGCCGCCCTTGGGCGCGTCCGGGTTCACGTAGCCGAAATGGGAAAAGCCCGCGGCGTACTTGACGTCGCCATGCATGGCGAAGGCGTGGCCCTCGTAGATCTCGCCTTCCTCGACGGCCTTGAGCTGGTCCGAAACCTCCGCCTCCTGGGCGATCGCGGCCGCGGAGAGGGCAACTGTCGCCGCGGCGGCGGCCAGGGCGCATCGGGCAGGCTGACGGAGGCTCATGGTCGCGGCGTTTCCTTTCCCCTCGGACGTCGGGCGGTCGGCCGCCGACGCGCAGCATTGTTCTGTCGCCGTGTTACAATGCTTCAATCGGCGGAGAAACGAAAGCGGGCCGGCGGCCACCGGCTGCGTTGCATGATGGGCCGCGAATCGGGCGGAATTTTGCCCGCACTCGGCTGTCGCGCGGGTGCGCGCTTTGCGCTAGAGAAGGCGCGCCCGCGCGACCGGCGGCGGACCGCTGCACGTCCGGAGGCCGGTTGAGGCTCTTCCGTCTTTGGGGGAAGGGCTCAAAATGTGGTAGTCCGGGGCGCGGCCTTGACCAGATGATGAGGCAAGACGACGATGGCGGGTCATTCCCAGTTCAAGAACATCATGCACCGCAAGGGCGCGCAGGACGCCAAGCGGGCGAAGCAGTTCGCCAAGCTCGCCCGTGAGGTGCTGGTCGCGGCCAAGTCGGGGCTGCCCGACCCGGCGATGAACCCGCGGCTGCGGACGGCGATCGCGGCTGCGCGCGCCGCCAACATGCCGAAGGACCGCATCGACCGGGCGATCAAGCAGGCCACGGCCAGCGGCGGCGATGCGACGAATTACGAGGAGATCCGGTATGAGGGCTACGGCCCGGGCGGGGTCGCGCTGATCGTCGAGGCGCTGACCGACAACCGCAACCGCACCGCCTCCGAAATCCGCTCGGCCTTCAACAAGTACGGCGGCTCGCTCGGCGAGACCGGCTCCGTCGGCTTCATGTTCAACCGGGTCGGCGAGATCGCCTATCCGGCTTCGGTGGCAAGCGACGAGGCGATGTTCGAGGCGGCGCTGGAGGCGGGTGCGAGCGACGTGGAGAGCGCGGCCGACAGCCATACCGTCACCTGCGACCCGGCGAGCTTCAACGACGTGCGCGACGCGCTGGAGGCGAAGTTCGGCGCGCCGGAGCGGGCGGGCCTGGTGTGGAAGCCGGTGACGACGACGCCGGTGGACGAGGACACTGCACGCACGCTGATGAAGCTGATCGACGTGCTCGACGACAACGACGACGTGCAGACCGTCTCCGCCAACTTCGAGATCGACGAGCAGGTGATGGAGCGGCTGAGCGCGGCCTGAGGCGGCGCTCGTTGGGAAACCGTGCCGGCTCCCGTGCGGGCCGGCGGCAGGGGAGGACGGGCTTGCGCCTGCTCGGCATCGACCCGGGGCTGCAGCGGACCGGCTGGGGGATCATCGACGCCGTCGGGACCCGCTTGAGCCACGTCGCCAACGGCGTCGTGGCCTCGGACGGCAGCAAGCCGGTCGCGGAGCGGCTCGCGGAACTCTACGAGGGCCTGGCGGCGGTGATCGCGACCCACCGGCCCGTGGCGGCGGCGGTGGAGGAGACCTTCGTCAACAAGAACCCGACCTCGACGCTGAAACTCGGGCTCGCGCGCGGCGTGGCACTGCTGGCGCCGGCCCGCGCCGGGCTGCCGGTGGGCGAGTATCCGGCGAACCTGATCAAGAAGACCGTGGTCGGCGCCGGCCATGCCGACAAGCGCCAGATCCAGGCGATGGTGCGGGTGCTGCTGCCCGGCTGCCAGATCGCCGGGCCGGACGCGGCCGATGCGCTCGCCGTCGCCATCTGCCACGCCCACCACGGCACGGCCCGCGACTGGGCCCGCGCCGCCCCCGGCCCGGGTGCGGGGTGACGGCATGATCGCGAAGCTGCGCGGCCGGGTCGACGGCATCGGCGAGGACTGGGCGGTGATCGACGTCGGCGGCGTCGGCTATCTGGTGCACTGCCCGTCGCGCACGCTGGCGGAGCTGGCGCGCGTCACCGGCGAGGTGTCGCTGTTCGTCGAGACCCACGTCCGCGAGGACCGGATCCAGCTGTTCGGCTTCACCCAGGAGTCGGAGCGCACGTGGTTCCGGCTGCTGAACGGGGTGCAGGGCGTCGGTGCGCGGGTGGCGCTGGGCGTCCTCGGCACGCTGCGGGTGGAGGAGATCGTCGAGGCGATCGCGCTGCAGGACAAGGCGCCGCTGACCCGGGCGCCCAACGTCGGGCCGAAGCTCGCGCAGCGGATCGTCAGCGAGCTCAAGGACAAGGCGGCAGGTGTCGCGCTGACCGCCGTGGCGGCCCGGGTTGCGCCAACGGCGGTGCCGGCCGGCGGCGAGGACGTGATGGCGGACGCGGTGTCGGCGCTGGTGAACCTCGGTTTCGCCCAGGCGCAGGCGATGAGCGCGGTGGCGAAGGCCCGCCGTGACGCTGGCGACGCTGCCGACGTCGCGACCCTGATCCGCTCGAGCCTGCGCGAGCTGAGTGCGTGATGGCAACGAAAGACGAAGGCCGGCTGGTCGATCCCACGGCGCGCCCCGGCGACGACCGGGCGCTGCGACCGCAGACCCTCGACGAGTTCGTCGGCCAGGCGCAGCTCCGCGCCAACCTTGCGGTCTATGTCCGCGCGGCGCGGGCCCGCGGCGAGGCGATGGACCACGTGCTGCTGGCCGGGCCGCCAGGGCTGGGCAAGACGACCCTCGCCCAGATCATCGCCCGCGAGCTCGGCGTGAACTTCCGCGCCACCTCCGGCCCGGTCATCGCCCGCGCCGGCGACCTCGCCGCGGTGCTCACCAACCTCGAACCGCGGGACGTGCTGTTCATCGACGAGATCCACCGGCTGAACCCTGCGGTGGAGGAGATCCTCTATCCGGCGATGGAGGACCTGCAGCTCGACCTGATGATCGGCGAGGGGCCGGCGGCGCGGTCGGTGCGGATCGACCTCGCGCCGTTCACGCTCATCGGGGCGACCACACGGGCCGGCCTGATCACCACGCCGCTGCGCGACCGGTTCGGCATCCCGCTGCAGCTCACCTTCTACACGCCGGAGGAGCTGCTCGTGATCGTCCGCCGCGCGGCGTCGCTGATGGGCATGGTCCTCACCGACGACGGCGCGGAGGAGATCGCGCGCCGGTCGCGCGGGACGCCCCGCATCGCCGGCCGGCTGCTGCGCCGCGTGCGCGACTTCGCTGCGGTGGAAGGCGACAAGGCGGTGGACGCCGCCGTCGCCGACCGCGCGCTCACCCGGATGGAGGTGGACGCGCGGGGGCTGGATGCGCTGGACCGGCGCTATCTCACCTGCCTGGTCACCAACTACGACGGCGGGCCGGTCGGCGTGGAGACGCTGTCGGCGGCGCTTGCCGAGCAGCGCGACGTGCTGGAGGACGTGATCGAGCCCTTCCTCATCCAGCAGGGGTTCATCCAGCGCACCCCGCGGGGCCGCATGGTCAGCGCGCTTGGCTGGGCGCACCTGGGCCTCACGCCGCCGCGCGGACGCCAGACGCAGCTCGACCTCCTGGCGCAGGACGGGGATGGCGGCGATGGCGGATGAGCCGGCCGGGGCTCACCGCTTCCGGCTCCGGGTCTATTACGAGGACACGGACGCGGCCGGAATCGTGTATTACGCCAACTATCTGCGCTTCGCCGAGCGGGCCCGCACCGAATATCTGCGCGATGCGGGCATCGACCAGCGGACATTAAGAGATCGCGATGGACTCTTGTTCGCGGTGCGGCGATGTGAAATCGACTATCTTCAGCCGGCGCGACTCGACGATTCCCTGGATGTGGTAAGCCGCATTGTCGCGTTGCGGGGGGCATCGGTGGACATGCATCAGACCGTGATGCGCGCCGCCGAGATTCTGGCGCAATTGTCGGTTCGTGTGGCCTGCGTTGACGGGAACGGGCGGCCCGCGCGAATCCCCCGCTGGGTGCGCGAGCGCATTGCGGCCGCCGGCGCCGCTGCGGAAGGAAGTGGATAGGGATCTATGGAGCAGGAAGTCGCGGTAACGGCGGTGGAGACGGTGGCGCTCTCCGGGGACGACCTGTCGATGATCGGCCTGTTCCTCAAGGCCGACATCGTGGTCAAGGCGGTGATGGTGCTGCTGCTCCTGGCCTCGATCTGGAGCTGGGCCGTCATCATCGAGAAGGGTCTGCGCTTCTCCCGGCTGCGCCGCCAGGCGGACAAGTTCGAGGACAGCTTCTGGTCCGGCGGTTCGCTCGACGACCTCTACGAGCGGGTCGGCGCCAATCCCCCGGACCCGATGGCGAGCGTGTTCGCCTCCGCGATGCGGGAGTGGCGACGGTCGGCGAGCCATCTCGCCGGCAGCGTCTATCATTCGCTGCAGGACCGGATCGAGCGGGTGATGGCGGTGACGATCAACCGCGAGCTCGACCGGGTCGGCCGCCGCATGAGCTTCCTCGCCACCGCCGGCAGTGCCGCGCCCTTCGTCGGCCTGTTCGGCACGGTGTGGGGCATCATGAACACCTTCACCGCCATTGCCGAGATGAACAACACCACGCTCGCGACCGTGGCGCCCGGCATCGCGGAGGCGCTGTTCGCCACCGCGATGGGCCTGTTCGTCGCGATCCCGGCGGTCATCGGCTACAACCGGCTGAGCGAGTCGATGCGCCGTTACGCCGCGCGCCTGAACAACTTCTCCGCGGAGTTCGCTGCCATCATTTCGCGCCAATTGGACGCCAAGGCTTGAGAATGGTGGCCGGAATGCGGCGGAAACGGGCAACCGTACGGGACCAGGGCTGATGGCGATCAAGGTCAACAACGGCTCCGACGAGACCTACGCGCCCCTGTCGGAGATCAACGTCACGCCCTTCGTCGACGTGATGCTGGTGCTGCTGATCGTGTTCATCGTCACCGCGCCGCTGCTCGCGGTCGGCGTCGACGTCGACCTGCCGCAGGCGGAGGCGCCCGCGCTTCCCAGCCAGGACGTGCCGCTGGTTGTCAGCGTCGATCGCGACAACAACGTCTACGTCGGCGACGAGCAGGTGACGCCGGATGCGCTGGTGGAGCGGCTGTCGGGCATCGTCGGCGAGGACGAGCAGCGCCGCATCTTCGTCCGCGGCGACCAGTCGGTCAGCTACGGGCGGATCATGGAGGTGATGGGCCTCATCATCAGGGCCGGCTTTACCCGGGTTTCGCTGGTGGCCGAGCTTCCCACCGACGGCTGAGCGCGCCTGTCGGCCGCCGCAGACCGAGCGAGGGACGGAGCGAATGCCTGAGCGTGATGAACGCATGATGCCGGTCTCGGCGATCGCGTCGGTCGCCCTGCACGCGTTGATCGCCGTGCCGGTGGTCTTCGACATCGACCTGTTCGGCAGCCGGTTCGAAGAGCCGGTGCTGGCGTTTGCGGTGGGCATGGTGCCGCTGTCGGAGGTGACGGCGGCGCCGCAGGTGGGCGAGATCACGCCGCCGCGCCCGCTGGAGCGGCTGGAGCTGCCCGCGGGCAACGAGGCGGCCGAGGTGGACCGGATCGATCCGGATGCGCCCGAGCGCGCGCCCACCGCCACCCCGTCGCCCGAATCCCGGTCCGAACCGCCGCCGCCGGCCGAGGAGCTGCCCACCGAGACGCCGCCGCCGCAGGTGGCCTCGGCAGAAGCCCCGCCGCCGGTCCTGACCGAGGCGCCGGAGCCGCCGGCCGCCGCAACGCCGGAGGAGCCGCAGCCGGCCCCGCCGCCCAGTCTGGCGGACCCGGAGCTGGTGCAGGCGCCGAATGCGCCCGCCCCGGACGCGCCCCAGGTGGCGGCGCTGGATGCGCCG
>ERZ777003.4255-NODE-4255-length-12368-cov-5.847641_pt1 | contig 12368 bp, 10 predicted proteins | sample MGYA00374956_ERZ777003 | MGnify/ENA primary metagenome ERZ777003 (study PRJEB29302, sample SAMN06268252) | bioreactor metagenome | isolation source: Joint BioEnergy Institute, California, USA | place: USA:Joint BioEnergy Institute, California, USA | collected... | reverse complement strand
TCGCGGTGGAGCCGGGCACCGGTCGGGTGCTCGCCTACTACGGCGGCGCCGACGGCACGGGCGCCGACCACGCGGGGTGGTACTTCGATGCCGCCGGGGTGCCGAGCGGGTTCGGCCAGCATCCACCCGGCTCGTCATTCAAGATCTACACGCTGGCGGAGGCCCTGCGGCAGGGCATCTCGCTCTCCTCCGTGTGGGACTCGCCCGACGTCAAGGAGTTCCCGGACAGCGGCCGGACCTACCAGTCGCCGGCTGGCCCCGTCCGCAACGCCGCCAGCGCCGCCTGCCAACCGGCCTGCACCCTGTGGGAGGCGATGGTGGCCTCGCTCAACGTCCCCTTCTTCGAGCTGACCGAGCGGCTCGGCCCGGCCCGGGTCATCGACATGGCTCGACGAGCGGGAATCGCGGCACTGTGGACAGACGACGGGCAGCGCGTCGACCTCGAACCGGACGCGGACGTCAGCATGTTCACCACCGAGGTCGGCATCGGACAGTTCGGGGTCACCGTGCTCGACCACGCGAACGGCATGGCCACCTTCGCGGCCGGCGGTCAGCGAGCCCCCGTGCACTTCGTGCGCGAGGTGACGCGCGACGGCGTGCGAGTGTACGCGGAGCAGCTCACTCGGGCCGGGATCGGCCTGACCCCTGAGCAGGTCGAAGAACTCACCTGGGTGCTGAGCCAGGTCTCGGCGGCCCAGCTGGACAACGGCTGGGACGCCGCTGGCAAGACCGGCACCTGGCAGGCTGGGGACACGACCCACAACGCCCACGCCTGGATGGTCGGCTACACCGGCGCCCTGGCGGCGGCGGTCTGGCTCGGCACCACCGACGGCTCCCCGCTGGTCACCCGCGACGGTGAGGACGTGTACGGCTCGACGCACGCCGCGGCGATCTGGCGACAGTTCATGACCGAGGCCCTGGCCCGCACCGGCCTCGACCCGGCCCAGTACCGCTTCCGCCCGCCGGCGAACCTTCCGTCGCCGACCCCGGTCGAGTGACGGGCGTCCCAGGATGCGGATGTCGACTGGACCGACGGGGCCGTTCCATGCCAGGCTTGCCCCGTGTTCACCGCGATCGAAGTCCTCCTCGTGGTGCGTCGCCACGTGGACTACCGTCGCGTGTGCAGCGCGGTGTGTGGTCACTGCTGACTGACCCGCCGCCACTGTCTGTCGACTCAGCCGGCGCCGGGCGCTACGGCTGAATGATCCGTTCGGGGTCCACCGTCAGCGCGCGAGCGCCACGACCGAAGGACCCGGATTGAGTACCAAGCTGCGGGCGCTGGCCGAAAAGGCCCAGCATGAGCTGGCCGATGCCACCGCGGCGGAGGCGCTGGCCTGGACCGCCGAGACGTTCGGCGACCGCTGGATCGTGGCATCGAACATGCAGGATGCCGTCCTGATCGACCTGGCGTATCAGGTCAAGCGCGACCTCGACGTGCTGTTCCTGGACACGGGCTACCACTTCATCGAGACCATCGGCACCCGCGACGCGGTCGCGGTCGTGTATCCGGAGGTCCGCATCATCAACGCCGAGCCGGACCAGTCGGTGGCCGAGCAGGAGGCGGAGTTCGGGCAGCTGTACCGAACCGATCCCGACCGGTGCTGCCACCTGCGCAAGGTGGTGCCGCTGCGCCGCGTCCTGGCCGGCTACGACGCCTGGGTCACCGGGGTCCGCCGGGTCGATGCACCGACCCGGGCCAATACGCCGATCGTGCACTGGGACGAGCTCAACGGCCTGGTCAAGGTGAACCCGATCGCGGCCTGGTCGGACGAGGAGTTCGACGCCTACATCGCGCAGCGGGGGATTCTGCAGAACCCCCTGGTCCGCGCGGGATACCCGTCGATCGGCTGCCAGCCGTGCACCAGCAAGCCGCTGCCGGGCCAGGGCCCCCGCAGTGGCCGGTGGGCCGGCCTGGGCAAGACCGAGTGCGGCCTGCACAGCCGCCCGCCCCGCCCGGACCTTCCGAACCTTGAGCTCACGCCGACCCTGGACCGCCGACCGAACATCGACCTCCAGCCGGCCGGCCCCGGACCGGCCGCCGCCCCCGCCGAACCGCAGGGATAGGTTGCCATGACGCTCGCTGTGCCCACCCGCCTGGACGTCCTGGCCCGCCTGGAGTCCGAGGCGATCCACATCATCCGCGAAGTCGCGGGCGAGTTCGACCGCCCGGTGATCCTGTTCTCCGGCGGCAAGGACTCGACGGTGCTGCTGCACCTGGCGGTCAAGGCGTTCTGGCCGGCCCCGCTGCCCTTCCCGTTGTTGCATGTGGACACGGGCCACAACTTCCCCGAGGTCATCGAGTTCCGGGACCGGACGGTCGCCCGCTACGGGCTACGCCTCATCGTGGCCAGCGTCCAGGAGTACATCGACGATGGCCGGCTCACGGAACGACCGGACGGCACCCGCAACCCGCTGCAGACCGTGCCGCTGCTGGACGCGATCGCGACCCACCGCTTCGACGCGGTCCTGGGCGGCGGTCGGCGGGACGAGGAGCGGGCCCGGGCCAAGGAGCGCATCTTCAGCCTGCGCAACACGTTCGGTCAGTGGGACCCCCGCCGCCAGCGCCCGGAGCTGTGGGACCTCTACAACGGTCGCCACCGGCCGGGCGAACACGTCCGGGTGTTCCCCCTGTCGAACTGGACCGAGCTGGACGTCTGGCGCTACATCGCGCGGGAGCGCATCGAGCTTCCGTCGATCTACTTCGCCCACCGCCGCCGCGTGGTGCGCCGCGACGGAATGTGGCTGACCCCCGGGCCCTGGCTCACCCCCGCGCCCGACGAGGAGGTCGTAGAGCTGATGGTCCGCTTCCGGACCGTCGGCGACGGCTCGTGCACCGGCGCCGTGGAGTCCGAGGCCACCGACGTCGAGGCCGTGATCGCCGAGGTGGCGGCCAGCCGGCTCACCGAGCGGGGCGCGACCCGCGCGGACGACCGGCTCTCCGCCGCCGCGATGGAGGACCGCAAGCGAGAGGGGTACTTCTAGTGGTGGCCTCGGGAGACGACCACCGTGACCTGCTGCGGCTGGCCACGGCGGGCAGTGTCGACGACGGCAAGTCCACCCTGGTCGGCCGCCTGCTCTACGACACCAAGTCGGTGATGGCCGATCAACTGGACGATGTCCGCCGGGCTAGCGTCGACAAAGGACTGTCTACTCCAGACCTCTCCCTGCTCGTCGACGGGCTGCGGTCGGAGCGGGAGCAGGGCATCACCATCGACGTCGCCTACCGCTACTTCGCGACGCCGCGTCGCTCGTTCGTGCTGGCCGACACCCCGGGGCACGTGCAGTACACCCGCAACACCGTGACCGGCGCGTCGACCGCCCAACTCGCCGTGCTGCTGGTCGACGCCCGCAAGGGGGTGGTGGAGCAGACCCGGCGCCACGCCGCGGTGGTGGGCCTGCTCGGCGTGCCCCACCTCGTCCTCGCGGTCAACAAGATGGACCTGGTCGGATACAGCGAGGAGACCTTCACGCTCATCGCCAAGGAGTTCGACGCGTACGTCCACGGTCTGGGCTACGCGCCCGAGGCGGTACGGGTCATCCCGATCTCGGCGCTGCACGGGGACAACGTCGTCGACCGCTCCGACCGTATGCCGTGGTACACCGGCCCGACGCTGTTGGAGCACCTGGAGGCGGTGCCGGTCGAGCCGGAGCCGCACGACATGCCGCTCCGGTTCCCGGTGCAGTACGTGATCCGTCCGCGTACCGCCGAGTACCCGGACTACCGGGGCTACGCCGGCCGGGTCGCCGCCGGCACGGTCCGGCCCGGGGACGAGGTGGTGGTGCTGCCGTCTGGCCTGCGCACCACCGTCGCCCGCATCGACACCCCTGACGGGGAGCTGGCCGAGGCGCAGGCCGGCCAGTCGGTGACCCTGCTCTTGGCCGACGACCTCGACATCGCTCGGGGCGACCTGATCGCCGCGGCCGCCGCGGCTCCGACCGTGACCGACGAATTCGACGCCACGCTCGCGTGGCTGGGCGATCGACCGGTGCGAGCGGGGGCCCGGGTGCTGGTCAAGCACGGCACGCGGGTGACCCCCGCGATGGTGACCGGCCTGTCGGCCCGGCTGGACGAGCAGAGCCTGACCATCGTGCCCGACCCCGAGTCGCTGTCGCTCAACGAGATCGGCCGCGCGAGCCTGCGCACCGCCGAGCCGTTGCCCGTCGACGACTACGGGCGGATCCGACGCACCGGGGCATTTCTCGTCATCGACCCCAACGACGGCGCCACCCTCGCGGCCGGCATGGTCGGGGCCGGGCTTCCGGTGCTCCGCTGACCCCGCCGACGGACGCCGCCGCCGGGACCCGCCGGCTCGCGTGGCTGGGGCGGGCTGGGTGCTGTCCCGCCGCGCCCGTCCCAGGGTGGCCCGGCCGGGCCTGATCGCCGTGAGGCGAGCCCGCTCGTGACGCCGCCCGTCGCTTCATCCCGATCACGCCCCATGGTCACCGTGATCGGGCCGACGTGCCCGGACCGTACGACCGCCTCCCGGCGATCACGCTCCCCTCCGGGCCGGCGCCCGACGCCGCCGTACCCCAAAGCCGCCTCCTCCCGACGCTGCCGTCGCCCGGCGCTCGACGCCGTCCCGGCCCCACCGACGCATGACGCTCTTGTGACGACCGCCAGGATGGTGCAATACTCAGCGGCACCGCGGCGGTGCCGCCACACCGCCGCCCTCGCGCGCCGACGGTCGCCGCGCGGCTCAGGCGTTGCCCGAATGCCTGACCCGATCCCTGGGGCGGCCGTCGTCCGCCCCGCCGGAGGAGGTCGCCATGCCGATCGCGGAGAACACCAGGCCGCTCGAATCAGGCATCGTCACGGATCTCTCGAAGTCGATGAGCTACAGCGCCTACCTGGCGCTGGACCAGGTGCTCGGTGCGCAGCATCCGCGGAGCAGCCCGCCGCACCACGACGAGATGCTATTCATCATCATGCATCAGACGAGCGAGCTGTGGCTCAAGCTCATCAAGCACGAGCTCGACTCCGCCCGGACCCTGCTCGCCGACGACGACTTGGCGGCGGCCCTCAAACGCCTCGCCCGGATCAAGCACATCCAGGAGACCCTGATTCAGCAGTGGTCGGTGCTGGCCACGCTGACACCGACCGAGTACGTGCAGTTCCGCGGTGTCCTGGGGAACGCGTCCGGCTTCCAGTCGGCCCAGTACCGCGCGGTGGAGTTCGCGCTGGGCAACAAGAACGCCGCGATGCTCAAGCTCTTCGAGGCCGAGCCGGACAACCACGCCATGCTGCGCGAGGAGCTGAACCGACCGAGCCTCTACGACGAGTTCCTGCGCTACCTGGCCCGCCACGGCCACCCCGTGCCCACCGCGGTGCTGGAGCGGGACGTCACGAAGGCCCACGTCTTCACCCCGGAGCTGGTCCCGGTCTTCGCCGCCATTTACCGCAACGAGCGTGAGAACTGGTCGGCCTACGAGACCTGCGAGGAGTTGGTGGACCTGGAGGACAACTTCCAGCTGTGGCGGTTCCGCCACCTGAGGACCGTCGCTCGCACCATCGGCACCAAGAAGGGCACCGGTGGCTCAAGCGGCATCGCCTTCCTCAAGCGGGCGCTGGACCTGACGTTCTTTCCGGAGATCTACGCGGTCCGCACCGAGCTGGAGGAGCACGCCCCAGGTAAGGAGGCATGAGCGGTGACGACGACCCCACCCGAGCATCACGACCTCGCGGCCCGGGCGGCCGAGCTGGACCGCGCCGACCCGCTGCACCGCTTCACCACCCGGTTCGTCCGCGCCCCGGGCGTCGTGTCCTACCTGGACGGAAACTCGCTCGGCCGGCCTCTCGCGTCGTTCCCGGCCCGCGTCCACGACTTCACGACGTACGAGTGGGGCACCCGCCTCATCCGACGCTGGGACGAATCCTGGATGGCCAAGCCGTACGTGCTCGGCGACCGGATCGGCCGGTCGCTGCTCGGCGCGGCGCCGGGCCAGACCTTCGTCGGTGACTCCACGACCGTGCTGCTCTACAAGCTCATCCGGGCCGCGGTCGACCACCGTCCTGATAGGACAGAGATCGTCATCGACGACGACAACTTCCCGACCGACCGCTTCGTGGTCGAGGGCATCGCCGCCGAGCGCAACCTCTCCATCCGCTGGATCCGCACCGACCGCACCGTGGGTGTGCAGCCGGAGCAGGTGGCCGAGGCCGTGTCGGAGAAGACGGCGGTAGTCGTGCTCAGCCACGTCGCGTACCGGTCGGGCGCGATCGCCGACATGGCGACCATCACCAGCCTGGCCCACCACGTGGGCGCCTACATGCTGTGGGACCTGTGCCACAGCATCGGCGTCCTCCCCGTTCGGCTCGACGAGTGCGGCGTCGACCTCGCGGTCGGCTGCTCCTACAAGTACCTCAACGGCGGGCCGGGTTCGCCCGCGATCGCCTACGTCAACGCCTCCCTGCACCGAACCTTGCGCCAGCCGATCTGGGGGTGGATGGGCGCCGCCGACGTGTTCGCGATGAAGGACACCTACGAGCCGGCCGACGACATCCGGCGGTTCGTGAGCGGCACCCCGCCGATCTTCGCCATGCTCGCCATGGAGGCGATGCTCGACCTCATCGAGGCCGCCGGCCTCCCGGCGATCCGGGAGAAGTCGCTCGCCCTGAACCGCTTCACCGACGAGCTGCTGCGCGCGTACGTCCTGCCGCTGGGCGCCACCCTGGCCTCCCCGGCCGACGTGGCCCAGCGGGGCAGTCACGTCACCGTCGCCCATCCCCGCTTCCGTGAGATCATCGGTCGCCTGTGGGAGCGCGGGGTGATTCCCGACTTCCGGGCACCCGACGGCATCCGGATCGGGCTGTCCCCGCTGAGCACCACCTTCGCCGAGGTGGAGGTCGGGGTGCGCGCCATTGGGGAGGAGCTGCGGAACGTCCTGGGCTGACCGGCGCGCCGCGACGAGCGGTGAGGCCGACGACCGGGGGCCGGTGGATTGACGCGGCCTGGTTCCGATGGGATGGCGTGGCCGAGGATGACGTCATGCGGAGGCTGCTGACCGACGGTCGAGGCGGGTGACCGTGACCGCCGAGAGTGAGACCGCTGAGCGGGACGACATGACCGTGGACGTCGACGACACCACGGTCGCGACCGACGACGTCACCTCGCGGCCCGGGAGCGCCGCGTCGCTGGTGCTCACGATCGTCGGCCTCTACCTGCGCCGGGTTGGTGGCTGGATGTCGACCGCCGCCCTGGTCCGGCTGGCCGAGGAGGTTGGCTCACCCCCGCCCTTGACCCGCACCGCGATCACCCGGCTGAAGAAGCGCGCCGTCGTCGTCGCGGCCCGCCGGGACGGGGTCCCTGGCTACGCCGTCCACCCCGGCGCCGTCCGCATGCTGCAGCGCGGTGACCGGCGCATCTTCACCCCACGCCACATGGCCATCGACGATCCGTGGTGTCTCATCTCGTTCTCCCTGCCGGAGCAGCAGCGCGCCATCCGTCACCAGCTGCGCCGCCGGCTGCACTGGATCGGCTGCGGGATCGTCGCCCCGGGCCTGTGGATCTGCCCGGACTACCTGGCCGACGAGGTCGAGGAGATCCTGCGCGAGCTCGGAATCCGCCACCACGCCACGCTCTTCCGCACGCAGCTGCCGCGGGTCGCGGGACCCCTCGAGGAGGCGATCGCCCGATGGTGGGACCTCGCCGCCATCGAGGCCGCGCACCGGGACTTCATCGCGGCGATGCGTGACCAGCTGCCCGACCGTCCGCCGTCCGCGGCCGAGGCCTTCCGCATCTACGTGACCGGGATCGACGTATGGCGCACCATTCCCTACATCGACCCGGGCCTGCCCCCACAACTGCTGCCGCCCGACTGGCCCGGTCGCCAGAGCGTCGAGCTCTTCACCATCCTGTCCGACCGGCTCGCCGAACCCGCCTGGCGCCACGTGTGCGAGGTCCTGGCCGGATCCAACGGGTGACGGGCGGCGCCTGGTGCGCCAAGCACGGCGACACGGCGGGACCGATTATCCGTTTCCCGGCGGGCCGCCCGGCTGACGAGGATGGTCAGCATGCGACTGTCCCACCTTGGCCTGCCGGTCCGCGACCAGCAGCGCAGCCTCGACTTCTACCACACCCATTTCGGCTTCGACCCGGCCACGGCCCGGCGCTTTGACGACGGGACGATCATCGTCCGCAACGCCGACGGTTTCGACCTCGCCCTGCACCCGGGCGAGCCGCCCGACCCGTTCCCGTCCTTCCTGCACTTCGGTTTCGCGATGCCCGGTCCGAACGCCGTGCGGGAGAAGCTGGCCGCGATCGAGGCCGCGGGGGTTCCGGTGGTCGAGCGGTCCGACGAGCCGGAGCACGTCTCGTTCAAATGCCTCGACCCCGATGGCTGGCGCGTCGAGGTCTACTGGGACGCGTAACTCCCGCCGGCTCCACCGAGCGCCGCGCGTGACGCCTCCGCTCGGCAGGCCAGGTGGCCGGGAGAGCACCCGCCACCGTCGCGCCGCCGCGGCGACGAGAACCCACGCGCCGCGGTGGAGAGCATTCCGTCTGGGCACCGGAGTGACCGGGTGGCAAGCGGTTGGATGGGTATCGACAAGAACCAGATCGATTGCGTACTCTCCATCCCGTACGTGGGGATGCCACTGGGATAACCCCCGTCCCGGGCACGGAACTCCGCGACCGTCCACCGGCGCGGTAGCGCTGCCGCGCCGCTTCATTGCGCCCGGAACGGAGATCACGCCATGACCTCCAGACCTGTTCGCTTCAGCGACTCTCTCCCCGTCACCAGTTCTCTTCACGCGACCAGACCGTCCCGGATCATCGGCGCAATCGCCGCGGCGGTCACGGCGGCGGCTACCGTCCTGATCGCCATCACCATCAGCGCCGCCCCCGCCACGGCCGCCGGCACCGGCGTGGGTTACCTCCGGACGGACGGCAACCGGATCGTCGACGCGACCGGGGCAACGGTGCGCCTGACCGGCATCAACTGGTTCGGCATGGAGACCGACAACCGGACTTTCCACGGGCTGTGGGCGAGCCCGCCGGCCACGTGGCGCGGGCAGATCGACCGCATGGCCGAGCTCGGGTTCAACACGCTGCGCATCCCGTACTCCGGTGACGCGCTGCGCCCCGACGCGACGGCGACCAGCATCAACACGTGGACCAACCCCGATCTGATCGGGCTGCACCCGCTGGAGATCCTCGACCGGGTCATTGAGTACGCCGGCAGCAAGGGCATGCGGGTCATCCTCGACCGGCACCGGCCGACCGCCGCCGGCCAGACCGCGCTCTGGTACACGCCGACCGTGTCGGAGGCGAGCATCATCGCCGACTGGCGGATGCTGGCCGAGCGGTACGCCGGCAATCCCACGGTGATCGGGGCCGACCTGTTCAACGAGCCGCACGCCGAAGGCACCGACCCCAACGGCACCGGGGCGTGCTGGGGCTGCGGCGACCCCGCTCGGGACTGGCGGCTGGCCGCCGAGCGGATCGGCAACGCGATCCTCGAGGTGAACCCCAACTGGCTCATCTTCGTGGAGGGCGTGAGCTGCCTCTCCGGCGGCAACCCCAACGCCTGGGACGACGTGCCCGACCCGTGGGAGAACTGCGACTGGTGGGGCGGCAACCTGTCCCAGGCCATCGAGCAACCCGTGCGGCTCAATGTGCCCAACCGCCTCGTCTACGCGCCGCACGACTACGCGATCTCGGTCTACGACCGCCAGCCGTGGTTCAACGACCCGGACTTCCCGAACAACCTGCCCGCGGTGTGGGACCACTTCTGGGGGAAGATCGCCAAGCAGAACGTAGCCCCGATCCTGCTCGGTGAGTTCGGCAGCACGTTGGCCAACCCGCTCGACGTGCAGTGGCTCACCACGCTCATGAACTACCTGACCGAGAACGGGATGTCGTTCACGTACTGGTCGTGGAACCCGAACTCCGGCGACACCGGGGGCATCGCGCTGGACGACTGGTGGTCCATCGACCAGCGGAAGTACTCGATCCTCCAGCCGCACCTGGTTCCGCCGACCGGAACCCCGACCACCGGCCCGACGTCGGGTGACCCGACCAGTGGCCCGACGGGTGGCCCCACGGGTGGTCCGACCGGTGGCCCCACGGGTGGTCCGACCGGCGGACCCACGGGCGGGCCGACCGGCGGCCCGGCCAGCTGCACGGCGACCTACACCATCGTCAACCAGTACCCCGGTGGCTTCCAGGCCGAGGTCACCGTGCAGGCGGGCACCACGGCCATCACGGGCTGGGAGGTGAGCTGGACGTTCCCCGACGGACAGACGATCACCCAGCTCTGGAGCGGCGATCTGAGTAGCAACGGAGCGTCCATCACCGTCCGGAACGTCTCCTACAACGGCTCGCTCGGCCCCAACGCCAGCACGACGTTCGGCTTCCTCGGTACGTGGAACAACTCCACCAATTCGGTTCCGACGCTGACCTGCCACGCGACCTAGGGGCGGGACGGCGACTCGGTTACCGACCCAGCGAGCCGCAACCGAACGCCCACGGTCGGGTTCCCCGGAGCACTCTGGGGAACCCGACCGACGGCCTTCGGCCAACCGACGCGGCGACGGCCGGCGGCGCCGGCCCTGGCTCGTGGCCCGCCGGTCACCGGCGGCGTTGGAACCGCTGCAGCAAGCCGAACGGGTAGGGCAGTGGACGGTCGCTCACGGCGGTGAGCCGGGCCAGGTGCTCGTCTGCCAAGGGCTGGTCGGCCGCCCCGAGGTTGTCCGTCAACTGCTCCACGGTGCGAGCCCCAACGATCGGGATCACCCCGGGTGGGGCGTGCATGACCCAGCGCAGGGCCACCTGGGCCGGACTGCGCCCGCTCTGCTCGGCCACCTCGAGGAGAGCATCGATGATCCGCCACGTCCGTTCGGTGGCGTACGTCTGCCACGCCTCCGGCCAGCCCTTGGCCTCAGGGTCGGTGTCGACCCGGCTGCCCGGCTCAGGTCCGGTGGCGCCCCGGCGATAGCGCCCCGAGAGCCAGCCGCCCCGGAGTGGACTCCACGCCAGCACCCCCAGGCCTTCGGCGCGGCAGATGGGCAACAGGTCCCACTCGGCCTCCCGGTCGAGCAGGTTGTACAGCGGCTGGAGCGCGCAGAACGGCTCCCAGCCGTGCTGACGCGCCAGGTCCAGTGCCTTCTGCACCTGCCAGCCGGCGAAGTTGCTGGCCCCGACGTACCGCACCTTGCCCGCACGGACCAGACCATCCAGAGTGGACAATGTCTCCTCGAGCGGGGTCGCGTCGTCGAACACGTGAATTTGATATAAATCGATATAATCAGTCCCGAGTCGACGCAGGCTCTCCTCGACCGCAGCCAGCAGGTGCTTGCGGCTGGCGCCGCCGTCGTTGGGCCCCGGCCCGGTGTCGCCGTAGGCCTTGGTCGCGATGACCAGGTCGTCGCGGCGGCGGCCGCGCAGCCAGCGACCGATGATCTCCTCCGACGCCCCGGCGCCGTAGACGTCAGCGGTATCGATGAAGTTGCCACCGCGCTCGACGAAGAGGTCGAGCATGCGGCGGGCGGTCGGCTCGTCGGTCCAGCTCCCGAACGACATGGTGCCCAGGCACAGCTCGCTCACCCGCAGCCCGGTGCGGCCAAGGAAGCGATACTCCATGCGGGCGACGCTAGGTCTTCGAGCGCGCGCGAAGTCAAGGCGCGCCATCGCCGTCCGCAGCGGACCATGATTCGGGCCCGGTGCTCCCCGGGCCACCATCGGGCCGACCGTGCCTCGACGTCCGGCCGGCCCGGTTCCCGGACCGGCCGCGACCGCGCGCGACGACCCGTGCCTCCGCAGTCGGCGGGCGGGGGCATCAAGGCAGCGAGCCGGACGTCAAGGTCTGGGCCCGGACAGGGCGTCATTCACGTCGGCGCCGGCGCTCACCCTCGGCCGGACGCTCCTTCGGCTCCGGCGAACCCACCGCCCGTTGACGGTCGGGACCGTACGGCGAGACCTGCCCGGCCGGCACGCGACGACGCTCCTTGCTCGGCCGCGGGCTCCCGCCGGTCGGCGGTCCCTTGCTGTCCTGGACCAAGGGGGTCCGTCGGCTGCGACGCATCTCCGGTTGCTGGATGTTCGTCATGGCGGACTCCTCTCTCCCGGTACCGGTACCCCGAGCCGAGCCCGCCAATCCACCGGACCGAGGATCGTCTGTCAGGTTCGCCTCACCTCATCGTCGCCGCGGACGCCCGGGGAAATCGTCGCGCCACGGCTGTCCGCTGAGGACGGCTGACCTGGGCGTCAGGCGTTCGCTGTGATCGGGCGGAACCGACGCAGGCGCAGGCTGTTGGTGACCACGAAGATCGACGACAGGGCCATGGCCGCCCCGGCGATCATCGGGTTGAGCAGACCGGCCGCGGCCACGGGCAGGGCGGCGACGTTGTAGGCGAAGGCCCAGAACAGGTT
>ERZ777003.4253-NODE-4253-length-12370-cov-13.707917_pt1 | contig 12370 bp, 12 predicted proteins | sample MGYA00374956_ERZ777003 | MGnify/ENA primary metagenome ERZ777003 (study PRJEB29302, sample SAMN06268252) | bioreactor metagenome | isolation source: Joint BioEnergy Institute, California, USA | place: USA:Joint BioEnergy Institute, California, USA | collected... | reverse complement strand
CGCCGAGACGGTCAGCGGGCGCGGCGGCCTGCGGGTGACACTCTCGCTCCCGGAGGAGCCGCCCGCCCTGGCGCCCGCCGCCGACGAGGCGCTGCGCAAGATCGCCCGCGAGGCCCTGGCGAACGTCGAGCGGCACGCCGGCGCCGAGCGCGCCTGGCTGGAGCTGTCCCGCGATGGGGACGGCTGGCTGCTGCGCATCAGCGACGACGGGCGCGGCCTGCGGTCATCCGACCTTCGCAAGCCCGGCCACTTCGGGATCGTCGGCATGCGCGAGCACGCCGCAAACGCGGGCGGGGGCCTCACGCTCGGCCCACGGCCCGGCGGCGGGACGGTGGTGGAGGCGCGGGTGCCGGGGCGCTAGGGCGCGCGCTCCTGCTGCAGGCTGGCCCACGCCTCGTCGCACTCCTCGTCGACGCCGGGCGGGTGCAGGAACACCGTCTCGTTGCGCCGCAGCCGCTCGACCACCACGCTGACGATGTCGCGCGAGCGGATCAGGCGCGCCTCGGCATATCCGACTCGGCCTCTGCGCTGCAGCCCCTCCGCCTCCAGCCACGTATCGGCCAGCCTGAAGTTCTGGCAGCAGTGGTCGTTCTCCCCGTACTCGACGCGCGTGAGCCGCCCGTCCCGCAGCACCGCCACCTGCTTCCTGCGGCGATAGCGCACGCCCGCCAGCAGCTCGGCCAGATGGATGGTGGTGTTGGCGTTGTGGCCCACGCCCAGCAGGAGCACCTGGCCGTCGAGCTCGTAGACCCGCCCGACCGGGCTGTCGAGGCCATGCGGCACCTCAAGCGGGTGCGGCTCCGTGATCCGGGCCGCATGCGGGCCGCGCGCGGCGAAGGCGTGCGGGCTGTCGCTGCGCAGCACCCCCGGCAGCTGCCGGAAGGTATCGGCGACGACCCCCAGGTGGCGGCAGGGCGTGGTGCGCGGATCGAAGGGCTGGTCATCATCGTCGGTCATGCTGGGCATGACGAGCGTGCCGCCCGGCCCGACGGCCGCCTGCAGCGCTTCGATCAGGCCCTCTGGGCCACGCTCCACCGGCCTCACCCGGGAGAAGGCGCAATGCACTAGCAGGACGCCGCCCGCCCGCACACCGAGCTCGCAGAGCTGCCGCGTGAGCTCGTCCACCGAGATGATCGCTGCTGCCACTAGTGTCCCCCGCATGTACGCTCGGTCTGCACCTGCGGCATGCTACCACGCGTCCGGCGGTAGGGGGCGTGACTGAGCGCAGGCGGCTGTTCGCTTCCCCAAGCGGGCGCGATGCAGAGGCGTTCGGCTTCGGCACTAGACGAAAGTGCAGGGCGAAGTTGTTGTCATACATGCTACACTAACTTCACATTCTGCGAAGTCACAGCAGTGAGGGATACCGTGAGCGACTGGAATCAGAATGTGATCAGCGAGTTTCGCGCCAGCGGCGGCAAAGTCGGCGGGTTCTTCGAGGGCGCCAACATCCTGCTGCTCCACACCACCGGCGCCAAGAGCGGGCTGCCCCGCATCACCCCGCTGATCTACGTCACCGACGGCGACCGCATCGTGATCATCGCCTCCAAAGGTGGGGCGGACACCAACCCCGACTGGTACCACAACCTGCTGGCGAATCCGCTCGTGACCGTCGAGCTGGGCACGGAGACGTTCCAGGCGCGAGCGACGCCGGTGCTCGAGGAGCCGGAGCGGTCGCGGCTGTACCAGAAGATGGTGCAGCACTGGCAGAGCTTCGCCGAGTACGAGAAGAAGACCAAGCGCAAGATTCCGGTGATCGTCCTGGAGCGGATTGGATAGGCGCTGCCGCTCACCGGCGGGAGGTTCCGGGGAGGCTTCGCCTCCCCGCCTCCTTTTGTGCTGCGAGGGCCAGGCCACCGGATACGCTGTGGGTGTGTGAGAATAGGGCGAATAATTGCCGCTATCCCGGCTAAGATAGAGGCGCGGGGCCCACACCTTGCTGCTTATACGCGCCACAGAACTCGGCGCGCAGAACGGGCAGCGGCCAGTGGCCACAGTCGCGGGCGTGCCTGCGCAGCACAGGAGGAAGCATGACGGACTTTGCGTATGAGGAGGGGCGCTGGGAGCCGCCCATCGCGGGCGACGAGGACGCGACCCTGCTGGGCTTTCTGGAGCGCCAGCGCGCGACGTTCGCCTGGAAGACCGCGGGCCTGGATGCGGCCGGTCTGCGGGCGACGCTCGGCCCCTCGGCGATGACCCTGGGCGGGATGCTCAAGCACCTCGCCCGCTTCGAGGACGACATGTCCTCGGAGTGGCTGCACGGGCGGGAGCAGCTCCCGCCGTGGAACACCGTGGACTGGGATGCCGACCCCACGTGGGACTGGCGCACCGCCGCCGATGACTCGCCCGAGGAGCTCTACGCGCTCTGGCGCAACGCCGTGGCCCGCTCCCGCGCGCTGTTCGCCGCGGCGATGGCCGAGGGCGGGCCGGCGCGGCGGGCGGGCGGCCCCGACAGCCCGGCGCCGAGCCTGCGCTACATCCTGCTCAACATGATCGAGGAGTACGCCCGCCACAACGGCCACGCCGACCTCATCCGGGAGTCGATCGACGGGCGCGTCGGCCACGATCCGCCGCGCTGACCGCTGCGCGCAGGGCTCGCTCCGATCCACAATGCGCGACCTCGCGCGGTCAGGCTCTGAGAGAACGCCTGCGGCTGCTCACAACCGCCCGCCGATCGGCTATCATAGGCGCAGCTGGAATGACACGAGCGACGCGGTCGCGCCGCCTGTCGCAGGCGTGGCGGGCTGCGGCCCTCCGCGGACGGCGTCAGTCGTGGGATCAGGAGAGCTTGACGTGCCCCTCCAGAACCGCGTCACCCCCTTCGGCACCATCGAGCGCAGCCCCGCCCGCGGGATGTTCACCGGCAACCGCGGCTGCCTGCACGACGCCAACAAGCAGCTTGTGCGGGAGTACCAGGTCCGGCGCTGGATCATCTGCGTGCTGGAGTTCAAGGGCCGCCGCGCCGAGCTGATGCGCCCCGGCTACTACACGCACCTGTTCTTCCTCGACGAGGCCACCGCGCTCGCGGCCGGCCACCGCCCCTGCGCCGAGTGCCAGCGCGAGCGCTTCAGCGACTTTCGGGGGCACTGGGCGGCCGCGAACCCCGACGTGGCCGGCGGATCGGCGCCGCGCGCCGATCTGATCGACAGCGTGCTGCACCGGGAGCGCGTCGCGGGCGGCCGCGCGCGGGCGGCGAGGCGCAAGGTCACGTACCAGGAGCGGCTCGGCAATCTGCCGGACGGCGCCTTCGTGACGCTCGCGGACGCCGGGCCCGCGCTGCTCGTCCTCGGCGGCCGCGTCTACCCCTGGAGCCACGCCGGCTACGGCGATCCCATCGCGCTCAGCGCCGACACCGTCGTCTCGGTGCTCACGCCGCGCTCGACCGTGCGGGCGCTCGCGCACGGGTACACGCCGGTCATCGCGCCAGTTCCCTGAGGGACGCGCCATCACTCTTCGCCCTACCGTCACAGGACATATCGCCCGGAGCCACCAGACAAGGAGCACGCCATGCAGCACGAGATCGCCGTATCGAGCTACTCTCTCCACCAGTGCCTCGGGCCCATCCGCGGCACCTTCCGCGGGCCGGACGGCAGCAAGCAGGAGTGGGTGTGGGACCAGCCGCAGACCATGACCCTGCTCGAGTTCCCCGGCGCGGTCAGGGAGCACCTCGGGCTAAGCGCCGTCGAGATCTGCCAGTTCCACATTCCCGAGCGCACGCCCGCCTACATCGGCGAGCTCAGGAAAGCCCTCCAGTCGGCCGGCGTCCAGCTGCTCAACATGCCGATCGACGTCGGCAACATCTCCGACCCCAACCCGGCCCACCGCGAGGAGGACCTGCTCGAGATCGAGAACTGGATGCGCGTCGCCGCCGACCTGGGGGCGCGCATGGTGCGCGTGAACGCCAGCGCGCCGCTCGCCGCCACGCCGCCCGCGCCGCTCGAGGTGACGATCGAGTCCTTCCGCCGGCTGGCGCGCACGGCGCAGGAGCTCGGGCTGCAGCTGCTGGTCGAGAACCACGGTGGGATCACCGCCGACCCGCAGGTGATCGTCGATCTCGTCGAGGCGGTCGGCCCGAAGCAGCTCAAGACCCTGGTCGACATCGGCAACTTCGAGCCGCTGCTCTCGGTGCAGATGGCGATGATGCAGGGCCAGGAGCCGCCCGAGGTCGATGTGACGCCCGTCTACGACTCGATCGCCCGCATCGCCCCGTATGCCGGGCTGGTCCACGCCAAGACCTACGGCTTCGACGCCGAGGGGCGGCCGCTTCGGCTGGACGTGGTGCGAGCGCTGCGCGTGGTGCGCGACGCGGGGTACAGCGGGCCGATCTCGCTGGAGTACGAGGGGAACAGCGGCGACCCGTGGGAGAACACCCGCCGGACGCTCGCACTGGTCGAGGAGGCGTTCGCGTAGCGCCTCCGGCACGCCGCGAACATCGCGAGCGCGCGCCTGGAGGGGCAGGCGCGCGCTCAACCGCCGCCAGGGAAGGCGTTCGCTCTACCGCCTGGGTGAGACATGTCAGAGCCCACGAGCACACCGGCGACCGGGTTCGCGATCAAGACCGAGATCGTCGTCATCGGCGCCGGGCAGGCGGGCCTCTCCTCGGCCTACCACCTCAAGCGGCGCGGCCTCGTCCCCGGCCGCAGCTTCATCGTGCTCGACCAATCGCCCCAGCCCGGCGGCGCGTGGCAGTACCGCTGGCCCTCGCTCACGCTGAGCACCGTCAACCGCATCCACGATCTGCCGGGCATGCGCTTCTCGGAGGTCATCGAGGGCGATGCGGCCGAGGTGGAGGCGCGGGTCGCGGTGCCCCGGTACTACGCCGCCTACGAGCAGCGCTTCGGCCTCTCGGTGTTCCGCCCGGTCAGGGTGACGGTGGTGTGCGACCGCGGCGAGCGCCTGCGGGTCGAGACGGACCGCGGCGTGTTCTCGGCGCGGGGCATCATCAACGCCACCGGCACCTGGGAGACGCCGTACATCCCCGAGTACCCGGGCGCCGACCGCTTCCGGGGCCGGCAGCTCCACACCAAGGACTACCGGAGCGCCGCGGAGTTCGCCGGCCAGCACGTCGTCATCGTCGGCGGGGGCATCTCGGCCATCCAGCTGCTCGACGAGATCTCGCAGGTCACGAGCACGACCTGGGTCACGCGCCGGCCGCCCGCGTTCCGCGAGGGGCCGTTCACCGACGAGCACGGGCGCGCCGCCGTGGCGCTGGTGGAGGAGCGGGTGCGGCGCGGCCTGCCGCCCGCCTCGGTCGTGTCCGTCACCGGGCTGCCGGTCACCCCGGCGGTCGAGGCGATGCGCGAGCGCGGGGTGCTGAGGCGGCTGCCGATGTTCAGCGAGATCCTGGAGGACGGCGTCCGCTGGCCGGACGGCACCGAGCTGCGGGCCGATGTGATCCTCTGGTGCACGGGCTTTCGCAGCTCGCTGGACCACCTGGCGCCGCTGATGCTGCGGGAGCCCGGCGGCGGCATCAGGATGGCCGGCCGGCTGGCGACGCAGGTGGCCAAGGACCCGCGCGTGCACCTAGTTGGCTACGGCCCCTCCGCGTCGACGATCGGCGCGAACCGGGCCGGCGGAGCTGCGGCGCAGGAGCTGATGACGTTCCTGGGGCTCCTCTGACAGCGGAGCGACGCCATGAGCGACGACAGGACGGCCGCGGCGGTGGCCGAGATCCTACGGCAGATCCCGGGCGGGAGCGAGCGCGCCACCCTGGGGGCGATGGCGCTCCTCGCGGAGCAGGGCGACGAAGATGCCCTGCGGGCCGTCGAGGCGCACCTCGCCGCCGCGCCGCTCAGCGTGAGCTACGGCGACCGCGACAGCGACCCGCCGCCCTGGGAGCTGGGCCCGCAGTTCTACGCGCTCCTGGCGCGCTGGTGGGAGCGGCTGGGGCTGGCGGACGAGCGCGCGGCCTGGCTGGCGTCCGACTGGCTCCTCGACCGGGCCGGGCCCGGCCACCGCTTCGGCGCCAACGGCCACGAGATCTTCACACGCGCCGCGCCCCACATCGCCCCGCGCCTGGCGCCGCTCCTGGTCGCCGCGGCCTCCGCGGGAAGCGCCAGCAGACGCGCGCGGGCGGCGAACGGGCTCCAGTACACGCCGACGGGCCAGGCCCTGGACGCGCTGGTCCAGCTGCTCGGGGACCCCGTCGAGCGGGTGGCGAACGAGGCTCGCTCTGCCCTCGGCCTGCTCGCCCACCCGCCATCGCCTGGCTCGGCGCGCCGGCAGCCCTCCGCGCCCGAGGCCGTGGCGGAGCGGCTCCTCGGGGCGCTCGGGTCCGCCTCGCCCGCAGTGCGGCGCCGCGCCCTGGCCGCGCTCGCCTGGTTCGCCGGAGCCACGCACCGCAACCAGGTCAAGCTCCCGCCCGCCTTCGACCGGGCCCTGCCGGCGGTGGCCGGGCTGCTGGCCGACCCCGACCCCGAGGTGCGGCGGCTGGCGGCGCAGCGAATCGACGCCGCCGGCCCCGCGCTCGACTCGCTGCGACCCTCGGCCGCCGCGTCCCTCGACCTGCGGCTGCCCGCCCTGGACCTGCTGCCGCTGCTGGACAGCGGCGATCCGGCGAGCGTGCGTGTCGCCCTCTACCTGGCGGGGCGCGCGCCGCTCGCAGGCGGTGACGGCGAGGAGCTGGGCGCGCGCATCCTGGCGCTGCTCGCCGGCCTGGAGCGCGACCCACTCGGCTACCGGGCGGCGGCGCACGCCCTCGCGCGGCTCGACTACACCCCGGCCATCCAGGCTCTCGCCCGGCACCTGGAGGGGCCCGCGGCACACCTCCGCATCCCCGCGCTCCTCGCCCTCGCCCGGCTGCGCTATCCTCCGGCGATCCCGCATCTTGTGCGGCTCCTGCGCGACCTCACCTACCGCCAGGACGCCCGCGAGGCCCTCGAGTGGTTCGATCCGGCGCAGGTGCTGCCCGCGGTGCTCGCCCAGGTCCGCGCGAGCGCCCGGGACGCGGGCGACGTCTTCCGGCCTGAGCCGTGGGAGGTGAGCTACCTCGAGGCCCACGGCGACGCCGAGGCGCTCGGGGTGCTGCGCCAGAGCGAGGCGTACCACTACGCCGCGCGCTACGCCGGCGGGGAGCGGGACGGGACGGTGGCGGCCGCGCGGCGGCTGGAGCGCCGGCTGCTGCTGGCCGCGGGGGCGCGCGAGGCGGACATCGACGACCCGGTGGCGGCGGTGCGGCGCATCCTCACCGGCCCGCTCCACCCGGTCGAGTGTGAGCCGCGGGGCGACGCGCGCGCCGATCCGGCCCACGGCGAGCTGCGCGCCCGCTGGCGCAACCTGTGCGTGGCGCTGGACGGGTGGCTTCTGGCGGAGCCGCCCCCCGCGCTGCCCGCCGCCATCGCCACGGCCGAGCCGCTGCTGGAGCGCTTCCCCGACGAGGTCCGCGAGGCCCACGAGCGCTGGTGGCTCGACGTCGTGCGCGGCGGCCAGATCGGTCTCCCGCGGGTGAGCGCCGTGGCCAGGGCGCGCCTCAGCCCGAAGGCGCCCTGGGCGCTGGCGCGCGCGCTCGTCATCAACGAAGGGATCGCCGCGGCCCTCGACCCGGCGGAGTGTCTCGCCTGGCCGGGCATGCGCCAGATCCGCGCGCTCACGGTGGACCACCCGGCCTGGCTGCGGGCCCTCGCCGCGGCGACGGCCGAGTTCGCGCCAAGTTCCCTGAGCGCCGGCATCGCCGACGACGCGGTGGCCGCGCTGCTGCTCGCCTGGCCCGGCCTGGAGCGGCTGGAGCGGCTGGAGATCTGCTGGAGCAACGCCCTGAGCGACGCGGCTCGCGCGGCGCTCCACGCGCGCACGCTGGCTGCGCGGCGCCGGCGGGTCTGGCACACGCCCGCGGGCACCTTCCTCGTCCCGCGCGCCTTCGCCCCGGTCCACAGCTCAGCCGGCCGCTGGATCGTCCGCCCCGACGGCAGCGCCCTCGCCGTCGGCGGCACGTACGCCGAGGTGGCGGCCGGGGGCGAGCTGAAGCGCACCTACGGCGGCCCGCTCCACTTCACCTCCCCGGAGGAGTACGCGGTCTCTGAGATCTACACGGTCGTGGGGGACGCCCTGCGGCGCGCCTTCTGGCACGAGGGACGCCGGCAGGCGAACGGTGTGCTGGGCGAGCAGGTCGTGCTGGAAGGGCTGGTTGAGGTCGAGCCCGCGGATCTGCCGGCCCCGGTGGCGGCGCTGCTCCCGCGCCCGTGAGGTGAACGTTACGTCAACTTCGGACGGCGCCGCGTTCGGTGTGAAGAAAGCCGGCGGAGCCGCGAACGGCGCGCTTCGGCTGGCGCAGCGCTTGGCATTCAGACCAATCGACTTCGGAAGCGGCCGCGCCCGAAGGCCGCATCATCCGGCATCGGCGGGCGGCGCGCCCTTCGGCCCGCTCGCCCAGGGCGTCCGGCCGCCGGGCTTGAAGATCGACAGGGCGGCGGCCGCGCCGAGCATCAGGAAGGAGACGACCGGCGGGAACAGCAGCATTGTCGGCAGGGCGCCCAGGCTCGCGCGCACGCTATCGGCGCTCACGGCGCCCTCCAGGCCAACGCTGATGCCGCCCACCGTCGGCAGGAGCGCGACGAACACCAGCACCGTCATGACCAGCGACAGGAGCAGCTTGACCGCCACCCACCAGTAGCGGAGCAGGCCCCAGCGCGTCCCCAGGCCCAGGACGAGGCCGGTCAGCAGGATGCCGAGGCTGAGCAGCGGCACTGTGGCCGGGACGATCACCCGGACGGCGTTGAAGGCGCTGACCACCAGCAGCGGGTCGTCGGTGGCGCGCGCGGTCAGGATCAGCGCCAGCAGCGCCATGTCCACGCCCATCCAGCCGACCGCGACGACGATGTGCAGCACCAGCACCGCCTTGCGCAGCGCAGGCGCCAGGCGCCGCTGTGAGCCTGCGGCCTGGCTGCGGGGCGCGCGCTCCACGCCCAGGCTGCCGGCATCCGTTGGCCTGATCTGCTCGTTCGATCCCATCACGCTGCTTCCTCCCCAGTGTTGGCTCCAACGCGCTGTATCTGTGCCCGGAGAGTAGCAGCAGAATGCGAAGCAGTTATGAAGATCCTGCGGAAATGCTGTGACGGTGCACGCGAAGGCGCCGGGCGAGCTACCACACCGGCCTCGTTCGGGTGCATAATGTACCCAGCCCGCACCGCCGCCGATCCTCGCTCACGATCACGCGTCATCCGGCTCCGGGCGCGCGCGGGGCAGCTGCCAGCCGCGCTTGATCGCCAGCAGGCGCAGGCCGAAGCAGAGCGCGGCGCCCGCGACCGCCGCCGCCGAAGGAGGGACGCCCAGCTGGCCGCCGATCACGACCACGGCCGCGCCCAGCAGCGCCGCCACCGCATACAGATCGGAGCGCAGCACGCTCGGGATCTCCGCAACCAGGATATCGCGCAGCATCCCGCCGCCGATGCCGCTCACCATCCCCAGGATCGGCGCCATGACCGGGTGCAGCCCATGCTCCAGCGCCTTCTGCGTGCCCGCGACGGCGAAGAGCGCCAGGCCGGCGGCATCGAAGACGAGGATCAGGCGCCGCGCTGTGGCGGACTGCACGTAGCGCGGGAACCAGACGAATATCAGCAGGCCCGCGAGCTGTGAGGCGATCAGATAGCGCCAGTCCGCGATGGCCGCCGGCGGCACCGAGCCGATCAGCACGTCGCGGATGATGCCGCCGGCGCTGGAAGCGGTGAACGAGAGGACCAGCACGCCGAACAGATCGAGGCGCCGCTTGACCCCGGCGATCGCGCCGCTGATCGCGAACACGAACGTGCCGAGCAGGTCGAGCGCCAGCAGCGAGCCCGCTGTGAGTTCCTGCGCTGCCGCCAGAGCGTCCAATCGTTCACCTCCACACTGAACAGTGAGGGCTGACAGAAAGGGCGTATGCGGTGGCCTCGCCGCGCACCCTTGGAGGTGTTCGGGGAGGCTTCGCCTCCCCGGTACCCTTTTTCCGCCGCAGAGCGGCGGGGAAGAGGTCCGTGGTAGGCCTGCGGCCCGCTACACCTCCCTCGGAGAGGGCGAGAGGCACAAGTGTACTTCGGCCGCGCGAGATCGGCAACGCGGCCCGGCGCGGGGCTGATTGCAGCCGCGCCGAAAGGGAGGAATGACAATTGCTGCATGGAACTGCGCCGGGCAACGCTTCACCCGCCGTTCGCGCACGCCCGCGAGCGGCGGTACACATCAGTCCGATAAGCGCCCCGGCGCCGGTCGGCTCGGCGGGACGGAGCGCGGCGGCCACGCGCTCGCCTGAGAACCGTGGAACATCGTTAGCGAGGAGCCCATGGAGCTGCTAGGGATTCATCATCTCACCGCCGTCTCGGCGAAGATCCGCGAGAACCACCACTTCTACACCCGGACGATGGGCATGCGGCTGGTGAAGCGCAGCGTGAACCAGGACGACGTGAGCGCCTACCACCTGTTCTACGCCGACGCCAAGGGCACGCCGGGGACCGACCTGACCTTCTTCGACTGGCCGGTGCCCCCGGAGCGGCGCGGCACGCGCTCGATCACCCGCACCTGCCTGCGGGTGGCCGGGCGCGAGGCGCTCGAGTGGTGGGCCGAGTATCTGCGCGAGCGGGGCGTGAGAGCGGGCGAGATCGACGAGCGCGACGGCCGGCTGACGCTCGACCTGGAGGACCCCGAGGGGCAGCGCCTGGCGCTCGTCGACGACGGCGGGGCGGGCGAGGCCCACCCGTGGGAGCGCAGCCCGGTCCCGGCCGCCTTCCAGGTGCGCGGGCTTGGCCCGATCGTGATGAGCGTGCCGAGCCACAGGTCGACCGACGTGCTGCTGCAGCGGGCGCTCGGGATGCGGCCGGTGCGCGAGTACCCGCACCCCGAGCACCCCCGCCACACCGTGCACGTGTACGAGATGGGGCCGGGCGGGGCGGGGGCCGAGCTGCACGTGGCGGAGCAGCCGGACCTGCCGCCCGCGCAGCCCGGCGCCGGCGGCGTCCACCACGTCGCCTTCCGCATCCCCGACGGCGACTACGACGCCTGGGCCGAGCGCCTGAACGCGCTGCGCATCCCCAACAGCGGCAAGATCGACCGCTACTGGTTCCGCAGCCTGTACTTCCGCGAGCCGAACGGCGTGCTGTTCGAGATCGCCACGGACGGCCCGGGGTTCACGGTGGACGAGGACGAGGCCACGCTGGGCGAGAAGGTCGTGCTGGCGCCGTTCCTCGAGCCGCAGCGCGAGGCGATCCTCGCCAACCTCAAGCCGATCGACTGAGGCGCGCCGAGACGAGGCCGGGGGCGGGCAACAGGCGCCCCCGGCCAGAACTGCGCAGCTTCATCAGGAGTAGAGCTATGAAGAAGAAAGCCCTTCAGCAGCGCGTGGTGAACGATGTGGCGCCCGCCCCACAGCAGCGCGCGGCGCCGGAGATAGAGACGCTGGCAGCAGAGGCGGCAAAGGTCAAGGCCGCGGAGGACCTCGACCAGGTCGAGGAGGCCTCGATGGAGTCGTTCCCGGCGAGCGATCCGCCGGGCTGGATCTCGACCCGGCTGGGAGGCTAGCCGGGTCCCACGGGTGGCGCGCTCGCGCCCGCGGCAGGAGAAGGGCATGGGTCTGCTGTTGCGCCGGATCGCGGCCTACCTTCTCGACATCCTGCTCCTCTTCGCGGTCCTGGCCCCGCTCGGCCAGGTGATCCTGCGGCTCCTCGGCCAGACCCCGAGCAGCGGCCCGGAGATAGCGCTGACGATCCTCTGGAACTTCTCGCTGCCGGTGTGGCTGTACTTCGCGGCCGGGGACTGCTCGGCAGGCGGGGCCACGCTGGGGAAGCGGCTGCTCAGGATCCAGGTGCGCACCGAGCGCGGCGAGCAGGTGCGGCTGGGGCGCGCCCTGGCGCGCACCGCGGTGAAGCTGCTCCCCTGGGAGCTGACTCACATCTCGGCCTTCGCGCTCTCGGCCGACCTCACGGCCCTCGGGCCGCTGCAGGTGGCCGGCATCGCCCTGGCGAACCTGCTCGCGCTCAGCTACCTCGTGGTGGCCATCGCGACCGGCGGGCGCCGCAGCGTGCACGACTACCTCGCCGCCACGGCGGTGCGGGCGGCGCCCGCCGCGGACGCGCCCACATGATCTACATCTGCCGCTTTTCCTCCGGGCGTGCCCGGTGCCGCCTGGCGTGAGGCAGCGTGCGTCTGCTGCGAGGCGGGCTTCTGCTCCCTCGCGCTCCCCTTCTCCTCGAGTGCGCCCGGTGCCGCCTGGCGCAAGGCAGCGTGCGTCAGGTGCGAGGCGGGCTGTCGCCCCCTCCGCTCCACTTCTCCTCGGGTGCGCCCAGTACTGCTTTCTCGGGGCGCACCCGGTACTGCCTGGCGCAAGGCAGCGTGCGTCAGGTGCGAGGCGGGCTTCCGCCCCTCGCGCTCCCCTTTCCTCCGGGCCTGCCCGGTATTGTCTGCTGCGAGGCAG
>ERZ777003.4252-NODE-4252-length-12371-cov-4.079490_pt1 | contig 12371 bp, 7 predicted proteins | sample MGYA00374956_ERZ777003 | MGnify/ENA primary metagenome ERZ777003 (study PRJEB29302, sample SAMN06268252) | bioreactor metagenome | isolation source: Joint BioEnergy Institute, California, USA | place: USA:Joint BioEnergy Institute, California, USA | collected... | reverse complement strand
AGTCGTCCGAAGATATCCTTGAACGCCCGCGAAAAGATCAGCGGCATCTGCGACATGCTTTCGGTTCCACCGGCGACGACGACATCCATCGTCCCCGACTTGATGCGTTCATAACCGGAAGCGATGCTCTCCAGTGCCGAAGCGCAGTTACGGTGGACGGTGAAAGCCGACGTCCGCTGCGGAACTCCGGCATTCAAAGCGATAACCCGCGCGATATTCACCGCGTCGGGAGGATTACCGGCATTGCCGACGATGACCTCATCGATTTCACGCGGATCGAGATTGGTACGCGCTAAGAGTTCCTTGAGCGCCACGCGCCCCAATTCGGCGGGATGGAGGGTTTTAAGTTTTGTATCGGCTTTCGCGAACGGCGTTCGAATGCCATCGACTATCACGACGTCGCGGGGACTGGCTGCCATGAAGACTCCTTCCGTGGTGAGTATCAAGGTGTTAGCGAATCAAATTTAGGATGCGTCGCTCAAAAGTCAATGAATGCGTTCTGCGCAAACACCTGATATTTGAGTGGTTTCAGTAATTTTAACGAGTTCTCAACAATCCCAAACGGGATTCCCGATCCTCTCTCTAACATCCAGCATCAAAAACCCGCTCACAAAACTGCCTCGACGTTGAGCAATCCCAAGTAAAAACGAGGGATTACTGCCCGAGTTGACAGAGATGCTTAAGAATTCTTAGCCTGACTGCATTTTTGAAGCAGTGCTAAATCATACGCGGCGATCGACATCCATCGACGCGAACGGAGAACCCATGGCATTAGACAAAGACGCCCTCGACTATCACAGCCAACACCCACCGGGAAAAGTCGAGGTTGTTTCCAGCAAGCCTTGCAATACGGATCGCGCCCTTTCTCTCGCCTACTCTCCCGGAGTGGCGGCTCCTTGTAAGGAAATCTTCAAAGATCCGGACAAAGTTTACGACTACACGACGAAGGGGAACCTCGTCGCGGTCATCACCAACGGGACAGCTGTTCTCGGCCTCGGCGACATCGGACCGTTGGCAGGCAAACCCGTGATGGAAGGCAAAGGAATCTTGTTTAAACAGTTCGCGAACATCAACGTCTTCGACCTCGAGCTGAACTGCAAGACGGTCGACGAGTTCTGCGCGACTGTGAAGGCGCTCGAACCGACGTTCGGCGGTATTAACCTCGAGGACATCAAAGCGCCCGAGTGCTTCGAAATCGAAGAGCGCCTCAAAAAAGAAATGAACATTCCTGTTTTCCACGACGACCAGCACGGAACGGCCATCATTTCAGGCGCGGCACTGATCAACGCCTGCGAAATCACCGGCCGTAAGCTTTCCGATATCAAGGTCGTGGTAAACGGGGCGGGTGCTGCCGCCATCTCTTGCGCGCGCATCTTCATCGCCATCGGCGTGAGCCCGAAAAACTTGATCATGTGCGACTCGAAAGGCGTAATCTACAAAGGCCGCACCGAGGGCATGAACCGTTATAAAGCCGAGTTCGCGGCCGACACGCCTGCCCGCACATTGGCGGACGCATTGGTCGGAGCCGATTGCTTCGTCGGCCTCTCGGTCGCCGGCGCGGTCACGCCGGAAATGCTCAAGACGATGGCGCCGCGACCGATCGTCTTCGCGATGGCGAACCCCGATCCGGAAATCGATCCGGCTACGGCGAAAGCGACCCGGCCGGATGTCATCATGGCGACAGGACGCTCGGACTATCCGAACCAAGTCAACAACGTGCTGGGCTTCCCCGCGATCTTCCGGGGCGCCCTCGACGTCCGTGCGACACAAATCAATGACGAAATGAAACTCGCCGCGGTCTATGCGCTGGCTAAGCTCGCTCGCGAAGACGTGCCCGAAAAAGTTTCGGCCGCTTACGGTGGCCAGCACTTCTCGTTCGGTCCGGAATACATCATTCCGAAACCGTTCGACCCGCGCGTGCTCTTGTGGGTGGCTCCAGCCGTCGCGAAAGCGGCCATGGATAGCGGTGTCGCCCGCAAGCCCATCACGGATTTCCAAGCTTATCGAGACCAGCTCGAAGCGTTCCAAGGCGCGAAGACGAGCTTCGTCCGGTCGGTCATGCACCGGGTGAAAAACCAGGCGCGTGCGAAGAACGAAGCCCAGCCGCTGATCATCTTCCCCGAAGGGTCGAGCTCGAAAATCCTCAAAGCGATGCAAGTCATCGTGCGCGAGGAGATCATCCGCCCGGTTCTTCTCGGCTATCCGGACCAAATCCGCGAACGGATGGACGAGTTGGGGCTCCACGAGCTCAAAGAGCTGCCGATCATCCATCCGTCGCAACACCCACGCTATAAAGAGTACGTGGAAAAGCTCTGGCAGATGCGCCAACGCAAAGGTGTCATGTGGCGTGAAGCCGAGCGCCTCATGGCGAACCCGGATTACTTCGCCGCCATGGCCGTGCACATGGGTGACGCCGACGGCATGGTAACTGGCGCGACCCAGAACTACGCTGACTGCGTGCGGCCGATTCTCGAGATCATCGGCCCCGGACGCCGTCGAACCGCATCGGGTCTCAACCTCGTCTTGTTCAAGAACAAGATGCTGTTCTTCGCCGACACGGCCGTGAACGTGAACCCGACCGCCGAGCAACTGGCGACTATCGCGATTCACGCGGCCCGAGTTGCGGAGTACTTCAAGATCCAACCGCGGATCGCGATGCTCTCGTACACGAACTTCCGCTCGAAGGGCGAAAACCCGGCGAAGATGAGACTCGCCGCCGAACTCGTGAAGAAAAACTATCCGCACTACATCGTTGACGGCGAAATGCAGGCGGATACGGCCGTGAACCCCGACATCGTCGAACGCATCTTCCCGTTCTGCGAAGTCAAAAACGGCGCGAACATCCTGATCTTCCCGAACCTCGACGCGGGCAACATCAGCTACAAGCTGGTGCAGCAGCTCGGCGGCGCGGAAGTGATCGGGCCTTTCCTCATGGGTATCAAGCGGCCGGCCAACGTGCTGCAGAGAACGTGCACGGTCGACGACATTATCAATACCGTCGCGCTCACGGCTCTCGAAGCGCAGGCCTTGAAAGAGAAGGCGTCCACAATGACGGAGGAATAAGACTCCGCCGTGGACGTTTCCGGTTAAGAGTGGTCCCCAAAATAGACCTTTCCCCGCCAAACAAGCCTGTTTCGGCGGAGATTTATTTCTCAATCTGAGATATTGTTGGCAAAAAAGCCCCGAAATCCGATAATAGAGAACGAAGGGGCTTTAATTGGCCCGCGAAAGCGAGTGGCTCGACCGCTCACGTTCGTTAAGGCGGCAAGGCGACTCCGGAACGCGGGACCACAAAAAAGGAGTTGTCGAAATAGGAACATCGATATTGCGACCCCAAGAACGCGTTATCGTTGTTGGCGTCGGACTCAAAGACCGCGACTCGTTCGTTGAATTAAAAGAAAGCCTGGCCGAGCTTGAGGAGCTCGCCTACGCTGCCGGCGGCGAAGTCGTCGGAAGCGTCACCCAAGTCCTTCAGCAGTACAATCCCGCCACCCTGATCGGTTCCGGAAAAGTTGAAGAAATCAGAGAGCTCATCGTCGAATCACGCGCTTCGGTCGTCGTGATCGACCACCAGCTTTCGGGCATCCAATGTCGCAACCTCGAAAAAGAATGGCGACAAGAGTGGGGAGTCCGAGTCCTCGATCGCAACCAGATCATCCTCGATATCTTCGCCCAAAGGGCACAAACCTACGAAGGGAAGCTTCAGGTTGAGCTTGCGCAAATGCTCGACCAACTCCCGCGTATGGTCGACGCGTGGATGGGCTCACTCTCGCGTCTCGGGGGCGGGATCGGTACACGAGGTCCCGGTGAAACGGCGCTCGAAATGGACCGCCGCCGCATCCGTAACCGGGTGAAACAGATCCGCAAGCAACTCGAAGCCGTGCGAGCGAATCGCTCGCAACACCGGGCCGCAAGAAAGCGCAATAAAGTGCCGAGCTTCGCCCTTATCGGCTACACGAACTCGGGAAAATCGACACTTCTCAATAAACTCACGCATTCGCAGGTTCTCACGAAGGACCAAGTGTTCGCGACCCTCGATCCGACGACACGGAAGGTGTATCTCCCCGATTCGCCTCCGGCTGTCGTGACGGACACGGTGGGTTTTATCCGCAAGTTGCCGCCCCAACTGATCGAGGCCTTTAAGGCGACCCTTGAGGAGTCGGCTCACGCGGACGTCTTGATCCACGTCGTCGACCTCTCAAGCCCGCAGATGATGAAGCAAATGGAAGTCGTCAACGACCTCGTGAAAGAATTCGGCTGGGATCAGAAACCCATGATCACGGTCTTCAACAAGATCGACCAAGCGCCTTTCGAGCGACAGTTTCAGGTGAAAGCGTTCCCAAGGGTCTTCGTCTCGGCTCTCACGGGCGAAGGGATCGACCGGCTCAAGAAGCTGATGGCCGAGGCCATCCAGTCATTGCATCAGGAAGTGGAACTTTTCTTCCCGAAATCAGAAGAACACCGTATCTACGAATTGGGCCGCGAAACGCTGATCACGCGCAAAGAACCCGCTTCGAGCGGAACGCTTTGCACAGCACAAATGACTCCAACCATGATCAGCCGATGGAAGGAGTTTCTAGTTACAGCCTGAAAAGGGGGGCCTTAAACGCCACCTCACCGGACAGCCGGCTGCAAGGCACCGGAGCCCGAGGAAGCGGCCTCGACAGGATCGCAGTCTTCGTCTTGAACCTTGCCGGCAAACGCATCGGCACAGAACCGTAAAGCGCGCCCGAGCGCCGGCGTGAAAAAGTCATTTGCATGCCCGCCTTTGCCGGCGACCTGGAATTTACCCGGGCAAAGCTCGGCCATTTCCTTCATTGCTGCGCCCGTCTCGGGCCCGTTCCTGTCGAGCACAAAAGGGTCATCAGCTGCAATTTCGGCTCGCAGCTGGCAGCAGGCCGCCCGTCCGCTCCGGCGCACTTTAGCCTTGAGTAAAGCCACTGGATTCTGGCGGTTAAAATCATCGCCCGAGCCATAGGCGGTGCGGTCGCATTCGTGGAGCCCCTTTTCACTCCGAAAAACAGGAGCGATCGCGTAGGCGTTTTTAAAGACCTCGGGATTGCGCATCTTCAGGTACATCGTCCCGTGGCCGCCCATGGAAATACCCGTAAGACAACGCTCTTTGGCAACGCAGGACTTACTCTCGACGTGCTCGATCAAGTCCTCGCTCACCATCGTGGCCGTGCCGAATTTCTTGCCCCTGGCAGTCCCATCTTTCCAGTAAGAGTGCTCCGGCTGCGCGGGCGCGACCACCAAGAACGGCGGGCGTCCTTTTTCCGAAAGTACGCGGGCCATTTCCCTTTCCCCGCCCGCGTTCACGAAATGCCGGTGATCATTGTCCCGGCCGTGCAGGAATATAACGTAGGGATAAGGTTTTTCGCATTGCCCGCCCATCCGGTACCCCTTCGGAAAGGTCACCGAGTACATAACCTTCCGCTTTGTCGCCTTCGAATAAAAGCATCCCGTTCGCGTTTCAGTTTTCGTGGCTGGGGTCACGAAATCGACGTCGCGGCAATCATCGGGCGCGACGTTTTCCTTGCATTGAATCGCTTGAGCCGAAACGTGCGGAAGAAAACTGAGCGACAAACCGAAGGCAAAAAGAAAGGTCTTCATAGAACCATTTAATCAAATCGCCCGAGGCCTGGGAATCCGCATTCCCCTATCGAGACATTTGATTCCGCAGCGCCAGCCGGTTCTGGCGACGAACTTGAGCTTCGTTATACCGGCGGATCTCGTCCGGGGTCTCCGGCAGGACGGGAGGCACGGGCGAAGGTTTCATATCAGGCCCGAGCGCGACAAACGTGAGGTAAGCGCTCGCCGTATGGAAGGTCTCACCCGTTTTCGGGTTTTCGGCGTCCACGCGAACGCCCAGTTCCATCGATGTCCGGCCCGCGTAATTCACCGACGCCTTAAGGTTCACCACCCAACCTTGAAAGACCGGCGCCACGAACTGAAGAGCGTCGATACTTGCCGTAACGACCGCCTTCCGGCAATGCCTTTGCGCCGCGATCGCAGCACAAATATCGATCCATGAAACCACGGTTCCCCCGAAGACCGATCCCAGCGCGTTCGTATGCTGCGGGAGAACGATCTCGGTCATTGTCACTTTCGATTCGGATACGGGACGCGGATCCATGCTTCGCTCCTCAACCGTATTTTTAAAAAGCATGCCACATTCGGGCATAAAAAAACCGGAGATTTTCACCTCCGGTTTTCATCGAGCGGGACCGCCAACATTCCTGTTTGGCGGGGCTCAGAGATCAGAAAACAAGATCCATGATCTTGCCGTCCAACGCTTAGATACCGAAAGCGCCGACGTCGCTGTTGCCACCGCCGGTGCCCGAACCGATATCGTTGCGAATCGGAGCAACGTTAGCGGCTTGAGCAACAGTCGCGCTGCCAACCGGGATCGTATTGATGGTGGTCGTGCCAGTCGCCATTTCCGGACGAGCGGCCGGAGCTTCGTTCTCGACAAAGCCGAGGTGAGGCAAGCACCAAACGATCAGCTGAGCGCGAGACTTGACGTTCATCTTTTTGTAGATGTTCGTCAGGTGGAACTTAACCGTCTTTTCGGTAACGAAAAGCTGGTTCGCGACTTCTTTGTTGGAAAGGCCTTTAGAAACAAGCTCGGCCACTTCCGCTTCGCGATTCGACAAACCCTTTTGAATCAGGACATCTCTGAGCATCCTTGCTCCCTCCCGCTAAATGGTCCAATTGTTGGTCTTTGTGTTTTTAATCCGAACTCTCGAGCAGGCTGTCGGCGCGACGACCATCCCGGCCAATGCGCCTTAACCTGTATCAAAGTCTGACAGGCATTTTTCGATTTCGCAACTTTTTGTCGGGGAAGCTTTTCGATTTCTGCACAAACTGGACTGAATACCGTGAAAATTGAACTTCTTTCGATCGGCACTGTTTCCGATCAAAAAACGGGGAAAAGCCCTCGTCGGAGCAACGGAAGAACGTAAAGAAAACGCGCTAAGTATAGGAAACGATTTTTCAATTCACAAACATACTGAAAGCCCTTTTCTCCCGTCAGGCGCTGACCTGACAACTTTTTGACGCTAAAAATCGATGCAAACGTCTTCGACTCCCCTTAGAATTCGGCATCGCGATTTTCGAGACTCACCCGCTTTCGTGCGCTCCGAAACGCTTCACCAAAGCTCTGATCACCTCGCGTGCGTCAACTTCCGTAGTTCCATCCGAGCCGGGAACCGAGCTAACTCCGAAAACATCGTCGATCTGTCTCCCCCATGTATGTACTTTCGCCCAACGGATCTGAAGTCCGAGTTCATACAAAGCGCGAGCCGCTTCCGTCAAAGCCCCGCTTTGGTCACGCCCCCGGAAACTGATCACCCATTCTCGTTGGCTTTTCGAAACCAATTCAATCGCATCGAATCTCACGCTGAATTGCTTATCGGTTTTCGCAAGAGCCGCCGCCTGAAGAAGTCTTTCAATCTGCGCAGCCGTTTTCGTCGTCTTCACCTCGAACCAGTCGTAGACACCGAGATCAGGATCGGTATGAATCGACGCATGCCTTACGCTCAGCCCCGCCGCCGACAGCCGCTTCACGAAATTCAGAAAAATACCAGCACGGTCTTCGACGGCATGAAAGCGGATCCAGACCTGCTTTCCTCCTCGCAATCGCACCACGCGCGGCGGAAGATCCGCTTTCGTCTTCTGAACTTCCTCACGAACCAAAAGAATGTCGTCTGCCAATGTTTTCGGTGGCAACGAGCCGATCAAAAATGGATCGAGCTCTTCGGCATATCTCTCCCAGTCTTGGACCTGTCCTTGCCGTAGACATTCGACGAACTTCAAAGTCGAACCCGTCTCGGGTTTCTCAAGCTGCTTCACGAGATCAAAAAGCAGTCTCTCCTTCCAAGGCGTCCAAGCCTCAGGGTTCGTCCCGAGAATATCGACAATCGTAAAGACCGCGAGACAATGAAGACGCCGCCCTTTCACCCCTTTTTCATGGAGCATCTGCCACGTACGGGGCGAACTCGGGTTCTCCCGGAACGCGGCCGCCGAAAGCGCCAGATGCTCACGCACGATCCAGGCCACTGCCTCAATGAACGTCGCCGACTTCCCGAACCGCGTAAGGTCCTCCTTCACCAGTCGGGCACCATTTTCGGAATGATCCCCGCCGCGCCCTTTAGCCAAGTCGTGATAGAGACATGCGAACGCCAGAATCTCGCGTTCCTGTTCGCTTAAGCCGCGCACGAGTCCCGCCAAACGCCCGGCCCGGCTCGGCCGCGAGCAGATTCGTTTGAGTTCCCGGATCACTTGAAGAAGATGCGCGTCAACGCTGTAACGATGATATTGGTCGTGCTGCACCCACCCGACTACGCGCCTGAATTCCGGAACACAATGGTCGATCAGACGCGAACGGAAGAACGCGACCAAAGGCCCTTCGGGCTCAAGAGGATCCAGAAGACGGGTCACAAACAAGCCGATTTTACGTTCAAGCGACGGCGTTCGCTCAACCTGAGCGAAGACGGAGTCTGCCTGCGAACGCACGCGCTTTTGCATCAGCAAGGAGGGGTCTGCAAGCAGAGCCGAAAACAACGCATCGACCGAGTTCAGTCTTCGGACTCTGACTTCTTCCAAGCGGGAAGGTGACGCGCTCGCCTGCTCAAACGTCCAATCCGCATAAAAGCTCACGCGAGACAGACCCTTTTGAACCTCGCGCATGAAATCTTTCGGATCCTTGTAGCCGAACCAATCCGCAATCGGTTTTTGCTCAGGGGCCGACAAAACATCGCCCCCACCATCGGAAAGATGAAGTTTGGCGCGGATTAAGAGAAAAAAGTTCTTGTAGTACTCGAGGACCTTGAGCGCATGTTCCGCCTCGTCTCCGAAACGCTCGGGGAAAAGCCTTCGCGCGATCAAAGCCTGCTCGAGATCGCGCAATCCGCCCGGCCCGAATTTGATGTTCGGCTCAAGAAAATTCGTGATCGAGTCGTAGCGCTCCGAACGCGCCCGTCTTTCCAGTCGCATCGCCCGCAAGAGCTCGCGACGGAAAGATTTTCCCCTCTTCCGCAACTTTGCCAGCTGACTATCCAGCTTCCCTTTCGCACCTTCTGTGAGTGGAACCGCAGAAAAGAGCGCCACGATATCAAACGGTTCAACCCCTTTGGTCCAGTCCTCGGGATCTTCGGGAACGCGATAACGAATCTTCAAGCCTTCGTGCGCGAAACCCTCAACAAGCCTTCGTACAACCTCTTCGGGGCCGCAAAAAAGGAGATCGATATCCGACTTCGGGCTCAACTCGCCGCGAGCCCAGCTGCCGAGAACAACCGGCTCGGCAACAAGCCACTCCGAATGACGGGAAAGCCGGGCAAGAAGTTTCTCTCCCAACCAACGGGAGAAAGCCGCCGCCCCCATATCCACACCCGCTCGTTCATCTCCATCCGGTATACGAGCGGGCGGTTTTAAAAGCGCGCGGGCTTCGAAGACCTCATCCGGACTCAAGAAAGACTTTGTTGCCATTTTGCCAGTTTATTGAGCGCCTCAAGAGGCGTGAGCCGAGCCAGATCCAGCGCTTTCAATTCCTCTTGGATTTCCTTCAGTTGCGGCGGAACTGTTTCCGCTTCCCTTGAAGCGAAATCGTCCTGCTCGGACGCCTCATCGGCTTGCCGATCCAAGACACTGAGAAGAGTCATCTGCCGCGTGTCGACCACACGATCACCTTCCAAGCGCTTTAAGATCGACGAAGCCCGGCGCACGACCGCGGCCGGCACGCCGGCCAGTTTCGCAACATGCAGACCGTATGATTTGTTCGCCGGACCTTTGGCAAGCTGATGCAGGAACGTCACTTCTCCACCCGACTCATGAATCCGCATGTGCGCGCATTCAAGTTGCGCGTAATGCGTCGCAAGTTCGGTGAGCTCATGATAATGAGTCGCGAAGAGGGTCATCGACTTCCGGTTTTCGACGAGAAACTCGAGAATCGCTTGCGCCAAGCTCAACCCGTCATAGGTACTCGTGCCGCGACCGATCTCATCCAAAATCACAAGCGAATCTTCTGTCGCTTTTTCAAGGATTTCGGCCGTTTCCTTCATCTCAACCATGAAGGTCGAAAGACCTTCCGAAAGCGAATCGCTCGCACCGATTCGCGTGAAGATACGATCAAATATCGGGAGCTCCGCCTCGCGAGCCGGGACATAACAACCCGCCTGCGCCAAAAGCGCCCCGATCGCCACTTGCCGCATGAGCGTACTCTTACCCGCCATGTTCGGACCGGTGAGCAAGAGACAACCCCCGCGACTGAGTTCGATATCGTTCGCGACAAAAGGCAGGGCGAGCGACTGCTCGATAACCGGATGGCGACTGCCTCTTAAGCGCAAGCTCCCCTTCGGCACGAGTTTCGGCCGACAATAATCGCGCTCGATCGCAAGCCAGGCGAAAGCCGAGACGACATCGATTTCAGCCCAAAGAGCCGCAAGCTTCAGAAGCTTTTGTCCTTCGCGTAAGCACCGTTCAACAAGCGCTTCGAAGATCGAAGTTTCAAGCTCCACCCGCTTCGCCTGGGCTGTAAGAACTTTCGACTCCAATTCCGCCAGCTCCGGCGTGAGATACCGTTCCGCGTTGGCGAGCGTTTGCTTCCGTTCGTACCGATCCTTCGGAACCTTATCTTTATGCGTATTGGTGATCTCAATGTAGTAACCAAAGACGTTGTTAAAGCGGATCTTTAAGGACGGAATGCCCGTAAGTTCCCGCTCTTTCGCCTCAAGATTGAGAATCAACTGCTGCGAGTTCGTGGAAAGCTCAATTAATTCATCAAGTTCCGCGCTAAATCCGCGACGGATGACTCCACCGTTTTTGAGCGAAATCGGCGGTTCATCATCGATGGTCGCCTCGATTTCCGCGACCACTTTTCGCGCCGCTTCGATAAGCTCCGGATCCCATTCACGATCCGACGCCAGCCGCGATACTTCAAGTCCAGCCTTCACGCTTTCCGCCAAGACTTGGAGATCACGCGGGTTTACACCAGGACTTGCCAGCTTCGACAAGCGCCTTTGAATATCTCCCATTTCTCCAAGGACCGAGCGCAGTTCTTTCAATTCCTCGGGGCGCGAACGCCAAGCTTCGACCTGCTCGTGACGCCGCTCGATAGCCTCCTGGTTCACCAGCGGGAACTGCAACCACGAGCGCAAGAGGCGGGAGCCTGCCGAGGTTTTCGTCCGATCGATGGCATGCATGAGAGAACCACGTGTTTCACCCCGATAAGTCTCGAAGACTTCCAAGTGGCGAAGAGTTGTGGCCGAGATCTCCATGCGCGCCAGAAGTTCACGACGCTCAAAAGGCGCGATGGTCTCAAGGACTTTCTCGCCCTGCATGTGAACGGCATAGCTAAGAAGACGACGCGCGCTTTCCGGCCATTCGGCGAAATTCGGAGCGATATCTTCGTGAATCGTCGTCAGGGTCTCGTTATCAACCAGGGCGACACGCAAACGCTCCGGAATGACGATCTCGACCGGCATTAAATGCGCGAGCAACCGAACTCGCTGCGCAGGATCTTTGACGAGGAAATAGAATGCCTCACCCGTCGTCGCATCAAGAAAGCTCACCGATCTCTCATCAAAGCTCGCCAAGTAGTTCGGGCGACCGGCCTCGAGAGTCTCAGGATCATAAACCATGCCGGGAGAAAGGATGCGCGTAACCGCCCGTTTGACGATGCCTTTCGCCAGCTTCGGATCTTCGATTTGGTCGCAGATGGCGACCTTGAACCCGTTTTGCAGGAGCTTATTGATGGAGTTCGCCACCGAGTGATAGGGAACTCCGCACATCGGCGTTTCATCCGCCGTTTTCTTATTCCGCGCCGTGAGCGCGATCCCCAATACGGGCGCCGCAATCTCGGCATCTCGATGAAACATTTCATAGAAGTCCCCCATCCGGAAGAGCACGATCTTGTCCTCATGGGCGGACTTTACACTCCAATACTGAGCCATGAGCGGGGTCATCTTGCCCGCCGCCAGCCCTGCCGATTGCGACTTTGGTCTGGTTTCTAATTCCATAGACAAAGCGCTACCGCGTCCAAGGCAGGACGGTCAACTTGCCCCACTCGGTGCATCTCTTTCCTTTAAACTGGCTCACTTCCCTGGTGATGGAGCTAAATAGCGGATATGGCGTCACTTTTTGATCATTAACGGTTCGTCCCCACGATTGTGAGCCAGTTTTTAAATGGATCACGAGAGAGAGCACCCAGCCTGCTTATTTTCGCGACAATATGCAGCGCACCGAACTTGAGCGCGGTCGCTCACGCGCGGATATACAAAAACCCCGTCACGACTTCTCTAAAATCCGTCGCCACGGGGTCAGCGCCATATTTTTGAATCGAATCAATACTCGGTCGTGAATTGGTTCTGCGG
>ERZ777003.4248-NODE-4248-length-12386-cov-7.118401_pt1 | contig 12386 bp, 10 predicted proteins | sample MGYA00374956_ERZ777003 | MGnify/ENA primary metagenome ERZ777003 (study PRJEB29302, sample SAMN06268252) | bioreactor metagenome | isolation source: Joint BioEnergy Institute, California, USA | place: USA:Joint BioEnergy Institute, California, USA | collected... | reverse complement strand
GCCCGCCTGACCGCAGCAGCGCGAGGCGGGCGGCGACCGCCGCCGGCGGGGCGCCGAGCGGCAGCGGCCCGGGCGCGCCGGGGCGGTCGTCGACGAGCAGGATCCGCCCCGCGGGCGCGCCGTCGGCCAGCGCCGCGAGCAGGCGCGCGAGCGACGGCCGCCCGACGGTCGGCACGACGATGTCGACGTCGGGTGCCATGGGCGCCGGTCAGCCCGCGCCCGCCGGCGCGAGCGCCCGCGCCCGCCCCCGCACCGCCGGCCGCGGCGGGCGGCGGACGAGGTAGGGCCCGATCGCGAGCAGGTCGATCGGCGCCGAGCCGAAGCACTCGAGCGCGTCGCGCGGGTCGTCGACCATCGGCCGCCCGGCCGTGTTGAGGCTCGTGTTGACGACGACCGGCACGCCGGTGCGGCGCTCGAACGCGCGCAGCATCCGCGCCACGAGCGGCTCCGCGGCGCCGTCGACGGTCTGGATGCGGGCCGTGCCGTCGACGTGGACGACGGCCGGGATGCGATCGCGCCAGCGGTCGGCGACGACGTGGGTGAAGAGCATGTGGGGGCTCGGCAGGCGGCCGTCGAACAGCGCGCCGGCGCGCTCGGCGAGCACCATCGGCGCGACCGGCCGGAACGGCTCGCGGCCCTTGACGGCGTTGAGCCGCTCGACGTTGGCGGCGCGGCGCGGGTCGGCGAGCAGGCTGCGGTGGCCGAGCGCGCGCGGGCCGAACTCGCTGCGACCCTGGAACCAGGCGACGATCCCGTCGGCGGCGAGCGCGTCGGCGACCGCGGCGGCGACGTCGTCGGCGCGCTCGTACGCGACGCCGGCGTCGTCGAGCCAGCCGGCCAGCTCGTCGTCGGACCAGCCGCGGCCGAGCGCCGCGGTCGCCATCGGCGCCGGGCGGTCGCCGAGCGCGGCGGCGACGTGGAGCGCGGCCCCGAGCGCGGTGCCGGCGTCGCCGGCGGCCGGCTGGACGAACACCTCCGCGAACGGGCCGTCGCGCAGCAGGCGCGCGTTGGCGACGCAGTTGAGCGCGACGCCGCCGGCCATCGCGAGCCGCGCGGCGCCGGTGCGGCCGTGCAGCCAGCGCGCGAGCGCGACGAGCACGTCCTCCAGCCGCCGCTGCACGCTGGCGGCGAGGTCGGCGTGCGCCTGCCGCCAGCCGCCGCCGTCGGCGAGGGGCGGGGCGAACCGCTCCCATGCCGGCGGCCGCGCGACGAAGCCGCCGTCGCCGGTCGCGTGGATCGCGGCGGCGAGCGCGTCCGCGAAGCGGGGCGTGCCGTAGGCGGCGAGCGCCATCACCTTGTACTCGTCGCTGGCGCGGCGGAAGCCGAGGTGCGCGGTGAGCGACTCGTAGACGAGCCCGAGCGAGTCCGGCAGCGGCTGGGCGGCCAGCGCCGTCAGCGCGCCGTCGCGGACGGCCCCGGCGAGGTGGGAGGCGCGCTCGCCGCGGCCGTCGACGACGAGCGCGGCGCCGTCGCGCCAGCCGGCCGCGTGGTAGGCGGAGGCGGCGTGGGCGACGTGGTGGGGGACGAAGCGGACGCGGCCGGGGTCGAGGCCCGGGAGGGCGGTCGCGAGGAACCGCGGCGCGCGCTCGACGTAGAGCGTCCGCAGCGCCTCCCAGCGGTCGGCGGTCACGTCGGCCGTGCGCGGCGGCGCGAGCGCCGGGTCGTACGAGTAGGCGACCGCGTCGAGCCGGTCGGCCGTCAGCCCGGCGCGGCGCAGGCACCAGCGGGCGGCCTGCTCGGGCAGCTCCCAGGTGGAGAAGGCGACCGGCGGCTTGCCGTGCTTGCGGCGCGTGAAGCGCTCCTCCTCGGCGGCGGCGACCGTCTCGCCGTCGACGACGAGCGCGGCGGCGGGGTCGTGGAAGACGGCGTTGACGCCGAGCACGCGCATGCGGCCCTCCCGCGGTCGGGGTCGAGGGGCGTCCGCCGGGTTGGCGGATGGCCACTGCTCGCTACCCCCGCGCCGCGGCGCTAAACGGCCGCTGCGCGGCCCGGGAGGGGACGCGGCGCGGTCAAGCCGGCTCGGCGGCGGCGCGCCGCTCCCAGGCGGTCTGGAGGCCCTGGAGGAACAGCTCGGCCGGCTGCGCGCCGGAGATCCCGTACTCGTCGTCGAGCACGAGGAACGGCACGCCGCGGATGCCGAGCGCGGCGGCGCGCTGCTCGTCGGCGCGCACCTCGCTCACGTACGCGGGGCCGTCGAGCGCGGCGCGGGCGGCGTCGGCGTCGAGCCCGCCGGCGGCGGCCGCGGCGACGAGCGCCGCGCGGTCGTCGAGCGCCATGCCCTCGCCGAAGTAGCGGCGCATGAGCTCCTCGGCGACCGGCAGCTGGACGCCGTGGGCGCCGGCGGCCTGGATCAGCCGGTGGGCGTCGAAGCTGTTGCCCTGGCGGACCCGGTCGAAGCGGAAGTCGATGCCGGCCTCGGCGCCCAGCCGGGTCAGCTGCGCCTGGCGCTCCTGCACCTGCTCGAGCGTCGAGCCGTACTTGCGCGCGAGGTGCTCGGCGACCGTGCCCTCGATGCGGGCCGGCGCCTGCGGGTCCAGCTCGAAGCTGCGCAGCGTCAGGCGCACGCGGTCGCGGTGCGCGAAGTCGCCCAGCGCGGCCTCGAGGCGCCGCACGCCCAGGCAGCACCACGGGCACACGACGTCGATCCAGAGCTCGAGATCCATGGCGCGAGTGTAGTCGGGCGCCGACCTCAGGCGGCCGCCGCCGGGGGGATCCGCAGCGCGACGACGGCGATGTCGTCGCGCGGCGGGCCGCCAGCGGCGCGCAGGACGGCGTCCTCGACGCGCTCGGCGGCCTTCGCCGCCGGCAGGCCGGCGAGCGTGCCGGCGAGCGCGCGCAGCTCGGGTGCGCCGAACACCTCGCGGCCGCGGCGGCGGACCTCGGTGACGCCGTCGGTGTGGAGCAGCAGCAGGTCGCCGGGCTCGAGCCGGACCGCGTCGGCGCGGAGCGTCGGGTCGGGGACGACGCCGAGCACGGTGCTGTGGGAGCCGACCGTCTCGACGCGGCCGTCGGCGCGCACGAGCAGCGGCAGCGGGTGGCCGCAGGCGACGAGCTCGACCTCGGCGCCGCCGTCGGGGGCGCGCCGCAGCTGGCCGTAGACGGCGGTGCAGAAGCGGTGGTCGCTGCGCTGGTCGAGGATCGCCTCGTTGAGCATCGCCATCACCCGCTCGGGGCGCCGCTCCCACAGCGCGGCGGCGCGCAGCGTGTAGCGCACGAGCGCGGTCAGCGCGGCGGCGTGCGGCCCCTTGCCGCAGACGTCGCCGATCGCCAGGCCCCAGGCGGTGCCGTCGGTGCGGAAGACGTCGTAGAAGTCGCCGCCGACGACCATCCCGTCGCCGGCGGGGCAGTAGCGCGCGTCGACGTCGAGCCCGACGATCCGCGGCAGCCGCTGCGGCAGCAGGCTGCGCTGGAGCGTCTCGGCGATCTCGCGCTCGAGCCCGTACAGCTGCGCGTTGACGATCGCGGCCGAGGCGACCTGAGCGAGCTGGCGGAGGATCGCCGCCGCGCCGGCGTCCGCGTCGGCGACGCCGACGACCTCCAGCACGCCGATCGGCACGCCCCGGCGGCCCGTCAGCTCGGCGCGCAGGGCCCCGCCGCGATCGCCGTCGGCGCCTGGCCGCCCGGCGCCGTCGGACGCCGGCTCGGCGTCCGAGCGGGCGGCGATGCGGTCGCCGCCCGGGAGCTCGACGTGGGCGCGGGCGCCGGCGGCGTCGAGCACGTGGCGGGCCTCGGCGGCGACGAGCTCGAGGATGTCCTCGACCGGCAGCGCCGCGTTGAGCGCCGTCGACACCTCCGCGACCGACTGCAGCTGCCGGGCGTGCTCGTGCTCGAGGCGGGCGACCTTTTGCGCCTCGCGGAAGCCGCGGTGGGCGGTCTCGAACGCCGCCATGCTCTCGCGCAGGAACGCGGCCGCGCGGTCGCCGAGCAGGGCGCGGCGCAGCGGGTCGGTCTCCGGCAGCACGACCGCGGCGAGCGCGCTGCGGTGGGCCTCGATCAGCTCGAGCAGGCTGCGGCGGTCGTCGACGGCCTCGCGGCCGAGCTCGTAGGCGGGCGCCAGCCGCGACTCGTCGTCGGCGAGCACGTAGGCGGCCAGCGCGGTGCCGTAGCGCTCGCCGAACGGGAGCGGCGGCGGGGGCGCCTGCTTGCGCGTGCCTGCGTGCCCACCGGTCACGCCGCAAGCATAGGGCGGCCGGCCGACCCGGTGGCAAAGAAGCGCCGACGCGACGGGCAGTCCCTGCGCGGGCGCCGCCGCCGACGGCTAGGCGGCGTCGAGCTCGCACCAGACGCAGGTGCAGCGGTCGCGGTGCTCGATCCCCCAGCGGTCGGTCAGCTGCGCGACGATCGGCAGGCCCCAGCCGGAGTGGGCCCCGTCGCCGTCGGGGATCGTGCGGGCCGCGACGACCGCGCTGCCGCGGGCGTTGACGTCGGTCACCTCGATCCGCGTCCCGCGCGGGCGCCGCCGCACCCGCACGACGACGAGGTCGGCGGCGCTGCCGCTGCCGTGGCGGACGGCGTTCGTGACGAGCTCGGAGACGACGAGCAGCGCCGCCTCCCGCCGGTCGGCGCGCCAGTCGGCGAGCGCCGCGGCGGCGGCGCGGCGCGCGAGCGCGGGCGCGTCGGCGGTCGCGGCCACCGCGAGGACGAGGCCGTCGGGCGACGGCTGCGCGCCGAGGGCGACCGCCGGCGCGGGGGCCCGACCGGGCGCGTCCGCGCGCGCACCCCCGGGACGGCGCTTGAGGTCCATGTCGGCCATCGGTACCCGGAGATCCCGGTCGGCCAACGCGGCCGGTCATGCCGGCGGGCCGGCACCGGCGGCGCGGACATCCCGGCGCTCCGCCGCGGTCGCCGCACTGACCGGCCGGTCGGGCGGCGCGCGGCCGCCTCCGTCGCGGCGACCGCGACCTAGGTCGCGGTCGCGCCGACGCCGGTGCGCAGCTCGCGGGCGCGCGCCGGCGCCGTCGTCGCGCGCGCGAGCGGCGGGGTAGGGAGCTCCGCGCCGTCGTGGAGGCCGCGCAGCAGCTCCAGCAGCGCGTCGGTCGCGCTGGTGCGTGGCCGCCAGCCGAGCTCGTCGCGCGCCCGCTGCACGTCCATCAGCGGCACCGCGAGCGCGAGGTCGAGCCAGCCGGGCGGCGTCGGCTGCAGCCGCGCCCGCCAGCTCGCCGCCACGAGCGCGCGCACGACGCGGGCGCGCATCGGCACGCGCCGGGCGCCGAGCGTCGCCGCGAGCACGGCCGGGTCGAGCACCGGCTCGGCGGCGACGTTGTAGGCGCCGCGGGCGCCGTCGTCGACGATCGCGCGCCGGTAGGCGTCGCCGACGTCGAGCGAATGGACCGCCTGGAAGCGCAGCCGCGCCACGTCGGGCACGAAGGGGATCCGCTCCGGGCGCAGCAGCGGCGTCGGCAGCAGCGGCCCGGCGAACAGCCGCCGGATGCCGGTCGCCGCCCCGCGCTTGAAGATGAGGCCGGGCCGCAGCCGCACGACCCGCAGGGCCGGGTGCTCGCGCTCGAGCCCGTCGAGCATCCGCTCCACCTCCGCCTTGTGGCGGGCGTAGAAGAGGGTCGGGATCCCCGCGACGGGCCAGTCCTCGCGCACGCGCCGGTCCTTGGGCCCCGGTCCGTACGCGCCGACCGACGAGGCGTAGACGAGCGCCCTCGCGCCGGCGCGCACGGCCGCATCGAAGACGCGGCGGCTGCCGTCGACGTTGACGGCGCGGGTGACGGCCTCGTCGCGGGAGGGCTGGATCAGCCAGGCGAGGTGGACGACGACGTCGGCGCCGCGCATCGCGGGGGCGAGATCGTCGGTCGCGACGTCGGCGGCGACGAAGCGGGCGCGCGGGTCCGCCAGCGCCGCCGGCCGGCGCGCGACCGCGACGATCTCGGTCACCGCCGGCTCGCCGCGCAGCGCCGCGAGCAGGCTCGTGCCGGCGTTCCCCGTCGCCCCGACGATCACGACGCGCATGGCCGGCCCCTACCCCCGCCGGCGCGCGGGAAACCCCGCGCGGGCGGCGGCGGGCCCGCCGGGCGCGCTTGGTCGGGCGGCGGCGATGGGTAGCAGTGCCCCATGACCTCCGTGCAGGGGCGGCCCGCGGTCGCGCTGCTCGACCACGACCCGGCGCTCGCCGCCGGGCTCGCGCCGGCGCGGCTGGCGGCCGCGCGCCGGGCGACGCGAGCGGCGGCGGTCGCGCTGCCGCCCGGCGGGTGGGACGCGGCCGCGGTCGCCGCCCGCTGCCCGTTCGGGGCGCTGCTGCTCGACGGCGTCGTCGGCCGCGAGGCGACGCTCGAGCGGTCGCGGTCGCTCCAGCTGCTCGGCAGGGGCGACCTGCTGCTCGTGCCGGGGGCGGCGCTCGGGGAGCGGCTCGTCGCCGTCGACGTCGCCTGGCAGGTGCTCGAGCCGGCGACGGTCGCGCTGCTGGACGAGCGGTTCGCGGCCGCCGTCGGCCGCTGGCCCGAGCTCGCCGGCGCGCTGCTCCGGCGCCTGGCCGCGCAGGCCGCGCGGGCCGACACCCAGCGCGCGATCTGCCAGCTGCCGCGGGTCGAGCAGCGGATCCGCGTGCTGCTGTGGTTCCTCGCCGAGCGGTGGGGGCGGGTGACGCCCGACGGCGTCGTCGTGCCGCTCGCGCTCACGCACGAGATGCTCGGCCGGCTCGTCGGCGCCAGGCGCCCGACGGTCACGCTCGCCGTCAGGGTGCTCGCCCGCCACGGCGCCGTCGCGCGGCGCGGCGACGGCGGCTGGCTGCTGCGGCGCGCGCCCGACCCGCCGGACGGCGGACCGGCGCTCAGGCGGCCGGCCGCGTCGGCCGGTCGGCGCCGCCCGCGCGCCGCGCCGGGGTCGCGCCCGGCGGCGCCTGCGGCTCGTCGCTGACCTGGCTCAAGCGGGCGATCGCCCGCCGCAGCAGCCGCGACACCTGCATCTGCGAGCAGTCGACGCGGGCGGCGATCTCCGTCTGGGTCATGTCGCGCGCGAAGCGCATGAAGAGGATCTCCCGCTCGCGCGCCGGCAGCGCCCTGATCAGCGGCGCGACGGTGACGCGGTGGTCGACGAGCTCGATCCGCTCGTCGTCGGCGCCGACGAGCTCCGACACGGGCGCGTCGCCCTCCTCGCCGCCGGCGCGCGGCTGGTCGAGCGAGGTGAGGTCCTGGACCGAGCGGGCGTGGAGCGCGTCGGTCACCGCCTCGACGTCGAGGCCGGTCGCGTCGGCCAGCTCGGGGACCGTCGGCGGCCGGCCGAGCTCGTGCGACAGCGTGCTCGCCGCCCTCGCGATGTCGAGCGCCGCCTCCTGCACGCCGCGGGGGACGTGGAGCGTCCAGGCGGTGTCGCGGAAGTGGCGGCGCAGCTCGCCGGCGATCGTCGGGATCGCGAACGAGCTGAAGCGGGTGCCGACCGCCGGGTCGAAGCGGTCGACGGCCTTCACGAGCCCGAGGTAGGCGACCTGCATGAGGTCGTCGAGCGGCTCCTGCCCGCGGTGGTAGCGGACCGCCAGGCGGCGCGCGAGCGGCATGTACTGCTCGATCACGCGGTCGCGCAGGCGGGGGTCGGGGTGGCGCCGGTGGCGCGCGATCAGCTGCTCGCCGCTGAGGCCCGGCGGCAGGCCGCCGGCGCGCGGCGGGCGGCGGTCGGAGGTGCGCGGCGCGGTGGTGGTCACACCCCGGGGGTGCCCGAGCGGGCGCGCTTCGATGTGCAAGTTGGCCGATCGAGCCGGGCGCGGGGTTGGGAACCAACGTCGCCGGCGGCGCGGGCGCGCGCCGCGCGGGCGGCGGCGCGGCGAAGGATGGCGGTGGGCCGTCGCGGCGGCGCGGTAGAACTGCGGCCGTGGACCTGCTCACGCCCGTGCGCGCGTTCGACCGCCTCCAGCGCCGCACGCCGGCGCTCGGCTTCCCGGTCGCCGTCGTCAGGAAGTTCGCCGACGACCAGGCGACCCACCTCGCCGCGATCGTCGCCTGGTACGGCTTCTTCTCGCTGTTCCCGCTGCTGCTCGTGCTCGTGACCGTGCTCGGCTACGTGCTCGAGGGCGACCGGGGCCTGTACGACCGGATCGTCGACTCGGCGCTCGGCCAGCTGCCGATCATCGGCAGCGACATCCAGCTCGGCGCGCTCAGCGGCGACACGGCCGCGCTCGCGATCGGCCTCGCCGGCGCGCTGTGGGCGGGCCTCGGCGTGACGCTCGCCGCCCAGCGGGCGATGAACGAGGTGTGGGACGTGCCGCACCGCAAGCGGCGCAACTTCCTCACCGCGCGGCTGCACGGCCTGCTCGTGCTCGCCGTGCTCGGCGCGCTCAACATCGGCATCAGCGTGCTCGTCGCGCTGCTCGTCGGCGGCCTCGGCGGGCTGGGGATCGGCGTGTCGGGCCTCGCGCTGACGCTCGTGCTCGACGTCGCGCTGTTCTGGGCGACGTTCCGGCTGCTGACCGTCGAGGAGGTGCCGACGCGCGCGCTGTGGCCGGGGATCGTGATCGCCGCCGTCGGCTGGGGGCTGCTGCAGACGCTCGGCGGGATCTACGTCGACCGCGTCGTCAGCCGCGCCAGCGCCACGTACGGCTTCTTCGCGGTCGTGATCGGCCTGCTGTCGTGGCTGTACCTCGGCGCCCAGATGCTCCTCTACGCCGCCGAGGCGAACGTCGTGCGGGCGCGCCGCCTCTGGCCGCGCGGGCTGCTGGAGCCGCCGACCGCCGCCGACCTGCGCGCGCTCGAGGCGGCGGCCCGCGTCGCCGAGCGCGGGCGCGGCCAGCGGGTCGAGGTCAGGTTCGCGCCGCCCGACGACGACGGCGGCGGCGGGGCGCCGCCGCGGCCACCAGGCGGCAGATCCGGCTAGCCGCGCGCGTCCGTCTCCAGAGGCGACGGATCCACCGAGCCGGATGCGCCGTCTCGGGGCGCCGGGGCGGGGCTGCGCCGCCTCGGGCTAGGCGGCCCCGACGGTCGCCCAGCCGCGGCGGGCGAAGCGCGGCAGCGTCGCCGCCAGGCGGGCGGCGAGCAGCGCGACGATGCCGCACCAGACGCCGACGATCCCCCAGCCGAGCGCGAGCGACAGGAGCGAGATCGGCACGAAGACGCCGAGCGCGCAGACGAGCATCGACCACATGAGGAAGCGGGTGTCGCCGGCGCCGATGAGGATCCCGTCGAGCGCGAAGACGGCGCCGCCGAGCGGCTGCATGAGCGCGAACAGCCACCATGCCCGCTGGGCGCGCTCGACGACGGCCGGGTCGTCGGTGAAGGCGCGCGGGAGCACGCCGATGAGCGCGAGCATGACCGCTCCGAGCAGGCCGCCGAGCGCGACCGACCACCAGATCATCCGCACGCCGGCGGCGTGCGCCCCGTCGGCGTCGCCGGCGCCGAGCGTCCGGCCGACGATCACCTGCGCGGCGATCGCGATCGCGTCGAGCACGAGCGCGAGGAACGACCACAGCATGAACGCGATCTGGTGGGCGCCGAGCGACGCCGCGCCGACGCGCGCGAGCACCGCGCTGGCGACCGCGAACGAGCCGGTCAGCGCGGCGGTGCGGACGAACAGCTCGCCGCTGACCCGCGCGAGCGCCCGCATCGCCCGCCGGTCGGGCCGGCGGCTCGGCGCGGGGGCGGCGAGCAGGCGGCGCGCGAAGGCGAGCCCCATCCCGGCCTGCGCGATCGCGGTGCCGGTGGCCGCGCCGGCGATCCCCATCCCGGCGCCGTAGACGAGCCCGACGTTGAGCGCGACGTTGGCGAGGTTGCCGGCGACGACGATCCGCAGCGGCGTGCGCAGGTCGGCGATGCCGCGCAGGTACCCCTGGCCGGCGAGCGTGACGAGCGCGAACGGCAGGCCGATCGCGGCGATCCGCAGGTACGTGATCGCGTAGTCGCGCGTGGCGCCGTCGGCGCCCATGAGCGCCGTCAGGGGCCCGGCGAGCGCGACGATCGCGGCCAGCAGCGCGACGCCGAGCGCGCTCGCCAGCCACAGCGCCTGGGCGGCGACGCGGGCCGCCTCCCGCGCCTCGCCGGCGCCGTGGCGGCGGGCGACCTGGGCGGTCGTGCCGTAGGCGAGGAAGTTGAAGAGCGTGAAGCTCGTCGTGAGGATCGCGCTGCCGATCCCGAGCGCGGCCAGCTGCGGCGTGCCGAGGTGGCCGACGATCGCGGTGTCGGCGAGCAGGTAGAGCGGCTCGGCGGCGAGCGAGCCGAGCGCCGGCAGCGCGAGCGCGACCATCTCGCGATCGCGGGCGGTGATGATGCGGCGGACGCCCATCGGCGCTGGGATGGTGCCAGCCGGACGCGCCCGGCGCCCGCCGCACGCGCCGGGGCCGCGCCGGCCGCATCGCCGCCCGGCGCTCGGCCGCCCTGGCCGCCCGCGCGGCTCGGTCCAGCCCGCGTGGTATTGCTGAGGCGCCATGGCGGGCGCCCCCCTGCTCGACGTCGACGACCTGCACGTCTCGTTCCGCACCGAGGAGGGCGTCGTGCGCGCCGTCGACGGCGTCGCCTTCCACGTCGACGCCGGCGAGGTGGTCGCGCTCGTCGGCGAGTCCGGCTCGGGCAAGAGCGCGACCGCGCTGACGCTCATGGGGCTCACGCGCGGCCCGCACGCGGCGATCTCGGGCCGCGCGACGTTCGCCGGCGTCGAGCTCGTCGGCGCCGCCGAGGCGCAGCTGCGCCGGCTGCGTGGCCGCGACCTGGCGATCGTCCTCCAGGACCCGATGACGGCGCTCAACCCGGTCCTGCGGATCGGCGACCAGATCGTCGAGCAGATCCGCGCCCACGAGCGCTGCTCGACGGCGGCGGCGCGCGACCGCGCCGCGGCGCTGCTGGAGCGGGTCGGGATCGCCCGCGCCCGCGAGCGGCTGCGCGCCTACCCGCACGAGTGCTCGGGCGGCATGCGCCAGCGGGTCGCGATCGCGATGGCGCTCGCGTGCGGGCCGCGGCTGCTGATCGCCGACGAGCCGACGACGGCGCTCGACGTCACGACCCAGGCGCAGATCCTCGCCCAGCTCGACGCGCTGCGGCGCGAGACGGGCGCCGGCGTGCTGCTCGTCACCCACGACCTCGGCGTCGTCGCCCAGCTCGCCGACCGGGTCGCGGTCATGTACGCCGGGCGGATCGTCGAGCACGGGACGGTCGCCGACGTCTTCGCCGACCCCCAGCACCCGTACACGTGGGGGCTGCTCGGCTCGCTGCCGCGGGTCGACCGGCCGCGGCCGGCGCGGCTGCCCGCGATCCCCGGCCAGCCGCCGTCCCCGCTGGCGGCGCCGACGGGGTGCCGCTTCCGGGAGCGCTGCCCGCACGCGCACGACCGCTGCCGCCAGCCGCCGGACCTGCGCGAGCGCGCCGGCGCGCCCGGCCACGCCGACCGCTGCGTGCTCGACCCGGCGGCGAAGCGGCGGCTGCGCGTCGTCGACGGCCGCATCGGCCTCGACCCGACGGCGGGGGCGGTGGCGCCGTGAGCGCCGGCGCGGCCGCGGCGCCGCTGCTGGAGGTCGAGCACCTGCGGGTGTGGTTCCCGCTGCGGCGGGGCGTGCTGCGCGACCGCGTCGTCGGGCACGTGCGCGCCGTCGACGACGTCTCGCTGGCGGTCGCCGCCGGGGAGACGGTCGCCGTCGTCGGCGAGTCCGGCAGCGGCAAGACGACGCTCGCGCGCGCGATCGTGCGGCTGCTGGAGCCGACCGGGGGCGCGATCCGATTCCGCGGCGTCGACGTCGCGCACGCGGGCCGGCGGGCGCTGCGGCCGCTGCGCCGGGAGCTGCAGATGGTCTTCCAGGACCCGCACGCGTCGCTGAACCCGCGCCGGCGGGTGGGGGAGATCGTCGGGGCGCCGCTGCGGCTGCACGCCGGCCGCGGCGTCGACGTCGAGCGGCGGGTGGGGGAGCTGCTCGCCCGCGTCGGCCTGCGGCCCGCCGACGCCCGCCGCTTCCCGCACGAGCTCTCCGGCGGCCAGCGCCAGCGGGTCGGGATCGCGCGGGCGCTCGCGACCGACCCGCGGCTGATCCTGCTCGACGAGCCGGTCTCGGCGCTCGACGTCTCGATCCAGGCGCAGGTCGTCAACCTGCTCGCCGACCTGCAGGCCGAGCTCGGGGTCGCCTACCTGCTCGTCGCGCACGACCTGGCGGTCGTGCGGCAGGTCGCCGACCGGATCGCCGTCATGCACCTCGGCAAGCTCGTCGAGTGGGCGCCGGCCGAGGCGCTGTTCGCAGCGCCGATCCACCCGTACACGGCCGCCCTCCTGGCGGCGGTCCCGGTCCCCGAGCCGCGCGCCGTTCGCGCTGGGCGCGGACGGGCGGGCGACGGTCGTGGGGCGGCCGACGGGGACGGGGGCGGGGAAGCGCGGCGCTGGGCGGCGCTCGCGGGGGAGCCGCCGGACCCGGCCGACCCGCCGAGCGGCTGCCGCTTCCGCACTCGCTGCCCGCACGCGACCGACCGCTGCGCCCGCGTCGA
>ERZ777003.4245-NODE-4245-length-12394-cov-5.653781_pt1 | contig 12394 bp, 16 predicted proteins | sample MGYA00374956_ERZ777003 | MGnify/ENA primary metagenome ERZ777003 (study PRJEB29302, sample SAMN06268252) | bioreactor metagenome | isolation source: Joint BioEnergy Institute, California, USA | place: USA:Joint BioEnergy Institute, California, USA | collected... | reverse complement strand
GGCCTGGGTGGCTCAGCGTGTGGCGTCGATCGCCACCACGGCCGCCACGTGGGCAATGACGGCAGCGCAAACGGCGCTCAACGTCGTAATGAGCCTCAACCCGATTGTGCTAGTCGTTCTGGCCCTGGCGGGCCTCGTGGCGGCCCTCGTGCTCGCCTACCAGAAGGTCGATTGGTTCCGCAACTTCGTCGACGCGGCGTTCCGCGCCGTCCTGTCGGTCGTGAGCGGCGTGATCAATTGGATTCGCACCAATTGGCCAGCGCTGCTCGCCATCCTGACCGGCCCCATCGGTATCGCAGTCCTGGTCATCACCCGCAATTGGGACCGGATCAAGAACGGCGTCACTGCCGTGAAGGACTGGATCGTAGCCCGGTTTAACGACCTGGTGAGCTTCGTGCGGAGCTTCCCGGGCCGCATCGCTTCGGCGGCATCCGGCATGTGGGACGGCATTAAAGAGGCGTTCCGTTCGGCGATCAACGCGATTATTCGCTGGTGGAATAACCTTCGCATTCCCGGGTTCTCGCTCCACATCGGGCTGCCGGGCCCCATCCCGGATATTAACTTCAGCTGGGGTGGTCTCGACCTCCCCAACATCCCGACGCTGCACACCGGCGGCATCTTCAACCCTGGCCGGGACGAAGGGCTCGCTCTACTGCAGCGCGGCGAAGGCGTGTTCACCCGCGACCAAATGGCTGCCCTCGGCCTCATGGCTAACACGGGCCGGCCCACGGTCGTCCGGATTGACGGAAACGGCCTTGATCGCCGCCTGCTCGAATGGCTTCGCCACGCCATACGGGTCGAGGGCGGCGACGTCCAGGTCGTCCTAGGTGCGCGATGAGCTATCCGACTGTCAACCCCATCGTCGAGATGGCGTTCGGCGCCGACCTCACCGCCCAGCCCTCCGAATGGGAGTGGACGGACGTCAGCGACCGGCTGCCACCGCAGACCATCACCATCAAGCGAGGCCGGGCCGACGAGGCATCGCAGGCCCAGCCGACCTCGGTCAGTTTCGACCTCTACAACGACGACGGGGCGCTGACACCGGGCAACGCCATGTCGCCCTACCATCCGCACGTCGCCCGTGGCACACCCGTCAGGCTGTCCGTGGCGTCCGACGACATCGAGGTCGTCCGGACGCTGCGGCTCAGCGGCCAAGACGGCACGTTCGCGTCGACACCGTCGACCACCGCGCTCCGCCCTACGGGTGACTTCAGCGTCCGGTTTGACGGCCGGTCGGCGGATTGGGGGCGGTTCCAAATCCTGGCCGCTCGGGCCGACTCCACCACGAATTTCTCGTGGATCTTTATGACCGGGTTCGACGGTCACGTCTGGCTTCTCTGGTCGCCGGACGGCACCTACACGCTTGAATCGCTGCACTTCGCATCGACGAGCGAACCGGTGTCGTCCGGCGCCCGCCGCGAGGCATGGCGCGTCGACCTGGACGTCGACAACGGCGCTGGCAGCCACACGGTCACGTTCTACACGGCGCCGACGCTCGCCGGACCGTGGACACAGTTCGGCGATCCCGTCGAGGCCATCGACAACTTCGGCGACCCCATGCCCGGTACGACGAGCGTGTTCGCCGGCACGGCCGAGCTTGAAATCGGCTCGGCCGGCGGGGGCGGCTCGTTCTTCGGCACTCCGGCGACCCCGTTCGTCGGCGAGGTCTACGGCTTCGAGTTCTACAACGGCGTGAGCCTCGTATCGTCGGTGGACTTCACGTCGGCCGAGGTCGACGCCTCCGAGGTAGAGGACAACGACGGGCGCGCCTACACCCTGTGGGGCGACGCCCGCATCGCTGATCCGCGGGTGCGGTTCGTCGGGCAGATCGACGAGGTCGCCCCGTCGTGGCCATTCGGCGACCTGTCGCACGGCGACGACCCTGGGCATTCGATCGTGTCGGTCACCGCCTCAGGGATGCTGCGCCGGCTCGGGCAGGGGGCGAAGCCTCTGCACTCGACTATCTACCGGGCCGTCACCCAGTACGAGCCTGAGGGGGGCCCTGACGCCGTTATCGCCTACTGGCCGATGGAGGACGGGAACGACGCCACCCAGTTCGCCTCACCGACGCCCGGCGTGAAGCCCATCATGATCGGCGGCGAGATTCGCCCCGGCTCCGACAGCTCGTTCCCGGCGTCTGAGGCGCTGCCGACGGTCGCCGACAACCAGCCTTTCGGTTGGCGGGGCGAGCTGCCCGTCCGCAACGTGAACACATGGCGGGCCGACCTCTTTGTGAAGCTGCAGAGCGGCTTCCCGGGCACGTACGCCACCACCTTGTTCTCGGTGGAGACGACCGGCACGGTGCGCCGCTGGCAGGTCGACATCAACGCGTCGAACTTCTCTGTCCGGGCGCTCAACGACGACGGTGGCGAGCTGCTCAACATCGGTGGGCAGCCGGTCGAGTTCTTCGATGGCTGGACGCAGGTCACCCTAGAGGTCCTGCAGGAAGGCGGGAACATCCGTGCCCGCTACGCCTGGTTGACCCTCGGCGGCAACGTGTACGGCGGCGAGGACACGCTCGCTGGCACGTCGGGCCGGCCGGTCGCGGTCGGGTGCCTGGGTTACGCGCCGCCCGAGGGCGGCCTGTCGTTCGGGCACATGGTCGTTTCGACCGGCACCCCGCCCACGTGGCTCGGCTGGAACAACGGCGCGAACAACGCCTACACGGGCGAGCCGGCCGGCGTCCGCATCGAGCGCCTCTGTGACGAAGAGGGCATCCCGGTCACGATCCTCGGGAACCCGTACGAGACGGAGCGCATGGGGCCGCAACGGCCCCGCGCCCTGTTGGAGCTGCTGCAGGAGTGCGCCGACGCCGACATGGGGTCGCTCGTCGAGCAGCGCGACGGGCTCGGGCTGGTCTACCGGTGTCGCGAGTCGCTCTACAACCAGGCTCCGGCGCTGGCTCTCGACGCGTCGACCCGCGAGGTCGACGGGCTCGTCACCTCCGATATCAAGCTCCCATTCGCGCCGACGCTCGACGACCAGCGGCTACGGAACGACGTCACGGTGCGGCGCACGGACGGCGCGTCGGCCCGGGCCGTGTCGGACCCGCCGCCGACCCCGGGCGACCGGTACGACGAAGAGGTCGAGGTCAACATCGCCGCCGACGAGCGGCTCGACGCCCACGCCGGTTGGCGGCTGCACCTCGGGACGTGGCCGGGCATGCGCTACCCGGACGTCTCCACCGACCTCACGTCGGCGCCGCATCTCATCCCGGAATGGCTGCGGCTCGACACGGGCGACCGTGTCACCGTCGAGAACCTGCCGCCGCAGCATCCCGCCGGCACGGTCGACCTGCTGGCCGAGGGCGTCGAGGAACGGATCGCCCCGGGTCTGTGGGGCGCGGCGATCACGGCGTCGCCGGGCGGCCCCTGGCAGGTCGGCGCCCGCAACGACGCCGACTCGAGGCGGGACAGTGACCAGACGACGACGCTCGACGAGTTCGTCGCCGGCGAGGACACCTCATTCCGGGTCGTGTCGTTCGACACGCTCCTGTGGACGACGGACCCCGCCGACTTCCCGTTCGATATCGACGTCGGTGGGGCTCGGCTCACCGTGACCGCCATCGGGGCCGAGGAAGGGCCCGGTGTGCAGACGTTCACGGTCGAGGCGACCTCGAAGAATGGCGTCGTGAAACCGATCCCGATCGACACCCCGGTGCGCCTATGGAAGCCGGCGTACCGGGCCCTGTAGGGAGGCCACACAATGCCGAATCTCACCGCCGGCTCACGGATCAAGGCGGCGGACACACCGCCGACCGTGAGCGACTCCGTCGTACCGCAGTTCACCTGCACGAACACCTCGTTCAGCCCCAACGCGACATCGTCCGGGACGACGCAGGTGTGCGGCGTGTCGTTCATCGCGCCGACGACCGGCCGGGTCATCATCTACTACGACGCCGACATCACGAACAACAACGCCAGCGGCTCGACGACGGTCGCACCGGCGGTTCGCAATGGCTCGTCGGTCGGGGGCGGCACCGTCGTTGTCGCCGCCTCGGCCGACGAGGCCATCACCTCGGTTGGGACCATCCGTCTCCGGGCCGGCTGTCACACGGTCGTTGAAGGGCTCACGCCCGGGCTGGCCTACAACGCAGTCCTAGAGCACCGGGTCGGCGCCAACACCGGGACGGTCCGACGTCGGCGCATCACCGTCGCCCCCCTCACCTGATCGGAGGCGCCCCATGGCTGTTCTCGCCCCGTCCCTCGTCGCGCTCCGCAACGAGATCAACGCCCGGTACCCAAACCGGGACAAGTCGTCTGATGGGTGGATCGGCGACGCCGCGCACGCGTCCCGACAGAGCGACCACAACCCCGATGCGCGCGGCATCGTGCACGCGCTGGACATCGACGAGGACCTCGACGGTAACCCCGCCGATGCGGGGGCCGAGCTGCAGTGGCTCGTCGACCACCTGGTCGCCAAGAGGGACCGGCGCGTCTCCTACATCATCTACGAGGGCCGCATGTGGCGCTCGTATGCGAAGCCCGGAATCCCAGCGTGGACCCCCGCCAAGTACACGGGGGCGAACCCACACACGAAGCACGTTCACATCTCGATCCTCTCGACCCCTGAGGCCGAGCAGGACACTTCCCCCTGGCTCCCCAACGGAGGTGACGATATGGGCGCCGCCGAGCTGAAGCTCCTTCGCGAGATCCGTGCCGACCAGGTCGCGCACATCGAAATGGATCGTCGCGTGACCAAGCACATCCGCGACGAGGTGCTGCCGCTCGTGAAGCACATTCGCTCGGTCGTCGAGGACAACGACCGTACGCAGCTCAACGTCATCGCTGGCGTTGACGCCGCGCTCAGCCCGGGCCGGCCGAGCGGTGGGCACGCCCGCCAGGGCGTCCGCCAGCTCGGCGGCATGTCGATCGACGACAGTGGCCTGCCAGCCATGGTGGCCCGGGTCGAGCAGTTGCTCGCCGGGTTCGTCACAGACGCCCCACCGGCAGAGTGACTACCGCCGCCGTCTCCGTGGGCGGCGCCGGCGAGCTGGCTATGTGGCTCGCTGGCGTCGCCACCGCCGTTGGCGTGCTCGCCCGCCAGCGCCCCGTCCGCTGGCTCGGCCGAACCCTCGTGAAGGACCCCGTGATGGCGGCGTTCCGCCGCGAGGTCGCCGAGATCGTCGACGAGCGGCTCGACGCCCGCCCGCTGACGAACGGCGTCGGCTGGCAGACGGTGCGAGCGATCGCTGAACACCTCGGCATTGAGGTTGATGACCGCCACCACGACGACACTGCCCTAGGGAGGGAGCCACACCGTGTCGCTCATTGACGCCTACGAGGCCGCGGCGCCGCAGCCCCGCGAGTGCGGGATGACGAACGCCCGGCGCGTGCTGGGGGAAGAGGGGTGGGCCGAGCTGCTAGAGCTGGCCGCGCGGCCGGACGTCGAGGCGGCTCGGCTGGCCCGGGCCCTGCAGGCGCAGGGTGTCCGGATCACGGCGCACACGGTCGAGCGGCATCTCGCCGGCCGGTGCGCGAGCTGCGTAGCCCGGGGGCACTTCAGTGAGCCTCGCTGACGCCTACGAGGCGGAGGCGCCGGCGGCCGTGCCCCGCGCCAAGCTCGGGAAGCTCGCCGAGCTGCTCGACCGCTCCGGGATCGACCTCGACGACATCGCTCGCGTGAACAAGGTCAAGTTCTGGCAGGGGTTCTGCAAGGACGACAACGGCGACGTCGTCCAGGTCGACAACTGCGGTATCGAGCTGGTCCCGGCGTGGGTCGACGGGCCGCAGTGGCCGGTCATCGAGCCGGGCCCGGTCGTCAAGCTGCCGGCCCGCCGCTCGAAGGTATCTGCGCCTGATGGCTGGCAGAACGCGGTCGTGCTGCCCGACATGCAGATCGGCTACTACCACGGGCCGAACGGGTTAGAGCCGACCCACGACGAGGCCGCTATCGCCGCCGCGCTGGCGGTGACGAGAGCGGCGAAACCCTCGAAGGTCGTGCTGGTCGGCGACAACCTCGATCTGCCCGAGTTCGGGAAGTACCGGCTGTCGCCTGCGTTCCAGCGGACGACGCAGGCGGCGATCGACCGGGCGACGACTCTGTGCGCCGAGCTGCGCCAGGCGGCGCCGGCGGCCGAGATCGTCTGGCTCGCTGGCAATCACGAAGAGCGGATGCCGAACTACGTGATGGAGAACGCTGCTGCGGCGTTCGGCCTCCGCCGGGGCAACACCCCGGACTCGTGGCCGGTCTTGTCGGTGCCGTATCTGTGCCGCATGGACGAGCACGGGATTGAGTACCGGCCCGGCTACCCGGCCGGCCACTACTGGGTCACCGAGCGCTTGAAGGTTGTGCACGGCGAGCTGGTGAAGTCGCAGACGTCGACCGCGGCGGCGTATCTCGGCCGCGAGAAGACCTCGACGATCTTCGGGCACGTCCATCGGCGCGAGTACGCGGCCCGGACTCGGGATGACCACGACGGGCCCCGCGAGATCATGGCGGCGTCGCCCGGCTGCCTGTGCCGGACGGACGGCGCGGTGCCGTCCGTGAAGGGTGGCCGCGACCTCGACGGCCGGCCGATTCGCCGGGCCGAGGACTGGCAGCAGGGGCTTGCGGTCGTGCCGTTCGACCCGACGTCCGGCCTGTTCGATTACGAGCAGGTCGCGATTCGGGACGGTGTGGCCCGGTGGCGTGGCCGCGAGTACGTCGGCGAGCCGGTTGACCTGGCGGAGGTGGCGTGATGCTGCCGCACGTCGCCCTGACCGGGAAGGCCCGGGCCGGGAAGGACACGGCTGGCCGGTGGCTGGTCGAGCGCCTCGGCTACCACCGGGTCGCGTTCGCCGACGGCGTCCGCGAGGTCGCTCTCGCCATCGACCCGTACGTGTTCGGGAAGCTCCGCCTCTCCGCCTTCGTGGCCACCTACGGGTGGGAGCTGGCGAAAGAAGAGCCGGAGGTGCGCCGTTTGCTGCAGGTGATCGGCACCGAGGCTGGGCGCAACGTGTTCGGCGAGCACGTGTGGGTCGACCTGGCGTTGCGCCGGGCCCCGACCGGTGTGCCGCTTGTGTTCACGGACGTGCGGTTTCCGTCGGAGGCCGAGGCTGTCCGCCGGCTCGGCGCGGTAGTCGTGCGCATCGAGCGGGCGGGCGACCACGCGAGCGAGACGGCCCTCGATGGCTACCCGGTCGACGCCGTGATTCGTAACGACGGGACGGTCGACGACCTCTGCGAGGCGGTCGGCGCTGTCGCACGTTCCACCACCCATACCCCCTAGGGAGGCCCTATGGATATCGTCACCCTGTATCAGCGCGCCGTCGCTGCCTACGAGGCTCTTCGGGCCCGGGCGGTCGTGCTGGCCAAGGCCGTGCCGGCCCAGGCTGCGGCGGTCGTGGCTGTGCTTACGGTCGTGCAGACCGAGGTTGTGCCGGTGTTGCCGGTGGCCTGGCAGGCGAAGGCTGCGGCCGGTGTGGCTGCTGTGGTCGCCGCGGTCGGAGCGGTTGTGCGGGCCGTGTCCCGTGTGACGCCGGTCACTGAGGACAAGCGCGGACTGCTGCCGCGCTAGGTCGTTGGAACGCCCCGCTCGCTCGGCCCTGGTGGGCTGTAGCGGGCGGGGCGTTCTGCGCGTCTACACGCGGTGCGGCTCAGCCCTGCTTGGCCGCCCGCGGCTTGATGGGGAATACGCCGCTCTCGCGCACGGCCGCCTCGAACTCGTGCCAATCCCATGCGGGGCGGCCGCCGATGGTCCATTTCGGCTCGGGTAGGCGGCCGCGCCACCGCCACATGTCGAAGGTGGCCCGCTTGATGCCGAGGCGCCGGACGATTTCGACGGCACCTACGACGGTCGGATGCTCGGGTGCGGGGGTGTCGGTAGACATGACCCCAGTGTAGAGAATCTCTTTCGACCCTGCAAGGGACGGGTGCCGCCAAGAAATCTGGGCCGACTGTAGGGAAAGTCTTGACAGCCTCGAGTGGGTGTGAGATTATCTCTACGTGAACACGGCGACGAGCTACCGGGTCGCCGCTACCGGCGACCTCGCCTGACCCCAACCCCACGACGACCGGGAGGTCACCCCAAATGTCCGACGTCACCATCACCCGCGACCACCGCGGCATCTGCGTCACCTTCGAGGGGCGCCGGTGCTGGCCCATCGCTATCGACAGCGACCCCGACCGGCTGCGGACCGAGGCCGAGCGCCTTGAGCGCGAAGCCGACGACCGGCTGTACCGGGCCCGCCGGGCCCGGGCCCTGGCCGACCTCTTCGAGGCCGAGCAGGCCGAGGCCGCCGAGCGGGCCGCCCGGCAGCGACGCGAGCGGGCCGCGGCCACGCGCCGCCGCAATGCCGACCCGTTCGGCGTGCACGCCGACCGCCTGGCCGCCGTGGAGTTCGTCGAGGTTCCCGGCGGGGTCCGGGTTCGCCGCCTGTCCGACGGCCGGCTGTCCCGCCACACCTACGTCAACCGGCTCAGTGCGGAGGCCGCCGTCCTGTCCGACACCGTCGTCGGCTGGCTTCGGCCCGAGACCGCGGGCTAGCGCCGGCGTCGGCGCCGCTCGGCCGTCTCGGCCTCGGCGAGCTGCCGCTTGACCTCGGCCGCGACGGCGCGACGGACCCATTCTTTGAAGGTGATGCCCTGGCGTGCGGCCAGGGCTTTCGCCTCTCTGTGGTCGTCGTCGTCGATCGTGAGCGCGAGGTGACCCACGCACCGAGTGTCCACGGTGCGCGCGCGGTCGCCAACTTTCGGAGTGTCCGCACTACGGACTGTGTGGACAGTGCGGACAGTGTCCGCAGTGCCCTATGTTAGGGGCGATGACGAACGACGACGACGACGGGGGCGAGGTCGTCGACGACGAGGTCGAGGCCGAGGATGAGGACGAGGTTGATGACGGGCCGCCGCTGGCCCGAGAGGTCAGGCGGCGCATGGCGGGCGGCCAGCAGCAGCCGTGGCCGCCGGTGAGGCCGCGCCGGCATCGCCGGCTCAACCGGTCTGATCCTGGCCCGTCTGGGCCGTAGGCCGCCGCGCGAAGGGCCCCGGGGGTCGCCCCGGGGCGTCCCCCGGGGCCCTCATCGCGCCTGTAGATAATCTCTTGACAACCCTCGCGGGGTTGAGAGATAATCTCTACATGACGAGGAACACCGACAGCGCCCTTCCCTCCGGCACGATCGTGCAGTACCGGAAGGTCGGGACCTTTCGCATCGTTTCCAGCATCGACGGCACGGCTCACGGTTGGTACTTCGTGGACCCCGTCAAGGTGCCCAAGCGCTACCGAGAGAAGGGCCGTATCACGATGTGCGTCGGCCCCCACAACGTGGTGAGCTGACCTCGTGGCCACCGCCAGCGAGACGGCCACGCCTTCGAGCGCAAGTAGGGGAGTGGCCACCGGGCCCCGGGTTTCGCCCGGGGCCCTCGTCGCGTCCGTAGAGAAAGTCTTGACACGGGCGAGGGGGTGTGAGACTATCTCTACATGACAACGACGACGAAGACCTGCCACTTCTGCGGAACTCACGAGGACGTGAGGCTCAACGCCTGCCACTGGACCGGCACCGAGTACGTCCGCGTAGACGTGTGCATGTCCCACGAGTGCCGCGGCCAGGTCGCCGACCGGCCCCGCCAGCCCCGCCGCAAGCGTCAGCCGGTGATCCTCGACGCCGGCGGCTGGGCGATGATTCCGAGCCTCAACCGGGCGATGAGCGGAAGGGCGAGCTAGGCGCGACGACCATCCGAGTCGCCGAGTAGCGCCGCCGGCGGGGCCCGGGCTTCGGCCCGGGCCCTTTCCATTTGTAGTGAAAGTCTTGACAGACCCTATCGGACCCCGGCAGAATGCTCGCCGTGCCTTCTAACCTCCTTCAAACCAGCCAGCGTCGGACCACGCCCGACCAGGCCAATCGTCCGACCCAATCCGACCCAATCCGACCAGGTCGGCATTTCGCGAGCCCTTCGGGACGCAGAGATCGTCGGTTCGAATCCGGCCTCCCCGACCAGGGCAGAGGGGGTGCCCGCCGCCGGCGGCGCACCCCTTCTAACCAGCCTTCTAACCAGCCGGCGCGCTGGCCGCTGCTGACGGCCCTCCGCGACACGGCCGGTTACGCGTTCGACGTGCTCGTGTTCGTCGTGCTCGCGCTGTTCATCGGCGCCGCCGTGTTCGCCGGCCCCGACCGGGGTGGCGCCCCCGCCACCGACGTCGAGCCGCCCACCACCGCGCCGACGTGGGTCGTGCGCGACGACCCCCTGCCCGCCGACCCGTTCCCGGACGGCGAGCCCTTCCCGGGCGACGCGCCCGTGCGCCTCACGCCCGCCGAGACTGGTAACCGGTGAAACCACTGGCTACCGTTCCGACCAACGCTCGAAAGGACGTCGAACCGATGTACCACCGCAACCGCTCCGAGAGCACCGTCGCTTTCGCCATCCTGGCGATCGCCGTTCTGGCCCTGGCCGTCGCCGCCTACGCCGTCACCCAGCTCATCAAGGACGACAGCGACGACGCCCGGGCCGACCCCGCTGACGCCATCACCGAGGCCATCACCGGCGACGTCGAGCAGACCTGCGCCGAGCGGTTCGCGCCCGGCCGCCCCACCGCCGACGTCGTCGCCGAGAACGAGGCCGGTCCCTGCCTCGATGGCGACGAGGTCGTGTTCGCCGTCGACACCTCGTGGGAGTGCCCGGACGGGACCGCCATCCACCAGGCCGGCGACTATGGCTGGGGCCGCGACGGCGGTACGTGGCAGGGCCCGGAGGTGCCCGCCCCCGACCTCGGGTGCGCCGGAGCATGAGAGGCCACCTCTACTACCGGGCTGGCGCGTGGCGGCTGGTCGTCAACGCCAAGGACCCCGTCACCGGGCGGCGCAAGCCCGTGCATCGCACCGTGCGGGCGCCCGACAATCAGCGTGGCCGCCGGCAGGCCGAATCCGAGCTGGCGAAGCTGGTCGCCGAGGTCGAGGCCGGCCAGGCCGCCCCGACGTCGGGACTGACCATCGACGCCATGCTCGCCCGCTACGTCGCCGACCGGTCGCCCGGCTGGTCGCCCGGCCAGGTCGACGCCGTACGGGCCCGTATCGCGCACCACATCTTGCCGCACATCGGCGGCACGGATGCCGCCAAGTTTCGGCCGGCGGACGTCGCCGCCTGGCACGCCACCCTGCGAGCGAAGCGCAAGGCGGACGGGAAGCCGTTGGCCGAGTCGACGATCGCCCGGCTGCACTCGATCCTGCACGCGGCCTACGAGTGGGCGGTCGCCCTAGAGCTGGTGGCCCGGAACCCGTGCGCGAAGCGGTTGCCGCGTCGCCGCCCGGTCGACGTCGACCCGCCCGAGCCCGGCGACGTGGCCCGGCTACTCGCCGAGGCCGACGACCTGCTCGCCCTGTTCCTGCGCGTCGCCGCGCTGACCGGCGCCCGGCGCGGCCAGGTGTGCGCGCTGCAGTGGCACGACATCGACGACGACCCGCCCGCGATCCGTTGGCGCCGGGCCCTGGTAAAGGTGCCTGGGGGAGTAGCGGTGCGGGACACGACGAAGTCAGGGCGCCGGTACGTGACGGCGATCGACGCCCGGACGCTCGACATGCTGCGCCGGCAGCGCCGGCGGGCGGTTGAGGCGGCGCTCGCCGCCGGCGCCCACCTGGCGGACGATGCCTACGTGTTCGCCCGGGACCCCGCCGGCCGCGAGCCCTGGCACCCGGACGGGGCAACCCAGCGGTTCGCCGCGCTGCGCGGCCGGCTCGGGCTGAAGGGCATGCGACTACACGACCTGCGCCATTACATGGCCACCCAGCTCTTGGCCGAGGGCGGCGACGTGCAGACGCTCTCGGGCCGAGGCGGCTGGGCCGACCCCACGACGCCGCTGCGCGTGTACTCGCACTTCCAGCCGGCCCGGGATGCGGAGATCGCCCGCAGGATGGCGGAGCGCCTCGACGCCGACACAGGGTGAACGACCAAACGCGCGTTGACGCTGCCCTGCCGCGGACGGTAGTAGTTGGTGTCAGCCCACTAACGAAGGCCGGGTGAGGGGCGTGATTCTCTTCCTACGGTGGGCACTCGCCGCTGCGGTCGTCATCTCGATATTGGCGTTGGCGCGACGTGCCCATATCGATCGGCGACGCATCCGAGAGCTAGAGGCGCAGCTCGCCGAGCTGCGCCAGGCCGAAGCGATCATCGCCCGCGTCCAGTCGCAGGCGTACAGCCGCCGGCGACCCCCCGGCAACGGTGGGGGGCGCCGCCACCTCCGCCTGTTGCCGATCGCCCCCCCCATCTGGTGGGTCGCCGACAGGCTGGGGCGGCGGCCGCTGGCTACGGCCGTGGCCGCCGCCCTGGCCGCCCTCGCCGCTGCGGCGCCGTGGCCGGAGAGCGCGTCGGCACCCGAGATGGCCGAGCGGCCGCCGGCAGCCACGGAGCGCAACCCCGATGAGTTGGTCACGTCGCCGCCGGCCGAGCCCGTCGTGTTGTCGTCTGATCCCGGGGCGTCGGCCGC
>ERZ777003.4241-NODE-4241-length-12399-cov-9.132048_pt1 | contig 12399 bp, 18 predicted proteins | sample MGYA00374956_ERZ777003 | MGnify/ENA primary metagenome ERZ777003 (study PRJEB29302, sample SAMN06268252) | bioreactor metagenome | isolation source: Joint BioEnergy Institute, California, USA | place: USA:Joint BioEnergy Institute, California, USA | collected... | reverse complement strand
CGTTACGCGTTTCGTTCGAGGCGCGCGATGGCGCGCGCGTAGCGGTCTTTGAGGCGTTGTTCGGGTGCGGTGGCGTGGTTGAGGCGTAGGTCGGCGAGCTTGGTGCGGTACGCGCCGCCTTCGAGCTCGAGGAGGACGGGGACGTTGTATGGGGGTTTGCCGTCGGCGTCGTCGTAGAAGTGGGGGGTGAGCGTCATGGGTTGGGTTCTGCCTGGTCGGTGTAGAGGTCGGGGTGGTGGGCGCGGAGGCGGCGATGAGGCGCGCGTTGGCGGCGTCGTCGGTCGGCTCGTGCTCCTCGTGGGCGGGGAGGTCGCGGCAGCGGGCGATGTACCGCAGCTCCTCGTCGGTGGCGTAGACGGTGGGGATGCGGTTGCGGCCGAAGCCTTCCTCGTTGACGTGTTAGGGGCCCTTGGTGGCGGTGTTGGAGAGCGCTTCGAGGTGATCGAGGTCGAGTGGCATGCGGGGCCTCCCCTTCCAGGAGTCAGTTGGCGCCGTGGCGGTAGAGGAGTTCCCGTGGGATGGGGAGGAACTCGAACTCGCGCTTGAGGGGGCCGTGGTTGGTGGCGGCGTGGACGATGAGGAGGACGATGGGGCGGTGGAAGTCGTCTTGGGCTTCGTGGGCTTGGCGGTAGGTGGTGATGATGGTGGGGAGGCCTCGGATGGTGATGTGGGTGTTCTTGGCGTGGAGGCCTTGCCTCGTGGTGAGTGGGGCTTGGTGGAAGTCGCCGTCGCCGCCGCTTCGGTAGGCGGCGAGGCGGGCTTCCGCGTGGGTGGGTCCGAACACTTCGCCGATGGCGGTGTGGACGAGGTCGAGTAGGCGTGGGGGCTGCATCGGGGGCTCCTAGTGGGTGGCTGGATGCCCACCTGGTGCGCCCCCGGGCGCTTCCTTTGCGACGCGGTGGGAGGCGCTTCGTGCTGCTGGGTTGCGGGGTGTCGGCCTCGTCCGTGGTGCCGGTTATCTTTGCGGCATGGTCCGTGCTGTGAGTGTGGGTTGCCTGCTACTGCTGGTTGTCCTGGGCAACTTGGGCGTCGTCGCCGCTCAGGACTCTGCCGACCGTTCCGACGCTGAGGAGCTAGCTCAGGTCTTCTCCCGGGGCTCCCCCGAGGAGGTCCGAGCTGCCATAGCCGCGGGTGCTGACATCGAAGGGCGTTACTCCCGCACTTACATCGCTCGGAGCTGTTACGGCCCTGCTCGCAGTTATGAACGGATGATCGAGAGCGAGCATAGTTACACGCCGCTGATGCTCGCGAGCACGTCGCACGGCCCTGACAGGATCAAGGCGCTTCTGGAGTTGGGCGCTGACGTACATGCGCGCACGGAGGGTGGCCTTACTGCGTTGATGATCGCCAGTTGTTTGGGGTCCCCTGAGAACGTGCGGGTCCTGTTGGAAGCCGGAGCTGATATTGAAGCTCGCTCGGTGAACGGCTGGACTGCGCTCATCTTCGCGAGCGGCGCCTACTACTTCCAGAACTCGGAATGGCGCGCCTCGGAGAGAATCCCTGTGCTGGTCGAGGCGGGCGCGAACCTCGAAGCGCGCAGCCTGAACGGCCGGACGGCGCTCTACTACGCCGTCGGGGCGAAGAACTTGGATGCTGTGACCGCTCTCTTGGCTGCTGGGGCTGATCCCAACGCTAGGAGCTCTGGCGCGTGGGCTCCGGTCATCCTTGCCGGGCGGGATGGGAGCACGGAGATCATCGAGGCGCTTGTGGCTGCTGGCGCGGACGTGAACGCCCGGAACTCTGGTGGCTACACCGCCCTGATGTACGCCGCGGGCTTCGCTACTCGCGACGCGGTCGAAGCTCTGCTTCGGGCGGGAGCTGATACGGAGGCTCGAACGGAGGATGGCACGACGGCGCTCCTGTACCTCATCGTTGCGCGGAGCGACGAAGAGCGCCTGGATGTGATCCGTGCGCTTGTTGAAGGGGGTGCGGACCTAGCGGCTCGCTACCCTCCTAACGGGAGGACGATTCTGCACGCGTACCTGCAGTACGGCGCGACGCCTGAGGAGATCGAGGTGCTACTGGACGGAGGCGCCGACCCCCGTGCGGTCACCGATGATGGGATCTCAGTCTTCGACCTTGCGCAGCGGAGCGAAGCATTGCGAGGCACGAGCGTCTTCTGGCGCTTGAACGACGCTCGCTTCCAATGAGCAGAGTGCCGTTCTCGGATTAGGCGCTGCGCCGGCCGTAGGGCGTTGGGGCGGCGAGGCCTTCTTGCTCGAGGAGGTACTGGATCTGGTAGTCGCCTTCGCGGGTGATCTGGCCGAGGCCGCCGCCTACGCGGTAGGCGGTGATGAGGTCGAGGCGTTCGCTGACGTCGATGAGCTCGAGGATCTCGGCTTGGCGGAGGCGGAGCTTCTCGGCGACTTCGCGGGCGGTGAGGTCGCCCATCTGGCGGCGCCGGGCGAGCTCTTCGAGGGCTCCTTTGAGGCGCTCGTACTTGTCGGTGGGGAGGGCTGCTAGGCGTTCGCTCATGCGGGGGCCTCGCGGTCAGGGTACTGGGCCTGGACGGCGTGGTGGGCCGCGTCCCAGCCTTCGCGCCAGTACCGGGCGAAGGCGCGCGAGAACGTGACCGAGCCGCGGTCGGTGCGGTAGTCGGGGTAGGGGTTGTTGCTGGCGGGCTGGCCGGCTAGGCGGGCGGTGGCGCCTTTCTCGAAGGCGCTGGCGAAGGCGGCGTTGCGTGTGGTGAGGGCCTCGCGCCCGTTGATCGTGACGGTGTGGAGCGTGCGCTGTTGGGGTTGGCCCCAGCGGGGCGGCTCCTGGCGCTTGCCGCGGGTGATGGTCGGCTGGGTCATGGCGTGAGGGCGGGCGCCTTGCTGGGCCGCCAGTTCCAGGTGGGCTCGAGGCCGCTTTTCTCGGGCAGGAGCCGGCCGGGCTGGAAGTCGTGCCGGACGTACTTGGCGAGGAACTCGACGGCGCCGTTGCGTTCGCAGCGGTACATGACGCCTTCGGCGGGGTCGAGCGCGCGGTGGTGGCCGTGTTCCCCGAGCAGCTCGAGCGCGGCTTCGATGGGGAGGGCGGGGCCGCGGTGGAGGAGCGGCGCGAGCGTGAGGGTCTCCCCCGCCGCGGCCGCGAGTTGGTCGTGGGGGGCGCGGTTGCTGCCTTCCATGAGGTCGAAGGCGACGAAGACGGTGTCGTCGTTCACTTGGTACCTGATGGAGTGGGCTTGCGCGAGCCATTCGCCGACGATGCGCTGGCCGGGTTGGAGGAAGTGGAAGCGGTGCTCGTTCTCGCGGACCCAGTGGGCGAAGAGGTGGTGTTGCTCGTACGGGCTGCTGGTGGCGGTGTGGCCGGCGCGGGTGATGGCCACGAGGCGCCCGTCGACGTTGGCGATCGCGACGCAACTGCCGTCGAGCTTCTCCTGGAGGAGGATCTCGTCGTGCCGGTCGCGCGTTCTCTGGGTGAGGATGGCTGCTTGGCCTTCGTGGATGTGGTGGTCGCCGGGGCCGAGGCGGGATCCTGGCAGGTGGGGGATCGATCCGTACGCTTTGTGGCCGAGTGGTTTGCTCATCTTCGTTTCGTTTGCGCTTTCCGGTGCTTGGCGAGGGCGGTGTTGGCGGCGATGCGCGTGATCTCGTGGTCGGGGAGGTCCTCGCAGGCGCGGATGAATCCGTCGAGGCTGATCTCGAACGGCGGTGGCGCTTCGGCGTTCACGGTCGCGTGGCCGTTCTCGTAGCGGACGCTGGTGGTTCGGATGCGCACCTCGCCGTCGTCCTGGGCGGTGAGGCGGTACCCGTCTAGTTCGATGGGTACGCCGGCGTTGAGGGCTTCGAGGACGATGATCGTCTTGGGTCGGGTGTCGCTGGTGCGCGTGGGTGCCATGGCGGTGCGAATGAGCGTGGTGATGGTCGCGTCGGGGGGCGTCGCGGGGGGTGTCTCGCGTGATCGTCAGGCGGTGATGGCGGTTCGAGTGTTGACGGGGCGGTGTTCGCGGGCGAGCGCTTCGAGGGCGATGCGGATGGGCCAGGCGAGCGCGGCGTAGGCTCTGGTCCACTCTTCGGGTTCGAGGTGGTCCGCTAGCGGCGCTTCGGGTGCGGCGGGGCGGATGGTGTGTCGGAGGATGCAGCCGCGCGCGTCGAGCCATGTGATGCCTTCGCAGGGGTGGTTGGCGGCGCCGTTCCGGCGGGATACCCAGTAGGTGCGGGTGATGAGGATGTGGCGGGTGCGTCGGATGCAGGTGAGCGCGGCTGGGAGGTTCTCGTCGTGGCGGATCGTCAGCGCGTATGGCGGGGCGGTGTCGCGGTCGTGGGTGGTTACGTGGTGGATGTTGTGGGTGTCGCCGTATGGCCTGGTGGCGAGGATGAGTTCGGGGTGTGGTGGGGTGATGGGGGTGCGTTGGTCGAAGACGCCTTTGTGGGGTGGGGCGTCGTGCATGTGGTCGAAGGTGTCGCTGATGTCGATGAAGGGCAGGTTCGGGGGTATGGCGCCGGCTTGGATGAGGGGCGCGAGGGCGGCTTCCAGCCAGGCTGGGGGCGTGTCGCGGTTCATGTCGCGCCGCCGGCGGTGATCTCGACGTGCGCGAGGGTGTCGAGGAGCACGACGTGGGGTGGGCGTTCGGTGTCGATGACGGCCCAGGTGGGGTCGTTGGCGGCTTGCAGGTGGTAGGCGCGGCGTAGGGGGTGGAGGTGGTCGAGCGTGTCCGTTTCGAGGCGGTCTTCGCGGCGGTCGCGGGCGCGTTCGAGGGCGCGGGCGGGGGTGATGTCGAGGAGGATGGTGGGGTGGGGTCGCAGGCCGTCGGTGGCGAGGCGGTTGAGGTCTTGGACGGCTTGTGGCGGTAGGCGGCGCGCGTGTTGTTGGTAGGCGATGGTGTTGCCGGTGTAGTGGTCGGTCATCACGGTTTCCCCGTTGTGGAGGGCGGGGCGGATGACGCGTTGGACGTGTTCTGCGCGGTCGGCGGCGTAGAGGAGCAGTTCGGTGATGGGGGTGGGGGCGTGTTCGGGGTTCAGCAGTAGGCGGCGGATCTTCTGGCCGAGGTCGGTGCCGCCTGGTTCGCGGGTGAGGGTGATGGGGTGTTCTTCGTCGCGGAGTCGCGCGGCGAGGTTCTCGGCGAGGGTGGTTTTGCCGCTGCCGTCGATGCCTTCGATGGCTATGAGCGTCCCGGACGCGTTGTCGGCGTCGTCGCGTTGCGGGTCGTTGACGCGTTCTCTCGTGACGGTTGCGCCTGGAGCTCGCGTGGTCATGGTGTTTCAGTCTCGCATGTTCTTAAGGGGCTTCTCAAGGCGCGGCGTTTGGTGCTCGTCAGGTAGGGGCGTTGTCGATGTCGGATGGTGGCAGCCCCCGCCGCGAAAGCGGCGGGGGCTGCTTGGGGGGTTCCCCTTCTGTTCTGGTTAGAAGGGGAGCTCGGCGGGGTCGATATCGTCGAGGGCGGGTTCGGCGGCCGGCGCGGCGGCGGTTTCGGCGTCGCCTGCGGTGTCTTCGTCGCGGGCGGCGCCGGCGGGGCGGCGCAGGGGGCGGATGGCGGAGGCGTCGAAGCGCGTGTCGTAGCGCTTGTTGCCTTCCTTGTCGGTCCAGTTGTCGTTGGTGATGGCGGCTTCGACGAGGACCGGCTGGCCCTTCTTGAGCTGCGCGGCCTGCTCGGCGAGCTCGCCCCAGGCGGTGATGTCGTAGTACCCGACTTCTTCCTGGTCGCCGCGGCGGCGGTTGACGGCGACGCTGAAGCGCGTGACGGCGTTGCCGTTGGGGGTGTAGCGCAGTTCGGCGTCGCGGGTGAGGTTGCCGAGGAGGGTGGCTTGGTTGACGCCGTTGAGGAGGCGTTCCTGGCCCTTGGCGTCGGCGACGGTCTCGTGCTCGCCGTCGAGGATGACGAGGGAGTCGGCGGTGACGCGCACGGTGCGGTGCTTGCGTCCGTCCTTCTCCCACGCCTGGTAGTTGAGGGTGCCGTACACGGCGACGGCGACGCCGTTCGCGATCACCTTGGCGAGCGCTTCGGCGTACTTGCCGAGCACCTGCACCTGCTGGTAGAAGGCCTTGGCCTTCTGACCGTCGCCGCTGGGGGCGTTCCCGGCGACGGTGACGTCGAGGATCGGGTAGCCGTTGGCGGTGTGGCGGAGGGCGGACTTGACGACGCTGCCGATGAGCTTGACGGTGCCGAGGTTACGCATGTTCGTTGCCTTTCGAGTGGGGTGTGCCGTTGGCGGCTGGTTGGGGGTTCGTGTTCTCTCTGCGGTCGGGGTCGGTTGCTGTTCCGGCTTCTTCCCTCCTCGTTCTCGTGTTGTTCGCTGTTTGCGCGGCAGCGCTTCCTTCTGGGTTCGCGCGGTTCGCGGCGCAGCGGTCGTGGCTTGACCGGGCCCTCGGCTGCCCTTGGGGGGGTTCGCTTCTGGGCTGGTCGTTCGTGGGGTGCACGGCAGCGCTTCTTCTTGGGCTTCGCGTCGTTCGCGTCCCGTGCGGTTGGGGTGTTCGCGCGCCGGCAGTGGTCGCGGCGTCCCGCGTTGGGGGTTTGCCGGTTCGCTGGTTCTTGGGTGCGCGTGAGCGCTTCTTCTTGGGCGCGTAGCCTCGGGGCGGCGGGCTGGTCGCCGCGCCGCCCTGAGCGGGTGCGTGGGGTCAGTGCGTTGCTTGGGCTGGGTGGTTCGCTGGCGCCGCGTGCCGTGGCGGCGTTCCGCGCGCGGCGAGCTCCGCGGTGGTCGCTTGTTGGATGGCGCGGGTTTTCGCTTCTTCGATCTCTTGGCGGTAGCGTTCTTCGAGCGCGGCGAGCAGGTTTTCGTGAGGCTGCGGGTGCGTCTCGTTGTACTTGCGTAGCAGCGCGCGTCCGGTTTTGAGGTGTTCTTCGCTTGGGCGGCGGTTCTTGGGGCCGTGGTGTTGGTTGATGCGCCAGCGGTCGTAGTCGTGCCGGAGTTCGATGGTGCTGCGGGCGCCGTGGCCTTCGAGGTGGTAGATGCGGCTGATGCCGCGGAGGACGGCGCCGGCGTACCCGCCGACGCAGTGGCCCATCCGGTCGCCCTCGAGCTTGAGCTGCTCGCCGGTGGTGAGGGGCGTGAGCGTGATGCCCTTGTACTGGTGCTCGCCTATGGCGTACGTGGCGGTGGCGGCTTGGTAGGCGGCGGCGAGCTCGGCGCTTTGGCGTTGGAGGATGGGTTGGATGGCGGCTTGTGTGGCCGCGTAGTAGCGGTCGCGGGCGCGTTGCTGGCGGAGGCGTTGTTGGACGGGTCCGTTGGGGTCGTCGTGCCATTCCCGGGCGCGTCGCTGCCACCAGGTGTATGGGAGCGCGGCTTGGGTGGGGGTGAGGGTGACGCCGCTGGCGAGCCAGTCGAGGATGAGGCGGTGGTCGACGGTGCGTTGGAAGGTCTTGATGCCGCGCATGCGGGCGGTGTGCCTGGTGAGCATGCGGGCGTACTGGACGAACTGGGTCTCGTCGAACTCGTCGCCGCGGTTCCCGGCGAGGTGGCTGTAGTGGCTGACGAGCATCTTGAGGGTCGTCCACCTGGGGGTCTCGCCGGTCTGCGCGAGCAGGTCGAGGAAGGCGGGGGAGCGCGTGGGTTGTAGGCGCTCGAAGATGTACGCGGCGTGCCGGGGCGGGAGCCTGAGCAGGTACCTCCAGGCGGCGCGTCTGAGGGGGCGGTGGCGCGCGAGCACTTCGCGGACGTACTGGGTGACCTGGATGGGGTCGCGGCGGGCGGGGGTGTCGAGGTCGTCCATGTCGCGCCTGGCGAGGTTGAGGTAGGCGGCGAGGACGCTGGGGGGGACGTCGTGGGGGTTCTGCACGCCGGTGAGGCAGTTGTAGGTGTAGGCGTCGCGCTCGTACCCGCTGGTGACGCGCACGAGCAGTTTGAAGAGGGCGGGGTCGTAGAGGCGGTAGAGGGTCTTGTTGAGTTGGCGGATGCGGTCGGTGACGCGGGTTGGGCGGATGTGCCGCCCGATGATGCGGTGGGCGTGCCGGGCGGCGGCCGCGTTGTGCTCGGCGCTGTCGGTGTCGAACCAGGGCTGTTGCCCGGCGAGCTCGAAGACGCGGTTCTTGATGTTGTCGTCGAGGGCGGTGACCCACCTGACGACGTGGCGCTGGTGGGGGGAGTTGAACAGGCTGTAGTTGCAGCGCTGGCCGTTGTGGTCGTAGGCGTGGACGGTGCCGTCGGGGTCGCGGGCGAACAGTGGGTGGTCGATGCCGAGCAGGGTGATGGTGGCGCAGCCGTTGTCTAGCTCCTCGTGCTTGGCGACGGCGCGGCCTTTGACCTGCTGGTAGAACTCCTCCTCCATGTCGGCGAGGACGGGCTTGAGGAGCTCGTAGGCTTCTCGTCTCGTGACCTGCTGCAAGCCGGTTCTCCCTCCCGCCCCGTTTAGGGGGCGTTGTGATGCGTCTCGAGTGCCCGCCCTTCTGGGGTGGGCTTTCTTCCCTTGGGGGGGTGACGGAGCGCGACGTCGGCGCGGTTGGGCTGTGGCCGTGCTCGATGCCGATGGGGTTGAGCGGTCGCGGGCGCGAGTGGGGTTGGGCGAAACGCGTCGTAGCGAGCGAAAAGGGGCTGTAACACAGCGCGGCGCTATGCAGCACAAGTGAACGACGGTCTACGTAGCAGATCACGACAGAACGCGACTGAAGGGTGCGTGACGCCGCGTGGCGTTACGCGACGCAATGGCACGCTACTCGGCGTAGCCAACCGGGGGTAGTACGGCGTGGCGGGACGAGGCGCATCCCGTCTGGTTCGGTACGGATCCTGTATGGGCTGCTGTGGGCTGGTGGCGTGGGTCGCGCCGCCTCTACCCTGACCATGCCGGTGTCGCCTGGTGCGGGTGGGTCGACTGGGTCTATGAGCGGTTCGCGGGAGCGGAACCGCGCGGCGGCCGGCGTGGTCCGGTCCGGTATGGGACGGGACGGGACGGGATGGGATGGGATGGTACGGGATGGTACGGGATGGGATGGGATGGGATGGGATGGGATGGGATGGTCCGGTCCGGTGCGGTTCGGTCCGGTATGGGCCGGCGTGGCGCGCGGGACGCCTCACGCGGTGAGGCGCGTGAGGCGTCTTCGCGTTAGGTAGCTCTGCGCGCGCAGGTACCGCGCGCTGACGCTGGTGGGGCCGTAGCGTTCTTCGATGGCGGGGAGGGCGGTTTCGATGGCGGCGAGGCGGCGCTTGAGGGCGGCTTGCCGGGCTCTGGCGTTGTTGGCGTGGTGTCGGCGGCGGTGGTGGAGTTCGAGGAGCAGGGCGAGGACGCCGATCAGGTAGACGGCTAGTTCCATCCGTGTCACCTCCGGGTGGCGCTTCTGTTCGGGTGCGGTCTTCTGGTGCCGCTTCTTCAGCGGGTCGGTTGCGGGTGGGTGGTCGGGGCGCGATCGGGGCCGCGGCGCGCGATCCGTTTGATGCCGCCTATGGCGACGCGGAGCGCTTGTCGGTGCTTGGCTTCGGCGCGGCCGAGGTCCGCTTTGGCGGCGAGGACCGCTCGCGCGTCGCCGCTGTGGCGGGCGAGCGCGAGTTCGCGGCGTTTGGCGTCGACTTGGTGTTCGAGTCGTTCCGCGATGGCGGCGAGGGTGCCGTAGTCGGTGCGCATGCCGCCTGGTTGCGCCCTTCGGGGCGCTTCGTTCCGTTCTTCGTAGTGGAGCGTCGTGCCCCCTCGAGGGGTGCGCGCCGCCGTTCGGGCAGGTGGGTTGCAGGCGGCGTCGCGGGGGGTTCGAGGCGGGTCCCTTTCAGGTTCCTTCTCGGCGGGGGTGGTCGTCGCCGGGGTCAGGCGTTGGCGGTCTTCCCTGCGGCGGCGTTGGCGTGCAGTTGGTGCGTGTACGCCTCGAGGCCGTAGCTGTCCAGTTCGGCGGCGGTGTGGTACTTGGGCGGGGTGGGTACGCGGTGTAGGCGCACGGCGCGGCCTTCGTGGAGGTCGGCGATCGCTTGGGCGTCTGCCTTGGTGAAGCTGGGCGCTTCGGTTTGGTCGATGCCGTCGAGGGCGCTCCAGAACGCCAGCCCGGGCGCCTCGCCGAGGAAGACGCCCATCTCTTCGTCGACGAGCAGGTACGACTCGCCTCGCTGGAACTCTTCCACGGTGCCGGTGGCGCCGCATACGGGGCAGCTGATGGGGCTGTCGGCGTTCCATTCGACGCCTTGGTAGTCGCCGGTGCCTTCGTCGGTGACGTCGAAGGTGGCGGTGGCGGTGATCTGGAACTCTTCGTCCTGTCCGCAGCGTGGGCAGGCGATGCCTGCCAGGTTCTCCTCGTTCGGCATGTCTTCCTCTCGAGCCTCCGGCGCTTCCGCCTCGGCTCAGTTGGGTTCCTGGGTGGGCTTCGGACGAAGATGCAGTGTGACAGGTGTGCACAGTCCGTCCGTGGCGCGGCATCGCAGGTACCGGGCCAACTGCGCGGCTAGCGTCAACAGTTCCTCAGGCACCGGCACGTCGCTGGGGACCGTGAGGGTGCGCGGGTCCTCAGCCGCGCGCGGGGTGAGGTCGATGGTGAACCCGGTGCGCGCGGCGAGCTCCTGGACGGTCCTTAGTCGCTTGCCGGCGCGTGCGCCTTCGACTGCTCGCTCGGTGAGCTGGTGGATGTGGGAAAGTTGCGGTACCGCCAAGTCGTGACCTCCTCCTCGTTTGGAGGTCTCTTCCCTGCCCCGTGTCGGGGCTTCTTTCGCGGCGCGCGGCTTGATAGGTGCCGCGTCGGTGGTCACGGCGCCATGCTCGACAGCGGCACGATCGTGACGCTGGCGGCGTCCTCGATGGCGGCTTGGAGGTTCCGCGCGCCGACCGGGTTCATGGAGTGGATGATCACGTGTTTGCCGCGCAGCGCCCCGGCGGGCGCTCGCTTGAGTTGCTCGTACGTGGTCTCCTCGCCGAGGTCGTGGTCGAGGTAGACGAGGTCGTAGCCGCTGAGGTCGCGCGGCACGCAAGCCTGGTGCATGACATGCAGCGTGCGCGCACCAGCGATCAGCTGCGCGTGCTTGGTGATGCGGGGTACGCGCGCGGGGTCGTCGTCGATGATGAGCACTCGGATCATGGGGTCGCCTCTCGGGTGGGTGTCACGTGATTCGCGTCTGTAGCCGTGCCGTGGTCGCCGTCGCTTTCGGTCTGGCTGCTGGCGCGACCCAGCCCGGCCTGTCCCATCCCATCCCATCCCATCCCATACCGTCCCGTACCATCCCATCCCGTACCATCCCATCCCGTCCCGTACCGGACCCTAACCGTTGCGCGGTCGCGGGCGCTTGCTCGTAGTGGCGCCGTGGTTCGGCTTCTGCGCGGGTGGCGGTCGCTCGAGGGGTGTTGGTTCGGGGTCGTGTGAGCTGCTTCCAGGCGACCCCTATGCCTGCTTGGTGGATCAGCGTTCGATGGTGTGGGGGTACGCCTTGTGCCTTCAGGAGCGCTTCGGCCTCTTCGGGGTCGCGGGTGCGGCCCTGGTCCGGGTCGCCCACGAGCGTGGCGATGAGGCGCGCTAGTGGTGTCGCTCTGCCCCATCCTCGTTCGAGGAACTCGTTGAGCGCCGCCACCGGGGTGCCTTGGGCGTGATGCCAGTGCTTGAACTCGTCGTGCCCGGTGAGCTTCTTGGCGTGTTCGCGGTGCGCGATGGCGGCGGCGTGGGTGCCGCGCGGCACGCCGGCGAGCCGCTCGACGGCGCGAGCCTGAGCGGGGTCGTGGCGGTCGTAGTGTGGGTAGGGGTGAACGGGTATGTCGGACCTCCCTTCGGTGCGGCCGGGCGCCTGGTCAGTCCCAGGCGACCCCGAGCTGGTACTGGAGCACCAGCTCGCGCTGCCGCCTCTCGGCGCCTTGGGTGGCGAGGAGGGCGGCGACCGCGGCTGGGTCCGTTGTGGACCCGGCTCCCGTGTCGCCCAGGCTCCCGACCAGGAGCCGGGTGAGGCTCGCGAGCCTCCCTCACCCGTAGGCAAGGAGCTCATCGAGCGCGGCTACTGGCGTGCCTTGCACGCTTGGCCAGAGCTGGTAGCCGGCGTCGCCGGTGTAGGCGAGCTGCGCGGCTGCGGCGCGGTACTGCTGCACCGCGGCGCAGGTGCCCGCCGGCACCTGCGCGATCACCTCGACAGCGCGGACGCGCTCGGCGTTGTTGAGGTCGAACTGCATGCGTAGGCGGGGCAGCCACGGGGCGCCTCCGGTGCGGATGGGGACTCGGACCTTGACGCCGGGCGGCTCCGTTCTGCCCTTAGGGACGCGATGATTCGCGTGTACGCGCGGTCGCGCGCGTTTCCTTCGTTTCGAGCGTCGAGCGGGTCCGCGTGGTCGTCTGCGGTGCAGGAGTCTCCTCTGCTGGTGTTGTCGGGTGGTGGCCTGGCGGCGGGGTGGGGGCGCAAGGGGTTGCACGCCTGGGCGTGCTTCCTGCCGTCGGCAGCGGGGCTGGTGTGGGCTGGTCCGTCTCGAGCTGGGTAGATCCGCAGTTGGCCCGCCAGCCCGGTACGCGCTGAGCAGGTGTGAGCCGGACCGGGACGGGACGGTCCGGTACGGGACGGTATGGGATGGGACGGTACGGGACGGGACGGTATGGGATGGGAC
>ERZ777003.4240-NODE-4240-length-12402-cov-13.965984_pt1 | contig 12402 bp, 12 predicted proteins | sample MGYA00374956_ERZ777003 | MGnify/ENA primary metagenome ERZ777003 (study PRJEB29302, sample SAMN06268252) | bioreactor metagenome | isolation source: Joint BioEnergy Institute, California, USA | place: USA:Joint BioEnergy Institute, California, USA | collected... | reverse complement strand
CGACGTCTACCAGGTGAAGCAATCGGTCGACATGCTCCTGGCCGGTGGCGGTCAACACGCCGATCCGGCACTCATGCTGGCGAACCAGTTCACATCGACGGCAACCCAGAACCCCAGCAAGATGGTGCCGCAGGGTCTCGATGAGCTCGTGGCCGAGGCACGGGCCGCGGTCGATCCCGACGATCGGAGGAAGGTGATGCACGAGGTGACCCGGCTGATCGCGGAGGAGGTCGTCGATCTCCCGCTCGTCGCGCCCAAGGTGCTGTTCGCGATCCATCCCGATCGCATCGCGTCGTACACGCCGACCAGGCTCGGCGCCTACCTGTCGCCCCGCAGCGTCACCGTCCACCCGGGCTGATGACGACCGCGACCGCGCCCCGCACGCGAGCGACGACCGACGCCGGGCCGCGCGCCGGTCGTCAGCCGGACGCCATGGCGTAGGCGCCGAGCAGGTCGCGGGCCGACACGATGCCGACGAGGTGGCCGTCCTTCTCGAGCAGCACGTGGCGGACGTACTGCTCCATCATCAGCTCGGCGACCTCGTCGACGGTCGCGGTGTCGTCGACCCACACGATCTTCGTACTGGCGACCTCGACGGCGGGCGTCGTGTCCGGGTTGAGCCCCTGGGCGACGGCACGGGCGAGGTCGCGCTCGGACAGCACCGCGCTCACCTCGCTCGCCGAACCGATGGCGACGATGCCGACCTGCCCCTCGTCGAGGGCGCGAGCCGCCGCGCGCAGGGAAGCATCCGCCGGCACGGTGATGACGGCATCGGTCGCGTACACGGCCACCGGTGCGTTGCCACCCGTGGTCGGGATGGTGTCGGTCTCGTCGTTCACGACTGGATCGTGCCGCCGTCACGCCCGTGCCCGACAGGGGACAACGTCCCGATCTCCGGGCCCATGGTCCCTACCTCCATCGGGTCGATCGGCGTTCACTGGCTGGTGGAGCGGTGATGGTCACGACACAGCGCGACAGCCGGATCGACCCCGACCGGATCGAGCGCGACCTGCGCGGCACCGCGCCGGTGGGTGCGCCGTTCGACCCGGCCGAGCTCGACGGGCTGCCCGCGCCGGTGCAGCGCTACCTCACGGCCTCGATCGCCGCCGGCACTCCCGCGTCCAGCGTCGCGACGCTCCACATGCGCGGCGAGATCAGGCTCGGCCGCTGGATCCCGTTCACCGCCACCGAGGTGCTCGCACCACATCGCGGCTTCCTGTGGCGAGCCCGCGCCGCCAGGGTGATCACCGGCTTCGACGCCTACCTCGCCGGCGTGGGTGCGATGCGGTGGCGCCTGCTCGGTGTCCCGCTCGTGCGGGCGTCCGGCGCCGACGTGTCGCGGTCGGCCGCCGGCCGTTGCGCCGCCGAGGCGGTGTGGGTGCCGACAACCCTGCTCCCTCGCTTCGGGGTCGCCTGGTCCGCACCGTCGGATGACCACGTCGTCGCCTCGTACCGGCTCGACGCCACGCCCGTCCAGCTCCATCTGTGGCTCGACGAGGCCGCTCACCCTACGACGATCGCCTTCGAGCGCTGGGGTGATCCGACACGCACCGGCACCCACGGCTGGCACCGCTTCGTCGGCCGCGTGCGCGAGCACCGGTCGTTCGGCGGGCTGACCGTACCGAGCGCAGGCACGTGGGGCTGGGACCTCGATGCGGGGCGCGGCGAGTTCTTCCGGTGCCGCCTCACCGACGTCGTCGCCGGCTGAGCGCTCGCCGAGCACTCAGCGCGTCGGGGCGTCGAGGCGACGGTTGCGGACCTCGGGGTGCTCCTCCAGCCAGCGCTCGAGGAACGGCCGCAGCCCCCGAGTCGCAGCAGCTGACCCGGCGGCCTGACGGGCGGGTACGGCTCCCCGGCTCCGGTTGGTCGTGATGATGGACCCAGCACGCGAGCACGTCGACGCGCCATCCGCCGCAGCGGCCGATACCGATACGCCCGAGCCGCGATCCCGATCGTTCAACCGGCGGCAGCTGACGCCTCCAGGCGCCAGTCGGCCGCGGCGAGACGCTCGTGGGTCGTGGGATCGATCGCCACCGCCTGGCCGGTGCCGAACCGCTCCCCGACCGCGCGGATGCCGTGCCCCCTCGCGGTGAGGTCGGCCTCGAGCGCCGGCGGCAGGGGGCCGAGCTCGGCTTCGATCTCGACGGCGCCGTCGTGCCCGGCGAGGAAGCGGCCCTCGTCGACCGCGGCCTGCAGGTCCATCCCGAAGTCGACGACGTCCACGAGCATCTGGCGCACGGTCTCCACCCTCGTCTTGCCCCCGGGCGTGCCGATGGCGAGGCGCAGTGAGCCGGCGGCGTCGAACGCCATCATCGTGCACGGGTTCTGCTCGATCGGCTCGCCCGGGCGCACCTCGGCCGTGTAGGCGAAGTACAGGCTGCTGTTGAGGAACAGGCCCGTACCCGCCGCCACCGCGCCGGTGCCGAAGAGGTTGCCGACGGTCTGCATGAGGTGCACGGCGCTGCCCGCCCCATCGACGACCGCGAGGGTGATCGTGTCCTCCGGACCGCGGCCGGCGAACGAACCGGTCGATGCCCGTGGGCCGATGCGCCGGCGCAGCCGCTCGACGCGCGCGGGGCTGAGCAGTGTCGCCGGTGCGGGGCGGTCGGGAGTGCCGAGGTAGCGCGCGCGGTCGGCGGCGACGAGCTTGGCCGTCTCGACGCTCACGTGGACGTAGTCCGGGTCGAGCGGTCCCTCGAATGGCCCGAACCCGTCGAGCAGGTGCAACGCCTCCACGAGCGCCACGTCGCCGCAGGGCCCCGGCGCGGTGCGGATCTCCAGGTCGCGGAAGCGACCGGTGAGTGCCGGTGCCCAGCGCGGCGGGTGCGCGACGAGGTCTGCCGTGCAGAGCGCCCCTCCCGCGTCGGCGACGAAGCGCACCAGCCCCTCGGCGGTCTGCCCCTGCTGGAGCTCCTCGGGGCCGTTGCACGCGATCCGTTCGAGCGTGGTGCCGAGGTCCGGCTGCACGAGTCGCTCCCCCGCTCGCAGGGGGCGACCCCCGGGCGCCAGCACCGCCAGCGTCGAGGGCCACGCGGAGAGCAGGGTCCACCGCCGGGCGATGACGTCGGCGAGCGCCTCGGAGACGACGACCCCGTCGTGGGCGAGGGCGATCGCCGGGGCGAGCGCGTCGGCGAGGCGCCAGGTGCCGTGGCGTTCCAGCAGGGCGGCCCAACCCGGGACCGCCGACGGCGTGAGCATCCCGAGGATCGCCCGCCCCGAGGACTCCAGGCGTCTCCAGTCGACCGTGCCGGCCTGGGTCGGCGTGAGCGCAGACGGGTCGAAGGCGAGCGGCACGGCACCGTGGAAGTCGAGCACCTCGGTCACACCGGTCGTCGCATCGTGGACCGTGGCCCAGCCAACCCCGGCGGCGCTGCTGGAGAACGGCTGCACGACCGTGCACGCCGCCGCCGCGGCGACGGCGGCGTCGACGGCGTTGCCGCCGTGCCCCAGGACGTCGAGCGCGACGCGGGTGACCTCGGGATGCGGCGTCGCCGCGGCATACCGGGGGCCGCGCGCAGGGGCGCGCGGCCCGAGCGCGGCAGGACGGCGGGTCGACGGATCGGTGGCAGCGGGTGACCCGGGCATCGCGCTCAGTCGAGGCCGAGCAGACGTTGGGCCACCGCGATCCGCAGGCCGTTCACGAGCCGTTGCATGAGCGTGCCGGGCACCACTGCGCACGCTCGCTCGAGTGCCATGCGCTTAAGCGCGCTGACGCGATTGTTGATGTCGAAGACCACGGTGCCCGGCGCGAGCAGCGGCTCGAGATCGATGCCCACTGGCTCGGCCTCCGACGCCTCGGTCTCACCCCACGACGTCGTGTTCACCACGACGTCCGCGCCGGCACCCGAGCCTGCCGTGAGCCCGAGCGCGGCTGCGGTCGCCGCCGTGCGCTCCGCCGAGCGGCCGACGAGGACGACCTCGGCGTCCGGCAGCCAGCGGCGACAGGCCACCGCGACCGACCGCGCCGATGCACCGGTGCCGAGGATGGCGACGAGCCCGCAGCGCGCCGGGACCACGCACCGGGTGATCGCCGCGCCGGCCGCGTCGACGTTGGTGTTCAGGCCGATCAGCCCGGCCGGCGTGCGCAGCACGGTGTCGACGACCTCGGCCTCCCGCGCCGAGGGGCCGCACGCGTCGACCGCGTGGACGGCGTCGCGCTTCGTGGGGCTGAGCACGACCGCCAGGTCCCAGCGCGGGTCGGCGACGAGCGCTCCGACGGTGGTGTGCGCGCAGGCGACGCGGAGCTCGACCCCGGCCGCGGCGGCCGCCGCGTGGAGCGCCGGGGAGCGGACGGCGCTCGGCGCGATCGTGCCGACGCCGGCGAGCTGCAGCGACGCCCCACCCATCCCGGGGAGCTCGAACCCGGCGAGCTCGCGCGACAGGAACTCGTTGCGCAGCGCCGTGGCGACGTCGTCGAACGCGCTCATCCGGCGACCCCGGCGGGCTCGGTGGCGGAGTGGCGGCGGATGGGCCCGCGCGGTTCGCTCGGGGTTCGGCGCGGCACGACCATCCGTCCGGGTCGGGTGGCAGTGAGCTCGCCGGCGGCCCACACAGGGAGCCCGCGCACCAGCGTCATCTCGACGGCACCGACCGTGGTCCGCCCCTCGTACGGCGTGATCGGGTGGCGGGAGTGGAGCGCCTCGCCACGCACGACACCGACGCGGTCGAGGTCGACCAGGACGAGGTCGGCGTCCGCGCCGACGGCGATCGAGCCCTTTCGCTCCCCGAGCCCGAACAGGGCGGCGGGGCGTGTGCAGCAGAGCTCGACCAGGCGGGGCAGCGTCAGCCGGCCGTCTGCGACCTCGGTGAGCAGCAGCGGCAGCATCGTCTCGACACCGATGAACCCGGCCGTCGCCTTCCACACGTCGGGCTCGTGCTGGCCCTCGGGCTCGTGAGGCGCATGGTCGGTCGCGATGCAATCGATGGCACCGCGAGCGATGCCGTCCCACAACGCGGCGACGTCGCTCGCCGGGCGGATCGGTGGGTTCAGCTTGACGACGTTGCCGAGCCGGCCGTACGCCGAGTCGTCGAGCAGGAGGTGGCCGACGAGCGACTCGCACGACATCCGAGCGCCCATCCCGCGGGCCCGCTCCACCTCGCCGAGGCCCTCGGCCGACGACAGGTGGTGCACGTGCACGTGGGCGCCGGCGAGCCGCGCCAGGCGGCCGAGGCGGGCGACCGCTTCACCCTCGATCGTTGCGGGTCGCGACTCGAGGTGGGCGATCGGGTCGCGGCGGCCCTGCCGCTGGAGCTCGGCCACGAGCACGCGGCGCATGCGCTCGTTCTCGGCGTGGGCGCCGACGACGATGCCGAGCTCGGCGGCGCGCCGGAGCCCGAGCAGCACGACGTCGTCCTCGGGGCAACCGTTGTCGCCGGTGGTCTGACCCATGTACAGCTTCAGCGCGCACGCACCGGCCTCGACGAGCCCGTCGATCTCCTCGATGACCTCCTCCGAGAAGAGCCCGAACAACCCGAAGTCGACACGCGCCTTGGGCTCGACGACCTCGCGCTTGGCGACGAGGTGGGCGGCGGACACGACCGGTGGTGACGTGTTGGGCATGTCGAGGACCGTGGTGACACCGCCGGCCGCGGCGGCATCCGTGCCCGTGGCGAAGTCCTCCTTCGCCGTCATGCCGGGCTCGCGGAAGTGCACGTGGACGTCGACGAGGCCGGGCAGCACGGTGAGCCCCGTGGCGTCGATGTCGGTGTCGCCCGCCGGCAGGCGCTCGGCGATGGCCACGATGCGACCGTCGGCCGCGCCGAGGTCGGCTCGACGCACGACGCCGTCGATCACGACGAGCCCGCCGCGCACGGTCAGCTCGAGATCACTCATCGCCACTCCCTCGCGCGGCGCTCCACCATCCGTCGCACGCTGCGGGCGTTGAGGCCGGCGTGGGCGCGGGCCGCCGCCTCGGCGGCTGCGTCGTCGTCGCCGGTGAGGACGTCGAGCAGGTCGCGGTGCTGGGTGTGCATCCGTTGCGGGGATGCCGGAGGGCGGGCGACCAGGCGGGTGACCTCGAGGTGCTGGAGCACGTGGTTCTCCAGCACGGCCAGCATCCGCGGTCGGAACGCGGCGGCGAAGATCGCCCGGTGGAAGCTGCGGTGGAGGCGGTCGAGCTCGTCGTGGTCACCGGCGTCGCGCATCCGCTCGACGATCCCGTCCATGTCCTCCCACTGCTCCGGCGTGGCCCGTTGGCGGGCGAGGCGGGCGGCGAGGGTGTCGATCTCGACGCGCACCAGCGCGATGTCGTCGATGTCCTCGGGCTCGATGCCCAGCGCGACGACGCCCCGCGGACCGTCGCGCTGCACGAACCCGTCACCTTCGAGCCGGCGCAGCGCCTCGCGCACCGGCGTGCGGCTGACGCCCAGCGACTCGGCCAGCTCCGTCTCCACCAGACGGTCACCGGCGACCAGCTCACCGACCAGCAGCGCTCGCCGCAGGTGCTCGTACACGTGCTGGCCGGCTTCAGCGATCCTCGGCATGGTCCTCCACCTCCGTGATGCGCCCGCTCACGACTCCTCCAGGCCCTGGCGCCGCGACCACCGCTCGGCGACACCGACGAGCCCGTAGACGGCGATCCCGAGCACGGCCGTCACGACCGCGGTGCCCCACAGCAACGGGATCCGGCGGTTCGTGGCGGACGCGACCATCAAGGTGCCCAGCCCACCGATGCCGGTGAGCCACTCGGCGAGCAGCGCACCGAGCACGGCGAACGGCGCGGCGGTGCGCAGCCCGACCATGATCGAGCCGGCCGCGGCTGGTGCCAGGCCGCGGCGGACACGATCGGCGAACGAGGCGTCGTAGAGCCCGAACAGCTCGTGCAGCTCGGGCGGCAACGCCCGCTGCCCGCGCAGGATGGCGATCAGCAACGGGAACGTCGTCACGACGAGGACGCAGACGACGGACGTGACGAGTCCGCGGCCGAACACCAGGGTGATCGTCGGTGCCACCCCGACGAGCGGGATCGTGCGCACGACCACGGCGTATGCGACGAGGAACTGCTCGACGCCCGGGAAGCGGGCCACGACCAGCGCGAGCAGTGCGGCGACGACGATCGCGCCGGCGAGCCCGAGCGTCGCACCCTGGACCGTCACCCACAGGTGGTTCGCGATCTCTGCGGGGTGGTCGGCGATCGCTCGCAACGCTTTCCAGGGTGTCGGCACCTCGTAGGTCGGCACGTCGAACGCGACGAGCAACCCGTGCCACACGAGCAGGGCGCCGAGAGCGAGCCCCGCTCCGAGGGCGAACTGCCGCAGCGCGCGCGACGCGTACCTCGACGCGCGCGCGTGGTCGATCCGGGCGGTCATGCCTCGCTCCTCCGCACCAGCGGCGCCATCACGCCGGCGACGACGCCCATCGCGGCGAGGGAGACGGCGGCGGTGAGCACGATGGTCGCCCAGGCCAGGTCCTGCTGGAACGAGAACACGGCGTTGACCATCACCTCGCCGAGCCCACGGGCCCCGCTGGCACCGGCCCACTCGGCCACGATCGTGCCGAGGAAGCAGGCCGGTGCCGCCGCCTTCACGCCGAAGTCGACGTAGGGCATGCTGCGCCAGAGCCCGATGCGGCGCCACCACGTCCAGCGCGTCGTGCCGTAGAGCTCACCGAGCTCGCGGTAGGTCCCGGCGTGCAGCGACGAGATCCTGGCGAGCGCAGCGAAGATCGGGATGATCCCCGACAGCACGCTCATCACCGCGGTGAGCTGCCCGCCGCGGGCGAACACCATCGACAGGGCGGGGGTGACGGCGATGAGCGGGATCACGCCGAGCAGCACGGCGGCACCGGCGATGATCCGCGCCAGGCGGGGCAGGGCGATCATCGCCACGAAGCCGACCGCACCGATCCCGAGCGTGACGCCGAACCCGAGGGCCGTGGCCCGCAACGTGGGCGCCAGGTTGTACCAGAGCAGGTCCCACCGGTCCCGGATCACCCGCACCGTGTCGACGGGCCCGAGGACGCTGTCGCCGAACACCCGCGACGCCGCGACGGCGGCCCAGATCGCGACCATGCTCGCCACGACGGCGACGATGCGCAGGGCGCCCGAGCGGCGGCGATTGCGGGACCGGCTGCGAGCGCCGGCCGCCGGCGCGGCGGCCTCCAGGCCGAGGTCGGCGACGAGCCCTGCGGTGCTCACGCCGGCTCCTTCACGGTCGCGTAGCCCGCGCCGATGCTGATCCCGAGGGCGTCGCGGATCGCGCGGCACGTGTCCCGGTACTCGTCGGTGTCATACGTCGCCGGCGTTCTGGGCCGGGCGCACGGGACCTCGATGATCTCCTCGACGTGGCCGGGACCGGCTCCGAGCACGACGATGTCGTCGGCGAGCAGCGCCGCCTCCTCGAGCGAGTGCGTCACGAGGAGCACCGTGGTGCCGGTCTCCGCCACGAGGTCGAGGAGCTCGAAGTTGAGCGCGGTGCGGGTGAGCTCGTCGAGCGCGCCGAACGGCTCGTCGAGGAGCAGCAGCGACGGCCGCGTGACGAGCGCCCGGGCGAGGGCGACGCGCTGGCGCATGCCACCGGACAGCTCACGCGGGCGGCGCTGCTGGGCGTCGGCGAGCGACGTCAGCTCGAGCAGGCGGTCGATGTACTCGTGGTCGATCGGGCGGTGGCAGAGCTGGAACGGCAGCTCGAGGTTGGCGCGCACCGTGCGCCAACCCAGCAGGGTGGCGTCCTGGAAGGCGAAGCCGATGCGTCGCCCGCGCCGGGCCACGGCGGGATCCGCTCCGTCGATCGTGGCGCTGCCGGTGGTCGGTGCGAGCAGCCCGGCGACGACGCGCAGCAGCGTCGACTTGCCCGAGCCCGACGGCCCCACCAGCGCGCCGAAGCGGCCGGCCTCCAGCGTCAGCGACACGCCGCGGACCGCCTCCACCGTCCCGCCGCGCGCCGACTCGAACGTGACACCGACGTTGCGCAGCTCGATTCGTCCTCCCGCGGCGCGGTCGGCACGAGGTTCCAGCGTGCTGGTCATGCAGCCTCCTTCCATGGGAGTCGGGTGCCTCGGCACCAACGCTCGACGACCACATCGGCACTCGCGGCCGCGAGGAGGAGCTCGTCGATGGACCAGTTCGGTGCGGTGGCCAGGTGCACCCAGCGCGTGAGGTCGAGCACGACGAAGTCGGCCGGCGCGCCGATGGCGACCGGTGGCGGTGCCGCTGCGCCGAGCGCTCGCCCGCTGGCGGGACGGGTCGCCAGGGCGAGGACGTCGACGGCGGGGACGGACGCACAGCACTGCCCCTGCCACAGGCCGCGCACGAGGCGCAGCTCGCTCCACATGTCCATGTCGTCGTCGAGGCTCATCCCGTCGAGTCCGACCGCGACGTTGGGTCCCGGTGCGGCCTCGGCGATCGGCGGGATCCCCGAGGACAGGCGCAGGTTGGAGCTGGCGTTGAGCACGAGTCCGCAGCCCCGGTCGCGCAGGACGGTGAGCTCGACCGGCGTGAGGTGCACGCCGTGGGCGAACCACGACCGGTCGTTGAGCAGACCCATCTCGTCCAGTGCCGTCAGAAGCCCCTCGGGGTACAGCTCGTCGGCCCACGTCCGCTGCCGCTGGGTCTCCAACAGGTGCATGTGCACTGGCCGCCCGTCGGCGGCGCTGCGCTCGGCGACGGCGGCGAGGAGATCCTCGCTCGCCCATTGCGGCCCCACCGGGTGGTACAGGACGTCGATGCCGTCGCCGGCGACCTCCTCGGCGAGCCGGGCGACGTCGTCGAGCATCCGCTCGGCCGCGGCCCGGCGCCGTGGATCGCGGTGGCGGCCTTCGCGGTACGTGCCGCGGGGAACGTCCGTGAGCGGGTAGGCGATGGCGACGCGCATGCCGCTGTTCCTGGCCGCTGTGGCGGCGATGCGCACCTCGGTGTCACGGTCCTCGGTGGTCGGGTTGATGCAGAGCACCGCGCCGCCCACGCCGCTCGCCAGCATCCGTTGCAGCCCGATGGTGACCAGCTCGTCCTGCGTGCCCGGCTTGGTCGTCGCGAGGAGATCGTCGATCCACGGATCGAGCGGCGCGTCACGCACGCCCTGATGGACGGTGCCGAGCCCGCGACCGTGGTCGTGGGCGTTGATCAGCAGCGGCACGAGCACGCGCAGCCGGGGCGCAGCGCGTTCGGTCGGCGCGACCCCGACGAGTCGGCCGCCGGCGATGCGCACCGCCCACGCCGACGCGCCGAACGGCCGCGCCAGGTCCCCCGGGACGGCGATGGCGTCGACCTCGACGATGGCGTCGGTGCCGGACATCGCTCAGGCCTTGGCTCCGGCGGCGAGCAGGATCTCCTGCGTGAAGACCTCGTCGTAGTCGATGTCCCCCTCGAGGAGGCCGGCCTGCTTGTACAGCTCGCCGACCGTCTCGAAGTGCTCGCGGTCGATCCACATGAGGCCGTGGGTGTCGGCCACACCCTTGGTGATCAACGGCACCTGGACGACCGCCGACTTCTTCTCGTCCTCGAGCTTGGCGGCGGTCTCCTTGTTGTACAGGTCCCACACGCGCTCGGCCATCTCCTCGGGGTGCTCGACGGCGTACTGCCAGCCCTTGATGTCGGCGCGCAGCCAGCGGGTGAGGACGTCCTGCTGCTCCTCGATCGTCTCCTTCTTGGCGAAGATGGCGTTGCCGTAGTCGGGGTTGCCGAGATCGCCGAAGTAGACGATGTGCACGGGCACCCCTGCCTCCTGCAGGGCCACGCCCTGTGAGGTGCCGTAGCCGATGTAGGCGTCGACCTGCCCACTGCTCAGGATCGAGGGGTCCGTGCCGACCGGGACGTAGGTGACCTCGGACGGGTCCCCGCCGGCGTTCTTCACGAGCACGTCGATCAGCTCCTGCTCGCCGGTGGGCACGGCGACCGTCTTGCCCTCGAGGTCCTTCATCGTGAGCACGGGGTTGCTCTCGAGGGACATGAGCGCGTTCGGCGTCTGCTGGAAGATCGTGCAGAACGCCTGGATCGGCGAGCCGTTCACGACCTCCTGGAGGATCGCCGAGCCGTTGGCGTCGCCGATCATCGCCTGACCGGAGTTGACGACGCTGAACACGTCGATGTTCGGGCCGCCGGAGAGGAACTCGGCCCTGATCCCCTCCTCCTCGAAGTAGCCCAGCTCCTGGGCCATGAAGTGACCGCCGAACTGGGCGAGCTTCTTCCAGCCGAGCTGACAGGTGACGACGTCGAGGCCATCGGCCTCGGCGTCGTCGTCGTCACCGCAGGCGGTCAGGAGGGCGCCGCCGAAGGTGAACAGGCCGGCGCCGATCGCCGAGCGCTGCAGGAAGGTACGCCGCGAGAATGTGGACACGGGTGCTCCTCGGAGGTGGGGGTCTGGGTCAGGACGCGTTGATGGGGGCAGCCACGGCGAGACGCTCGGCGGCGAGCCACTCCGCCAGCGTCGGCGGCGACGGATCGGGCTCGCCGTAGCCGGGCAGCCGCTGCAGCCGCACACCCGGCCGTGGCCGGAAGAAGAACGGGATCGTCAGCCGTGGCTCGCCGTCCGCGGCATCGACGGGCTCGACCTGGTGCGGCACCGCGCGCCATGCCCCGTCGGTCACCAGCTCGAACAGCCGGCCGATGTTGACGAGGAACGCGGTGCCGTCGAGCGCGACCGGCGTCCAGGTGCCGTCGCCCCACTCGATCGACAGGCCGCCCGCCGTGCCGTCCTGGTGCAGCACGGTGAAGAACGTCTCGTCGCAGTGCACCGCGTTGCGGACCTGCCCGACGTACGACGGGTCTCCCGTCGGGTAGAAGTTGGCGGCGAGGTCGGCCGAGTTGTCCGTCCAGTACTCGGTCAGTGCATCCGCATCGATCCCCAGGGCGAGCGCGAACAGCTCGCGCAGGTCACCGGCGAGCTCCTGCATGACGGTGTAGTAGCGGTGCCAGGCGACCACGAACTCCGGGAGGTCCGGCCACAGCGAGCTGCGTCGCATCGCCGTCTCGGCGTCCACCGGCTCCGGCGCCCCGAGTGTCGGCGCGTGCCGCGGACCGATGTGGTACATCTCCTTGAGGTCGGCGCCCCCGTAGGTGTTGCGGTTGGCGCCCAGCCCGCGGTACCCGACGAACTGGTCGACCGGGTCGAGGCACGCCTGCTTGGCCGCCAGGGGCAGGGCGAAGAAGGCACGGGTTGCGGCGACCGCCTCGGCGATGGTCGGCACCATGTCGGCGGTGGGCCGCAGCAGGAACACGCCGGGATCCCGCACCGCGCCGTCCAACGCGCGAGCGAGCGTCGCCCGCCCGGATGCGTCCGCACCCCGCCACTCGTCGAGCGCGATCTCGACGATCTGCCGATCCGGCGACGTTGTATACATCACCGCGGACGGTAAACAGCCGATGTTTCAGCCGTATGAGGCCGTGTTGCGCAGATGTGAACAGCTCTTCACGCCGGCGCGACAGGAGGACGTCCCGGGTCGAGGGCAGGTCATCGACCTCCGTGGGG